>Ga0126379_10001259_pt1 | contig 15218 bp, 13 predicted proteins | sample PanSoiMetPlot_24_FD_92640 | JGI IMG/M metagenome (GOLD analysis project Ga0126379, IMG submission 92640) | Tropical forest soil microbial communities from Panama - MetaG Plot_24 | ecosystem: Environmental > Terrestrial > Soil > Tropical forest > Bulk soil | place: Panama | collected 2016-02-17 | reverse complement strand
TCAGCAGTCAGCAGTCAGCACTCAGCATTCAACATTCCGCATTCCGCACTCAGCCTGCCTCTGAAATCCCGATCCCGCGAAGCGGGAGAGGGATCCATACAATCTTCAACGCTCCGAGGGTTAGCGATGGACAAGGCCTCAAGTACTTCCTGGTTCGCGAGGAAGCTATCCCAATGATTCTCGATGATGATATAGATCCCTCACCCCGGCTCGAAGCCGGGGATTCGGGATTTCAGAGGTAGGCTGAGTGCTGAATGCTGAGTGCCAACTGCTCACTCACGGTTTCGCTGCCGGCTTCAGGTTGACGATACCCGGCACGTCACCGCCGTTGGGGTCCACCGCATGGGCCCACACGTTGTTGAACGCATCTTTCAGTTCCGGATACTGGGCTGCGAAGGCCTGGGCCAGGCCCTGGGCATCCTTGATGGTCGAGTTGAAGTCGGCAGTGCTTGGCACCGAATAGCGGATGGAGAGATCGAAGCTCGAGTCAGCGCGTACGACCGACATTTCCGTGATGTTGTAAGTCTTGCCGTTGGCAGAGTACGTCACGGGCTTACCGCCGACGGGAACGTCTTTGGGCAGAGCGCTGTTCGACTCCTGGCTGATTTTGGAGAGCAATGCCGAATCCATAAAGGTCACCGGCGCCATCAGGTCCCAGGAGGTTACGTAGTAGAACCAGGCATTGTGGTTCTGGTTCTTGGCCTTGTACTCACGGGCGCGAGTCAGGTACCACAAGCCGTCATGGCCGCCGGAGGTCTCCGGTCGCACGTAAAAACCGGCGAGCTTCCACTTGCCGGAGATGTCCTGGTAGATGGTCGAGAACGCATAGGGTCCCTTGTTGCCAATGAAGTCCTGAATCACAATTGCATACTTGCCCGGCGGCAGGCCGGGAATCTCAAACTGCGCTCCTGAAGTCTGGCCGGTAGCCCCGAATACGCCACAGTAAAAACGGCCGTCGGCGGGAGGCGTGGCGCCGGTATCCAGCAGGAACTCTGTCCGGAGCTGGGTCTTGGCGCCTGCGAAGGCGGGCTTGTTGTCGTTCACGGCGCCGGTAATCCCGCCGAAGTTGGATTGCAGCGAGGGAATAGCGCTGTCGCGCAGGGCGTTCACGTCGCCCCGGCTGGCCTGATCAAAAGTCTGCTGCGCGGCGCTCTCGATGGCGGTCCGGCTGGCGGCCGCCATTTCGTCGTGGGTTTCACATCCCTGGGCCCAGGCAGGGATACCCGCTGCAAGAGCCACAATCATCAAAAAGAGCCTAGGGTTCAACGGTTTCATAAGCTTAGCTACTCTGCTTAAGATGCATGTGGCCGCGACCTTAGATGTACTCAAAGCCTCTTAACCTGCGGCCCGCTATCTCCAATCTTTTCTTCTCAATATACCCTGCCGGGTACGGTTTTCACCATCCAGCCATCCTTGTGCGCCGCAAGAATGCTTTCCCGCCCCGTTCTTGGAGAGGAAGGAGTAAAATTTGGTGAGGGCTAGCCCCAATCTAAACCTTGGGTCGACCGTAACGTTGGCGATGCGTCTAGTTTTAAAGATAGGGATGAGCGTGCTGCTGCTCGCCGGCCTGGCGGCAAGCCAAGAACCAACGGCGCCGACCCAGCCGATGAATCCCCCTATCCGCGTGAACCGTCACGTGCCGCGTCTGGTGGGAAACCCCCAGCCCCATGCCCCCGATCCCTGGTATCCGGATCCCCCGCCGGAAGGCGCTGTGGCCAACCCCACGCCGCAGGCTGTTGCTGCGCCCATGAGAACCGGCGTTCCTCCCGCAGCCGCCGCTCCGGGTCCGCAACCTGCTTCCGCCCAGCCGCCTCTCTCGCAGCCCATGATGGACGAACAATTGCCTCCGCCTACGCCGCCGCAAGTCGCCTATCAGAACGGAATGTTGACGGTGCGAGCCATTAACAGCACGCTGGAGAGCGTTCTCACGGCCATCCGCAACAAAGCCGGCATTCAGTTTGAAGGCCTGGAAGGCAGCGCTTCGGAGCGCGTGGTAATTTCCATGGGCCCATCGCCGGAGGGTGAAGTTCTGGCGACGATCCTGGGTGGGTCGCACTTTGATTACATCGTCGTCGACCGGGTTGATAGCCCGGGGATCGTCCAGCGCGTGTTGCTCTCCCCGCGCCAAGGCAGCACCCCCAACGGTCCATCCGGGACGCGGCCCCCCGCCCCTGCGATGTCAACCGGCGACGACGAAGAGAACGTTGAGGAGGGTTCCGCCGAACCAGAATCTCCGCAGGACACCCCGGTGCGGCAACCGGTCATGCAGGCCCAGCCGCAGCAAATGCAAATCAATCCGCCGCCTCCTCAGCCGCAGCCCAACCAGCAGCAAGCGCAGCCCAACCAGCAGCCCACCGGCCCCAAGACCCCTGAGCAGTTGCTGGAAGAACTGAAACAGATGCAGCAGCGGCAGCAAGACCAGCAACAGCAGCCACAACAACCAGCACCTCAGAAGCCGCCACCGTTGTAAGGCTGAGATTTTAAATTTGAAATTTAAAATCCTAAAATTTCAAATCTGAACACATCAGTGACTGGAAGGTAACGTCGCCATGGCCGGGTGGGCGGCTGCGGCTGGTTTCTCTGTCTGCGGACGGCGGGAGAATGTGCGCAGGATGGCAAGTATCAATACATAGCCGAGGGCAATCCCAAAAGCAAGTGAAAGCAGGATGGTCAGGAACACGGTCGAGGAGGCCAAAATTGTTCTCATCACTTACTTCTTCTAAGATGCTGAATTCAGAAACCCCGGATTGCTCACAGGTTGGATTCTGATGCAAATCCCCTTCTATTGTCTCGATTACAGGCGTTGCTGCCCAAATGATGCAACATGATGCCCTTTCGTCACTGATTGCACAAGTGACTGAGGTCATTAGGGGTTATCTCTGTAGGTGCCGGGTCTAAGAATGCAATTCCTGCATTGTGAAGGGAGATTTTTACGCGGCTTGGCGCGACCTACCGGCGGGTTTGCCCACACCTGCAGTCCGCCCTGTCGCTCCCGTAACGCGTACCACAGCATTCTTGCATAAGTTTCGAACCTCTCTTCGTCAGCATTTACGTTCCGACCGTTCCTATGCAATTTTGAGGACACTGTGCAAGGCGCGATACGATGCGTCGCGATATCACCAGTGGGCAATAAATTTCTTCCTGTACACTCGACGCCGGGGGAAACTTCAGCGTGATGGAATTCATCCCGGAGACGGTTCGCTTTCGGTGGGTCAAAATATTCATCGTCGCCGCTGGTTTCTATCTTTTGTTGCGTGCCCTCGGCACTCAGCAGCTGTTATTCAACGATGGCGAGGGCATTGCGGTTCTCCTCCAGATCATAGGCACGTTGTACAGCGTGCTTTATGCCTTTGCCACGTACGTCATCTGGGGACAGTTCACAGCCGTAGAAAATGAGATCCTCAAGGAGTCTGGATCGCTCAAGGATCTGTTGGTCTTCAGCCTGCCCCTGCCCGAGAAGATGCGAGACCCGATCGTCCGAGCCATCAAGAACTACGCCAGAACCGTTGTAGAAACCGAATGGGGAGCACTCTCCAGGGGGAAGGACACGGACAAAACAGACAGATTGTTTCTTGAGATTACCACCAGGGTGGCGGAGATCAAGCCGGAAGACGATGCGCAAAGAACCATTTTCGGCCGTCTCCTGGAAATCGCGAATCAGGCCAGCTCACACCGTGATGAACGGCTGGCTCTCAGCGTCAAGCGAATGCCTCGCACACTGTTCGCATTTGTAACCCTTACAGCATTCATGATTCTGCTCCTTGTTCTCGTCTATCCATTCCATCGTTTGCTCCTCGGGCTGGCAGCGGTCGCGATTACGAGCACGATCCTCTTCTTTGCTCACTTCGTGCTTTCCGATCTGGACAATCCGTTCGAAGGCTCATGGAACGTAACCAATGACCCGTTTGGCGAGTTGATAACTCGATTTCGTTGAACCGCGCGCGCCGAGGGTCCCAACCGCTACCCGCCGCACCAATTTGGGATGGTTCGTGTAATCTGGATGGATCACGAAAAAGAGGATTCATGTCTGAAGCGCAATGGAGTGCTGTTGACGATTATCTCGCGGATCTGTTTGTAGGAGTGGATCCTGCGCTCGATGCCGCGCTGGCCGCGAGCGATGCCGCCGGCCTGCCCCACATCGCTGTCTCTCCCACGCACGGCAAGCTGCTGCAAATTCTTGCTCGCTCTGTGATGACCAATGATGGGCCGGGCGTCCGCAAAATCCTGGAGATCGGCACGCTCGGCGGCTACAGCACGATTTGTCTGGCGCGAGCGCTCCCGGCAAGCGGCCGCCTGATTTCGTTGGAAGCCAGCCCGAAACACGCGGAAGTCGCGCGGGCCAACATTGCGCGCGCCGGGCTGGCCGGAAAGGTCGAGGTGCGCTTGGGCAAAGCGTTGGACACGTTACCCACTCTCGCCGGCGAAGCCCCGTTTGATCTGGTCTTCATCGACGCCGACAAAGAAGGATATTGCGACTATCTTGCCTGGTCCCTCAAACTGACACGTCCGGGAAGCTTGATCGTGGCCGATAACGTGGTCCGCAAAGGCGTAGTGGTCGATCCAGCGAGTCCCGACTCCATGGTCCAGGGTGTGCGTCGTTTCAACCAGATGCTGGCCGCCGAGCCGCGCGTAGCCGCAACCGCCATCCAGACCGTGGGATGCAAAGGCTATGACGGGTTCGCCGTGGCTGTCGTGGTGAGATAGCTTTCTTCTGAAATCCCGAAACCCCGGCTTAGAGCCGGGGTGAGGGATCCATATCGTCATGCAGAATCATGGAATAAGTTCCGTTCTGAAAGCTCCACGAACTGCCTTGCTGGTAGTGTGATCACCAACCTCCAGGACATCGAAGATTGTAGGGGTCCCTCCCCTTCGACAAGCTCAGGGTCGGGATTTTAGAGATAGGCTGAATGCTCAATGCTGACTGCTTTCCTGTGATACATTCTCGCGCATGCTTGCACAAGTTCGACTTCGTCGTTTCGGCCTCTTCGCTGCGACGGCATTCCTTTGCCTAGCAGCCAGCGCCGGCTCGAAAGCCAAAGAACCTGCGCCGCGATTCAGCGCTACCGCGACGACCGGCGAACGGTTCAACAACGATTCCATCAAGGGCAAGGTGGTCCTTCTCGAGTTCTGGACCACCTGGTGCGGCTACTGTGCCGACGAAGCTCCTTTTGTTGACAAGATCGGCAAAGAGTACGGCGGTAAAGGACTGATTGTTCTGGCCGTCAACGTGGGCGAGTCCAAGAAGACAGTGAAAAAGTATCTGGAACAGCATCCGCGATCGGTGCGGATCGTGCTGATGGACGACACCAACCTCGCGGCTATGTACGCCGCCAAGGTGTATCCGATCTACGTAGTGATCGACCGCGAAGGCTTCATCGCCGGCGAGCAGCGCGGCGCGGCAGGCGAAGACCGCCTCCGCAACCTGCTGGCAAGAGGCGGCCTGGATGACGAGGAGAGCAAGAAGTAGCTTCTTTTGATTGTGTGGCACCGGCACTCCTGCCGGTGCTTGCCCCTTCACAAGGACACCCAGCACAGGCAAGAGTGCCTGTGCCACAAGAGCCTTGTCAAATGTGGCCACCCCGAGCCCTTGGCGTTGGTGGCCCTTTTGACCAACCTCGCATTCGCCGCTAAAATACGGAGTAGAGCTGCGCATTCACCTCTTGGGTCCTCACTGTGCAAGCCACGGCGGCCTGAGCAGTGATTCCAGCTCGGATTTCCGCCCGGGTATTAAGGTCCACGTTTCATGGCCATCAGCAAGATCACGGTGCGCGGCGCCCGCCAGCACAACCTCAAGAACATCTCTGTCGAGATCCCGCGTAACGCCTTCACGGTGATTACCGGGCTGAGCGGGTCAGGCAAATCGTCGCTGGCGTTTGACACCATCTACGCCGAAGGCCAGCGGCGCTACGTTGAGACGCTCTCGGCCTACGCACGCCAGTTCCTGGACCAGATGGAGCGACCCGATGTCGACTCCATCGACGGCCTGAGCCCGGCCATCTCCATCGAACAAAAGACCACGTCGCGCAGCCCGCGCTCGACGGTTGGCACTATCACGGAAATCTACGACTACCTGCGCCTGCTGTATTCGTCGGTCGGCATGCCGCATTGTCCGCAATGCGGCAAGCCCATCAGCCGGCAGTCGGCGGAGCAGATCGTGCAGCGGGTGATGCAGCTTCGCAAGGAAGAGCGGGTCATGATCCTGGCGCCGCTCGTCCGGGGACGGAAGGGCGAATTCAAGGCCGAGCTGGCCAAGCTTGTTCAGCACGGCTTTGTCCGAGCCCGCATTGACGGCCAGCTCCGCCACCTGGACGAAGAACAGGACGAGATCAAGCTCGACAAACGCAAGAACCATACGATTGAAGTGGTTATCGACCGCCTGCTGGTGAAGCCTGGCATTGAGAAACGTCTGGAGCAGTCCGTGGCCACGGCCATGAAACTAGGCAGTGGCCTGGTGCAAGTGGCAGTAGTGGACGGCGAAGAGCAGCTCTACTCCTCGCGCATGGCTTGCCCGGATTGCGGGATCAATATTCCCGCGCTTGAGCCGCGCTCATTTTCCTTCAACAGCATTTACGGCGCGTGCCCGGAATGCCATGGCCTGGGCAGCAAGTATGACTTCGATCCCGCCAAAATCATCGTCGATTGGTCGAAGCCGCTGTTGGAAGGCGCGCTGGGGCCAGGATCCGGGTCGACCTACTTGCAACGCATGGTGGAGATCGTGGCGGCCGCGGCCAAGATCAATCTTTCCACGCCGTTTGAAAAGCTTCCCGCCAAAGTTCAGAACCTCTTGCTGTACGGGCCTGACGAAAAAGAAGCGCCGCGTCTCGGCTTCCGCGGCGTGCTCGGGTTTCTGAAGCAGAATCTGGAAGAGTCGACGTCAGAGAGTTATCGCGATTGGCTGCTGGGCTATATGTCGGCGACCACCTGCCCCGCATGCCAGGGCAAGCGCCTGCGCCCGGAAAACCTCGGCGTGCGAGTGAACGGGCTCTCCATCGCGGACTTCACTGCGTTGCCGATCGCGCGTGCCGTGGAGGTCGCGCAAAAAATCCAGCTCAACGATCGCGAGAGAATCATCGCCGGGCGGGTGCTGAGCGAGATCATCGAGCGCTTGCAGTTTCTGAATGCCGTTGGCCTGGGCTATATGTCACTAGACCGCTCGGCGGCCACGCTCTCCGGAGGCGAAGGCCAGCGCATTCGCCTGGCCACGCAGATCGGCTCACGGCTCCGTGGCGTGCTCTACGTGTTGGACGAACCTTCCATCGGGCTGCATCATCGCGACAACAACCGGCTGCTGCAGGCCCTCGAATCGTTGCGCGACCTGGGCAATACCGTGCTGGTGGTCGAGCACGATGAGGAAACTATTCGCCGCGCCGACTACGTCATTGACCTGGGCCCCGGCGCTGGTCTGCACGGCGGCGAAGTCGTGGCCCTGGGGACGCCCGACGAGATCACGCGCCAGCCGAAGTCGCTGACCGGGCAGTACATCTCCGGCGCCAAGAACATTGCCACGCGCTTCGAGCCGCGGCCCGTCAATGGCAAGGGGGTCACGGTGTTGGGCGCTCGCGAGCACAACCTGCGCGGCATTGACGTCACGTTCCCGCTGGGAGTCATCACCGTGGTCACCGGCGTTTCCGGGTCGGGAAAGTCCACGCTGGTCAACGACATTCTCTACAAGGCGCTGGCCCAAAAGCTCTATCGCTCACGCGAGGAGCCAGGCGCTCATAAAACCATCTCCGGAGCCGAGAACATCGACAAGGTTATCCGCATCGATCAGTCGCCCATCGGGCGGACCCCGCGTTCCAACCCCGCGACCTACACCGGAGTGTTCACCCACATCCGCGATCTCTACGCCATGCTGCCCGAATCACGCGAGCGTGGCTACAAAGCCGGAAGATTCTCCTTCAACGTCTCCGGCGGGCGTTGCGAGCACTGCCAGGGCGAAGGCGAACGCCGTATCGAGATGAATTTTCTCCCTGATGTCTACGTGCTCTGCGAAGTCTGCGGCGGCAAGCGCTACAACCACGAGACGCTGGCGGTCAAATTCAAGGAACGTTCCATCGCCGATCTGCTGGAGATGTCAGTTTCTGACGCGCTGCCCATCCTTGCCGACATCCCGCAGATCAAGCAGCGGCTGCAGACGCTCGAAGATGTTGGCCTGGGTTACATCAAGCTGGGCCAGTCCGCGGTCACACTCTCCGGCGGCGAAGCCCAGCGCATGAAGCTGGCCAAGGAACTCTCCAAGCGCCAGACCGGGCGCACTCTCTACCTGCTGGACGAGCCCACCACCGGCCTCCATTTTGAAGACGTAAGCAAATTGCTGCAGGTGCTCCATCGGCTTACCGACCTGGGGAACTCCGTGGTCATCATCGAACATAACCTGGACGTGGTACGGAATGCGGATTGGATCATCGACCTGGGACCCGAAGGCGGCGACCAGGGCGGACAACTCGTCGCCGAGGGCACTCCAAACCAAGTTTCTAAAATCAAGAAGTCTCATACCGGCCAAGCCCTAAATCAGTACACAGGCAAAGTCCGTAAGTAGCTGAAATTAAAAGCGACTACAGATTTTTTTCTCGAATGTGGAACAAACCTTACTTTTTGTTTGACGAAAGCAGTTCTGCCTTACAGTCTTTGCAACCTTCTCCTTATACCTGGGCACAATACGAAGGGGTAGCGTCCTTTGGCTTCCAATGCTCTAAAGCGCTACCCCTTTAGTCTTTTCGGGCTGTTTTGCTGTACATTGTTCCAAGAGAACTAACAGCCCATCTTGTATCCCATCGATCCAATTTCACCTGAACCGGCGTCACCCCCGCCACCGCCGCCGCCGTTAGTCCTATCCCAAGCGGACGTTGCGGAACCCCCTACTCCCGGTCTGTTGGACGCCTTCTTGGTGGCCCTTGCGGCGGTTTTCTCCCTGGTTATCTGCTTCAGCGTCGTCATCGTTGCGTACGCTGCGGCTCACGGCGGCAGAGACGTCAAAGACATAGCCCGTAACGCGGTGCTCCTGGTCCCAGCGCAGACGGCATCCTACATTCTGACGGTGGGGTTCATGGTATTGCTCGTCTGGGCCCGATACCGTACCCCGTTTCTGAAGGCTGTGCGATGGAATATGCCCGCCACCAAGCTGGTGTGGGCCCCGCTTCTGGGCGGGTCCGCACTCGCCCTGGTCTCAGCGTTATTGAATTTCCTGCTGCGCCGCTGGATTCCCGACAACTTGCCGATCACTGACCTTTTCAAGGCTCCGTTCGCAGCCTACGCACTCGCTGCCTTCGGTATCCTGGTGGCGCCACTGGTGGAAGAATTGTTCTTCCGCGGTTTCCTTTATCCCGCGCTGGCGCGCTGGACGGGTTCAGCGCTCTCCATCTTCATCACAGCAGGTCTCTTCGCTCTGCTCCACGGCGACCAGTTGGCGCTGGCCTGGGCCCCGCTTCTCATCGTGTTCGTGGTGGGCTCGGTTCTGACCGTGGTGCGCGCCCGCACCAATTCCGTCGCCACCTGTGTGCTCATACATATGGGATACAACTTCACTTTGTTCACCATGCTCTTCTTCGCGACGGATCATTTCCACCACATGGAGAAGATGTAAGGGCGGTCGGCAGAGCCCACCCTTCCATGATCATGTGGCACCACCCCAACAAGCCAACACCGGGCTTGCCGGGGACCCCGGGGGCTGTGCCACACATGCATCAAAGCCTGATACCCTGTTCCGAGACATGATTTCCCCGCAGCGCGAACAACTGCTTACTCTCCTGGCCAAGAATTCCTTTCGTCTCGGCGAATTTACTCTCGCCTCGGGCGCCAAGAGCGATTACTACATTGACTGCCGCATCACCACGCTCAACGCTCAAGGCGCGAAGCTGACCGGCCGCGTTTTCCTGGAACTGTTCCAGCAACAAGGCTGGAAGCCGCAGGCGCTGGGCGGGATGACCTTGGGCGCCGACCCAATTGTTGTCGCAGTCTCCGTCATCAGCGCTCAGGCGGCCAGCCCGGTTCATGGCTTCCTGGTGCGCAAGCAGGAAAAAACCCACGGCACGGGACAGCGCATTGAAGGCTTTCAGGAAAAAGGCGCTCCCGTGGTGATCGTCGACGACGTTTGCACCACAGGCGGCTCCACCATCCAGGCGATTGAAGCGGCGCGGGAATTTGGTTTTAAAATCGTCGGCGTGGCTTGTCTGGTTGAGCGCGAAGAAGCCGCGGGGCGGCCGGCAGTCGAGAAAGCCGCGGCTCCCGCGAAGTTTGTAGCTATCTTCAAGTCCAGCGAAGTGAAGACCGCGCACGTGCGCCTCCAGAAAACACCCCAGACCGCCGCTCAGTCCGGCAAGTGCGAGGTCTGCGGCCGGCCGGCTGTGACCAACGCGCCATCGCGGTGCCCTGCGCACATGGTCTAGGCAGCAGTAGCCAGCACTCAGCACTCAGCCTTCAGCCCGCACGCTGCGATCTCAGACAACACCGTAGCACAACCTACCACGGAGACATGGAGGCACAGAGATAAAAACAGGTTAGCCGCAGATTCACGCAGACGAACGCAGATCGTGCGGCGTTTTTGGCGATCTCTTGCTCGCTTTCCGCATTGATCTGCGTTTTTCTGCGCCTATCTGCGGCTACTTTGCCTTGGTTTTCTCTCCGTGCCTCCGTGGTGGGTTTTGCCTTTCGTGGTGGGTTTTGCCTTTCAATGTAGAATCGAGAGTAATGATCCAAACTGTTGAATGGACTGCCGACGGCGTCCGCTTCATTGACCAGACAAAGCTTCCCACCGAGGAGGTCTACGTCACCTGCAGCACCTACCTGGAAGTGGCGGCTGCGATTCGCGACATGATCGTGCGCGGGGCGCCCGCCATCGGCGTGAGCGCGGCCATGGGCATGGCCTTGGGCGTCCAACAATCCGCCGCGCAGGACGTCGCCGCGCTGCGCCGGGAGCTTGAGCAGATCTCGAAAACCATGAGCGAGACCCGGCCGACCGCGGTGAACTTGTTCTGGGCCATCCGCCGCATGCAGGAAAAGTTCGAAACCCTCGCCACGCAGCCGATACCGCAGATCAAAGCCGCCCTCGTCGCCGAAGCCCGGCAGATGCATCTTGAGGACGTCGCCGCCTGCCAGGCCATGGGACGTCACGGGGCTGCGCTCATGCCCGCCTCGGGTAGCGTGCTTACGCATTGCAACGCCGGCGCGTTGGCCACCTGTGGTTACGGGACAGCGCTGGGAGTGATTCGCGCCGCTGTGGAGGCCGGCAAGAGCATCCACGTCTTTGCCGACGAGACGCGCCCGTTTCTCCAGGGCGCGCGCCTCACCGCCTGGGAACTGATCAAAGACGGCATTCCCACCACGGTCATCGCCGACAACATGGCCGGCGCGATGATGCGCCAGGGCAAGATCGAGGCGGTCGTCGTGGGCGCGGACCGTATCGCCGCCAACGGCGACGTAGCCAACAAAATCGGCACGTACACGGTGGCCGTGCTGGCCAGAGAGCACGGTATTCCCTTCTACGTCGCGGCGCCCTGGTCCACAGTGGACATGAACACGCCGGCAGGCGACCAGATCCCCATCGAACAGCGCTCACCGAAAGAAGTGACGCACCACGCCGGCAAGCAGATAGCGCCTGACGGCGTCCTGGTGGAGAACCCGGCGTTTGACGTGACGCCGCACAAGTACGTAACCGCCATCATCACCGAGCGCGGGATCGCCAAGGCGCCGTATGCGGAGACGCTGCAGGGGCTGGCGGTTGCAGCCCCCGTGACAGCGTAGCGCAAGGCTAAAGCGGGTTCCCTTTGTTGTATCGAAGGAGCAGGTCCACTACAAGAATCCCTGCGTAGAGACGCGGCATTGCCGCGTCTCACACTTGATCCCATGACGATTTTCAGGGAAACAGACCGAATCGAACCCGCTCGCAAATCTTAGAACCAGCAAATTGGCGTACGGATACGCTGTTTTGTAACGTAAACATTGAGACGTGGCGGTGCCACGTCTCTACGGCTGGAATTCCGGTTCTTCGGATATATTTGCGCGGGAACCAGTCATAGCTCCGTCTCCACCATCATCTTGATCCCCAGGGCATCGCCCCAGGCTTCGCGCAAGTCGAGCGCGATGGCGTAAGGAATCATCTCCGGATCAACCTGCGCTTTTGCGCCGGGGGTATTCATCCGCTCCAGACGGTCCTGCTCGGTTCCGGCGAGAAACCGGCGAAAGCCTTCGATCGCGTCCCGCGTGTTACGCCCCTGGGACGTATAGTTATGCAGGCATGGCGCGGCGAAACCGTTCAGCAAGATCAGCAACGTCGTTATGCCGGCGAAGGCAGGGGCGATCGTGCGCATCAGGAAATACCACAGGGCCGGATAAACAAGAACAAAGACCAAAAGCAGAGGCAAGGTTCTCCGCCGGTAGATGCCGCGAAGAGCCAGTGTGAAGGCCAGCCGGTTGTAATCCCAGGTCCAGTATCCCCACAGACAGTACATGGCAACGGCGAAGCCGGTGAACGCCGCCGGTAGCCAGGCATCAACGCTGCCGCTTCCCATGAGCTTGGAAGTCATCGCTAACCAGATGGTGCCCGCGCCCGTTAAGAACAATCCGAAAACGATCCAGGGAAGATGGTGCGTGAAGTGTTCTCGGGCAAGTCGCTTCTCCAGCGACGCCTGAATGCGCTCCACGTCACGGAGTTCCGGCGGTTGGAGCTGCGCTCGCTGGTTAAACTCGAGCAAATCCTCGAAGATTCGCCTTTCTTCCTCAGGCAGGCTTCGCAGCGCGCGATCATCTTCTGTCAACTTCTCTACATGAATCGAGCCCCGGCCTTTGTCGGGAACAATGGAAAGGAGTTTCTTCGCGGCCAGCTGGGCGACGATGGCGGCGTAGCTGCGGCCGTCGCAGGCCATGGTGTAGATGTAGCGGACCGCCGCGGGGGACAGATTGTCCGGCGGCGCATAAAGGACGGCGACGCTACCGCCGGAGCGCTTGCGGCCCACCAGCAGCCACGCACACAGGTAGTAGATGGCTACTGCCGCCACGATCCAATAAGAATCTGCACTCACCACTTTGAGGTTGAACAAAGTGGCCTTATTGTATGTTGTGTCTCTTGTGGGGGGAAATCAAGGAGACGAATGCAGACCGAGACCAACCGCGTTGAAGCCTTCTCCGACGGCATGTTTGCCATCGCGATTACTTTGCTCATCCTGGAGATCAAGGTCCCCGCCGCCGGCCAGGGTAATCTTGCTGCGGCGCTTTTGCGGCAATGGCCATCCTACCTGGCGTTTTTCTTGAGCTTTGCGTTCATCGGGATCATGTGGATGAACCATCACCGCATGTTTACGCACATCCGGCGCTCCGACGACATGCTGCTGGTCCTCAACCTGCTTCTCCTGCTGGGCATAACCGCTGTGCCCTTTCCCACCGCCGTCCTTGCCGCTCATCTGGGAACGTCCGAACAGCGGACGGCGGCTTTGCTCTACAACGGCGTGTTCGTTGTTATTGCCGTGTTCTTCAACCTGCTCTGGCGTTACGCGGTCTCGCGTCACCTCCTGGACGAGAGAATGGCGACTTCCGCGGCGACGATCTCGCGGCAATATGCCGTCGGCCCATTGATCTATTTGATCTGCTTTGTCCTGGCGTGGGTCGACGTGCGGATCAGTCTGGCATTGAACGTGGCTCTGGCGATTTTCTTTGCTCTGCCGCCGAGTGTGATGAAGAAAGGCAGCAGTTAGCAATTAGCAGTTGGCAATTAGCCCTCAGCCCTTGGCTCTTAGCGAACGATCTGTTCTGCTTTAGCTGGGCTAATGGCTAATGGCTAGCTGCTTGTTTCCATCGTCTTCAACTTCGGGCTCACGATCAGTTTCGCTTCCGTCGCCTTCTGCACATTTTCCGCCGTCAGGCCCGGCGCGATTTCTTCCAGCACCAGCCCGTTCGGCGTGACGTTGATATAGGCCATTTCGGTCACAATCGTGTTCACCACTTTCGAGCCGGTAAGCGGGAGCGTGCATTTCTTCAGGATTTTCGACGCGCCTTCCTTCGTGGTGTGTTCCATGGCGATGATCACGCGCCGCGCCCCGGCTACCAGGTCCATGGCGCCGCCCATGCCCTTCACCATCTTGCCGGGAATCATCCAGTTGGCCAGATTGCCCTGCTCGTCCACTTCCATGGCGCCGAGCACGCTCAGGTCGATATGCCCGCCGCGGATCATGGCAAACGAGTCCGCGCTCGAAAAATACGCCGTACCTGGAACCTCCGTGACCGTCTCTTTACCGGCGTTGATCAGATCAGGATCTTCTTCGCCCTCGAACGGAAACGGCCCCACGCCCAGCATGCCGTTCTCGCTCTGCAATACGACCTCCACACCCGCGGGCACGTAGTTGGCGACCAGCGTCGGCATGCCGATGCCCAGATTCACGTAGTATCCGTCGCGTAGCTCCGCGGCAATGCGCTTGACGATACGCTCGCGCTTCTCGGTGTCTTTCTGCTTGTCGGGTTTGTTCGCGATTGGAGTAGTGGACATGGTTTTGTTTCCGTGAAGCAAGAGTGCCTATTCCCTGTCATCCTGAGCGGAGCGCCAGGATGATCCTTTCCACTGCTCGGCTGACAGGCACGGAGTCGAAGGACCCCGAAGCTGACTATTTTCGCCATGCGGTATCAAGGCATTCTCTAGAGAACTCCCTAATGCGTCCCTTGTTGTCCAAGCATTCTCGGGGTCAGGGCTCCCTCGGCTCCGCTCGGGATTTCGCCTGCGGGCTCAGACGCCCGCAAGACGGCTCAACTTCGACTCGCCCTCGTCCAGGCCTGCCGGGACTCGTGCTCGCTCTGGATGACAGCTGGAGATTGCAATCTCTCTTCAAGAACTCTGTACTAACTACTTTCTTCTCACCGTATGCTTCTCAATCCTCTTCTCCGTTCTGCTCAGTACGATGCGTTTCACGTAAACGCTGGGCACGTGCACGCGGTCTGGATCGAGCTGGCCCGGCTCCACGATCTCTTCCACTTCCGCGATGGTGACGCGCGCGGCCGTAGCCATCACCGGATTGAAGTTGCGCGCCGTTTTGCGAAACATCAGGTTGCCCCAGCGGTCGGCTTTCCAAGCTTTCACCAGCGCGAAATCGGCCTTCAGCCCCAGCTCCATCACGTGCGGACGCCCGTTGAACTCGCGCACTTCCTTGCCTTCAGCCACCAGCGTGCCGGCGCCAGTCGGTGTGAAGAACGCGGGAATACCCGCGCCGCCGGCCCGAATCCGTTCCGCCAGCGTGCCC
>Ga0126379_10001258_pt1 | contig 15225 bp, 11 predicted proteins | sample PanSoiMetPlot_24_FD_92640 | JGI IMG/M metagenome (GOLD analysis project Ga0126379, IMG submission 92640) | Tropical forest soil microbial communities from Panama - MetaG Plot_24 | ecosystem: Environmental > Terrestrial > Soil > Tropical forest > Bulk soil | place: Panama | collected 2016-02-17 | reverse complement strand
GTTGGTGGCGGACATCAGCGACAATTGCTGCCGCAAAGCCTTCATCGGCACGCTCTCGCCGATAATCTGCGGCGCGCCGCCGCCGGCTTCCTTCATCCGCGCCAGTTCCAGTTGCAGGCGCTTCTGCTCTGCCGCGTTGTGGATCGAAACCGTCGCTTTCTCGATGGTCAGAGGCTTTTCCAGGAAGTCGAACGCGCCCAGCTTGGTCGCCCTTACGGCCGTTTCAATCGTGCCGTGGCCGGAAATGATGATCACTTCCGGCCGGTGCTCGAAAGGAATTTCCTGAATGCGGCCCAGGGTCTCCAGGCCGTCCATTCCGGGAAGCCAAACGTCCAGCAGAACAACTTCGTATGTGTTCCGCGCCAGCTCCTCGAGGCAGGCCTCGCCCGTTTCCACCGCCGTGCAACGAAATCCTTCGTCGTTCAATGCGCCGCCGAGAGAGTCGCGAATCCCCGGCTCGTCGTCAACGATCAGCACGCGGGTGGCCCTCAAGCGTGCGCCTCCGCTGCCTCCACCGCCATCGCCGGAACCTCGACGTAAAATCGCGCGCCGGACGGCCGGTTGTCTTCTACCCGAATTCTCGCGCCGTGTTCGGAAAGAATCTGGCTCACAATCGCGAGTCCGAGTCCCGTGCCCCGCCCCTTTGTCGAGAAATAGGGAAGGAACAGTTTTTCTTTGTCGCCTGGCGAAATCCCGGGGCCTGTGTCCGCCACCACCAGTTCAATGCTGTCCTGCGAAACCGCTCGCGTCGCCACTAGCAGCCTCCTCACCAGCGAATCGCGCATCGCCTCGGCCGCGTTGTCCACCAGGTTCACTACCACCCTCTGGAACTGCTCTGGATCTATGTTCACCATCGGCAGGCCGCTCCCCAGGTCCACACGAAGATCAATCCCCTCCAGCCGTCCTGCGAAAACCGCCAAGCCGTGCCGCACAATTTCGTTCAAATCGCTCGGCACGGGCTGAGCCGAAGGAAACCGAGAAAAGTTTGAAAACTCGTCCGCCAGAGTCTTCACCGATTCCACTTCACGCGCAATCGTAGCCGAGCACTCTCGCAAGATTCTTTCCGAGCCCGGCTTCAACGGCCCTCTGTCGAGCATCCGCGCGATTCTTTCCGCCGACAGCGCGATCGGCGTCAGCGGATTCTTGAGCTCATGCGCGATGCGGCGCGCGACTTCCTGCCATGCCGCTGCCTTTTGCGCACGCAAAAGCTCACTGGTGTCTTCCAACACCAGCACGAAGCCCTTATCCCCTTCGCGTCGTTTCTCGCCGGCAGCACCCATAGGCTGCGCCGGCAGAGCGGAGACGGTGACAGCCAAATGCCTCACGCGGCCCTCCGCCCCCTCCGGCTCCAGGTCGAACTGGCTCGCAGCGACTCCCATGCGTTGGGCGCGCTTCATCAAATAGCGGATCTCTCTGGCGTCCTCCGGCGGAAATAGATCCTCCAGCCGCCGCGCGCTCTCCACTCTCCCCGGGGAGAACAGTCCGTGCAGCGCGCGGTTCACCCGCCGGATCGAGCCGTCGCCCGCCAGCGAAATTACTCCCGTCGGAATGCTTTCGAGGATCGCCTCCGTGAACTGCCGGCGGCTTTCAAGTTCGCGGCTGTTCACTTCCAGTCCCTCCAGCATTTCGTTGAAGGCCCTCACAAGAGTCGCCAACTCGTCGATCGCCGGCGTCGAGACCCGATGGCTCAGATTGCCTCTTCGCACGCGGCTTGCCGCGTTAACCAGCGTCGAAATCGGCCGGCTGATTTGCCGCGAGAGCACCAGCGCGATCCACGTCGCGAAAAACAGGATGAACAGCGTGATCAGCGCCAGCACCAGCAGATACAGGCTGCGTATGGCCTTTTTGCTTGCTGAAAGCTGGTCGTATTCCCGGACGTATTTGTCGATATTGCTTTGCTTCCGCGCAAGCTCCACGCGCGGCCGCAGCCGCACCACGATTATTTGGCCGCTGTGCGCGCGGGCCCTGGCTGTGAATAGAATCCCGCCGCCTTCCGTTGAGCAAATCACCTGCCCCACGCCCGCTGAATCTTCAACCCTCAACTCCGCAATTCGGTTCTCCACGCAGGGCCGTTCCGCGCTGGTTATTGGCCACTCGGCGGCTAGCCAATTTGCGAGCGCCTGCGCCCGGCTCTGGACTTCATCGCCCAGCGCGACTTCGGTGTCGATCAGGTCGACCTTCATGTTCTCGCCCGGCCGGCTGAACCATTTGTCCAGATTCCGGTTGAGGATCATGTAGCTGAAGGCGAATAAAAAGGCCACCGGAACGATGCTCAGCGCGAGCGCCCCCACGACCAGCTTCGATTGGATGCGTGATCCCTCGCGCCCGCTCCGCCGTTCCAGGTATAGTTTCACCCCTGTGCGCAGCAGCATAAAGCCGAGCGTCACGGTGAGAAGAAACACCACCGTCGAGATCGCCCAGAACATCACCGTCTGTGCAGGATTGGAGGGAGCGTAGTTGTCCAGGTTGAACGACACCTGCAGCTCGACGAGCCCCAAGAGGGCCGCCAGCAGCGCGGCTCCCGCGGCGATCAAATAGCGCTTCCGGATTTGGGCCCCAACTCGCATCGGTTCATTTTTCAGCATACGCCGCGATGAATCGCGACGCCGAGTCCTCCCACTTCAGAACCACGCCATCTTCGCGCGCGTCCTCTGGCGGGTCCGCTACATGCACCCGCCACTGCGAAACGCCCGTGTTCCATTCCACGCACTCGGGGAATCCGTTGCGAAGAAAGTAAACTCCGTCCTTCACATTCGGCAAGCCAACGACGATCGCATCGCGGCCTGTTTGCTGAATCGCAGCGCCCACCTGTTGGCACGCGCTCTGGCCGGTGGCGCTCACGCGCTTCCAGATCGCCAGATTATGGCTAAGCGCCGTAAGCTCGAACACTAAGATCGCGGCCGCGGCTGCGCTCGCCATTTTCCATTTCCAGACAGATTCCAGAGCGAACGCGGCCAGCAGAGCGAATCCCGCCGCGGGCAAATACAGGACGCGCGACTTCTCCAAATCCGCTCCGATCAGCAATAGGTGCTGCACTGGAAGTGCGGCCGCAATCGTGAATGCGAGCGCCGGCCCATGCATGGCCGCTCGCTTATAAAGCAGCCACATCCATGCCGCCAGCATCAGCGTCATTCCGAGCGCCAGTGCCACGTCGGGCGCCGCCGTCCAATCGATCGGAAACCACAGCACGGCCCACAGCCGCATCAGCAAAGCCTTCGCCGTCCGGCCCGAGCTGAAGACGAAGATCGTCGGCTCTCCGCCCTTTGTCAAATAACCGCCGATCCCTCCTAGCAGCCTCCATCGATACAGGAACACCGCCGCCGTTACGCCGTAGAACGCCCCCAGCACGCGCCACGAAACCTTCCGCCACAGGAGCACCGTGCCAAGCAAGGGAAATACGAAGGCTTCTTCTTTCGAGAGCAATCCGCAGACGCACATGGCCAGTGCGGCGCACAGCACCGCCGCACTAGGCCGCTCGGCGTAGCGGAACAGCAGCAATAGTCCGGCGAACACAAACGCCGCAGCGAGCAGGTCGAATCGCGCCGCCACCCAGCCCACCGATTCCGGCCGCGATCCGTGCCAGGCGAAAAGCAGGGCCGCGAATCCCGCCGTCCACCCGCTTAGCCCTAGCCGCCGCCCCAGCAGTAACATCAGCACGGCATTCAGCGCGTGAAGAATCACGTTATCGAGCCGCCATAAAAACGGATTCCGCCCCGCCCAGAGCGTGTCCATGCGATACATGTACATTCCCAGCGGCCGGAAAAATCCGCTCCGTCCATCCAGGATCTGTTCCTTCCAGAATCCGGCGCCGGCCCGCGTGATCTTATCGGCGTGGGAATAATCGTCGTACAAAAGGGGCATGGAAAGGGCCGGCCAATATGTGGCGGCCACCAGCACCGCAATTCCGGCCGCCATCCACCGGTCCTCGGCTTCCATCCGGCGCGTGAGTCCTGACTCCGGGTCGTTGAACCCCGCGTCGGAGTGACCTCTGACTCCTTGCGACGCTAGCAGCAACAGCGCCCCGACCGCGAAAGCGCCTTCCACATTCAAGGGCGAATTGACCAGCCGGTTAGGACCAATCCAGATCCGCAACGCCGCCAGGGTTCCACCGGCCAGACATGCCGCCAGCAAGAGCTTGCGCGCCCACCACGTGAACCGCTCTCCGTCCGAGGCGCGAGCTATCACTTCACGACCTTAAGATGGCAAAGAATGTCCTGCGCCGGAAATACCCAAGCCGCATGCCGCTCGTACCACTCCAAATTGTGGTGCGCCAGCCATCTGCCGACTCCGTCCAGCAGCATATTTTTTCCGAATGTCAGATCTACTTTCTCAATGCGGAATGCAATCTTCGACGCCGGAAAGGTGGGAAAATCCTTTCCCGTGAAATACTCAAAGCTCCGAGCCGACAGGTGGCGCACGTGAGTGGGATCGATATAGGAATTATGCGAGCTGAAATGCGGCGTCACGACAAAGACGTCCGCTCCCGCCCGCCCCACGCGGTGAATCTCCGCCATCGTCCGCATCACATCCCGGACGTGCTCAATGATGTGAGACATGTGAATCCGCTCGAAAGCGTCGCTTTCCAGCGGCCAGGGAAAGTCATCGAGGTTCCAAACCACGTCGGCGGCCGAGCGGGGCGAAAAGTCGATCCCCAGCGCGTCTGGTTCTGCCTTCCGAGTCCCGCATCCGACGTCCAGAACCATTCAATCATTTTGGTATCAACGCGCCCAGCTTGCAAGCGAACTATTGCGGGGTTTCCTGCCACCGCCTTAATCCTTTCTGGCCAATATCCCGCCGGAAATGCATTCCCCCGAAATGAATTCGTTCCGCGGCTACATAAACATTGTCGATCGCCGAGCGCAAAGTTTCACCACGGGCCGTTACTCCGAGGACTCGGCCGCCGGCCGTTTCCAATCCATGCGGGCCCATTCGAGTCCCGGCGTGGAACACATCCGCGCCGCAACCTTCGATTCCCGCGATTCGATCTCCCGTTCGCGGTTCGCCGGGGTAACCCGCCGCGGCCAAGACCACGCAAACGGACGGATCCGTCTTCCAGCGAAGGTTCGCGCCTCTCAGATCCCCGGTGGCAGCTCGCAGGAGAGCCTCGCCGAAATCGCAATCCAGCCGGTGCATCAGAGGCTGCGTCTCCGGATCTCCTAGCCTCACATTGAATTCCAAAACCTTGGCTGCCCCGGACGTCATCATCAAGCCTGCATACAAAAAACCAGTGAACGACGTTGCTTCCACCACCGGCTGAACGATCCGGTCCAAGATTGCGCTTGTCTGCTCGGCCGTCAAAATCCGCCCGTCGCAATACGCTCCCATCCCGCCCGTATTCGGACCGGTGTCGCCGTCGCAGACTGCCTTGTGATCTTGCGTCGCCTCGAGCGGGAGGGCCATCTTCCCGTCGCAAAGCGCGATGAAACTCGCTTCTTCACCTACGAGAAATTCTTCGATCACCAGCCGCGGCCCGAGCACTCGCACCGCCGATTCGGCTTGCGCGCGATCTTGGGCGATCACCACTCCCTTCCCCGCCGCCAGCCCATCCGCCTTCACTACCACCGGATACTCGAATCGCTTCAGCGCCTCGATTCCTTCCTGCTGGCTCTCGGCGCGAAAGAAACGCGCCGTAGGAATTCCCAGCCGCTGCATGAATTCCTTCGCATGAATTTTGCTGCCTTCTAGCTGCGCGTTTTCTGGCGAGGGCCCCACAATTCGCATCCCCGCCGCGCGAAATTGATCAGCAATTCCCGCTACCAATGGCCCTTCCGGACCCACAACGGTGAGATCCGGCCGCAGGGAATGGGCTGCGGCAAGATAATCGGTGGTTGGGAGGATTTGGCCTTCTTGCGCAATGCCCGGATTCCCCGGTGCTCCGAAAACCTGATGTCCTGCGCGCGCCAGCTTCCACGCCAGCGCGTGCTCCCGCCCGCCACTCCCGATAATCAAGATCTTCATGGGAACACTGCCAGTTTATCGCGTCACGATAAAATGTCTGTGAGCCGTGACCGCGAGGGAGCGGCCTCCCCGGAACTGTGCCCACCCGCTATCAAGTCGTCGTTGTTGGAGCCGGTCACGCGGGCTGCGAAGCCGCACGGGCCTGCGCCCGCCTCGGTCTTCGGACCGCCATGGTCACCATGAATGTGGATCTGATCGCGCAAATGTCATGCAATCCAGCGGTCGGCGGAATCGCCAAGGGTCATCTGGTCCGCGAAATCGACGCGCTCGGCGGCGTCATGGGCGAAATCACCGACGCTGTTGGCATTCAGTTTCGCCTCCTCAATACCAGCCGCGGGCCGGCCGTATGGTCGCCTCGCGCGCAGTGCGACAAAAAGCAGTACCGCCTCCGGATGCGCGAAGTCCTGGAGTCCGAGCCGAATCTACGGATCGTTCAAGCGGAAGTCGCCCAGTTGATCCTTTCCGATGGCCGCATCCGCGGCGTTCAGCTTCGCGATGGACGGGCGCTGGAGTCGGATGCTGTAGTCATCACAACGGGAACCTTTCTGAATGGTTTGGCCCACATCGGCGAGCAGAAATATAGTTGCGGTCGTAGCGGGGAGGCGCCTTCGAACCTTCTTGGCGATCAACTGCGCAGCCTGGGGCTGGAATGGAATCGGCTCAAGACCGGAACCCCGCCGCGTCTGGACGGCCGCACGATCGATTGGTCCAGATTTGAAGTACAGCACGGCGACCCCGATCCTACTCCTTTCTCGTTTATTACCAATAAGATAGAGAAAAAGCAGGCGCCTTGTTATATCGCGTACACCAGTTCTGAAACGCACGAAATTCTTCGTAGCAATATTCCCCGCTCTCCTCTCTACAGCGGTCAAATTGAGGGCATTGGGCCTCGCTACTGCCCTTCGATCGAAGATAAGATCATCAAATTCCCGGAGAAACTGCGGCATCAAATCTTCCTTGAGCCGGAGGGTCTGGATACTTATGAGATTTACGTAAACGGCATGTCCACCAGCATGCCGGCGGACGTGCAGACTCGCATGGTCGCCTCGGTCCCGGGCTTGGAAAATGCGGAGATGATCCGTCCCGGTTACGCCATCGAATACGACGCAATCGATCCGCGAGAGCTAAGCGCTTCCCTTGAAGTCCGCCGGATTTCGGGGCTGTTCCTGGCGGGTCAGATCAATGGGACGTCCGGCTATGAAGAAGCGGCTTGTCAGGGGCTCATCGCCGGCTTAAATGCCGCTTGTCTTATCGGTGGCTCTGAACCGGTAGTTGTTTCGCGAACAGAAGGATATATCGGCATCCTCATCGACGACCTCGTGACGAAAGGGGCCGACGAGCCTTACCGGATGTTCACTTCCCGGGCGGAGTTTCGGCTCCATCTCCGGATCGACAATGCTGACGAGCGCCTGACTCCGATCGGCCGCAGGTTAGGGCTTGTCGGCGAGAGGCGCTGGGATTTGTTTTGTCACAAGCAAGAGCAGAAGAGGCAGCTTCGCGCGCTGTTAGAAGACAACCGGTCGGTGGAGTGGCTCCGCCGTCCTGAATCGAAGATCGCCGAGCTTCGTGGGTTGCCCCCAAACCTCATTCGTGGTGTCGCAGAGACCGTCGAAACGGAAGTTAAGTATGCTGGTTACATCGCCCAACAGGATCGCCACGTCGCACGGCTAAAGGATTCGGAGAGGCGGCGAATTCCCACTGAGTTCGCCTATGATGTGATTCCAGGCCTCTCGACGGAGGTGCGCCAGAAGCTCTCCCGGGTTCGGCCTGCGACTCTTGGGCAGGCTAGCCGCATCCCCGGCGTCACCCCGGCGGCGATTGCAGTTTTGGACGTGTACCTTGGCCTTTCGCGCGCTGCTGTCTGAGGAATTCAGGCCGTACGCAACTCTTTCTCTCCATCAACTCGATCTCCTCGAGAAGCACTTTCTTCTATTGCAGCACTGGAATCGCACACTGAATCTGACGCGTATTGACGATCTCTTAGAAAACGTGAGGCTAAATTATTGCGAGAGTCTATTCCTGGGTCTCAAGCTGCCTCCTGGGCCGCTGCGCATCGCTGACGTCGGCTCTGGCGCGGGCTTTCCAGGAATCCCGATAGCAATCATCCGCCCCGACCTAAACCTGACGCTGATCGAATCACACCAGCGCAAAGCCGTCTTTCTCCGGGAGGCCGCTAACGGCATCCCGAATCTTCATGTGTTCGCGGCCCGAGCGGAGGTTTGTTCCGAGCGCTTCGACTGGATCGTGGCACGAGCCGTCCTGCCTGCCCGCGTTCGCACTCTGGGTCTTGCGCCGAATTCCGCTCTGCTGTTATCTCGTCGTGCCGCTTTTCCGGACTCCGAGCTGTTCGAGCTTCCTTGGGGTCGCGACCGAATCGTCGATGTGTTCCACGTGGAACTAAAGCCACAGCATGACTAGGGTTTCACGTGGAACACTATCGTGATAAGATTTAACGAAAACGTGGCAAGAGTAATCGCGATTACAAATCAAAAGGGCGGCGTAGGGAAGACGACGACGGCGGTGAATCTTGGGGCATCGCTCGCAGCGAATGACCTGCGAATTCTCCTGATTGATTCGGATCCGCAGGGGAATTCATCGAGCGGCTTGGGGATTGATAAAAACAATTTAGTATCAACGGTTTACGACGTGATATCGGGCAGGGCTGCGCTGCAGGACGCCGTTTTGAAAACTGAGTGCGAGGGGTTGGAGATTGTCCCGGCGGATAAGAATTTGGTGGCGGCGAATCTGGAGCTTGTGGACGTCCCAGAGCGCGAATTTGTACTTCGGAAAGCGATTGAGCCGATTCGTGACCGTTACAGCCACATCTTGATCGACTGCCCACCCGCGCTTGACCTTCTAACTTTAAATGCTTTAGTTTCAGCAGATTCCGTCCTGATTCCGATCCAGTGCGAATTTTTCGCGCTTGAAGGTATATCGCAGTTGATGGATACGATCGATAAAGTGCGGGAGGGTTTCTCGCATCCTCTTCGGATCGAAGGGATTTTATTAACAATGTACGACGACCGCACTAACTTGACGCGAACAGTAGCCGAGGATCTGCGGGATTTCTTTGAGAATGAAGTATTTACGACGGTCATCCCCCGAAGCATCCGACTTGCGGAGGCCCCGAGTCATGGAAAGCCCATTCTGATGTATGATCCGCGCTCGCGAGGAGCCGAGAGTTACATCAAGCTGGCGAAGGAAATCATAGAGAATGAACACCGCAACAGACAAGTCACGCAGACCGCTGGGTAAGGGGCTTTCAGCTCTTCTTGCTCCACGCGCGTCTGCTCAACCGCAAGGGGACGGGACTGCCGTTGCCGCCGCGCCGGCGAATCCATCCAGGATTGCGATCGACGCTATTGCCCCGAACCCAGTCCAACCAAGAAGTGTCTTCCAACCAGAACAGTTGGAGGAGTTGGCTGCATCCATTCGGGCGAACGGAATCATTCAGCCCCTGATCGTGAGGCGAGTGGGGCAACAGTACCAAATTGTTGCCGGTGAACGGCGCTGGAGGGCGGCCAAGATTGCGGGGCTTTCCGAGGTGCCAGTCGTGGTACAGGAGGTCGCCGACCGGCAAATGCTGGAGTTGGCGCTCATCGAAAATATCCAACGCGAAGACCTCAATCCCATCGAAACGGCCCTCGCTTATGACAGGCTGGCGCGAGAGATGGGGCTCTCGCAAGAGGAAATCGGCCGCCGAACCGGCAAGGATCGGACCTCCATCAACAATACGATCCGGCTGCTGCGTCTGCCGAAGGAGGTGCAACTGTTGGTGGCCGAGCACAGGCTATCGATGGGCCATGCAAAGGCGATCCTGGGGTTGGCGACGGCCGAGCAACAGATCCAATTTGCAGAGAAGGCGGCAGCCCAGGGCCTCTCGGTTCGCCAAGTAGAGGCGCTGGTGCAGGAAAGCGGTTCAGATCGAGCGAGGGGCGGCGGCCTGAAGCGGGAGACGCAGCAAGACCCCAATGTGCGCGCGGCGGTAGAGCAACTCGAAAGGGCTTTGGGAACACGAGTTCGGATTGTAGAAATGAGCGAGCAGCGCGGGCGGATCGAGATCGATTACTACTCCCAGGCCGAATTAGACCGGCTGTTTCAACACATAGCCGGGGAGCGGTAGACCCAGATGGTGCCGGCGGCAGGAGTCGAACCTGCGACCTACGGATTATGAGACCGTCGCTCTAACCACCTGAGCTACACCGGCGCGATTACCAGACTAGCATGCGCGTAGGGAACAAGGGTCAGGCGATGGAGAAAATAGCGGTCGAATTTTCGCGAGTCTCGAAAAGTTATCCGATCTATCCATCTCCGGGGATGCGCCTGAAGGAACTGGCGGTTTTGAACAGGCGGAGCTTTCATACCGATTATTGGGCCCTGCGAGACGTTAGTTTTCAGGTATCACGTGGCGAGACCTTCTGCATCATCGGTGAAAACGGGTGCGGAAAAAGCACGCTGCTACAGATTTGCGCGGGGATCCTCCAGCCCAACGAGGGAAGCGCGACGGTAAATGGCCGGGTTTCAGCTCTGCTGGAATTGGGAGCGGGGTTCAATCCCGAATTCACGGGGCGCGATAACGTTTATCTGAATGGCGCAATCCTGGGCTTTTCTCGAAAGGAGATGGACATCCGCTTTCGTGAGATTGCGGCGTTCGCCGAGATCGGGGAATTCATCGACCGCCCGGTTAAAACCTATTCCAGCGGAATGATGGTGCGGCTGGCTTTTTCGGTAGCGATCCATGTAGACCCCGAGATTCTCCTTGTTGATGAAGCGCTGGCGGTGGGGGATGTTTACTTCCGGCAACGGTGCGTACGGAAGGTGCAGGAGCTGAGGTCGCGAGGAATTACGATACTTTTCGTATCACACGCGACGGGCGATGTGAAGGCCTTGGGGGACCGGGCTCTTTGGCTCGACCGCGGGCGGATGATGGCGATCGGGAAAGCGGACCTGGTGGTTTCGAAATACCTGGCGGCGATGGAGAAGAAGGACGCACAGTTCAGGATACAGTCCGGAGCGGATGCCAAAGACGGGGAGTCAGGAGCTGGGAGTCGGGACTTGCGAAAGTCGAGTCCAGATCTGGAGTCAGTCGAGGTAGTGGAAGGAATTCCGAACATTGACCACCGATTTGGGGATGGGAGGGCGGAAGTGATCGGGATCGCGATATTGGACACCGACGGAAAGCGCTTATCCTCGCTTCAGATCAACTTTACAATCATTGTAAGAATCAGCGTACGAGCCAAGTCAAACATAGAGCGCCCGATTGTGGGGTTCATGTTCCGGAATCATTTGGGCGTGGATTTCGCCGGCACGAATACGGCGCGGGAAGGGTGCGATTTAGCTCCGTTGGCGCCCGGGGAAAGTTGCACCGTGGACTTCCAATTGGATTTGCCCGCGCTGTACGCATCGTTGTTTTCGTTTTCGCCCGCGATAGCGGATGGCACGCTGACGCACTATGCGACCTGCGACTGGATCGATAACGCCATCGTCCTGCCGATGGAGAAGGGGACGGATCAGATTTACGGACAACTTCATTTTCCATGCCGGGTGCAGGTGTACGGGCAGCGGCCAGGAGTGGAGCGGGTGGTCGCTTAAGCATGGAGTTCACCGGAGAGCGCGTAGTTCCTGGGCGCGTGAACGAGGATTTGTGGGCGGAACATGTGGCGCGGTATGCCTTTGCCGCGCAGTTGGCCGGGGGCAAACGCGTGCTCGACGCCGGATGCGGAACAGGTTACGGGGCCGCGGAGTTGGCGCAGAAGGGGGCGGCCGTTGTGGCGGTCGATGTGGCTTTTCTGGAGGCATGGGAGGAGGTTGGGGCCCCCGGACCCCGATATTGCCAGGCGTCCGTGGAGGCGTTGCCGTTCCCGGCGGCGAGCTTCGATCTGATTGTCGCGTTCGAAGTGATCGAACATCTGCGCGATTGGCGGGCCTTGTTGCGCGAGGCGAGGCGAGTGCTGGCGCCGGAGGGACTATTTTTGGTCTCAACGCCAAACCGGGTCTATTACGCGGAGTCCCGAGGAGCAGAAGGGCCGAATCCATTTCACGTGCATGAGTTCGAATTTGAAGAATTTCGAACTGCTCTCCAGGAGTTCTTCCCGAAAGTCGATGTATGGGTGCAGAACCGGTTGGAAGCGTTTGTTTTCGACGGAGGGGCAGGCGGCCCTTTGCAAGGTTTCGCCGCGCACGGGAGTGAGCGCGAGGAGGCGCATTTCTTTATAGCCGTGTGCGGAGTGGATGTCGCCCCGGATCTGCGGCCGTTTGTCTACGTTCCACGGGCGGCGAATCTGCTCCGCGAGCGCGAGCGGCACATTCGCAAGCTGGAAGAGGACGTAGAACGGCAAATCGTCGAGCATGCCAAGCTGCAACAGTTGCACCAGGCGTTGACGGAACACCTCGAAGAGCAGAACCGATGGACCCTCGAAGTAGAGCAGAACTGGAGAGCGGCTCAAAAACGCATCGTGGAATTGCAGGAAGAGCTGGAGGCCACGGTGAAAGCATATGAGCGGGAGCTGGAAGCGCAGAACCAAGCGGCGACGGCGCGGCTGACAGAGCGGGCGCAGGAACATGCGGCGACGGTGCGGCTGCTGGACCAGGCCGAGGCGACGGTCATCGAGCGCACGGAATGGGCGCAGCGGCTGGACGCGGAACTCGCGCAAGCGAGGGCCGTGCTCGACTTGATCCGGCAATCGCGGTGGTTGAAGGCGGTGCGGGCGCTCGGGCTAGGTCCGAAGCTGTGAGAAGCGGTGTAGCAGCCCTGTGGAGGTTGCTGAAGGGGCTGCCCCTGGCGGTCGCAGCGGTGATTTTGCAGGTGTGCGCGTTTGTGGCGCTGGCGGTGTGCGATGCGGTTTCGGCGGTCTTTCGGAGGAGAGGGGATGCGCGACACGGAACAGCAGTCCGCGGACGCGCTGCAAGTGTGGTGATCCCGAACTGGAATGGGAAGGAGTTGCTGGAGAAGTATCTGCCGTCTGTCGTGACGGCGATTGAGAACTTTCCGGGGAGCGAGATCATTGTCGTCGATAACGGATCGACGGATGGAAGCGCGGCGTTTGTACGGGAGCGGTTTCCGCAAGTGCAAGTGGTGGCGCTAGCGCGAAACCTTGGGTTCGGAGGCGGCTCGAACGCAGGGATTCGGGTGGCTCGCCATGACGTTGTGGTGCTGCTCAACAGCGATATGCGGGTGGATAGGGGTTTTTTGGGGCCGCTGCTCGATGGGTTCACGGATGAAGACGTCTTTTCGGTGTCGTGCCAGATCTTCTTTTCCGACCCTGCCAAGATTCGCGAAGAGACGGGACTCACCGAGGGTTGGTGGCAGCAGGGCGGGCTGCGGGTGCGTCATCGGATCGACGAACAAGTGAACGAGTTGTTCCCGTGCTTTTACGGCGGTGGAGGTTCGTGCGCGTTCGACCGCGCGAAATTCTTGGAGGTGGGCGGATTCGATCCTCTCTATCATCCGTTCTATTTCGAAGACACGGACCTGGGGTACCTCGCGTGGAAGAGGGGCTGGAAGGTGTTGTACCAACCGGCGAGCGTCGTGTATCACGAGCATCGCGGGACGATCGGGAAGCGGTTTAGTGAAGAATATATCCAAAGCGTCCTGAAGAAGAATTGCATTCTATTTGCGTTGAAGAACATTCACGACTGGCGGATGCTCGCCGCGCATTTCTTCTTTACGTGGGCGAACGCCCTGCTGAGCTGGTGGTTTGGCGATTCACCGGAGCGAGCGAATTTTGAGGGAATGGTGCGGGCGTCGTTGCAACTCCCCGCGGCTTTGGCGGCGCGGGCGCGGGCGCGGCGGGTGGCGGCGGTCGGGGACAGGGAGGCTTTCCGGCGGCCGCTGGGGGGACATTTTCGGGATGCAGTCGTCAGTCGTCAGCCGTCAGTCGTCAGCAACGGCAAACTGAGTGTCCTGTTCGTATCGCCGTATCCGATTTGTCCGCCGGTGCATGGGGGAGGGGTTTTCATGCACCAGACAGTGAGGGAGCTCGCGCGTCTGTGCGATCTGCACTTGATCGCGCTGCTGGACTATGCCAAAGAGCGAGCGGCGCATGAGGAACTGGACCGCATTTGCGCGTCCACGGAATATATCGTGCGGATGGAGGGCCGGCAGAAAGCGCTGGGCTCGATGGAACCGCACGCGGCGCGGGAGTTTCGCAATCGGGATCTGGCGTGGTTGATTCACCGGCAAATCTACTTAAGGCGCGTGGATGTGCTGCAACTGGAATACACGGCAATGGCGCAATACGCAGGCGAATTCCGGCGGATTCCGAGCATTTTGTTCGAGCACGATATCTACTTCCAATCCATCGCGCGGCGGCTGCCGTTTATGGCGGGAGCGAAGGAAAAGCTTCAGGCGCGGTGGGAGTACTTGCGCTCGTTACGGTATGAGCTGCGGCTCCTGCCCAAGTTAGACCGCATTCAAGTGTGCAGCCGCGAGCAGGCGGAGTATTTGGCTTCGTTCTTGCCGGCGCTAGAAGGGCGGATCGATGACGGCTACCGGGCGGGGATCGATACGTCGCTATATGAGTTTCGGCCGAATGGGCGCGAGCCGTTCACGATGCTGTTTTTGGGAAGTTTCCGGCACGCGCCGAATCAAGAGGCTCTGAATTGGTTCGTGCGGGGGGTGCTGCCGAAGGTGCGGGCGCGCGAGCCCAGGGCGCGTCTGATTGTGATCGGGTCCGACCCTCCGCCGCGGCATTCCCTACCGGAGGATGTGGGAGTCGAGCTGAAGGGATTCGTGGAGGATGTGCGGGAGCCGCTGGGGCGGTATGCGACTTTCGTATGCCCGATTTTGAGCGGGAGCGGGGTGCGAGTGAAGCTGCTGGAGGCGTTCGCGGCCGGCATTCCCGTAATCTCCACGCGTCTGGGGGCGGAAGGCCTGGCGGCAAACGATGGCGAGGTTTGCGCATTGGCCGATGACGAAGAAGGGTTCGCGGAGAGCGTGTTGGATTTGCTGGAGAACCCGGAGAAGTCGGAGGAGATGGCGCGGCGGGCCCGGGACGAAGTAGTGGCCCGAAGGGATATGAGGCGGATGACGGAGAAACTGGTGAATGGGTACTGGGAAGAGATTTCCCGGAAGCCCGGGGTCAGGGCGCAGAGGGTTGCGCAGCGATCCGCGCCCTGACGGAACCTACGCGTGGTGTCCGCTCTGTATTCTTCAAGACAGCAAGGGGCTCAAATGAACGCGGTGGTCTTTATGCCGGACACCTCGAAACGCCTGCGGCAGCGCAGATTCTTGCACATCACCTTGTCGTCGATCAGGACCATATAGCT
>Ga0126379_10001257_pt1 | contig 15230 bp, 15 predicted proteins | sample PanSoiMetPlot_24_FD_92640 | JGI IMG/M metagenome (GOLD analysis project Ga0126379, IMG submission 92640) | Tropical forest soil microbial communities from Panama - MetaG Plot_24 | ecosystem: Environmental > Terrestrial > Soil > Tropical forest > Bulk soil | place: Panama | collected 2016-02-17 | reverse complement strand
CTCGCAGTTGAGTGAGGTCTTCCGCCGGGGCAGCGAACGGTACCGTTACTTCATGAAATTGGCCGACGTATTTGAGATCGACGGCGTAGGAAAGAATCGTGTCCTTTGATTGCATGCCCTCTTTGGCCAATGTTTTCAGAGCCTCAACGGACATTTCTTCATAGAGCGCCGCGATCTTTGCTCGCGGGATCGTAGATAACTCGCCGGAAAAAGTGCGCACGTAATCATGCCTCAAGTCGGACAGCAGCATGCCCGCGGCGCAAAATACCGAAGCTTCCCGCGGAATTAGTAAACTGCGGATGCTCAATTCCCGCGCGATGGCGGCTGCATGAACCGCGCCGGCGCCACCGGCAACGACCAGCGTGCATTGACGCGGGTCGTAACCCTGAGCGATGGATACCAGCCGGATGGCATCGGCCATCGTGCCATTGACGATCTTGTGAATTCCCTCCGCTGCGGCGATGACATCGATGGCCAACGGCTTTGCGATGCGCTCCTCAATCCCCTTTACCGCGCCCTCTAATTTCAGCGGGAATTCGCCGCCGAGAAAATCTTCCACTCCAAGATAACCGAGAACAAGATCGGCGTCCGTAACTGTGGGCGCTTCGCCTCTGCGGTCGTAACAGATAGGGCCAGGATCCGCGCCGGCGCTCTGCGGTCCCACATGCAGCACGCCGCCTTCGTCGACCCACGCAATGCTGCCTCCGCCCGCGCCTACAGTGCGAATATCGAGAACCGGGAAAGCCGTGGCGTGTCCGCCGATTTCTCCCGTTGTGGTGAAACTCACCTCGCCGCCCTTGATGAAGGAAACATCGAAGCTGGTTCCGCCCATGTCCATGGTGATGAGATCTTTCCGGGATGCACGCTCGCCGTAAAAAATCGCTGCCACTGGCCCGCCCGCGGGTCCCGACAAAAGCGTCCTGCAAGCAAAGCGCCACGCGGTTTCCGGGGGCATTACCCCGCCGTTGGATTGCATCATTAGAAGACGTCCCTGAAATCCGGCTGACTTGAGACGTTCGGCCAACCGGCTTAAATAGCGAGATAGAATCGGCCCGACATAGGCATTGAGAACGGTCGTGCTATGTCTTTCATAGGCCCGTAGTTGCGGCAAGACCTGCGTTGACAGCGAAACATAGGCCTCGGGAAATTCCTTTTCGAGAAGCCCTGCTACTTCAAGTTCATGTTTCGGATTGAGAAAAGAAAACAAAAAGCTGACCGCTACCGATTCAACATTTGCATCCTTGAGTTCCCGAATCGCTTCCTTGGCGGCGGCGATGTCTAAGGGAGTGACTTCGCGCCCTTCACAATCCACGCGCTCTGAAACGGTAAAAGTCCGGTTCCGCGATACCAGCGGGGGCGGCGGATTCGTTTTCGAGTTGAATTGATTTTCACGGATGCCGCGCCGCATCGCAAGGATATCCCGGAACCCTTTGGTAGTAATAAAACCAGTCTTGGCGCCGGAACCGGTGAGAACCGCGTTGGTGGTGATGGTCGTCCCGTGAACGATGCGGTGAATCCGAGGAATAAAATCCCCGAAAGGCAGTCCAACTTTGAGCGCGAGCTTTTCAATACCGTTCAGAACTCCCTGGGAAGGGTCCCGCGGCGTGGTGAAGGCTTTTTCGACAACGCTACGACCATTTGAATCCACCAGCACACAATCGGTGAAGGTTCCCCCCACGTCGATCCCGACATAAAAAGATTTGCCAAAATCAGCCATTCGTTTTTCTCAACTCTAAAAAAACAAGGCTTGCTTTGCCTGTCTCATCTTTTCCCACGTCTCCGCTCTTTAGTCGCTTAACCGTTCCTTTTCAGCGCCCGATATCTGAGAGTTTCCTCGAAATCGACGATCAATTCGCGATCCTGTCTTTTCAGCGCCACCCCATAGTCTTCAAGAGCTTTTTCGACGGAAACAAAACCATTCACGACATCGTCTCTTACTTGTTCGGGGGATCTTTCGAATGGGTTGCCAAAGCCACCGCCGCCCTGGGAGATGAGCTCAAAAACGTCTCCTTGTGAAACTTCGTAGAATCGATTGACGCCTATCTCCCTTGTCTTTTCCCCTGCTCCAATCACACGCATCACCGGGAGCGAGCCGGGTTTACCGCCGAACAAGCCGAAGGAGCGCGTTTCCTCGAGCATGCCCGAACCGACGGTTACACATTGGATCTCCGGAGTCTCGACCTTCCAGCGTAGTATCGCTCCGACCCCTCCACGCCATTTTCCCGCGCCGGCGGTGTCCTGAGCAAATTCATACTTGAAGAGCCGGTAGGGATAAGCGAGCTCAAAGATTTCCGGGTCGGTCGCCCGAGAGCCGCCCATGTTGCTCACCGGACCGGTGTGATTCCATCCATCGTAACCTTCCGTGGCACCGGAACCGCCCTTGCAATTATGATGCGTGCAAACAAACGGCCGCCCTGTGCGCGGATTTTTTCCCGCGGTCATGGGCGCGCAGCGTCTTCCCCATCCGGCTTGCACCTGATCCGGAATCGCTTTCGCCAGCGCAATCCAAATCGCTTCGGCGATCGCGGCACAGGTCACCAACGTGGAAGCAGTGGTAGGGGCCGGCGGACGGCAATTCACAATCGATCCCTCGGGCGCGACGATTCGAATCAATTTTAGCGACCCGTAGTTGATCGGAATGGAGGCGCCTATGCAGGCAAAGAGCGCTTGAAAGCAAACCGAAGCGGTGTTGGCAAAAGGGCTATTGACGAAACCCTGGCTCTGCGGATCGGAACCTCCAAAATCGAAGGTCAATCTTTCTCCTTCGACCTTGACGGCAACCCGAATGCAAGGCGCATGGTCCATCTGGATTCCGTCGTTATCGACACGGCTTTCTCCGGAGTAGCTGCCATCTGGAATTCTTTTGATGGCCGAAGCCATGGCTCTTTCAGTGGCATCGATATAAGAATCGATGGCGGAATCGACAGTCTTGTGTCCGTAGCGATCGAGCAATTCGATCAGCGCTTCTTCTCCCCTGGCAGCGGCGCCAATCTGGCAATGCAAATCTCCTTCAACGAGGTGCGGACTTTTGACATTCAAGAGAATAAAGTCCCAGACATCTTTCTGATATTCTCCCTTAGAGTAGAGTTTGATCGGCGGCAAACGCAGTCCCTCTTCCCAAACCGTCTTCGCCGACGGATTATAGCCGGCCACACCTCCGCCTCCCAAATCTGCTTGATGTCCTTTGGTTACGGCCCAGAAAGCCAATTGGCCCTGATAAAAAACCGGCCGTGCGATGGTGACGTCCGGTAAATGGCTGTTTCCCTGATAGGGATCGTTACCGACGATGACGTCTCCCGGATGCAACTCGTCCGGTTTAAATCGGCCGCGAATCGCCTCCAAAGCGAACGGAATGGCCCCCAGCAAAACCGGTATATAAGAAGTTTGAGCGACGAGTCGCCCTCGGCTGTCAAAAATCGCTGTGACGAAATCCCTCGACTCGCTAAAGATCGGCGAGCGAGACGTCAGCAGCATGATTTGGCCCATCTCTTTGGTGATCGCGTTCAAGCGATTCGAAATCACGGCAACCGAGATGGGATCGTCCTGTATACGATTCACAAGATCCTATTTGTCAGCCCACGATTCTCAAGCTCTTCAGATAATCGGCTTCTTCTTGCAAGCGAAGCATCGCCAGCTGTTTGGATTTGCGCACGTGATATAACGCCTGCCGCCTCGCGGCGTTCGGCTTTCCATCTCGAATCGCCACGAGAATAGCCCGGTGTTGCAGCCACGCGTCTTTTCCCCGGTCCAACTGTCCCACCACAATTCTTTGCTTGAGCACGATCCGCTCGAATACTTCTTCCAAAACCCGCTTGAGATAGGCGTTGCCGGCAATTTCGGCGATTTTGGCGTGAAAGTCGAGATCCAATAGGCGCCGCTCGCGCCGCGGGCGGCGTTCAACGTACTCGCCGTATTCTTTCAACAAAACCTGTAACTCCTGAATCTGTTCCGGGGTGACCCGCCGCGCCGCTTCTTCCGCGAGGTAAGGCTCCAACGCCTCCCTCGCTCCGTAGAGCGCCTCCATTTCCTCCACGGTAATTTCGTTGACGAAAAACCCACGGTTCCAAATTTGTTTGACATAGCCGTCCTTTACCAGGCGGCTCATGGCTTCACGAATGGGCGTCCTGCTGATGCCCATCTGTTTGGCGAGGTCTTCTATGATAATCTTTTGCCGCGGATAGATTTCGCTGCGCAGAATGAAGCCCTTGATCTTTTCGCAGGCTTCTTCGGTAAGATTTTTCCCGTTCAGGGCTTCCATAGCGTAATGCTGCTTTACTCTATTGACACTCCACAGACGGCTAATATATACGAACTAACATGCATTCTTTTATTTAAAATTGCATGTAATTGTCAAGGTTCCATTTACGAAGATTCTCATTTCACAATCAGGACAGCATTTGGGATGAATCAGGAACTCGCTGAGAAAACCGTTGCACAACTAAAAAATGCGAGCATCGACTTCGTCACCTATCTGCCGGAGACGCGGTTGAGCCGCATCTTACCCATTCTGGAGAAGGACGACTTTTTTACGTTGGTTCCCGTAGCCAGCGAAGCCGAAGCCGTCACCATCGCGTCGGGAGCGGCCCTGGTCGGCAAGCGGCCTGCTTGCTATATGGAGGCCACCGGCCTGTTCGTATCTGCTTACAACCTGCTGCTGGTGAGCATGCGGTTGGGCATTCCGCTGCTGCTCCTGATATCCCACGTGGGAAATTGCGCCGATCAAAAGAACAGTTTCCGCTTCGCGCCCACCGGTGTAAGAACGGAAGAACAGCTCAAAGCCCTGCACATCGAATACCAAGTTATGGCCAACGCCAGCGACCTAAACACGGGCATTGCCGATGCCGTGCGCATGATGCACGCGCTCAAGCAGCCTTTTGCTCTATTGTTCACCGGGGATTTTACGGTATGAATCGCCGCGCTTGCTTGGAGGCCCTCTTGCCTTTTGTAAAGGACCAATTGGTTGTCGCATCCGTCAGCGGCCAGTGGGTTTGGGGCCAATTATCAAAACATGAAGGCAATCTTCTTTTAGGATCGATGGGGAATGCTCTGGGAGTCGGTATGGGCTTGGCCTTGGGCCTTCCCCATAGACAGGTCATTGTCATTGAATCGGACGGCAGCGTTTTGCTGTCCTTGTTCAACCTCCCCACTCTGGGAACTCTCCACCCGGACAACCTGAAGGTTTTTGTGTTCGATAATGAAGCCTACAGCGGCAGCCGGATCAGCCGGCCAAGCGCCACCGCTGCAAAAACCGATATTGCCGCAATCGCGAGAGACAGTGGTATCGAGCGCGCAGTGACCGTCCGGGATTTGGGTAATTTTAACCGGGAAATGTCTTCAACGATAAAAGAACCAGGCTTGGGATTTGTCGTGGCGAAAGTGGAAGAGACTTTCGAGCATCGCAACGCTGAACGATCCGATGTCGATCTCATGGAAAACAAGTACCGGTTCGTCCGCTACGTCGAAAGAACCGAGGGCAAACCGATTTTTCTTGGACGTGGCTAATCTGGAAGCGCTTTGGAACCGAGTTTTTGAAGGAGCGACAAATCGTGGAACCGGAGCTCGCCAGCAAATTGGTCAACGGCCTGCGGTCGGCAGGCATCAATTTCGTCACCTGCCTCCCCGAAACCCGTTTGAGCCAGATTTTGCCGCTGATGCGCGAAGACAGCTTTTTTCAGCTTGCGCCTGTGGCCAGCGAAGCCGAGGGAGTTTCCATTGCTGCGGGGGCATCTCTGGGAGGGAAACAGGTCACCTGCTATATGGAGGGCACCGGGGTTTTCGTCTCGACCTACAAATCTTCTTACCGTGGCCGAACGCTTCGGCGTGCCGATGCTTCTTTTGGTTTCCTACGTTGGCAGCGTGGCGGATAAACACAATAGCTTTCACCTGGATAGAAGCCGGCGCAGCTTACTTCAAAGTGACCATCGAGGGAACAGGATTATTACACACCGCGCCTTCCCGATCGCGCAGCCCTCAAAGACACTCCCAATCCCATTGTCAAAATGTCGTTAATTATCCAAGCCATCGAAGAGTGGGCGCGCGATATGAAAAAACCATCGAGTTGAATATCCGGTAGGCGTGATGGTTCCCCGCGTCGCCATCGGCGCGATCAGAGGCGGGCTTCCTTTCAGCCCCAGTGTCAGAGTCAATAGGCTGCACTATCTACGTCGATGTGCGAGTTCCACCGTCCATGAGCTTTGCCGAGGCCGAAAAGGAATTGAAAGAGGTCATCCTGTCTCAGGGTTTCGGCGGCGACGTGCAATTGTATATGGCGCGACGAGGTTACGAAGGAAAGAACGTTGAACCTTTAGTGGCAGCGATCAGAAAATCTCACCAAGCGATCAGAGGCAAAGAGTGCCCGCCGGTGTCTACGGGAGAGATCAGTATGTGGCGGGATGTGAATGTTTTCAATGAGGTCGGAATTCCTTCAGCCACTTTTGGCTTCCCGAACAGAACCCGGATTGAGTGAGAAATTCGTCGATATCGACAACCTCGTGGACTGCGCGAAAATACGCCTTGGTGGTGCTGGATATCTGCGGGTCAGATTAGCGCAATGGGCTACCAGGGGCGGGCTATCGAGGAGCAAAGTCATGCAACGCCCCCAATATCTACCCCTGATAAAACACCGCGAGAATAATTCGTTGAACTGATCCTCAGCCTTCCCAAATCGGCTTCACATAAGTGTCAAGCCATTTCTTCGGATCTTCGAGGAATCCTTTGTCACTTACCGGAACCGGTTTCGTGTTTTTCCCGAACGCGGATTCAACCGACGTTTTTGACTTGAAATCAATGCGCGACGACTCTCGGCCGATTTTATCGATGGTCTCCTGGCCTTCCATGGAAATTAACCATTCGGCAAAAAGCTTACCCGCGTTAGGGTTCGGCGCCTTTATATAGATACCCGCTTGGCGCGGAAAGAGAACCGGCGGCACGCTCTTCACGTACTCGACAGGAGTCCCCTTCTCCTTTTCTTCCATGACATCATGGAGAAGCGCCGGCATGCAGATCGAATATTCACCCGATATGACTAGACGGAACATAGCGCTCGTGCTTTTGTGCACAGGCACGTTGAGCGCCTTGAGGCCCTTGACGAAATTGGTGAAGCGCGCGTCGTTCTTCCATTGTTCTTTGAGGCCTGCCAGCATAGAGCTAATAGGGCCCGCTCTCATGGGATCGTCCAGAGCCACAAGCCCTTTGTACTTTGGATTGGCGACCTCTTCCCAGCTTTTCGGCACGTCTCCAGCCTTGAGTTTCTTTGTATTGTAGGTCAACGCCTGAACCTGCAAACTTACAGTTGGCATAGTCGGATCGTAAAGCAATAACACACTCTTCTGGACCGTATCATAGGGAGCGATGGCTCCGGCAGCGCGCAAAACCGGCGGCGCATTATCCGAAAGAACGACGTCGAAGCTTGCCTGGCCGCCTTGAAACTCCGTCAAGACTCGCGTCACGATATTTGGATTGGTTCCCTGCCAGTAGTTCGCCTTAATGCCCGGATACCTTTTCATGAAAGCATCGGTAATGATCCGGAGATGTTCCACGTCCCACACGGAGTAGACGATCAAATTCCCTTCCTGTTGCGCCTTTGGGTAAAGCTCTTTGCTGACTTTTTCGAACGCCTTTGCGGCGTTAGCGGTGGCATTGGTCGCCGCGGCCTTCGGAACGACTTTTTCGCCGGCCTTGGTCTCCTTAACCGACTTCTCCGCCGCTTGCCCGCTATATCCGGCCAACAAGATCCCAGCGGCCGCGATCGTCAGGATCTTCCCCCTTATCTTTGACATGCTGTCATCCTCCTTTAGTGCCTGTGAATTTCGATTTCATAAGCTAAATTTCATCTTGAATGCGAACTTGGCAACTGACACAGCGATAATCAAAATAATCAGATAGATCACCCCGCCGGCGGCCGCCTCGGCCCATTGTCCGACGCGGAAATATTCGAACAGGGTGACCGGTCCGTATTCTTTGCCGGGCGAAGTGAGTAGCACAGCGACATCCACGTTACGGATCGCTTCGATAAAAATATAGAATAGCGCGCCGCCTACCGCCGGCTTTAAGATCGGCAACGTGATCTTAAAAAAAACATGTCGCCATTTCGCCCCGTGCACCCAAGCGGCCTCGTCCAATTCCTTGTGAATATTGACGATGGACCCCGACGCATTGCGAAATGCGTAAGGAAAATACGCCACGAACAACCCGAGTCCCAAGGCCCAGAGGCTGTTGTACAACGGCGTCCCCAAAAAGACGATCACAAGCCCCACCGAAAGTACCAAAGGCGGAAAAGCGAGAGGCAACGTGCCAATGAATTCAAACAGCTTCGTTCCGTAGGCCCTGGTTCGGTAGATGGTAAACGCCATCACAATGCCCGCCAGCACGGTAACTACGGCGATCGTCGTCGAAAGCACCAAAGAGTTATACAGCCCGGTAATAAAGCTGGGATGCTTCAGCACAGTGACGTAGTTTGTGAAAACCATATTCGATGGGAATTTCATAAAAGTGTCGTAGTCGAAATAGGGAATCATCGACACCACAATCAAGACTACAAAAGGAATCGCAATGCCGGCCAAAAAGTAAAGGAACACAGTTAGAAAAGTAACATATTTCCATGGACCGATGTCGATGACTTTGACCCGGTAGCCCTTTCCAGTGATGGTGGCGTAGCGTTCAGAGAACCGCGTGGCGCGAACATAGACCAGCAGTACGACCACCGACAGCGCCACCAGCACGATGCTGTAAGCGGTGGCTAATCCGGAATTGAACTCCAAGGCCATGGAATCATAGACGCGGCTGACAAAAACTTTGATGTTTCCTGGAACTCCCTGAAGCACAGGGGTTTCAAACGATCGCAAGCCGCGGAGAAAATTCAATACGAAGGCAGAGAAAAGCGCCGGTATGGCCAGAGGAAAAGTAATCTTCAACATCGTATTGGCCGGTTTACTGCCTGCGATATAGGCGCTTTCTTCCAGGGAAGGATCGAAAGACAAGAAAACGGGCAACAAAAAAAGATAACCCAACGGGACGCAGGCTAAACCAAAAACCCAGATCATGCCCGCCATGCTAAAAGCGTTGAAGGGCTGAGCCTCAATTCCGAAAAACTGTTGTAGCATGTTGTTGAGGATTCCAGATCTCGGCGCCAGGAGAAGAATCCAGGCGATGTTCTTCATAATCGGAGGCATCAGGATCGGATACAGCGGCATAAGCTCGACGAGAGTTTTCCCCGGTGTATTGGTGCGGGCAACAATCCAAGCAAGCAAAGCCCCTAATCCCGTCCCCAACGCTGCGGCGCCTCCCGCGTACACCATCGAATTACCCAACATTGGAAGAATATCGCGGTCGCCAAAAACTCTTACATAGTTCGTCAGAGTCAGGCCCACCGAGAAGCCCAACTTTCCCGTGGTCAGGCTTCTCCACAATACGATGACCACCGGTGTAATGATCGCTCCGCCGGCGATGGCGCTGGCTAAGAGCGGCACGAAGGTGCCTTGGCGGAAAACCAGTTTGATTGAATTCCAGCTGTGGGTAATCATGCTCCGTTGAAGCAAGGGATCGCGTTCGGCATGTCTTGAACCGGTGGGGTCACGAACCGACGATCAGACTGATCGCCGACTTGTCGATGGAGACAAAAATATCTCTGGTATCTCCCTCGATTCTGATCATCGGGCAGAACTTGTGCGAAGTCACAACAATTTCCTTTGAACCGACTTGAACACGGTGGTTGGTCAGTCCGCCACGATATTCCCTGCTCGTCATCCGTCCCACAAGTACGTTGTCGGCCCGGTCTGAAAATTTCTCGTTGCTCAGTCGCACCTCGCCCGTGCGGATGACTACTTTACAAACATCACCGGGAGAGACGCTGCTTGGTGCATGGGACACAAGATTGGCGCCGCCGAAATCCGCCACCGCCACGACACAACTGCCATTGGCGACGCTGACGATTTTTCCATCCACCAGGGTCGAATGGCCGATGAAGGATGCAACGAACGGATGAGCCGGATGATTGTAGATCGCGTCGGGCGCGTCGTATTGGAGAATCCGGCCGCCTTCCATGACGATAACAGCGTCTGAAATAGTAAAAGCTTCCTCTTGATCGTGAGTGACGTAGAGCGCGCTAATTCGGACTTTTTTGATCAACCGCCTGATCTCCAATCGCATCTCCTCGCGCAACTTGGCATCCAGATTACTAAGCGGCTCATCAAGCAAAATCAGCCGCGGCTCAAGGGCGAGACTGCGCGCCAAGGCCACTCGCTGCTGCTGTCCGCCGCTCAGTTGCGATGGATAGCGGTCTTCTCTTCCCTTTAGCCCGACTAGTTCCAGGGATGACAAGACTTTGCTCTTGATCTCCGCATTGGCCACTTTTCGCAGTCTGAGGCCAAAAGCGATGTTGTTGAACACCGTCATATGCGGCCACAGGGCATAGTTCTGAAATACAAAACCGATTTCTCGGCTGTACGGCGGAACAAGGATACCTTGTTCGATAGAAGTTTGGACTTTATCGGCTATGGAGATCGAGCCGGCATCGGGAAGCTCCAAGCCGGCGATGGAACGGAGGAGCGTCGTTTTGCCACAACCCGAGGGCCCCAAGAAGGAAAGGATGCCGCTGTCGAATTCAAAGGTGACATTATCGAGCGCTTTTACGTCTTTGAATCTTTTGCTCAGCCCGTCGACCTTTAGGATAGCCATGCTTTAAGTAAGTCCAATCCTGACTTGAAGTCCAAACTTAGCGGCAAAGAACATACCATGGACTGTAGCGCCACGCAGAGACTTAAAGTCTTAGTTCGTAACTTACCCTAATCCTTTTGAAAATCAAATAACAATGGCAGGCGACCATTAGTAACCAATGATCCAACAAACCCCGGAGTCTGAAGGACCAATGCTGAAAAGTTGGGCAGCAAACCTAGTTTAGAGGCACCGTAGTATGAAACGAATGCAGCGACTACGCCAGCTGCGGCTCGCCGGCAGAACTAGGGCTTATGATCAGAGGCCAGTTGTAACTCATCCGGGCTTGCGGTTATTTTTCCGTCGCCATGCTGACCATCATCAGTCCTACTTAAAATCGCCTGCAAAGCTGGCCGCTCCACGACCTCTTTTTCCAACAACAACTTGGCCAGTTCCTCCAGTGCCTGTCTGTGCATCGATAGGTAATTCCGCACCACGTTGTGGGCTTCGGAAAGTACTTTCTTAATTTCTTCGTCAATCAACCGCGCCGTGTCCTCGCTATACTCTTTCTGCCCTTGAGTTGGAACCGTCAGAAACACCGGCGTCCGCGAACCTTCCAAGGCCACCAATCCTAAACGCTCGCTCATACCGAATTGCGTGACCATGTTGCGCGCGATCTCGGTCGCTTTCTGAAGATCGTTCTGCGCCCCTGTGGAAACATCCTGGAAAATCATCTCCTCGGCTACGCGTCCGCCGAGCAACACGTAGATTCGCGCCATCAATTCAGAGCGAGTCATAAGATAGCGGTCTTCGGTGGGCAATTGTTGAGTATAACCTAGGGCTGCGACTCCGCGAGGAATGATGGAAATCTTATTTACCGGGTCCGCGCCTGGGACCAACTCAGCAACCAGCGCATGTCCGGCTTCATGATAGGCCACGGTCTTTTTCTCCCGTGGATTCATCATTCGGTTCTTTTTCTGTAATCCTGCGATCACGCGCTCGATGGCCTCGTCGAAGTCACTGGTCTCAACCGCTTCCTTGCCCTGGCGAGCCGCCAGTAGTGCGGCTTCATTAACGATGTTTGCCAGGTCGGCACCGACGAACCCGGGCGTCTTCGCCGCGATCTGAGCGAGATTGACCGTTGAGGAGAGTTTGATCTTTTTGGCGTGGAGGCGAAGAATTTTTTCTCGGCCCTTAACATCAGGCCGGTCAACCAAAACCTGGCGATCAAATCTTCCCGGCCGCAACAGCGCGGCGTCAAGAATTTCCGGCCTGTTGGTCGCGGCCATGATAATGACGCCCTGATTCGGGTCGAAACCGTCCATTTCCGAGAGCAATTGATTGAGCGTCTGTTCACGCTCATCGTGGCTCGCCAACAAATTCATGCCTCTGGCCTTTCCCAAGGCATCGAGCTCGTCAATGAAAATAATACTTGGAGCGTGTTCAACGGCTTGCGCGAACAAATCCCTCACTCGCGCGGCGCCGACGCCGACAAACATTTCGACGAAATCCGACCCGGAGATACTGAAGAAAGGCACCCCGGCTTCACCAGCCACAGCCCGAGCCAGCAAAGTCTTCCCCGTTCCCGGCGGGCCAACAAGAAGCACACCCTTGGGAATGCGGCCGCCCAGTCGCTGATACTTCTGCGGGTTGCGCAAAAACTCCACCACTTCCTCTAACTCCTCCTCCGCCTCATCGATTCCAGCGACATCTTCAAACGTCACGCCGGTCTTTTTTTCGATATAAACCTTCGCTTTGCTCTTGCCGATTTGCATAAGATTACCGGGCGAGCTCATCTTCTTGAACAGGTAATTCCAAAGCAGAAAAAAAAGCGCCACAGGAACGACCCATGAAAGCACGGTCGGCAACCAATCATTGGACACCTCGCCTTTGAACGGAACGCCAGCCTTTTCCAAGTCCGCTACTAATTCCGGATCTTCGACGCGCACAGCGACAAACGGTAAAGGTTTTTTTCCGGCCGTGATTTCAGCGCCAAGAGTTTTGAGCCGCTCCGGAGAAACCGCTTCTTTGATGCCTTGCGGTTTGATTTCTCCGTGAATCGCTTTCTCGCCAATCACCACATTGGAAACAAGGTCTTTTTTCACCAGGAGTTTGAATTGACTGTAGCTAATGGTTTCATCCCGCGCGGCGGTGAGAAAAGTTTGCAGAGCAAAAAGCGCCGCTAACAAGACGACGAAGTAACCAATGGATAACGTCTGTTGCCGTTTGTCCATGTTCCCTCCTCGGCTAGTATCTAGTATTATCCAGTATTATAGATAAGTTAATCACCTCCCACGGGAGGAACAAGACTCCGTGGCGGAAATCTTCTTCCCCGTGCAGCCCCCGGGAAAAGGATCAGGCACCCATGGATTATTCAGGACTGGCGGAGGGGGCGAGATTCGAACTCGCGGTCCACGAAGTGGACGCCGGTTTTCAAGACCGGTGGTTTCAACCGCTCACCCACCCCTCCGATAAGAAATTCAGGCACTTGCAGCTGACTGGTAGGTCTTTCACAATCTTATGTAACAATTCCTGTAACAATTTTCGAGTCCTCTGCGGTCCCGAAGGCGTTAGCAACGTCGTTAGCTTGTAGATCGACATACCGCTTGTGCATTTGAACCGATGAGTGTCCGCTTGCCTTCATCGCAACGTCAACCGGAATCCCGCGGCGCGCCCACTCGGTTAGTGCGGTGTTTCGGTAGTTATGAAAAGTGAACTTCTTGACTCCCGTTGTTTTGATCGCCTTTTCGACCTGGGCCTGAATCATGTCCTTGGTAATGGGGCGTCCGTCCTCGCGAGTGAAAACGCGCCCGTTCAGTGGCACTACAGCGCGGATTCTCCGCTCGGCCTTGATCTCATCCAAGATAGCCCGCGCCCGCGCAGTCAACGGTGAAACTTGCTCAACGTCGGTTTTCTTGCGTCCACCGTCCGGAACAATAAAGCCTTTCTCTCGATTGATCATATCATCTGTCAGTCGCAAGAGATCGCCTTCCGATAGGCACGTTTCCTTGGCAAACTCGGCAAGTCTTCGCATCCAAGGCGCATAGACTGCCAAAACTTTCTTCTGTTCGTTCGCTTCCAGCGCGCGGCCCCCGCGCTTTGTGCGCACTATAAGGTCCTCAAACGACGGCACGGTGACTCTGTACCCCTCGCGCAATGCGACATTTAACATCCGGCGAAGGCAAGAGAGTTCGTTGGATACGGTGCCGCGATTTACCTTCACCACGGACGCCTTACCGCAACGGATAACTGTCTTTTTCATCCGCTCGTCTATATACCTGGACAAATCTTCGCGCTGAATCGTTGTTAGCGTCATCGCACCAAAAAACGGTTCAAGGTGAAGGCGGATCATTCGCAAATCGTCCGTCAAAGATCGCTTGCGCATCACGTCGTCGAAGGTCTGAAACTTCGCCGCCCACTCGAAAAACGTGAACGGCTCTGACTTCCCGTCCCGCGGCTTCGGTTCGGGTTCTATCGACTCGGGTTTGCGCACTATGTGCTCCGCGTCTAGATCGAAGTCGTAATGTTTCGAATCCCAGTACTCGAATTCCTTTAATTTGTCTTTCGCACCATCGAGACTCGACCCCAAGGGGAAGGTACGCGGGCATCTCTTCAATCGGCACACGAACCGCGCATAATAAAGTGTCGTCGTATCACCCGCCGCTGTTTTGTATTGGCGAAGATAAAGATGCCGCGCCACTTTTTGAAATTTTTCCTTCATAGTCACCTCCGGTTGGGTTTTTTTTCCTTTGCTTTCTCACTCACTTCCAATAACAATTTTAGGTATGCGCCGGTTGGACGACTCGAACCGATCTCCCATCGTGCGACGGACACGCGCTGCGCGCCGACACGATCTGCCAATTCCTGCTGCGTGAGATTGAGTTCTTTTCTTAGTGCCCTTATTTGTTTTGGCGTCATGCCCACCTTTGTATCAATTGTTACATAAGAAAGCAAATGGTTTTAATGCCCACCGGTTCATTGAACCGGCGTCCCGTTAGTGATTTCAGCAACTTGCCCCCTTTCTTTATTCTCCGTTTCAGCCTCGTTACAATTTACGATGAATTTGCGCGCACTCGGCAAACCGCCCACACCTTTCGATCTTCGGGTAATCCAGGCTTCCAGTTCGTCTTCCCTAAACCGCACTATCAAGTTCTTTTTGCCGTTGCCCAAGAGTACGTGCGGAATTTTTTTTGCGTGAACCATTCGACTCAACGTCGCCGCCGACACGCTCAGGAGGGCGCAAACAGCCTTTGAAGTTAACAGCGGTTTCAATTGCTTTCCTTAGCTACCTGTTTTAGTGTCGCTCTCTTCGGTGGCCTGGGCTTCCGCGATTCGATCTCTAATCCAGCCGCCGTGAAGGGCTTGTTTCTGTTCATACAGTCGGCGCAACTGCTGGCTCATTTTGCGTAAAAATGGCAATTCGCTTGCGAAAAATACGGGTTTGCCGCCGCACAAAGACCGCGTCATCATCAAGGACTTTCGCCTCATAAATTAAATCTTCAACGTACTTCATCGCGCCTTTGCCCATCCGGCCTGGTCGTTGGTTTCACACCCATAATTCGTTTCTTTCCCTATAGGAG
>Ga0126379_10001256_pt1 | contig 15230 bp, 11 predicted proteins | sample PanSoiMetPlot_24_FD_92640 | JGI IMG/M metagenome (GOLD analysis project Ga0126379, IMG submission 92640) | Tropical forest soil microbial communities from Panama - MetaG Plot_24 | ecosystem: Environmental > Terrestrial > Soil > Tropical forest > Bulk soil | place: Panama | collected 2016-02-17 | reverse complement strand
CCGCCGCGGTTCGTGATCGTCAGCTCAACGTCGTCGTTTCGTAAGACTTGGGTTTGTCGTTCGAAGGATGGCGTCGGACTGGCCGAAGGAGCCGCGCTCGCCGCGGGAATTGGCGAAGATGCAGGAGAAGGGATCGTGCTCGCGCTAGGAGCAACGATCGGCGTGGCGCTTGCCGATAATGTCGCCGGCGCGGCACGCGGTGGGAGTTGTTTGCTGGTGTACCAGGTCCAAGACGCCAAACCGATCACGCAAAGTGTGACGGCAATCCATGCGGTTCGATCCATAAAATCCTTTGAGTCGCGGAATCACGCGCAACGATCCACTGCCGGGACCGGATCGTGTCCGGAACCGCCCCAAGGGTGACAACGGCCGATCCGTTTCAACCCGAGCCAGCTCCCGCGCATCGCGCCGTGCGTTTCCACAGCCTGCAAAAAATATTCGGAGCAGGTCGGATGAAATCGGCAACCTGAGCCGGGGCCACCGATCGTGACCAGTAACGGCGAGAGCGTGATCTGATAAATTCGAATGCAAATGCGAATGAGTCCGCGCATTAGGCGGCTAGGATAAAAGCGCGGTTGGCCAGACGCAACCACTCACCTTCCAATTCCTGGTAGCTCGCCCTGGCTGCGCTCGCTCGCGCGATGGTGACGATCCAGTTTCCCTCGATGATCTCGCGCTGATGTTTGCGAACAATTTCACGCAAGCGCCGCCGAACGCGGTTGCGGATCACGGCCGATCCAACCGCGCGGGAAGTGATGAAGCCAGCGCGAAAAGGAGCACCGTCGGTCGTTTTGAGAACGCTCAGCAGAATAAATCGACCGCCCTGAACGCGGCCGTCCTTTTTGACTTTGTCGAACTCAGCTGGACGCGCCAGGCGCCGCGATTTTGGAAACCTAAATCTTTTTCCGGGCATCGATTGAACTCTTTCGTCTCCCGACTCTCTCGTGGCTTCCCTCGCCGCTCAACCGTTCATGTCGCTCGTCCCACTCGCTCCATTCCTCCACTTCGGTCGGAATGACAATTAAGGAGTACAGCAAAAGTCTTTCGTTCGCCGTGGCGAACGAAAGACTTCGCAAAGAATCGGACGCGCTGTTTAAGGCGACGGCGACGGATTGATGTTGATGTCCGTCTTGGTCTCGGTCTTGGTGGCCGGCGACGGATTTACAATCGTAGTGTTGCTTTCCTTTTTCTCAGCCGGCGGATTTGTGACCGTAGTTTCTTTTTGCTCACAAGCCGCGAGGAGCGCGGCACCCATTAAAAGGCAGATGTATTTTTTCATAACGGTTGGACGGATTTGTTGGTTAATTATTTAAGGCGTCGTTGCAGGCGTTGTGCTCGCGCTCGCCTCGGGCGAAGCACCCGTCGCGGTCGGGGCGACGGTTTCGGTTTTCTTCTCACACGCGGCAAGAATCGCCACGCCGGCAATAAGACAAAGGAATCGCTTCATAATAATAATGATTTCACTGCTGATTCGCGGCCGAGGCCCCAACCGGCTGTTGCGATTTACAACGGCGCTTCGTATTTCAAGCCGTGCGCTTCCGCTACCGCCTGACAGGTCAGTTTCCCATCGCGGGTATTAATTCCACCGACGAGCGCCGGAGTTCGTTTGCATGCTTCTTCCAAACCGCGGTCAGCGAGAAGCTGAATATAACGATAGGTCACGTTGGTCAGCGCTTGCGTGGAAGTGCGCGCGTACGCGGCGGGCATGTTCGCGACGCAATAATGAATCACGTTCTCTTCAACGTAGGTCGGCTGAAGGTGCGTTGTCGGCCGCGATGTTTCCGCGCAGCCGCCCTGATCGATCGAAATATCGACGAGCACGCTCCCGGGTTTCATTTTTCGCAACATCGCGCGCGTGATCAATTTCGGCGCTTTCGCTCCCGGCAGGAGCACGGCGCCGATCAACAAATCGGTTTCCGGCATTAAGTGATTCAAATTCGCTTCGCTGGAATAGAGCGTCTGCAAATTATCCATCGCGATATCGAGAAACCGCAGCCGCTCCATATCGATATCGAGAATTGTGACGTCAGCGCCGAGACCTCTCGCCATCCGCAACGCATTCACGCCGGACGTTCCGGCCCCAACCACAATTACGCGACCCGGTAAAACGCCCGGCACGCCGCCAAGCAGCACGCCGCTGCCGCCGTTGTGTTTCGCCAAATAATTCGCGCCCATCACCACCGACATGCGCCCGGCCACTTCGCTCATCGGCTCGAGCAAAGGCAGCCGATTGTCTACCTGAATCGTTTCATAAGCGATCCCGATGACGCCGGATTTGAGCAACGCTTCGGTCAACGGCTTGCTCGCCGCGAGATGAAGATAGGTAAAAAGAATCTGCCCCTTTCGTAAAAGCGGAAACTCGGCCGGCAACGGTTCCTTCACTTTCACGATCATTTCCGCTTTCGCCCAAACGTCGTTGGCAAGATCGACAATCTCGGCGCCGGCCTTTTTGTAATCCGCGTCGGGATAACCCGAACCGATTCCGGCATTTTTTTCGACCAGGACGGTGTGGCCGCGTTTGGTCAGTTGTTCCGCAGCCGAGGGCAACAACGCGACACGCTGCTCCTGTTCCTTAATTTCCTTTGGAACCCCGATGATCATTTGCAGAAGTGAAGAGTGACCAGTGACCAGTGACAAGCAAGAAACAATCTGCGTCTGAACTGATCACTGGTCACTGAACCCTGGTCCCTTCAGTTCAGTGACGGATCATCGGGCGCGGCCGCGAGCATCCGATACCACGGCCCGAGCCGGTTCATGATATCGAACCAAAGTCGCGAAAGTCGCTCCGATTTCAGCGCGGTGCGGCTCGGCTTTTGCACGATCCACGCTTTCTGTTTCATTTCCGACTCGAGCTGTCCCGCGCTCCAGCCGGCATAACCGAGAAATGCAAACATTGACGATGAGCCCGATGACGTCGCGTCGTTATCGAGCGCCTGCTGGTTCAATTTCAGACCTTCCGTTTTGTGCCATTCAAACGCGGCGAGCATCAATTGATTGTTTCCGACCGGTCCGCCAAAGAAAACCGGAACATCGGCGAGATTCTCCGGCGGTGTTTCACTCACCAGGTCCGCCACACTTTTCTCGAGCGGACGATTAATGATTACACCGATTGCGCCGTCCTCGGGATCGTGCGCGGAAATATAAAGTACCGTTCGGCGAAAATTCGGATCGTGCATGTTTGGATGGGCCACCAGGAGCGATCCGGCGAGGCTCCGCGATTTTTCGGGACGCAAATTCCGCATATCAAACTAAAACGCGCGGCGGAAGCTTCCGCAAGTCCTCACGGTTTGACCAAATTTCGAGGGATCGGCGTCGAACAAGTAGAGGCTTCCCACCCCGCCCGCCATGTTTTACTATCCCATCCGTAAGAAGGCCGTGGAATTTATAGAAATTTTTGTTGCGGCAAGGGTAAAGCTCGGTTACTAGCTCCGCAGATTTTAGAAGATTGTTCTGGGGGGAACAGCCGCCCTTCACGCCCATCGGGCGTGGGGGGCGGTACTTTTTTGGGCGAAAACCAAGGAAAGCTCAACGTCACCGTCCAACTATGCCAATGCGGCTCGCACCAATGTTGAAGTCAGAAAGATCCGGACGCTTTTCATGGCCGATCGCGTTGACGCTTGCCGTGCTCATTCTCGCCGCCGCCGGCATTTTTATTTTCTGGCGATTGGAAACATGGCCTGCGCGGACAATCAGTCAGAGCACGGAAGATTTGGAGCGGCTCGGAAAAGATTTGCGCGCCGCTTTCATCGACATCGCGCATTTGCAACCGCGGATCACGATCAATAACCGGACGGTGGTCGATGCGCCGATGCCGACGGCCGAGCTTGCCGTCCTTGAGCGAGAACTAAAAGTGAAACGCGAATTTCAACATAGCTGGGCCGGCAGCTCCAAGCGGATCAAGTTGAGCGGGACGTTTCTGATCAAAGCCGGCTTCGATTTGCGACAGGATGTGGCGGTCGATGTGCGGCCGGACGAAATCGTGATTCAACTCCCGCACGCAATCATTGTCGGGGTTGAAGAAAATCACGTCGACGTCCTCGCGCTTGAAAACGGTCTCTGGAACCGCATCACCGGCGCGGACCTGGAAAACGAGTTGGGCCAGCTTCCGGAAATGGCGCGACGGCAGGCACAAGAAATCGAAATGCCGGCCGAAGCCGAGCAAGAACTGCAGCAACAGCTGAACAAACGCATCCACTCGAAACAACCGATTCGGCTCGTTTTCGCGAACCCGGTTTCGGCGGAATCGCCCGCCGCCCATCCCTAGGAAAAGGCGGACTTTGCGCGAAGCGGTTTTGCCATTAAAGCAATAGCCCGGATGCGGAAGAAGCGCCTGTTGTTGATCTCACTCGCCCTCCTGCTTGTGGCGATTGGGACGGTTGTGTTCGCTCCGTTTGTTGTCTCGAACTGGCTGCGGATCTGGCTGCGCTGGCAGGCGCATCGCCAGCACTTGAAAATCGAGTACGGAAAAATCTCCGCCCCGCTCCTTCGGCCGGTTTCGGTTGATCGTATTCACGTCACAAGCGAGCCGGGCTCGGGGACGAAAATCGACCTCAACGGCGAACAGGCTATTTTTCATCTCAGCCTCGCCAAAATTCTGGCGGGCCGCGGCGCCGGGATCCGCACGTTGTCGATCAAAAATGCGCGCGCGGAGATTCGCCGTGATTATTCGGAAGGCGCGCAGTCGGCGCCGTTTAATTGGAGCGCGCTGCAAACATTGCTTCCGACAAACTTTGAAATCGCGCATCTCGATTTGCGCGTCGAAAACGGCCCAACCGTAATCGTGCTTCACAATGGCGCGATCTCGGGCAATCAAATCGAGTCCGGCCGTTTCAACGCCGGCGAATTCACGATCACGTCGCCTTTATTTCGGCAAAGCTTTTCGCAATTGCGCGGCGCGACCAAGTGGCAGGAAAACCGCCTCACGATTGGCGGAATCAATCTCGCGCGCGGTCTCGATCTTCAATTCATCACGATCGACCTTTCGCGGCTCGACAAGCAACGCGCCGATTTGCAATTCGATCTCGACGTTCTTGGCGGCAAAATCCGCGGGAGCATTTCAAACGAGTGGCCCGGCAAGCATTCGCTCTGGAATTTGGCGGGCACCGCCACTGGAATTTCGCTCGCGCAAACTTCTGTAGCGCTCGGCTTCACCGATCAGCTCGGCGGATCGCTCCGCGCTTGCAATTTCACTTTTCGGGGCGATCCACGCGATCCGATGAGCGGGACCGCGTCGGTTTGGACAGAGCTCAATGGACTGAGCTGGCACAATCGCGCCGCCGATCTGATCATGCTCGGCGCCGTTTTTTATAACCGCCAAATTCAACTTCAGCAGCTCTACATCAAGCAACGCAAGAACGAGCTGAGCATGAGTGGTGAAGGCGCGATCCCGTCCAAATCCAGCGACTGGCTCAATCCCGATTTCCGCGGGCAAATTTTAGGAAATATCAGCGATCTCGGCCAGTTCGCGGAGCTTTTCGGCGCGTCGCCAAAGACGTTTGCCGGAAAAATCGCGATTGAAGGAACACTCAACGCCGGCCAGCGCAAACTCGGCGGTTATCTCACCGCCAATGGAAACGCGCTCTCATTTTTTAAACGCCAGGTCGACAAATTGAGCGCCAAATTGAATTTGAAAACAGACGCGCTCGAGGTCGAACAATTCGAACTTGTCCGCAAAAAAGATTTCCTGCGCGCCCAGGGCCGGATCGACATCGCAAAGGAGCACGATTTTTCCGGGAGCATCGAAGCGAAGATCGGCGATGCGGCGGAATATTTTCCGCTCGAGCGCGCCGGCGCAAAGGCCGCGATTCCGGTCCAGCTAAACGTCCAGGTTGCGGCCAGCGCATGGGACACGAAGGGGAGTTTTACTTTGCCAGGCTCGAGTCCGGTTGATTTCGTCGCCAAGTTTCCGCTCAAATTCGGACAGGATTGGAAAACATTCTTGGCCTCACCGATTGCAGCGAACGTTCGGTTTCCGACCGTTGTCATCGGAAGCGCCCCGCAATTGCTGCATCCGGCGATTTTCAACGAGGGAATTCTGAGCGGCTCGCTTACCCTGACTCAAAACCTCGAACACCCGAACATCACCGGCGAGATCCAGCTCGTAAGTGGTATTTTGCAAAATGCGCCGCTCGATCTCACTCGCGCGAGTGGACGAATGATTTTCAATGGCGAACGCGCGACCCTCGAATTTCTCAATGCCTCAACCAAGGATGTCGATCTTTCGTTGAAAGCCGAGGTCGATCTGCGCAGCACGAATGATTTGATCGCGACAATTTCGTCCACTTCGCAGGTGTTCGACACGACCACGAGCATTCAGGACTGCGTTCGCGATATCCTGATTTCTCCGGGCGACGTGACCCTCGCGCCGACGGTTCAAGAAGTGGAGCTTCGCGGAGATTTGTTCGGCAACAATTGGAAATTTGGTTTGAAGGAGATCGGCACCTCAGCCGCAGCCGTCAGCGCCAATCCGTTGACCCGCGAATTTCATTTTTGCGCGGGTGCTACGCCGCAAGGAGAAGTCTTTGCTTTCGCGGTCCATCCGCGCCCGCAACCTTTGCCACCAAAACCGAAGAAGCAGAAGCGCGGACGTCGTTAGCTGTAACCACGGCGCTCCTTGGCACGCCGTAGCTTTAGCGAAGGCGGCTGTCGCATTTTGCCCGACCCGCCTTCGCCGAAGGCTTCGGCGTGGCAAGCAGAGCGCGGCGGCTACAGTTCAGAGACGTCGCGCCGCTCGGCTTTGCTCGTCACCAGCCAGCGCATCAATTTTTGTTCGAGGTCCTGCGTGAGGTTCACTCGCAATTCCGAGCCCGCATCCATCCGCAACGGTTCGCCACTCGGGCGATCGAACAAGAGTTGCACGCGGCGCTGGCCAGGCGAGCTGGCGAGGATTTCGCGCACTTCGCGCAATTCCTCGCTCGTCGTCGCAGGCGAGAATTGCAAGAGCACCGCCGGCTCGCTATTTCCCGGCGATCCTCCGTTGCCATTTGATCCGCCGTTCGTTTTGTTCGCGGTCGGAACTCTGACTTTTTGCGCAGTTGCTCGCAGCGAATCTCCGCGCGTGTCGATTGTCCCCCGAAGCTCCACCACTTTGCCGGGCACCAAAATTTCCGAGACCGTCACGTAAACGTCGTTCCAAACCACCACTTCGAGCGTGCCCGTCCGGTCCTCGATCCAAATCACAGCGAACGGTTTTCCTTCTTTGCGCGTGAACTTTTTCTCCGCGTTCGCGATCGCGCCGGCAATTCGGAATTGTGAGCGGTCCTCCAATTCGCCCAGCGAGCTGATTGGTTGATAATTTTTTCCGGCGAAAAGATCGGCATACGCGTCAAGGGGATGTCCGCTCACGTAGAAGCCGAGCAGTTCCTTTTCGTAGGAAAGTTTTTCGTGATCGCTCCACGGCGTAACGATGCGCTTTCTCGTTGTCGCCGCATGCGTTTCGTCATCAAACAACGAGACCTGTCCAACCGTTCGATCGCGCAACGCGGCCGCCGCGCAGGAAAGCGATTCATCGATGCAGGCATAAAGCTCGGCGCGATCGCGGCCGACAAAATCGAATGCGCCCGCTTTGATTAAGCTTTCGAGCATTTTCCGGTTCGCGATCCGCGTTCCGATTCGTCCGCAAAAATCTTCCAGCGATGTGTAGTCCACTGCCCGCTCGCGTTCTTCGATCGACATCTGCATCGCGGCTTCGCCGACGTTCTTGATCGCGGCCAGGCCATAACGGATCGCCATTTTACCGTCGTGTTCTTCGGGAGTGAATTTCAACGCGCTCTTGTTCACATCGGGCGGAAGAATCGTCACGCCCATGCGCTGACATTCACCGACGAAAACGGAGATCTTGTCAGTGTTGTTGATTTCGTTGCTCAGCAATCCGGCCATGAACTCGACCGGATAATGCGATTTCAAATACGCGGTCTGATAACTGATCACGCCATAAGCCGCGCTGTGACTTTTGTTGAATCCGTAACCGGCGAATTTTTCCAGCAAATCGAAGATGGCGTTCGCTTTTTTCTCCGGGATCTTGTTCGTGCGCGCACAACCTTCGATGAAATTGCTGCGCTCCTTCGCCATCGTCTTCTTGTCCTTCTTGCCCATCGCGCGGCGCAACAAGTCGGCTTGCGCGAGTGAATAGCCGGCGAGTTTGCTCGCTGCCGCCATCACTTGCTCCTGATAAATCATGATTCCGTAGGTGTCGGCGCAGATTGGCTCGAGCAGCGGATGCAAATATTTGATCGGCGTGATCCCCTTCTTCGCTTTCACGTATTCGGGGATCAGCTCCATCGGGCCGGGCCGATAGAGCGCAATCAATGCGATGATGTCGTCCAGCTTCTTGACGTCGAACTGCTTCGACAAGTTCGTCATTCCGCCCGATTCCATTTGGAACAGGCCGACCGTTTCGCCGCGGTTATAGAGATCGAATGCCGCTTTGTCATCGAGCGGAATGTTCTTCAATGAAAACTCCGGCTCGCGTTTGCGAATCAACGCCGTCGTGTCCTCGATCACGGTCAGCGTTTTCAATCCGAGGAAATCCATTTTCAGCAGACCGAGATCATTCAGGGGCCCCATCGAATATTGGCTGATCACGTCGTTGCCCTTCACGTCGCGGCACAACGGGATGTAATCGGAGAGATCGCGGTCCGCGATGACAACCCCGGCCGCGTGCACGCCAGCGTTCCGAGAAAGTCCTTCGAGCGTCTTCGCGTACTCGAACAATTGTTTCGTTTGCGCCTCGGTTGCGATCGCTCGTTTCAATTCCGGATTTTTGTCCGCGGCGGAATCAAGCGTGATGCCGAGCTCGTTCGGAATCATCCGCGCGATCCGATCGGCGTCCCGATACGGCAGGCCCATCACGCGCCCGACGTCGCGCACGACGCTCTTCGCTTTCAATTTTCCAAAGGTGATGATCTGCGCGACGCGACGCTCGCCGTACTTTTGACGCACATATTCCAAAACTTCGCCGCGGCGCGTTTCACAAAAATCGACATCGATATCCGGCGGCGATACGCGATCAGGATTCAAAAAGCGCTCGAAGAGCAATCCAAATTGCAGCGGATCGATGTCGGTAATACCGAGAACGTAAGCGATCAGCGATCCCGCCGCCGAACCGCGCCCCGGCCCGACTGGGATTCCGCGACCTTTCGCGAAGTGAATGAAATCCCAAACGATCAGGATGTAGCTGACGAACCCAGTTTTCTCGAGGACGCCGAGCTCGTAAGCGAGCCGCTCGCGCAATTGAATGTCAGTCTTCGCGCGCTCTCCGTAGCGTTGCTCGAGTCCGTCATAGCAAAGCTCACGCAAATAATCCTCGCGCGCGTAGCCTTGCGGCACCGAATACTCCGGATATTTCGATTTTCCGAACTCGATCTTGACGTTGCAGCGCTCGCCGATCGCCAGCGTGTTCGTAATCGCGTCCGGGTGATTCTTGAACAATGCGCGCATCTCGTCCGGCGATTTGAAATACAACTCCGGGGCGTATTTCATCCGGCTTTCGTCGGCGACCATTTTGCCGGTGCCGATGCAAAGCATCACGTCGTGCGCGTCGTGATCATCGCGACTCAGAAAGTGCACGTCGTTCGCCGCAACCAGGCCAACACCGAGATCTTTTGCGATCTTCGGCAGGACCGCGTTACACCATTTTTGTTCTTCGATCCCGTGATCGTGCAGTTCCATGAAGAAATTTTCAGCGCCAAGAATGTCGCGATACTCCGCTGCGGCTGCGGTCGCTTTTTGAACGTTGTTCGCCTGGAGCGCGGAGTTCACTTCGCTCGCAAGGCAGCCGCTGAGCCCGATCAATCCTTCGTGATGTTGCTCAAGCAGCTCCTTGTCGATCCGCGGCCGGTAATGAAACCCGTCGAGGTGCGCGGTAGTGATCAACTTCACCAAATTGCGATAGCCGGTGTCATTCTCCGCGAGCAATGTGAAGTGATAAGCCGCTTCGCGCATCGAGTTCGCTTTTTCCTTATGCGAACGCGGGGCAATGTAGGCCTCGCAGCCAATGATCGGCTTGATCCCCGCGCGCTCGGCTTCCTGATAAAATTCGATCGCGCCGAAAAGATTGCCGTGATCCGTCATCGCGACCGCGGGCATGTTGAGCTCCGCCGCTTTGCGCATTAGCTCGCGCATCCGCACCGCACCATCCAGCAGCGAATATTCGGTATGGAGGTGGAGGTGAACGAACGAATCGCGCGGCATCGTTGATTATTCTTCAGTCAATCCGGTCTCGTCAAATTTGCCAAGCATTCGTGCTCGCAAATTTTCGGCGCGCGATAAAAATTTCTTGTTTGCAATCGCCCGAGCGCGTTGTTAATGAGACGCGTGCCGCGCGTCAGCTTCAGCATTTGTGAATAACTGCGCGGCGAGGCCGACATGAAAAAACTGGAAGCGATCATCAAGCCGTTCAAGCTCGAGGAGGTCAAAGAGGCCCTCGCCGAGCTCGGCATTGAAGGCATGACCGTGACCGAAGTGAAAGGCTTCGGTCGCCAGAAGGGCCACACTGAAATTTATCGCGGCAGCGAATACACCGTCGATTTCCTGCCGAAAGTCAAAGTCGAAGTCGTGATGGCCGACGACATGGTCGAGAAAGCGGTTGTCGCGGTCGTCGGCGCGGCCAAGACCGGGAAAATTGGCGACGGAAAAGTTTTTGTGCTTCCGGTGGAACACGCGATCCGTATCCGCACGGAAGAGATCGGCGAAAAAGCAGTTTGATGACGAGAGACCGAATTAACCCATCACGCGATGGGTTGGCTCGGCTCTTTTTGTTTTCATCGGTTTTTGTGAACAACCCTGCCGGTTATTCACATATTTTCACCAACTCAACTTCCTTGCCACGCCGTAGCGAAGCGAAGGCGGGTCAACACCTCAACTACTCAACCTCGTAACATGGCCCATAAAGACAAAACTCCATCCGACGTCAGCAAAATGATCAAAGACAACGACGTCAAATTGATCGACTTCAAGTTCTGCGACTTGCTCGGCACGTGGCAGCACTTCACCACCACGCTCACCGAATATAACGAAGAAATTTTCAAGGACGGTCTCGGCTTCGACGGCTCGAGCATCCGCGGCTGGAGAGTGATCAACGCCTCGGACATGCTCGTCATTCCCGATCCCGCCACGGCTTGGATCGACATCTTCAACGCCGAGCCGACGCTTTCGCTCATCTGCACGATCGTCGATCCGATCACGCGTGAGCCGTACGACCGCGATCCGCGCGGCGTCGCCGAAAAAGCCGAAGCGTATTTGAAATCGACGGGCATCGCCGACACGGCCTACTTCGGACCGGAGGCGGAGTTTTTCATCTTCGACGACGTGCGATTCAGCTATCAAGGCAACGCGTCGATGCATCTCGTCGACAGCATCGAAGGACATTGGAACAGCGGGAAAGAGGAATTTCCGAACCTCGGTTACAAGATTCGACCGAAGGAAGGTTATTTCCCGGTCTCGCCGATGGATTCGTTGCAGGACATCCGCAACGAGATGTGTTTGGAAATGGAGAAAGCCGGGATCGCGATCGAGCGCCAGCATCATGAAGTTGCCACCGCGGGCCAGGCCGAGATCGATATCCGTTTCGCGCCGCTCAAGCGCATGGGCGATAGCTTGCAGTATTACAAATACATCATTCGCAACGTCGCGAAGCGTCACAACAAAACCGTGACGTTCATGCCGAAGCCGCTCTTCGCCGACAACGGCTCGGGCATGCACACGCACATGTCACTTTGGAACGGCGACAAGCCGCTCTTCGCCGGCAACGGTTACGCCGGACTGAGCGACATGGCGCTCTTTTTCATTGGCGGCATTTTGAAACACGCGCCCGCGCTGACTTGCATCACCAATCCGACTACGAACAGCTACAAGCGACTCGTGCCGGGATTCGAAGCGCCGGTCAATCTCGCCTACTCTGCGCGCAATCGTTCGGCCGCGATCCGGATTCCAACGTATTCGCCGAGTCCGAAAGCAAAACGAATTGAGTTCCGCACGCCCGATCCGGCGGCGAATCCGTATCTCGCGTTCAGTGCGTTGTTGCTCGCGGGCCTCGATGGAATCCAGAACCGCATCGATCCCGGCGATCCGCTCGACAAAAATCTCTACGATTTGCCGCCGGAAGAGCTAGCGCAGATCGCGAGCGTGCCCGATTCACTCCGCGGCGCGATCGAAGCGCTCCAGGCCGATCACCAGTTCCTGCTCCGCGGCGATGTCTTCAACGCCGACTTCATCGCGAATTGGATCGACATGAAGCAAAAAGAATACGACGCGCTCAGATTGCGTCCCCATCCCTACGAGTTTTCAATGTACTATGACGTTTGATCGAAGACTTGGCGGAGACCGCACTTGTCACGCCGTAGCCTCTCGACACGCCGTAGCTTTTCCGCAATTTTCCGCTAAAAAATCGCAATTAACCGGCAGCAGGCTCGCTGCAGGAATGTTAGCTTCATATCGTGAGCTCAACCGCTCTCGAAGATCCACGTCAGCCGACGCGAATGCTTTTCGGCGTCGGCATTTTTGTCGCCGCGCTTGCGGTGATCGCGGTTTTGATCTGGCAGGGAATTTTCGCGCAGGGCGCGCCTGATCCGACACAACCCAACACAAGCAAAGCCGTCGCCGCGCTCGATATCGGCGTTTTAGTTTTTCGCGAAGGACTCGAATGCATTTTGGTTCTGGCGGCGATCACCGCCAGCATGACCGGCGCGAAACGCGCGCACCGCAAACCGGTCGCGATGGGCGCCGGTTTCGCGTTCATCGCAACGCTGGTTACATGGTTCATTGCGGTCGGCATTGTCGATTCACTGAGCGACAACATGCGCGCGCTCGATCTGCAAGCGGCGACGGGACTTCTCGCGGTGGTCGTGCTGTTGATCATCATGAACTGGTTCTTCCATAAAATTTATTGGGGCGGCTGGATCCGGCATCACAATCGTCGCCGGAAACATTTGTTGGAGAACGGCCATGGCAGCGAGACCGCGAAGCGATCGTTGCTGTGGGGTTTGATTCTCCTCGGATTCACTTCGCTTTATCGCGAAGGCTTTGAAGTCGTTTTATTTTTACAAACGTATCATTTGCGATTTGGCGGCGGCGTAGTCTTACAAGGTGCGCTGCTCGGCATTGCGCTCTCGGCCATCGTCGCGGTGTTGACGTTCGTTCTTCAGCAAAAGTTGCCGTATCGCAAAATGTTGATCACGACCGGCGTTCTGCTCGGTGTCGTGTTGCTCGTGATGGTCGGCGAACAAGCGCAAGAGATGCAGCTCGCGCATTGGATTTCGACGACGCCGATTCCGTCGCTCGTGCCGGTGATTCCAAAATGGGCCGGACTCTGGTTTTCGGTTTATCCAACGTACGAAACACTGATCGCGCAAGGAATCGCAGCGGTTCTGGTGGTCGGCTCCTACTACGCCGCGCGCAAACTCGGTGGCGGCGTCATGCCGGTGAGCGACGAACCGGTGCGGGAAGCAAAAGCGGAAGCGGAGATCGCGCTTCCGCGCCGACAATTGCAGGCCGTGCGTTAACTCGCACGGCTGTTTCAATTCGAATGAGCAAACGCGCGCTGTCGATCTTCCTATTATCGATTTTGCCGGCCGCGTGCGCGTTCGCGGGCGTTCGTCATTTCGATTTTCTTTACGAAGCGCCCACCTCCGCGCCGGGCAGCGTCGAGATGGAAAACTGGATCACCTGGAAGCGAGGCAGCGATCCTCGATTCGATCAGATCGATATTCGCCACGAATTCGAATTCGGGGTCACCGATAAGTTTCAGCTGTCGCTTTACGTGGCGGATTGGAATTACCATTCGCCGGACAACGAGGGATTCACCTTCTCCGACGTCGCCGTCGAAGCGATTTACAATTTGAGCAATCCGGTGATCGATCCGGTTGGATTGTCGATCTATCAGGAAATTCGCGCGGGCGATCGACTCGTCGAATGGGAATCAAAAGTGATCGCACAGAAAAATTACGGGCGCTGGATTTTCGCTTACAACGCAACACTCGAGGCGGTTTGGGAAGGCGCCGATTTGGACGAACGCGAAGGTGAATTCACACAGGCGATCGGCGCGAGTTACGAAATTTCGCCGCGCCTTTCGGTAGGGGTCGAGTTACTCCATGAATTCGTTTTTCCCGATTGGAAGGACGAGGAAAACATTCGGAACGTTTTCGTTGGACCGAACGTTTCCTATCGGCGCGGCAACTGGTTCGTGACGACCGGCGTTCTCGCCCAAGCGACAGACACGCGAGGCGAAGCGGATTTTCAATGGCGGACCATTTTCGGCGTCGGCTTTTAAGGATGAAGAAGCTCCTGCTCGCCTGTTTAATCTTTGCCGGCTGCGAAACGGCGAATTATGCGCCGCAGATCACGTCACGAAGACACGATGTCGATCTTCAGAAGCTCGAGCGCGGCCGAAACTTGTTCGTTCATCGTTGCATCGAATGCCACACGCTCCCGCCGATCTGGAAATATTCGAATGAGGACTGGCCAAAGATCGTGAACGACATGTCGCACGGCGCGAGCCTGAAGCCGGCGGACCGGGACGCGGTGATCTCCTACATTTTGGCAGCCCGGAAGCAGCAATAGCGATTCGAGTTGAATCGCACGCCAAGCTTTTCAACTTAGGCGGATGCTCACTCCATTTCTCCGCTCTTTTTTGGTCCCTGCCCGCCGTAGCTTTTCGATTTGGCCAAAACGACTGGCAACTTTCGTGTGCGTAGGCGGGTCGGTCGTATCGCTGTCGATCGTGCACCTCGCAACCGCTGTCGAACAAACGCCGGCAAAATCAAAATCCGGAGGCGGGAATACGCCCGCACCGAAAACTTCGGCGACCGTTACTCCGAAGCCCGCTCCGCCAGGCGCGATCGATCAAAAGCTGTTTGGCGAAATGAAATGGCGCCAGGTCGGGCCGTTTCGCGGCGGGCGCGCGTTGGCGATTGAAGGCGTCCCGGGCGAACCGGACACTTGGTATTTTGGCGGAGTCGCGGGCGGCGTTTGGAAAACAACCGACGCCGGGCAAAATTGGATTCCGCTCTTCGACAAGGAAGACATTTCGTCGATCGGCGCGATCGCGGTCGCGCCTTCTGATCACAATGTAATTTATGTCGGCACCGGCGAGGCGGCGATTCGTGGCAACACGACTTACGGACTCGGCGTTTACAAATCGATCGATGCCGGCAAGTCCTGGAAAAATGTCGGACTGAAAGATACGCACAACATCGGCGCGGTGATTGTCGATCCACGAAATGAAAACGTCGCGT
>Ga0126379_10001254_pt1 | contig 15236 bp, 15 predicted proteins | sample PanSoiMetPlot_24_FD_92640 | JGI IMG/M metagenome (GOLD analysis project Ga0126379, IMG submission 92640) | Tropical forest soil microbial communities from Panama - MetaG Plot_24 | ecosystem: Environmental > Terrestrial > Soil > Tropical forest > Bulk soil | place: Panama | collected 2016-02-17 | reverse complement strand
TCGGATTTGTTTCTCTGTTCGTCTCCGGCGGAATAAGCGGCCCGTTCCTGGCTCAGCCGGTGCTGGACATTCAGTTACACGACACCTATTTTGTGCCCGGCCATTTTCACCTGATCATGGGAGTGGCGTCGATCTTCGGCATTTTCGCGGCAACCTATTACTGGTTCCCGAAAATGTACGGGCGCATGATGAATGAACGATTGGCGCAGTGGCATTTCTGGTTCAGTTTCATCGGTACATACGCGATTTTCATGCCGATGCATTATCTGGGGATGGCCGGCCATCCGCGGCGCTATTCACAGCTCACTGAAGTCCCTTATTTGCAACCGTTGATTCCTCTTCAGAAATTCATCACCTACGCGGCATTCATTACCATCGCCGGTCAGCTCATCTTTCTCGTGAATCTCTTCTGGAGCCTCAAGTATGGCGCGAAGGCCAGCGATAATCCATGGGAAGCAACCACACTTGAATGGACTACCGCCACGCCGCCTCCCCATGACAACTTTGCTGGGCACATACCCGTGGTCCATAACGGCCCTTACGAATACAGCGTGCCCGGTGCACCTCGCGACTACGTCATGCAGACCGATCCGGAAATCCTGGCAACGCACTAGGCAGGACAACAGGGCAAATATGGCAACTTTCAGTACCACTGCTTCCGTCGATAGTCCAAGAGTCGCCCTGGACGACCACGGGATTGTGCCGCCAGTCCGCGGTGGCGATGACGGCGGCTCTGGAAGGCAGGGTTCGCCAGACGACCGCACGCGCCTGCGGCGAGCCCGCCTTGGGCTGCTGATAGCACTGACACCCGTGCTCATGCTCTTTGTTTCCTTTACGAGCGCGTACGTCGTGCGTCAGGGATTGCCAACGCTTGACCCGCGTACCAACCAAATGGTTCGCGACTGGATTCCCATTAAACTCCCGAATCTACTGCTGGCCAACACCTGCGTGCTGCTTCTGAGCACCGTAAGCATGGAGCTGGCGCGGCGCCAAATGAAGCGCGAAGCCACGCTTTCACCCGCCGAGCGTCCCGCTGCGGGCCTTTTCAACACCGAGACGGCGTTCCCTTGGCTGGCACTAACCATTCTGCTCGGGATTTGTTTCTTGACAGGTCAATGGCTGGCTTGGCGCGAACTCGCGGCGCGGGGCTTCTATGTTGCCACCAACCCTAGCAGCTCTTTTATTTACTTGCTGACGGGGACACACGCTATCCATTTGATGGGTGGAATACTTGCTCTGTTGGTCGCCGGCGGAGCAATGCTGTTCGAGCGGCCAGCGGGGACGCGGAGCATTCTGGTTGATGTGACCGCTTGGTATTGGCACTTCATGGCCCTTTTGTGGGTTTACATTTTGTGTTTGCTGGAGTTCGCGCACTGAACCAAGATTGACCGTAGGCCCGATTTGCACCTGACCAGGAGGCCCTCGAGCATGGCTGAATCAGCGCTGGCACGAAACCCCACTTCGGTTTACGAACCGTCGCTCTTTGGTACTTACTCCAAGAAAATCGGCATGTGGCTGTTCCTACTCTCCGACTCGTTAACCTTTGGCGCACTGCTCTATGCTTACAGTTACGGACGGATTTCGACACCGAATTGGCCCACGCCATTCCACTCCGCGAGCATTGTCAACGCCACCATTATGACCGCCTTTCTTCTCACCAGTTCGCTAACCATGGTGTTTGCCGTGCGCGCGTCGGCGGACGGCAACGCCAAACTGCAGCGGCTGTTTTTGCTGGCCACCATGGCTTGCGGGGCAGGCTTCATGATCCTGCACGCACGGGAATGGCATAGTTTGATCAGGGAAGGCTTGACCCTCTCGGCGTTTCCGGCTGTTCCGGGTCAAGAAGCAGCTGGTGAGTTTGCCGACGTAGCCAAAAGCGTTCCGCAGTTCCCCGCGACGTTCTTCGGGCTGACAGGGATGCATATGCTGCACGTGACTCTCGGCGTGATCTATCTCGGCGTGATCGCCTTGCGACGCAAATTCATCCCGGTCCTCCTGGTTTGTTGGCTGGTCGGATGGCTTGCCACGCCGGCTTACAGTCCCTTTCATTACGCCGTGCACATACTGCTGGTAGCGGCCATTGTGTGCTCGATTATCTTGTGGTTGAAACCGAAGGTGTACGATTCCTCGGACGTGGAGGTTGCCGGGCTGTACTGGCACTTCGTTGACCTGGTATGGATGTTTATTTTTCCTCTGGTCTATCTGATGTCTGCGAAGATTCTTTAGGAGCGCGAAAACTATGGACGCAACTCAGTTGGCCATTGAAGAGCACGTTGCCAAACAGCACCGTCATCACAAGAAAGCCTTGTTTTTCTGGGTTTGGGGCGCGCTGCTGGTGATGACCGCCCTTGAAGTCTATCTGACCTATCAGAATATGGAGCCGAAGCGTATGCTAACCATATTGATGGGCCTGTCGCTTATTAAGGCGGCGCTCATCATCGGCTTCTTCATGCATTTGAGATATGAAGTTTCCCGGATGAAGTGGCTGACCATGTGTTCGGTCGTTGGCTGCCTGATTTTGATGACAATTTTCTTTTTTCCGGACGCTTTTCGAATTATCTCCTTGGGAGTGCGATGAACCGCAGACTTGTGATTCTAACCGTAGTCCTGCTCGGGTGGACAGCGCCTGTTTTGGCCCAGGGTTGTGCCATGTGTTATAGCTCTGCGCAGGCTACCTCCAAGGAAGGACAGCGGGCCATCCACAAAGGGGTCATTGTGCTGCTGATTCCCCCTATGGGATTTATGACCCTGGGCATCTGGATGGCGCAACGCTATGCGCGCAAGAGGGATCTCGAGCGTGCGAATGAGGATAGCGTACGCAGCTCTGCGCACCTCATTATGGGATGATCTGATTCGGCCTATTCCCGATCGAGGGAATCTCAAAATATCAATCTCTTGAAGATTCCATGGTGAAAGTTTATAAGGCTTAGCCCCTCCCGAAGGGCCTTAATTAAGACAATTGATGCGTTTCCCGGCTGGTGACCTGCGTAAGGGGAGACCGCAAACCACGGTAGTCGACGCGCGAAATGTAGTCGCTCATGGTCATGAACAGAAGAATCGCGAGCCAGAAGATCCCGGCAATAATCACCAGTTGCGTGCGCCGGGGACTATATTTGGCGTGCATGAAAAAGAGGACAACCAGAGTGGCCTTGCAGGTGGCAATGGCCAGTGCCACGACGATGTTGAATTGCCGGAGGTCGATGAAGGCAGCCCATACGGTGATTCCCGTCAACGCCATCAGCGTTAAGATGATGGTCAGGTACGTCGCCGGCGAAACAATATGATGACTGCCGTTATTTTCGGACACGCGCGTCGCTCCTATTTGTGCCGGTCAATCAGATATAACAACGGAAACAGATAAATCCACACAATATCGACGAAGTGCCAGTAAAGACCCACGGTATCAACCGGGGTGTTCCACTGCGGGGTATAAATTCCTGCCAGCGAGTTCTTCAGCAGCCAGAACAACAAGCCCGCGCCGATAATCATGTGCAGCGCGTGCAACCCGGTCATGCCGAAATAGGCGGAATAATACAGCTGCGCGTGAGCATTCAGGTCCGGGTCAAGCGCCCGGGTCTTATTCAAAAGATCGCGCTCGACCTCCATCTCTTCAGCGCTAATATCGCTGCACTTATCTGGATTGTTCGAGCAATAAAAAATATCGAAGGATCTTCCCGGAACCAGGTGGTGGTGGAATTTCTGGGCGTATTCCACGTACTTGATGCCAAAGAATACAAATCCCAAAATAATCGTTAGCAGCAGAAACAGGGAGATAAGCTGCTTCTTGCCGACCTGCGCCGACCACACCGCCATGGCCATGGTGAAGCTGCTGGCCAGCAGCACAATGGTATTGATGCCGCCCAGTTTCAGGCTCAGGGTGTTGCTACCCATCGCGAACGCGGGGAAGTATACGTGCCGGTTTACCGCATACACCAGCATAATGCCGCCGAAGAACATGACTTCGGTGACCAGAAAAATCCACATCCCGAGATTCGCAGAGTCTTTCTGCTGCTCGAGCGTCTTAAATTGTCCGTACAGTACGCCGGTGCGATGCACTCCGCACTCCTCTAACGCTCAGTTTGAGGCGCGACCCTTGCGCCTATCCTCCGGACCGAAGTCCCGCCTGCCCTAATCGTCCCCGTGAGCCGGCGCGTGCGCCGCCCCGCCAGGAACTTCCAGCCCAAGCTCCGGCCGATTATGAAAATCGTAAGCTTCCCACGTAACCGTTGGTGTAACGTGGAAATTCTCTGTTGGCGGCGGCGATGCCGTCTGCCATTCCAAGCCCGTGGCAGGCCACGGATTACTGCCCGCTACTTTTCCGTAGAACGCCGCGTAGGTCAGGTAGATCATCGGCAGCAAGTAGCCAATCGCAAGGATGGAGGCGCCTGCCGTGGACATCACGTTGTACACCTGAAACTCCGGGGGATACACGTGATAGCGGCGAGGCATACCGAGATAGCCGAGGACAAACTGCGGAAAGAACGTCAGGTTGAAACCGATGAAGAGAGTCACGGCGGCCAAACGCGCCAGCCATTCCGAATACATCCGGCCGGTGATTTTGGGCCACCAGAAATGCAGTCCGCCCAGGTACCCCATGATTGCGCCGCCCACCATGATGTAGTGGAAGTGCGCAACGACGAAATAGGTATCGTGAATGTGAATGTCTGTGCCAAGGCTGCCGAGGAACAAGCCCGTCAATCCGCCGATCAGGAACAAGCCGATAAATCCAAGCCCGTACAGCATTGGCGTGTCGAAGGAGATCGAGCCACCAAACAACGTGGCCGTCCAGTTGAACACCTTCACCGCGGAAGGAATGGCCACCAGGAAGGTCAGGAACGAAAACGCCAGCGCAGCGTACGTCGACTGCCCTGTGACGAACATGTGGTGCGCCCAAACGAGGAAACCGATGACGGCGATCGCCAAGCTGGCTGCCGCGACGAAGTGGTACCCGAAGATTTTCTTGCGCGCGAAGGTTGCAATCAATTCGCTGATTACGCCCATCGCCGGCAGAATCATGATGTACACGGCCGGGTGGGAATAGAACCAGAACAAATGCTGAAACAGAATGGGATCGCCGCCCAGCGCGGGATTGAAGAAGCCCAGACCGAAAACGCGTTCCATCGCCGCGAGGCCCAAGGTGATGGCAATCACCGGCGTGCCCAGAATCATGACCACGGATGTGGCGTAGTGCGCCCAGATGAATAGCGGCAGCCGGAACCAGGTCATTCCCGGCGCGCGCATCGTGTGGATGGTCACCAGGAAATTCAGCCCGGTGAGAATCGAGGAGAACCCGGTGATGAACACGCCGACGACGGCCGGCGCTACTGCCGAGTTTGAATACACGGTGCTCAGCGGCGTGTAAAACGTCCAGCCGGTATCCAGTCCGCCATTCACCATGGAATACAGCGTGAACACCGCGCCGACAACGTACACATACCAGCTCAGCAGGTTGATCTTCGGGAACGCCAGATCTTTTGCGCCAATCATCAAGGGAACCAGAAAATTTCCCAGCACCGCGGGAATGGACGGGATCAGGAAGAAGAAAATCATGGCCACCCCGTGCATGGTGAACATGCGGTTGTAAGTATCGGCGGAGAGCAGATAGCCGCTGGGGGTGAGCAGGTGCAAGCGAATGATCATGGCGAAAAAGCCGCCAATGAAGAAGAACAAGGTGACGGAAAAAAGGTATAGCAGCGCGATGCGCTTGTGGTCGGTGGTAAGCAGCCAGGAACGAATCCCGTAGGTCTGGTTCAAATAGTGCTTCTCGGGAAACGGCGGTGCCACGGTCATTGGTCTCGCACTCATACTATTTCTTCCCTGCCGCTGCTGGCGCAACTCCGGCACCCTTAGCGGGCACGGGTTGCGTCTGCAGTGACTTGATGTACGCGGTCAGATTCATGATCTGCTCCTCGGTCACCAATCCCTGGAACGTGGGCATCACTGGTTGATACCCGGCCACGATTTTTGCCTTGGGCTGAAGAATCGATTCGCGAATGTAGGCTTCATCCGCAACTATCGTCGAGCCATCGGCCAGCAAGGCCTTGCCTTCATAAAGGCCGTTGAGCGAAGGGCCACGGCCGGTACCATTGGGGAGGTGGCAGGTGTTACAGGCTAGCTGCGAGAAGAGTTTCTCGCCGGCAGAGACTGGATTGAGGGCGCCGCCTTCATCCGAGAGCCACGCCGCGTATTCCGCCGGATCCATCACCGTCACCCAGCCTCCCATCACGGCGTGGTTCGTGCCGCAATACTGCGAGCAGAAAAAGTGATATTTGCCGATTTTTGTCGGCCGGAACCACATGGTGTTGTATCGGCCGGGAACCACGTCCATTTTTACGCGAAACGCCGGTACGTAAAAATCGTGAATCACGTCTTCGCTGCCCATGATCAGCTTGATGTTGCGGTTCACCGGAACGTGGAGTTCGTTGATTTCCTTGCGGCCGTTGGGCTGTTGCAGCTTCCACATCCATTGTTTGCCAACCACGTAAACATCCAGAGTGTCCTGCGGCGCGGTCCGGTAGTTAACGTATACCGCCGCGCCCCACGCAAACATTCCCAGCGCTATCACCAGCGGGATCACCGTCCATCCCACTTCCAGCACCATGTTTCCGTGGTCCGCGCTGCCCACCTCACCCGCGGTCTTCCTTCTGTATTTCACCGCCGCCAAAATGATTAACAGCGTCACCAGGACAGAAAAAAACAAACAAGTCAAAAGAATAAACGAGAAGAGCGTGTCCACACTCCCGGCGAAATTGGACGCCTGCTCTGGAAAGAATGGAAGCGGTGACTGCACGGCTCTACTGTGCTCCTTCTATCGGCAAATCCTGGCGCGATTTCCCGGAAGCGTCCGGCCGATGCTCGCGGAGGCGGAAAATCATAAACCCGAGGGCCATGCAGAACAGCGTCACAACTCCGCCCATGCGGATAACGGTCAGTACCGTGGCGCTGTAGCGCGCTTTGCTCGGGTCGTACTGGTAACAGAACAACAAGATATGATCCACCGGCGTACCGATTTTCCCGGAGGAGGCGTCCACCAGGCCGAGGCGGACATTGCTGGGCGGATAATCGACGCCAAAAAAATAGCGCGAGATTCGGCCATCGGGCGTCAGCAGCAGAATGCCGCTGGCGTGGCCGAAAAGCTTTGTCTTCGGATCGTAATTGAAGCGAAAATCGGCGGCCCCCGTCACCGCGTCAATCGCTTCTTGGGAACCCGTCAGGAAATGCCAGCCCGGTTCGGTTCCTGGACGCGCAAAGCGCGACATAGCTTGGTACTTCTTCTTCAGCGCCGCGTCCGGCGTGTCCGAAGGGTCGAAGCTAACAAACACCACTTCGTAATCCGTTCCCGGATTAAATGAAATCATCTTCAACGTTCCCACCAGCGTCTGTTCCACTTGGTTGCAGAGCATTGGGCAAGTGAAGTACACGAATGCCAGCACTACCGGCTTCTTGCCGAAATATCCTTTCAACTGCACGGAGCGGCCATTTTCGTCAGTGAACGCGACGTCGGGTGGAATCTGCTTGTTCAATTCGGGATCGAACCCTACCTTAAGCAGCGCGGGCGGCAGTCCATTCGGGGATTGCCCCACGTTATCGGGAATCATTTGCGCCGGCGCAGCGGAAGCCGCCAGCAGCAACACCGTTCCCAGTATTGTACTCAGTGCCTTCACCGTTTACTTCTTTTCTGCCGGCATCGGGGAAACTACCGGCAAACCCTTCTGCACAATCAATTCCATCGCGTCTTTCACGGGAATTTGCGCAATCCCGGACTTTTCGTTGATCCACCTCAGTTCGTTGTTGGCGGCGTTGGCTGCCTTGACGGTGTCGCGCCATTCTTGCTGCGGATCCAACATGTGACCTGGCATGCCCTGTAACCTCGGCTCGGGCGGCATCGTGGGGCCTTGGTCCGCCGCTCGAGACGGTGGCGGAGGCGGGTAGGTGTCTGCGAAATAGGAGGTCAAACTGCGGTAAACAAAAAGCGCAATCACAAAAGAGAGCACTGTGCCGATGCCCAGATAAATCATGAATTTCAGAATCGGCGTGACGCGCACGTCTTGCGGTTCATACGATACGTCATCGTGCCTCGGCAGCCGCATTTCCGCGTCGCCGTGCTTTGGAGGATCAATGCTCATGATGCGCAATGGCCTCCTCAAGTTTGGGATCGCCCAGCGGCAGCAATGGCCGCTGTTTCAGGTTCCGGGCAAAAAAACCAACCCACAGTCCGATCAAGGCCACGGGAACCACAATATCCAGCCACGTGGGCAATACCCGCGCCGACAATTCCGGCCGTGTCGTCCAGAACATGTCAACCAGTCGCATGAAAATCATCCACAGGGCGATCTTTGAAATCACGCGCGGATTCCGCTTTACGTCTTCAGACAACAGCAGCAGGAACGGCACGGCGAACTCCAACACCAGGACCGCCACCGCAACGACACCCCAGCCTCCGCTGAGTCTAGTACGGTAGAAAGTAATTTCTTCAGGCAAATTTCCGGACCAGATAATCAGCAACTGCGAAAAATCAAAGTAGGCCCATAGCATGTTAAAGGCAAAGAGCAACTTACCGAGATCGTGCAAGTGCCGCTTCTGCAGGATCCCGGAGAACGGTTCCGAGCCGGAGAGCAGCACCACGACGGCAATCATCAAAGACATCGCCGAAACGGCCTGTCCGGCTACAAAAATGAAGCCGTAAATCGTCGAAGCCCAGTGCGGAGACAGCGACATGGCCCAGTCAATCGAGGCAAAGGTCATGGCCACCACGTATAGAATAATGCCGGGCCCGGCCAGCAGTTTGAAAGAGCGGCGCAGTCCCCGGTCGTCCTGATCGATATCCTGTTTCTGTGACCAGCGGTTGAAAATCCGTATCAACGCAAACCAGATCGCAAAATAAAGCGCCGCTCGGATAAGGAATCCACTCGAAGTCAGATACCACTGTTGCAACGGAGAGAGGGGATCTGCCTTGCGGAGTTCCGGATCCAGCCATGCGCGGTAGAGCGAGTTCATGCCCAACACTACCGGCACAAACATAAGGAACACCAGCCAGATGTTCTGCGCCGCCGCCTCTAAGGGACGCCGGATGATAATTCCCCAGTTGCCGCCCGTCAGATGTTGCAGCATCAGCAAGCCGAGCGAGCCCAGAGTTAGACCGAGCACCAAGAGATAAGTCATCAGATAGGACTGATAGAATTTGTCGGGCGAAGTAATCGCTCCAAAGATCGCCGCGATCAACGCCACTCCTCCAACAAACCAGCCGGCGCTCTGAACGCGGCTGACGCTCTCGGGCGCCTTGTATTCCTGCGCGTTCATTTCGTGGCTCCTCCACCCATCAGCTTCTCCCTCAAGCCTGCCGGCAATTCTTTCACCGGCGCGTTCCGGCTCAACTGTAAAGCACGCAGATAAGCGATGACGGCCCAGCGGTCGCGCGGTGGAATCTGCGCCGAATAGCCATACATTGCGCCAAATCCGGTTGTCACCACGTCATAGATGTAGCCGTTCGGCTCCGCTCGCAGCCGGTCCTGATGGAAGCTGGGCGGGTGCTTCATGCCGCGCATCGCCACCATGCCTTGTCCATCACCTTCGATACCGTGGCAAGGTTGACAGAAAATTCCGTAGCGCTCTTGCCCGCGCTGCAGTAATTCCATGGTCAGCGGCAGCGGAAACGCATTGGAATCTTTGGGCACCAACAAGGCGTCATTGGCAAGCTCCCCACGCGCAACGGTATTCTCAGGCAACGGCCTGGCTGACCGGCCATCCGGAAAAAAGCTCGATGGCGATAGCGGGTTTTCCCGAGGCTGGTTAGCCATGTCCTGGCGAAGCGAGTAGCCACACCCCAGCAGCCCAATTCCGCAAACGCAGAAGAGCAACGCGGCGAACCAGGCTTTACTCTGCATTCGACACCTCGTGAACGTGATGTGCCTGAATGCTCTGTAAGAACTTCGCTGTTCCCGCTAAATCGAACTTCGCGTCCCGGGACTCGATGCACAGAAAAAAACGGTCCGACGATGCATGCGCGAACCGCGACACGTTAAATACCGGATGATAGGGTTGCGGCAACCGGTTCAGCGCCAACATCCCAATCACGGCAAAAGTCGCTGCTCCGAGAATGGTCAGTTCAAACGTGACGGGTATGAACGCGGGCCAACTGTTCAATGGTCGCCCACCAATATTGAGGGGATAGGTGATGACGGAGCACCAGTATTGGAGGCCAAAGCCCGTCAAACCGCCGCCCAACCCGCCGATCAGCGTCAGGAACGGTACCCCGGTCCGGGGAAAGCCGATGGCATGTGCCAGCCCTTCGACGGGAAACGGGGTGTAGGCGCTAATGTATTTGTATCCGGCTTCGCGTGCCTTCGCTGCGGCATGCAGGATCTGTTCCGGCGTTAGGAATTCGCCCATCAGGCCGTAGATATCGTGGCCCTGTTCCTTCTTCATGACTTTTCCTCGTCCGATTGCTCATGCACGAGTTCTCGCATCTCGGCAATTGCGATGGCGGGCAAGACCCGCACGAACAGGAAGATCAGCATGACGAATAACCCGATGGTGCCAATAAATGTGGAGTAATCCCAGAAGGTGGGCAAATAACGACCCCAGGCGGACGGCATGAAGTCGCGAGTGAGAGAAATCACGACGATAACGAACCGTTCGAGCCACATGCCGGTATTGACCACCAGGGACATCACGAAGAGCACCGCGACGTTGCGCCGCATTTTTTCAAACCAGAGCAGTTGCGGCGTCAAAATGTTGCAGAGGATCAGTGCATAGTAAAAATGTGCGTACGGCCCGTGCAAGCGCTGCTGTGCCAAGAACACGTCAAACTTGTTGTTGCTGTAGAAAGCCATGAAAAATTCAATGAAGTAGCCGTAGGCTACGATCAAGCCGGTGGCAAGCATGACTTTCGCCATGTTGTCCAAGTGCCGCATGGTGATGAAATCTTCCAAGCCATACGCTTTGCGGAGAGGAATTGCCAGCGTCAACACCATCGCGAACCCGGAATAAATGGCGCCAGCCACGAAATAAGGCGGGAAAATCGTGGTGTGCCAGCCGGGAACAATCGCGACCGCGAAGTCAAAGCTCACTACCGTGTGCACCGAAAGAACCAGAGGCGTGGCCAGTCCTGCGAGCAATAAATAGGCTGACTGATAGCGGTGCCAATGGTGCGCCGAACCGCGCCAACCCATCGAGAGGATGCCGTAGATGACCTGTTGTGCCCTGGTTTTTGCACGATCGCGCAGCGTCGCCAAATCCGGCAACAACCCAACGAACCAGAACAACAGCGATACCGTGCCGTAGGTAGAGACCGCAAAGACGTCCCAGATGAGCGGGCTGCGGAATTGCGGCCAGATCCCCATCGTGCTGGGGTACGGGAACATGTAATACGCCATCCACGGCCGCCCCGTGTGGATAAGCGGAAAAATCCCGGCGCACGCAACGGCGAACAGCGTCATGGCTTCGGCAAAGCGGTTGATCGAGGTGCGCCACTTCTGATTCAACAAGAACAGAATCGCGGAGATGAGTGTGCCCGCGTGGCCGATACCAATCCACCACACAAAATTCACAATCGCAAAGCCCCAACCGATGGGAATGTTTATGCCCCAGATTCCGACGCCTTTGATGATCAGCCATGACAGCGAGATAAACAGCACCATCACCACGGTGAAGCTCAGCGCGAAACCCACGATCCACCCTGTGGTGGGTGGCTGGGTTAAAACCACCGCGGCGATCTTGTCGGTAACCGATGCGTAGGTATGCCCAGGCTCGAGCACCGGATCAAGTCGGCGGATTTCGGGCAGATCCCCAGGAGGTGGCGTGGTGCTCATGCCTTTTCTAGCTCCGCGTTCAGATTACGCACCGCCGCAAGATAAGTGGTCCGTGGCCGTGAATTCAGCTCACCCAGGATGGAATAATTCCGTTGCTGCTTCTTCGACTTGGCAACGCGGCTGTTCGGGTCGTTCGCGTTCCCGAACACAATCGCTTCCGAAGGGCACGCCGCTTCGCACGCGGTGACAATTTCACCGTCGCGGATTGGCCGGTTTTGTTTTTCCGCATCGATGCGCACGTTGTTGATGCGCTGCACACAGTAGGTGCATTTTTCCATGACCCCGCGGCTCCGCACGGTCACTTCCGGATTGCGCATCAATTTCAGCTGTGGAGTCCCCCAATCCTGGAAGCGCAGGAAATTGAAGCGCCGCACTTTGTACGGGCAGTTGTTGGAGCAGTAGCGCGTGCCGATGCAGCGGTTGTAAACCATGTCGTTCAGCCCTTCGGCGCTGTGCACGGTCGCGCCGACGGGGCACACCTGCTCGCACGGGGCATTTTCGCATTGCTGGCACGGTACTGGCTGGAAGAATGTCTGCGGATTATCCAGAGAAGGATTGTAAGAAGCAGGATCATTCGTTGCCGATTCAGCTTGGTAATACCGGTCGATGCGAATCCAATGCATTTCGCGGCCACGCATCACCTGATCTTTACCCACCACCGGAATATTGTTTTCCGATTGGCACGCAACCACACAGGCGTTGCACCCGTTGCATTTGTTTAGATCGATGGCCATTCCCCAGGCGTAGCCGGGATAAGCAAATTCCTTGTACAGCGACATGTCCTTCGGCGGCATTTCCGCGTGTTCGTGCGCAAACGCCGGATTCTTCTTGTACTCCTCCAGCGTCGCGGTGCTCAGAATCGACCGGCCTTCCATGTTGAAGTGATATTGCGTGCAGGCCAGTGGGTAACTGTCGCCCGTTGCCGTCATCTGGCCACCGAACGAGGCCCACAAGGCGTTCGAAGTCCGCACCACGTAAGCATTGAATCCCTTATTTGTTCCCGTGTAGCCGGAACGGCTGCGGCCATAACCCAATGGCAGAACCACCGTATTCTCCGCTTGCCCTGGCAACGTCCAGGCGGCTGCCGTGACCTTGCTTCCGTTCAATTCGATGTCCACCACGGTCGAACGCACTTGCCCGTGTTCGCCGCCGCGTGCAACCACTTTGTGCGCCAAGTCCATACTATGCGCGAATTTCGGGCTCACCAGCGCCGCGTTGTCCCATGTCAACTTGGTTAGCGGCTTCGGCAATTCCTGCAACCACCCATTGTTTGCGAATCGCCCGTCGTACACCGTCGGATCCGGCCGAAAAACATATTCGACCTGATCCGCGGGCGCGGGCTTCAGCGTTGGCAGGCTTGGCGCGCTGAATTTCAGTTCCGGCGCAATCGGCGCGTATTTCGTTCCGCCGACTACTCCGTCGTTCAGCCATTTGCGCCAGCCGGCGTCAAGCGACATTCCCAAAGGTGTGGAAGCTTCCGTCCAATAGGCTCGTAAACTTTCAAATGCAGGCATGCCGGGCTTGTCGCTGAACGCTGCCACCAGGTCATGCGAGGATTTCGTGTAGTACAGCGGCGAAATCAGCGGCTGGACAATGCTTATTGTGCCGTCATGCGCACGCGCGTCGCTCCAGCTTTCCAGGTAATGCGATTCAGAGATGTGCCACTTACAGTACGCCGACGTTTCGTCGAAATAAGGGCTCAAGTGAATGCTGGTGTGTACGCGCTTCAGTTTCGAGGTGAAATCGAAATCGTGCGGCGCGTCGTACACCGGATTGCCGCCCAGAATCAGCAGCAAGTCCACTTTGCCCGCGTTCATGTCGGCACACAAATCGCGCAGCGAGTCCAGGTTGTTGGTGGGCTCCGCTTCGACCGGCTCGGTGTAGTACAGCGTGGTGCCCACATTGCCAAGCGACGCGTTGATCGCATGTGCCAGAGCGTACACGACGGCCGGTTGGTATTCTCCTGCGATCACCAACGAATTGCCGTGCTCGGACTGCAAATCCTTGGCGACGGTTTCAAGCCATTTTTCAGCGTCACCTTGGAGTGCAACTGCCGGACCAATTCCCAATTTACCGGCCAGCGCCCGCGCGAACAATTCCATGTCGCTGGCACGCAGAGGCAAGCGATGGTCCGCATTTGAACCGGTGACGCTCGGCGTCGGCTCGACGACGTACAAGCGATTCAACGAATCGTTCGTCCCTTCGAGCTTGCGTCGCCGCGCGAACTGTCTTGCATACGCGATGTGCCCCGGGCCACTGGCCAGAAAATCTGCATCGAGCGACAAAATCACATTTGCTTTGCCTGGCACATACACCGTGTTCACGTAGCGGCCAAACGCGAGTTTGCTACCTTCTTTCGCGCCGTCACACACGGCCGGTTCCCATTGATGCCACTTCGCCTGGGGGTATTGCGCCAGCAACTTTTTGATCTGCCAGGCCAGCGTGGGAGAAGTTACCGTACCGGTCAAAATGCGGAAGCCCGCTCCGTTTGTGGCTTTCACGTTCGCGGTCATGGCAGGCGCAGCATCCAAAAAGGCCGACCACGATCGGATCTCACCGGTGTACAAAGTTGTTTGCGCGCGATCCGGATCGTAAAGATTCAGGATCGAGGCCTGCACGATCGCGCTGGTTGCGCCCAGACTCGACGGATGATCCGGATTGCCTTCAATTTTCGTCGGTCGTCCTTCGTGACTCTCCACCAATACGCCGACCGCATCCGCGCCAAACGGCATCGCCGTCGCAAAAAAGTTTGGCCGCCCCAGAACCACGCCATCCGGCTGTTTCACATACGGGACAATGTGCGTTTGATCCGGCAATCCGCAGCCCGCCAGTCCCGCCAAGGCCAGCGAAGCACCCATCAATTTCAGAAAGTCGCGGCGATCCACCGCGTCGTCCCACTCGGCGGCATGTCGCGGAAACTCCCGGTGCAGTAAATCAGTAAAATGCGGATGGTCCGCCAACTCCTCCAACGTCCGCCAGTATTGTTTGCCGCTTTTTTCCCGCAGCTTTTCACGAACCGCGGCAAGATCCAGCTTGCTCTCGCGGACTGTAAGGTCTTCTGGCTCGTCTTCGTCGTCGTGTTTATGACCGCGCTCTGCCCGGCGGTCTTGTGCGGGCTGTACGATGCGAAACTCCTTGTGGTTTGCCTGATCGCTCATATCGTCCGTTAGCGGTGACACGTCGAGCAACTGGTCAACTCAGCCGTGCTTCGCAATTTGTAATCCGCGGCAAGTTGCTTCCCAACTTCTTCCTGGTTGGCCGGGGCCTTCCAGTTGATATTGAAGATTTCTTCTTTCGGCCGCAGATTCACCTGCGGATTGCGATGACAATCCAGGCACCATTGCATGGTCAAAGGTGACGCCTGAAAAATTAATGGCATCTCATTCACCGCACCGTGGCATGAGGAACAACCAATTCCTTTGTTGA
>Ga0126379_10001253_pt1 | contig 15241 bp, 7 predicted proteins | sample PanSoiMetPlot_24_FD_92640 | JGI IMG/M metagenome (GOLD analysis project Ga0126379, IMG submission 92640) | Tropical forest soil microbial communities from Panama - MetaG Plot_24 | ecosystem: Environmental > Terrestrial > Soil > Tropical forest > Bulk soil | place: Panama | collected 2016-02-17 | reverse complement strand
GTGTCCCCACCGCCTACCCCTGTTCCCCAGCCAGATCCGGTCCCGCCACCTCCAACACCTGTTCCCGTTCCGTGGCCCGTGTCCCCACCGCCTACCCCTGTTCCCCAGCCAGATCCGGTCCCGCCACCTCCGGAGCCCGTCCCAGAGCTTGTTCCACCCATTCCGGAACCAGCCTCTGTGCCATAACCAGTTCCTGTGGCGCCGTTGCCGCTTCCTCCGGATGAACCACCAAATCCACCGTCGCCGTCACCGCTACCGGAGTGCGACCCTTGCGCTGCGGCAATCAACTCCAGCAGTTTTTGCGGGTCACTCAGCATCCTTTTGAACGAATCCTGCTCATCACCCAACGACGCAGCGGCGATTTGCGCTGCCATACTCGCATCTTTCAGGCGGACATCGGTCGCCACGAAGCACACTTCGTTGACGCGGATTCCTCTGGCATCGGCAATGGCGGTCTTGAGCTGCTGAGCAAGTTCCGAAGGCTTCGCCTTCCCAGTTGGAAATGCATGTATGAACTTTGCCAACTCCTCTTCACTCACTTGAGTGGTGAACTGCACGCTCGCCAACCCGGCCGTCGACAAGAGCTGTGCGAACTGTTTCTCTGCAGGCGAGCCTTCCAATGGCACGCCATCCAAAAGCAACTGCGTTCCGGTTGCCCCCAGGAGCAATCCCTCGTCGGCATCCTCAGGGATGGCGGTACGCAATTCATTCCACGCAATACTCAGCTGCTTGGCGGTGCGAACATGGTCGTACCCGTAAAGCCGCGCGAACTTTAAGAGAATATTCAGACTTCGGACAAAAGCTCGCCCGGCGGTGGTCTTAGGGTCGGTTTTCATCGCGTTCAGAGGCACGTGATACCTGTAACTCCGGCGCTGAAGCGCCTAGGACTTTATCTCTAGTACCGTAAGCCCGTTGCGCGCGGCTCACAATGGTACAGTGGTCCCATGTAACTCGCGGGTTATCTCTCCCACCGGGCAGTTGGTCTCCCTGACCTTGTGTACAGTTTTCAAAGCGAACGGACGGCGCGCCCCCGCACGGATTGACACTGCTGGCGGGCTTACCTCGACAGCGCAATGCGGCCTTGACGCCGGCTTCGATTGCCGACATTCGAGGGTTGAGGTAGACCCCCGAGTTCAAGCAGGAGCTTCCTAAGCCGCGAACGCTCATCTAAATCCATATCGACAAATTCAAACGCCATGGCCTGGGGCCGCGCTCCTCGCACAATCGCCTGCGCGCGAATATTTCTGACGCCGTGCGAAAGTTTCAGCGACAGCAACGAACCTGGAGCCAGGTGCCGATCCGCCGCCCCTATTCCTCCACCCAAATTCAATTCCGGAATCGTCAGCCGGATGTTCTCCCGAAGATTGGTGGTAACGGCGATCACGTATTTCGAGAGCTTCAATCGCGCGTAGCGCCTTTGCCGAATGACTGCCGTATTCGCTTCCGGATCTGTCGGCTCCAGCACAAGATCTTTGCGGTCCAGTCCGCTCGCCGCGATCTTTTCCATTCCCAGGGTTGGCTCAATCTTCGGCAATGCCTGCGCAGCGGCGATCCGTAATTCGGTGTGATACGCCCACCGCCAGACTTGCTTGGCTTCGAGGATTTGCTGCAGCGACGTGCTGGCCGCACTGGCTCGCAACCTGCCCGCCGCCTCAATAGCCTTGATTCGCGTGAAACCCGGGGATGAATCGTCTCTTATCAACTCTACAAGTCTGGGAATAACTTCCAACCACCCACTCATTCCCATCTCATCCAGGGCCAAGGGACGAATCAGGGGATCAAGTGAATCGTAGAGCGTCACCAGAAGACTCCCGCGTTGCTCCGCCGGAGCCGAAGAAAGCTGCCGTATTGCTCGGTCATGCGAAGAGCGAGGCCACTGCGCCAGCCGGTTCGGCAACACCTTTTGCACCGACTCTGGCGAGATCTGGCTGAGTAGTCCAATAACCTCCACTGCCTCGGTGGCAGGGGACGTTTGCAGCGTCTCCACCAGACGGTGCACGGCATCCTCGCCCAAGCCTATGACGATCTGCCCCAACAATTCACAGTCCTCGCGAAAACCGCAATTGGCAAACCGGTGGGTCACGTAATTTAGCGAGGTCTTCGGCATCAGCGCCAGAATGTCCAGCATGCCATCAGGCACTTGCCCGGTGCGCAGGGCATCTTCCACAAACTCCGGCAGGCGCTCTTCCGCACCGATTCTCTGGCGCAGGTTGTTCGTCGATCCCGGCCGCAAAGCTTCCACGCCGTCTAATGAAGCCAAGGCTTGTTGCATGGCAGGATAAAACTTTTTGGAACCGGCCTCCTGGCTCATGCGCACAAAGGCTGCGCCCACCAGCGTTTGCAGATCCGGCTCGCGCTCCACACCTAACTGGTTTCCAAGGCGCTGGATCACGTCGATCAACGCGCTTCCGTCGCCGCTTCCGTAAAACTCCGCTAGATCGGATAAGCCGATGGCCGTCGTTCGCCGCGCTTCAGGCGCGTCCAGGGCCACGCACGCCGCGTACTTCGTCAGGATCTCATTGACGGTTTTCAACTCGCCACGCCGCAGCATTTCTTCCAGGAATCCACGCACGTTTCGCGGAGGCACGCACCATGCTTCATCCGAAGTCAGCACTTCCTTTTTGTTCTCTTCCGGCACCTGTGACCAGAATTCCTGGTCCAGCAGTTCGGTGTACGATTGCACCTGAATTCCGGCGCTCGCCATCATTTCTTCCTGGGAACCCAGGATTTTCCGCAGCGCTTCAATTTCCGCATTCATGCGGTCCAGCAACTGTTTCACGGCATTCACGCGCAGCTCACCACGTTCGTAGCTGTCGAGTGCGAATCGAATCGCCACGTGCTCTGCTAACTTCAGGAGCATGGGCTTGTCAGGTTTATCGGTGGGCGCTTGCGCAGCCAGTCCAGCAAGCGCCTGCTGCAAGGTAAATTGCGCGCGAACGGGCAAGGTCGAGAGCCGCGATTGAAATGTCGCCGCGTCCATGCGATGCTCGGGATCCTTTCGCGACTTACCCAATTGTGCGAACAAACCGATCATAGAGCGAACGTCTTCTTCCGCTACATGAAAGGACCCGGCGCCTACGCCACCTGCACCAGGCATTCCCGTCATGCCTGGTACGCCAGGAACTCCGCCGAGCACTCCCCCCCGGACAAACGCCGTGGCTGTCAACCATTTACCGGGCTCGGCTCCTGTGCCTCCACCGCCAGCCGCACCTCCTCCGCCACCTGTACCTCCACCGCCTGGGCCCCCACCTGAACCGCCTGAGCCCACACCCGATCCACCTGTACCTCCACCGCCTGGGCCCCCACCCGATCCGCCTGAGCCCCCACCTGATCCGCCTGGGCCCACACCTGGTCCGCCACCAATCCCACCGCCACCTCCCCAGCCGCCACCGGGACCGCCTCCAGAGCCGCCCGGTCCGCCAGTTCCACCACCACTGGTTCCAGCAGCAGCGCCGCCGCCACCGGTTCCGCCACTGCCTCCACCCGGGCCTCCGCTAGCAGCACCATTGCCAGACCCTTCCCCGCCACCTTCTCCGCTTCCCCCTCCTGATCCACCACTACCTGAGCCAGTTCCTCCGCCTCCGCCACCACTTCCACCCGCGGCCTTTCCCGCCTCCCATAAACTTCCACCGGCGCCGGTGCCTCCGCTCCAACTGGAGCCGCTTCCACCTCCAGATCCACCGGTTCCGCCAAATCCTGGACCGCCGCTGCCTCCTCCTCCGCCGCTGCCACCCAGGCCGCGATTGCTCTCGGCCGCCAGAATCAACTGCAGCAATTTATTGGGGTCTTCGAAAATGTCCCGGAACTTGTCGCCCGCGGAGCCCAGAACCTTGGCTGTCAATTGCGCCGCAACTTTGATTCCCGCCACTGATCCGTCTTCCGCGACGAATCGAATTTCGTTGATCTTGATGCTCGTTTCTCCGGCGAGCGCAGACTTCAATTGCTCCGCCAAAGAACTAGGCTTGGCGTTTCCGCTGGGAAACGCGCGAACAAACCTGGCAAACTGCCCTTGTTGGAGACTGGGAGAGAAGTGAATGCTGGCGATTCCAGAGGATGTCAACAGCTGCGCAAAACTGCGTTCGCCCGCTGCGGTGCCTAGCGGCACACCGTCCAGCAAAATTTGGTTGCCGGAAGCTCCCAGCAACAGTCCGGTGTCCCCACTTTCATCCAGGGCTTGCCGCAGTTCCTTCCAGGTGGTCTCAAACTGAGCCGCGGTCCGCACGTGTCCAAACTCATACAAGCGCGCAAACTTCAACAGAATGTTCAAGCTTCGAACGAACCCGCGTGCCGTCGATCGAGTTTCCTTGCCCATTCTTCTACGGAGCGACCCCCGTCTATACCTTCTTCCTTCTTACACTAGGATGCAATCCCTTTCGAAACAAGCATCCTGGCAGCAGCTGTAACCTTTTCACTAATGGATGTTACTCTTTAGCCACAGCTCCTTCGCCGGCTGATTATGCCGTTCTCTGGGGTTGCCCAGGTCCGCTTGTCCTACGTACAATGTTGATGGTGCGAACGTGTCGTCGCTCTGTCCGCGATCTCCTTCCTGGATCACTCGGCACGCTCTCAAGGGAACTTTCTCGCGATGACGGAACTCGCCCCAGCTTCCCGATTCAAAGCGGACATGCCGCAAATTCCGGGCGTTTCGGGCCCGAGCGCTCGGCCGCCACGCCGCGGTAATCCGCTTATGCCGCTGATCGTGGCATTCCTCGTCCTTGGCTTGGTGATTTTGCTCGCGGTGCGTTGGTTCTCTCGCAGCAAACCGGCGGAATCGGTTCGGGCCGAACCAACTCCTCAGATGGAGGTGCCGGCGCCGCCACCGGATCCCGACGCGTTATTGCCACATGTCAGCGAATTCAATCCTGTTGTCGCCTCACTAGCTGATCTGGCAAAGCCCTGGTCCTCCGTCGATTTCCTGCTCCGCAACAAGTTGAATGGTGAGGAGATTCCCGCGACGATTGTCCGCCTCCCCGAAGGTTCGCCGGGCCTTGCCTCGGGTTATTGGGCCTTCTCTCGCAAACCAATTTACGGGAGCTGCAAACTGGAATACATCACCGACCTTACGAAGCTGCGCGATGAATACGAATTCCGTTCGGCGCGCCACCCGCTGGTCGGCAATCCTTGTACCCACGTCTTGTACGATCCGCTGAGAACTGCGAACCTTCCTGGGAACACATGGATCCGCGGCGCCATTGTTCAGGGCAGCGACATTCGCCCGCCGTACGGTGTCGAGATCAAGGTGCAAGGCAAGGAAATCCTCGCCACCCGCGCCGAACAGTAGCTCCATTCTTCGCAGCAGCGCCACAGTTGAAGACAGCGAGCGAAACGATCAATGTTCTTGGTCGGGCGGCGGAGGTGGAGCTTTGATCCTGTTCTTGGTGTCCACATCAAACAGCAGATAGTTCCTCAACGTATGTTGGTGATGGTAGCGGCGACCCATCAGGTCAAAATACATTTCACCCTGCCAGGGTAGCCAGAGTTCCGTGGCCGCGGATTGGAAATGGACTGGGCCGTAGTCAACCATTAATTGTTCGCGATTCAAGCGCAGACCCGGAACAGGCTCACGCAGTGTCGTTTCTAGATGCATTATGTTGAAGCTGTTCGCGCCGATCCACATGCGGCCCTTGAGAGGAATTGGATAACTTCTACTCTTATAGTTCCACGAACGCACGCGCGAAGGGACGTCAGCCCGTTGCACAAAATAAAGCTGCCACGCTGGCTTCCCGTTCCTGTTACCTAGACCCTCGCAGGTAAATTGAAAATCTTTTGAGAACGCCGGATTTACAACCATGAATCCTAGAGAAACCAGACCACGTGTTGCGATTCCGGTAGGAAATGAGTTGCTCGATTTGGATCCCTTTCGGTCCTCGACGAAGTAGTACGGCAGGGTCTTGTTGTGGTGAACGAAGATCAGGTAATAGAAATCGCGTGATACTGGGGTTGTCCACACGCCGCTGGAGTCGAGGACCTGATGCTCTATTTTTTCGGTGGCGCTGAACTTCTCCAAATCTCCCAGTTGCCTGAGGATTCGCTGCTGCGTCTTGTGGAGGACATCTTCGAGCGAGCAGGAAACTCCAGGCGCCGTGGGGGGAGTTCCGCCATCCACGTCTGCCGGCGCCCAAGGCTTTTCGAATGCTGCAGCAACAGCCACAACGGATTCTGCTGCCTCCGATGGTTTCAGAGCGTCCGGCGGCGCAATCGTGGCTGACGCGGCGGCCTTCTTTGCTTGCTCTATTTTTTCAATGTACTTTTTTGCTTCCGGAATCGCAGCGTCTTTCGGGTAATCTTTGATGAAAGACTGAAGCGCATCTTCCGCCTCGGAATCCTTTCCTTGAACCATGAAGATTTTGGCGCGAAGAAACTTCATGGCCGCAGCCTTTTCCTGGTTCAAGTCGCCAGCACGCGCGGCTTCGACCTCAGCTTTTGACAGCTCCCCAGTTCGTATGAAGGCAACGGCCAACAGATAATGCGCTCGCCAGTTGCTGGAATCCGCTTCCACGGCTTTCTCGAGCGTCGAGCTCGCATCCTTATCTTCCTTGGCGTCCAACTGCATCTGGCCGAGCATGAGCAAGCTGCGTTCATGGGTCGGGTTAGTGGCAAGCACGGATTCAAACTGTTTTCTAGCGGCTGGCATCTCTTTGGCGGTGTACTCCAGCATGCCCATCAAGTACAAGATGTCCGGGCTGGAAGGTGCCATCTTCTGTGCTTTCTCGAGATGCTTTCGCGCTTCAGCGTATTTGTTTTGTCGTAAGGCCGCGAGACTCTTCTCCAATTCCCGCTGGACACTTGGAGTCAGGGTCACGCCAGTCGGTGCAGTAGCTACTGTCGAGCTACCCACGGGAGTCAGATAGACATATACGGTCTGGCGCATTGCCTCTCTGGAGATGCTGGTATGCTCGGTGCCCTTGTTGTATCCCGTCGCCTCTACATCAATGTCATATTCTCCTGGCTCAACCGGGAAGGCGGCTGTACTGATGGAGTTGCGGGAATTGCCTGTGGTGCCGACTTGTTGCAGTCCACCCGCCTGCCCGGTGACGCGCACAATTGCTTCTTCGGAGAGCGGCTCCCCTGAAGGCTCGCGGACGCTGACCAGCAACTCCTGCGCGGAACCTATTGTGGGGAGGAAGGCAAGACTCACTAGAAGGAGCGCGAGTGTGTAATAGATTCGCAACTTCGGGTTCAAGGACATAAGTTTCGAGTCAAAACCGATTGCTCGGTTCAAAGTGCTCGTAACGCATCAGAACGCGCTATCACGCTCAGATTTCATGTTGCTCGAAGGGAGCGCTGCGCTTAATTCCGTCAGGATACACCATCTGCTTCCTATGATTTCTGGAGATCGGTCAAGGATGGGCTTCAAGGCAAACTCCCACAGAGAGCGGGACTGATGCTCGACAATAAGCTCCAGCTAGCAACTTTCAGCATGATGTAGCGGAGAAACAACACATTCGAAGCCGCAAGAAGTTTCAGACATCTTCATCGCCAGCTCCTCACTCGGTACTCTACCACGACCACCAAGGAACAAAATGGGGAGCCCGAAGGCTCCCCAAAGTGGCCGAGTTGGGTATAGTTGACTAGAACATCAGCTTCAGTCCGAACTGGATGTTGCGACGCTCGTCGGTAGCCTGCCCAGCCGTGCCGTAGATGCCACCCTTCTCAGTCTGGATATAGGGAGTGCTGAGGGAGGCAACATCGAGGTTACCGCCAGTGACATACAGGTTATGGTGGTTGAAAATATTATAGAACTCGCCGCGGAACTGCAACCCGAACCGCTCAGTGAGCCGGAAGGTCTTATAGAAGTTCATGTCCAGGTTCCAATAGCTTGGCCCGACGTATTGGTTCTTGTCAGGATAGGCCTGACCGTTGGTCGTATACGTGCAACCGGTGTGATATAAGCCGGTGCAGGTTGGGAGTCCAAGTGCAACGCCTTGGTTATCCACACTACCAGCGGTGTTCGGCAGCGCTATGTAGTTAAACAAGTTCGACCCTACCGGAGTCGATGAACCCGACCGTTGAGTCACCGAACTCGGAACCCAGAGTGGGTAGCTTGTGCCATTAAAGTTAGTACTGTCATAGACGCCGAAGGGTGAGCCGCTCCGGATGCTCCAAATGGTGCCGAGTCCCCAGCCACCTAGCACGGTCTTGACAAGCTTGTTGTCTGAACTCTTCATCCACGGAATCTCCCAACTCAGACTGAAATTGAAACGGTGCGTGATATCAAAGTCCGAATTGCCGTAGTTCAGCCGGGGATTAAAGGCATCTATGTAACCCAATTGATAGCCGCCGATAAAAGTCCCTTCACTGAAAGTGGAGGAGAGATTGTCGAGGGAGTGCGAAAAAGTATAGTTGGCCCCGATGCCCAGCCCCTTGCGGAAAAGATTCGTCACTTGGTACCTGACGTTTAAGGCGTTGTAGAAACTGAAGCCGTTGTCACTTCGGAAGTTTATATTACTGTACTGGTAGTTTAGGCGATTCGCACAGCGAGCGTCGCCCAGGAATTCGCCGCCGGTGCCGCAACCGTCAGGGTTGCCGCCAGCGCCAAGATTCACATTGGAAATGTCATAAAGGTGTACGCCACGCGACCCCGCATAGGCAACAGAAATTACACCCTGCCCCACGCTGCGGTCGACGGCCAGATTCCAAGTCTCGGCATATGCGGTTTTCATGTTCTGGTTGATCGCACGGAGACTAACTGCCGGCAAGAATTTGGTTCCCGTGCCTGCCAGAGGACCAAAATTGTCGGTGTACACCGGCTGGTTGACCGGGACATCCTGATTGGAAATAAGGCTGACCACAGCATAATTCGGTGGGTTCTGAATGGAGTTAAAGGTCACGTTTCCAAAGTTGCGTTCGTAACTGATCCCATAACCTCCGCGGAGAGAGGTTTTGCCGTCTCCCATGATGTCCCATGCAAAGCCAACCCGGGGACCAAAGTTGTGGTAGGTTGGCTTCCAGAACACCCCGCCGTCTTTGGCGAGTTGAACGCTTCCGTTGCGAATCTGTTCGTACTCGTTAGCTCCAGAACCAAAAACGAAGTTGGAATCGAGCGCTGTATTGGCATTGTGCTGTACGCCGTAGTACTCCCAGCGCAGACCGAGAATAAGTGTGAAGCGGGGCGTGATCTTCCAGGAATCCTGGGCGTAAACTCCCCCGTCGTTGTAGCGGTAGTTGCGGTTGAACGCTGGTTGTGTCGCCGGCAGGGTAAGCGTACAGTCTGCGGTCACCTGATAATGTCCGGCCGCATCTTTAATACAAGGGTACTTGCCTTGGGGATAGACAGCCCCCTGGAACTGATAAATGTTTCCCGAGACTAAGTTGGCAAGGGCACTAGACAAGTTTGTACCCAGGGCTTCAACCGAATTTTCATAGGCCCCGAACACGCGATTGTCACGAATTTGGATGAATTGGCCGCCGAATTTAAATTGATGCCTGCCGTGTGACCAGGAGAGGTCATCATGAAACTGGTAGAGATTCTGAGGGCCGCCGAACGGAATGGAATTGCCGGGGGTCGTCTCGCTGTAGCCGGGGTAAACTAAGGGAAAGGAATTTCCGTTGATCGTCACGTTCGGTAGCGAGGTGGAACTGTTGTAGAGGGTTGGACCGACTGGATTCGTGCCCAGCCCCTGAACCGGCCCATTCAGACGATTGTAGGTTGCTTTTGCCGTGTTGACCAAGCTCGGAGTGAAAAAGTGCACGAAGCTTACCTCATAGTTCTGGTCGAAATTGGTTTGTCCCGTGTTGTAGCCTGCGTAAGGACTGTCGTTGACGGTGCCAGGGAAATCGAGTTCATTGAATGCGGCGTATCGGAAAAAAAGCGAGGTGTTAGGACTGAAATTGTAGTCAAACCTGGCTACCTCCATCCAGGTGTTCTGCGGAAGACCTCCACCGGCATCGTTCGGCACACTATAGCCAACCGTATCGCATGTTGGGCTGTTGGCAAGAGTCGCTAAGCAAGGGCCGCTGGCGATGGTCTTAACATCGGAGGCCAGCTTTCCGTACGCATTGAAGAATGCCTGACTGGCTGGAGCTAGCGATGCCACCGATGCGGGGTCAATGATTGTGTAGTTCGTTGGGGCACTGCTGCGTACCCGGACCCACTCGGTGTTGTTGAAGAAGAACAGCTTGTCCTTCTTGATCGGGCCGCCGAGCGCAAATCCGAAATCATTGCGCGTGAATACACCCTTGGGCGTGTCGGTCTCATCATTTTGAAAGGTGTTGGCGGACAGGGCCGAAACGCGATTGTATTCGTAAGCGGAACCGTGAAAGGTGTTTGTACCCGACTTGGTGACAAGATTGACCACTCCGCCGCTGGCGCGGCCGTACTCGGCGCCGAAGTTATTGGTGAGCACACTGAATTCCTGAACGGAGTCTAGCGGGATAGTCTGGCCAACGCTAGCAGTAAAGGTGTCAACGTTTTCGGAGCCGTCGAGCAAGATGCTGTTCGAGGCCGAACGCATGCCGTTAATGGCGAAACCGGCACCGCGCATCTGACCACCTCCGGCGTCCTCGGCCACGTTGCCAGAGATCCCTACCAGTGCATAAGGGTTACGGGTGGGTGAGGTCGGTAACAGATCAATGTCCTTTGAACTAATGGTCTCCGACAAGGTTTGATCTTGCGTATTAACAACAGTTCCCTCAGTCGAGGTCACCTCCACAACTGTGGTCGCTTTACCAACTTCAAGTTGCAATGAGGCTTCAATCAGCGATCCAACCGTCACCTGCACGCGTCGCGTAACCGTGGCAAAGCCAGCGGCCTCCACCGTAACTTCATAAGTGTCTGGCCGTAGGCTGGGAATCGTGTAAAGACCAGACGAGTTTGTGTTCGTTTCACGCGACTGGCCGGTGTTGACAGACTTGACGACTACTTTTGCACCTGCGACGATGCCGCCAGTGGCGTCTGAGATTGTACCGGAGATCTGACCGGTGTCCGTCTGTCCATAAATTGGAGCGACGTTTACACAAAAGAAGCCAAGCACACACAAGCTCGTAAAAATCACGAGGCTCAATATTCCCTTTTTCAAAGGAACCTCCATTATATACACATAAAATTTCAAAACGTACTTACCTGGATGCGAGCAACCAATGCGAGACTAACCAACCGATGGCTCGTCATAGTGCAATCAGAGTTCCAAACGAAACACTTTCAATTCCGGCTATATAGCTTAATGTCTTCGCTTACAACCACTTAAGAGGCTATGCAAATACTTATATAATTTACATCTTGATTCCGCATCCTAGTCTACTGTTCCTCATAAATCCTATGGATTCCCGAAGGTTTCTCCTTCTGCTTACTTGCCGTCTCGTTTTCAACCTTTCCGGGTCTTCTTGACATCGCACCTGCTCTCGCACCATCCTTCTTCCCCATGAGCCCTCACCGATTCGTTTCGCGCCGACGCTTCCTTTCTTCATCCGCGGCCGCCAGCTCTTCTGTTTTGCTTCTCCCTGCCTACGCCTCCACGGCGGAGTCATCCACAGGAAAACTTCCACCTGCCTTCTCGTCCCTTAGGCCTCTTGGCGATCGAGTTCATCCCATCACGCCCGAGGAGTTCCACGCGCGGATCCATCGCGCCCAGGAACTAATGGCGCAGGCCAATCCAAAGTTAGAGGCCCTGCTGATCGGTTCCGGTTCCTCGCTTGTCTACTTCACGGGTATCCATTGGTGGCCCAGCGAACGCCTCCTCGCTTTCCTCATTCCGAGAACGGGTGATCCCATCATCGTTTCTCCTGCCTTTGAGGAAACGCGCATGCGCGAATCGCTCCGCAATCCGGCGGAAGTCCGCGTTTGGCAGGAAGACGAAAGTCCCACCAAGTTGATTGCTGCCGCCCTCGCTGACCGCAACATCCACTCTGGTCGCATCGGCATCGAAGAAACTTTTGCATTTACCTTTTACGACCACTTCCGCGCGGCCGCGCCGGCCTTCGACTGCCTTTCCGCCGATCCCATCACCATTGCGTGCCGCGCCGTGAAGTCGCCCCACGAACTCGAACTCATGCGCATCTCCTGCGAGGCCACTTGCGACGTCTTCCGCGCGGTGTTCGCCTCCCTGAACGAAGGCATGTCACAAGAGGATATCGGCGAGCTGGTGACTTCCGGATTCGCGAAAATGAAGCTCCGAGGCGACGCCCTTGTCCTTATCGGTCCATCCGCAGCGCTTCCTCACGGCAGCAGGCAACCGCAAAAACTGAAAGAGGGCGACGTCATTCTTATCGACGGAGGCACAAAAGTAGAAGGTTACGATTCTGACGTCACGCGCACTGGCGTTTTCGGCAAGCCTTCCGCCAAGGTACAGCAGGTATTTGAAGTGGTTCGCAGTGCGCAGAACGCCGCTCTCGATGCGGCACGTGAGGGGAAACTCTCGGGTTCGGTGGATGACGCTGCTCGCGCTGTCATCACCAGCGCGGGTTACGGCCCTGACTATAAGTTCTTCAGCCATCGCCTGGGACACGGCATTGGCCTCGATGGCCACGAGCATCCCTATTTAGTTCGCGCCAGCACCACTGTTCTTGTCCCTGGTATGACCTTCTCGAACGAGCCCGGCATCTACATCCCCGGCGAATTCGGCCTTCGCTGCGAAGATGACATGGTCATCAGCGCTTCCGGCCCGGCACAACTCCTAACACCAGGATTTCAAGTTTCCCTGCAGAAGCCCCTCGGCTAGCGCGTTTGCCTCAGCGTCGCTACGGAGCTCAATGTCGGCACCGCGATTTTCTTTCCTTATTTCGCTACTTCCTTATTTCATTGCTTCTTCTTGGCAAAATTCCGCAATTCTCTCTTCCGCCCAAAACCGCTCCGCTCCTTCCCACTTCGATATGAACCCGCAATGCCCACCATGCTTCGGCGCCAAAAATCTCACTAGCGGGTTTTCTGAGATTCGCGCGCGCTGAAACACGTCATACGGCACAAATGGATCATCCTGAGCCGTCATCATCAGAACCGGCACCCTCACCTGCCCGATTACCCGCTTCGCTCCTGCCGCTTCGTAATATTCCTGCGCATCCTTATATCCAAAGGCCGGTGCCGTGATTTGGTCATCAAACTCCCTTACTGTTTTTACTCGCCCAAATCCATTTTTCGAATAGTGCTTCGGAAACAGCTCCGCCTTTCGCCGGTACCTCGCCAGCAATCCCTTAACAAAATGCCGCTGGTAAAGATAATTCTCCCGCTTCTCCAGAGCATCCGCACACGCACTCAGATTCAGAGCCGGGCACACCACCGCAACTCCTCTCAACTGCTTAGGCGCGCAATCCCCAAGTTCCCCTGCCATCTTCGTCACCAGATTTCCTCCCATCGAATACCCCGCGAAGAAAACCTGCTCGAAGCCATCTTTCTCGATCAATTCCATTAGTATGGCGCGATAGTCTCCACTCATTCCGCTGTTGTACAGCGTCGGCGTCAGCAGCTCAGTGTCCCCGCAGTTCCGTTGATTCATGCGCACAGCATGAAAGCCTCGTTGGTACGCCTTGTCCGCAATTCCAATCGCGTACTTCGAATCGCACGAACCTTCCAGCCCGTGCACAATCACAATCACCGCCGCATCGAGCCGCTTTCCCGGCTGCCAGTGGCACATTCCCTGCAACTGCGTCTCGTCATCCACGCGGAACAAGCGCTCCTTTGCCACTGGCAGCGCAAACTTCCGCCGTAAAAACGGCCCCGCCATGGTCTGTAAATGGCCGGTCCTCAACCAAGCGTGCGGTTCGAACTCTGGAATCTCGGCTCGCATAACCCTAACTTTATATCAGGTCCCGCCGCTTCCTTCCGTTCATCCAGCGAGGCGGGCGTGCTTCCGTCCCCTTGCCCGCCATAAACTACTGCAAACAAGCAGATTGCAGGGTATTGTTAACACCGGCCTTGGTTCCTGCGTCTATCGATTGAATGCATCGCACTGCGATGGCCCTCATATGTCGACCGACTTTAAGCTGCAATCGACATTCCCGGGTTTGGCTGCCGTGAACTCCGCCACCGAGACGGGCGCCAGCGATATCGCATTGGTGCAAGCGGCACAAAACGGTGATCGCAGCGCGTTCGGGAAGCTCTATGCCCGGTACTCGCGCCTGGTTCACGGCATTCTGCTCTCTAAGGTTCCTCACGCGGCGGTCGAAGATCTCGTGCAGGATGTTTTCCTCCAAGCGCTTCCCCGCCTCAACTCCCTCCGCGACGTCTCGCGCTTTGGTGGCTGGCTCGCTGCCATTGCGCGAAACCGCGCCATCGATTTTCACCGCCAATCGCGCCGTGCCGATGAATTTGACGAACAAATCCACGAAGGAGACAAACAGCCTCACGCCGCGCATCGCGTCGATCAATCTGAAGCTCATCAGATTCTCGAAGCCATCCGCTCTTTGCCGAATACCTACCGCGAAACGCTCATCCTGCGTCTCGTTGAAGGCATGACCGGCCCCGAAATCGCCGCACGGACCGGTCTGACGCACGGGTCCGTGCGCGTGAATCTCCACCGCGGCATGCAGCAACTCCGCGAGCTTCTTGGTCGCAAAACCGGCGCTTCAGACTCGCAAACATGGAGCACACCAACGTGAACAAACCGCGCAACAATTCGCCTGAGGACCTAATTATGAATGAGCCCTATTTGTGGGACGGCTCAAGCAAGCCGGATCCCGAAGTGCAACACCTCGAATCGCTGCTGGCACAATTCAGCCATCGCGAAATTCCGCTCGCGTTGCCACAACCCCAGAACGCGCCGGCAAAGCCTGGACACTTCCATGGTCTGCTTCTGCAATTTCCCTGGCTTCGACGCCTCGCCGCCATTGCCGTCGTCCTCGTTGCTCTAATCGCAGGTGGCCTCCTTTCCTTTTACCCGACGCGCATCTGGCCGTCCGGCCCCGGCTGGGAAGTGGCTCGTCTCGATGGCACTCCGCAAATCGGCACACGATTCATCACTGCGGGTCAGTCCGCCGCAAAGCTTCGTGTCGGCCAAACTCTGGAAACGAACGGAACGTCACGCGCCAGCATCTCTCAGACGGACCTCGGTGAGATCAAGGTCGAGCCCAACTCCCGTGTTCGTCTTCTGCAAACCGACGATCATCACAAGCGGATTCAACTCGATATCGGTATGATTCACGCCATGATCTGGGCGCCTGCTGGCGAGTTTGTTGTCTACACGCCATCTGCTGTGGCCGTCGATCTTGGTTGTGCGTACACGCTGCAGGTTGCTGCGGACGGTTCGGGCACGATTCGCACCACTCTCGGCTGGGTAGGCTTTCATCTCAACGGCCGCGAGTCCTTCATTCC
>Ga0126379_10001252_pt1 | contig 15248 bp, 10 predicted proteins | sample PanSoiMetPlot_24_FD_92640 | JGI IMG/M metagenome (GOLD analysis project Ga0126379, IMG submission 92640) | Tropical forest soil microbial communities from Panama - MetaG Plot_24 | ecosystem: Environmental > Terrestrial > Soil > Tropical forest > Bulk soil | place: Panama | collected 2016-02-17 | reverse complement strand
GAGCCGCCTTTTCAGGCACAACGTGGCACGTTCAACCTACTAACCAGTAACACACGGGGCTACGTGCTCAACGACTTGGGCACCGGTAAGACCCGTAGCGCCATATGGGCATGGGATGCACTCAACAAGCATGGCGTTGCCAACAAGTTACTTGTGGTCTGTAACGTATCAACCATGGAGTTTACTTGGAAGTCCGAGCTATTCAGTATTGTGCCCAACCGTAAAGCTGTCGTTCTCCACGGTACCAAAGCCAAACGACTCGAACGCCTTAGTGAAGACGCTGACGTTTATATCATCAACCACGACGGGCTCCGGGTTATCTTCGATGAGCTTATGGTGCGAAATGACATTGACACTTTGATCATCGATGAGCTTGCGACTTACCGGAACAACACGTCACGTACGAAGATGATGGCGAAATTCGCCCCAAAGTTCCAATGGGCGTGGGGGTTAACCGGCCGACCAATGCCACGGGCTCCGACCGACGTGTGGTCACAGTGTCGCGTGCTGACGCCTCATAGCGTGCCCAAGCGGTTCACGGTGGCACGTGAGATGCTGATGACCCGGTGGGACACGTGGACATGGAAGCCCCGGCCCGACGCCAAGGAGCGGGCCTTCGGCATGATGCAACCGAGCGTGCGGTACACGCTGGACGATGTGATAGAGCTACCGGACGCGGTGACACATCTCGTTAACCTTCCACTGCCCTCGCATATCCAGAAGGTCTACGACGGGTTGGCAAAGTCGCTTACCGCCATGGTAGCATCGCATCAAATTACCGCTGTCAACGCAGCCGTCGCCATGGGCAAGCTGTTACAGATATCGTGCGGCTGGGTGTATTCGAGTGACAGTACAACGGTTAACCTCAACAACCAAATTCGGTTGGATTGGTTGTTGGACACCTTGGAGGAAGCTGAACATAAGGTAATCTGCTTCGTACCTTATCGACATGCGGTGGAAGGACTTTATAAGGAGTTTGAAAGTAGACCTGATGAGTACCCGCATGACAGTTTTGCTATGGTACACGGAGATGTGAAGCCGTCACAGCGGAATAACATCTTTACACGGTTTCAGTCGGATGACAGACTTAGGGTCCTTCTTGCACATCCAGTATGCATGGCTCACGGTCTGACGCTGACTGCGGCGGACACGATCATATGGTACTGTCCCCCGACAAGTCTTGAAGTCTACGAGCAAGCCAACGCTAGAATAAGGAGGATCGGCCAAAAGCATCGACAACAGTTCTACCTGATGCAAGGTACACCAGTTGAGAAGAAAATCTATAAGCTCTTGAGAACAAATCAACTGGCGCAAGACGCGTTACTGGCGATGTTCGCCGACGCAACACAAGACTAAACTATAATACAGGAAGCAACGATATGACTAAGCCTGTCGAATACGAGTTTGCAAAGTGGGTGTCGCAGTTCGTAGAAATACGTAGTGCGATAGCCCTACTGGAAGACGAACACAAGAAAAGGGTCGCACCTTTCAAGGAAGCGCGAGATCAACTTGAAGGACTGTTGCTAGAGGCAATGGCAGCAACAGGAAGCAAGTCGGTGCGTACCGAGCATGGTACTTGCACTACGAAGTCCCTGTCACGGGCAACGGTGAAAGACCCACACGCTTTCATCGATTACATCCGAGCTACGGGTGATTTTGACTTGATCGAGCGGCGAGCTTCGGCAACCGCCGTTCGCGAGTACGTTGAGAAGCACGGTGGTGAACAGCCTCCTGGCGTCAATTACTACACCGAGCAATCTCTATCTGTCACCAAGCCGCGCGCTACCGCCACGGTAACAACGGAGGAAGTCGTCAATGGTTAACGACGTGCAAGTGTTTGACCCCAACGTGTTCGGTACCGGTGGTCAGGACCCGGCTTTTAACAGCCTCCCGCAAGATGAGAAGCTGTCGGATGGCATCGGGGTATCGTTCCCGATCATCCACATCACTGGTTCGAAGTGGTCGCTTCAGTACAAGGGCGAGCGCAAGCCGTTCATTCGTGCCGATGACCGGTCACCACTCACCTACCTTGACGTGGTGATCCTCCGTAAGTCGGGGCACAAGACCAAGACGTGGTATCCGGCAGGGACGTTCAACCAAGAAACTGCCATAGGCAAACGGCCTCCCTGCTCGTCACGTAATGGCAAAACACCGGACATTGAGGCGACTGAGCCGCAATCCGAGTTTTGCATGACGTGCGAACGTAACAAGGTGAAGCCGACGCCGGATGGTCGTCGTAGGAAGGAGTGTCAGGACTACATCAACCTCTCGGTCCTGCTCATGCCCAACATGACCACACCGCTTTATGGCCAGCCGCTTCTGGAACCGACCATGCTTCGGGTGCCGCCCGATAGTTTGACCAACTTGGCAAACTTGGGCGATCAAATGTCCCAACAAGGGTTTCACTTCGCAAGCTATGTGACCCGGATGACCTTTGACCAAACGGTGCCTCATCCCAAGATCATCTTTAAAGCCGTGCAGAAGTTAACAGGAGCGGAAGCGCAAATCGTTCTCCCGCTTCGAGAAGAGTTACAGTCTCTTCGAATCACATGTGAGGATGACTCTTCTAACGTGAGTGGACCCAAATTGGTTCCCTCGATCCCCCCGGCACCGGCTCGTGTTGAAACCGGGTTGGTGGAAGCCAAGGCGTCAACTGTTACCGCTCCTGTTACCGGTAACATAATCGAGATGGTGCCCCAAACCGGTGACCTCAAAGTGACACCGGTAGCAAAGGAACTGGATGATAAGATCGCGAGTCTCTTGAAAACGGTAAAATGATAGAACTCGTTCCACCTCTTGGCCTTGCGACTGAATTTATGTCGCAGGTGGTGGCGTGGCCGGGTAAAGATGAACCCGGCTACGTCAACCTTGTTTGGCGTACAAAAGACAACAAGTGGAAGGTCCAAGGGTTTCGCGACGTACTCGGGTTTATGAAGGGCGTTGATGAGGTAATGGGCTTACCCGACTCCCTTGATATTTATTACTGTCTAAGCACACAGTCTGATCCCAAAAAGCGAAGTCTAAAAAACGCCCTCAAGATAAAATCCTTATGGGTAGACGTAGACGTTAAGGACTCGCCCAAAGGCTATGCGAACTTGGACGACGCATTGGACGCTATCGGCAAATTCATCTCCATGACCAAACTGCCACTGCCGAGCGCACTGATCGGCTCCGGTGGGGGATGCCACGTCTATTGGTTCGGGAAGGACTTAACCGTAGACGAGTGGCGTCCTTTTGCAAATCAATTAAAGACTGTTGTACTCCACCATGGTTTACGTTGCGACGCTGGAATTACTACCGATGCCGCCCGTATCCTCCGGGTCCCTGGAACCTTCAACCACAAAACTGGTATTAAGCGGCCAGTTCAGTTCATACCGATAATCGTTCACACCCACGAGTAGCAGCCATGTTGGGGCCGAGCTACGATTTCGGTAATGGCTTTTTTGTTACCGTGCCGGTAACGCCACCCAAAACCAATGGCATCGACCACGATCCACCGCACTACGATTACCCTCCAATCCCGTGGGAAGCCATCGCTAAGGAATGCAAATTCATACAAAACGCTTTGATCACAGGTGGCAAAGACTATAGCGAGCCAATGTGGAACTTGACCACTTTAGCTGCGGTCTTTCTGGAAGACAGCCATGGGCTTGCTCATGCCATGGGAAACAAGCATCCAGGGTACACCATTGAAAGTACGACTGAGAAATGGCAACGAAAAGTTAAGGAGAAGGAAGAGAACGGGGTAGGGTGGCCGAGTTGCCAAGCTATTCAAGCTGCTGGCTGTACAGACTGCGCTACCTGCCCGCATTTGGTGAAGGGCAAGTCGCCACTAAACCTTGCAAGTCTGGGAGCGCTGATCGTATTACAAGAGCTTCCTTATGGCTACGAGTATAGTAACGATGGCATCATTTGCAAGCGTGTCAAATCAAAGAAAGACAAAGGAGAGACATTAACACCTCTTTTCTACTCTCGACTTACTGAACCATGGACACAGAAAAACCCAGCCGCGCTTAATTTCACAACCACAACTGACAGAAGTCATTCCCAGTCGGTGTGCTTGAAAGCTATAGACATTGTGGGCACTACGGAAGTATGTAAAGCATTAGTCGGTCAAGGGGTAAAGCCAATATTGGAGAACCGACGCCATTTGGAGGGGTTTTTCATGGCTTGGTATAATCTTCTGGAACAAGCCAAAGAGGCAATCAAGACACATCCCTATGGCTGGCACTTTGAAGAGGATGGAACTTGCACCGGATTCGTTTACGGTGGCTCCATGTTTAAGAATGACGGCAGCCGAACTCCTGCCGCAATTGGACATAGCAACCTTCGAAACATCTACTCTCCAACAGGGCAGTTAGACCCATGGTATGAAGCGTGTAAGCTCATCACCGATCAAGAGAACCCCGGTCTATCTATCATCGTATTGGCCTCCTTTGCCGCCCCGCTGATGCGAGACGTGGGCCAAAGTGGAGCCTTGATTAGCGCTTACAGCGCCAGCGGGTTTGGCAAATCAAGCGCTATGGACATTGGCAATGCAGTCTGGGGCCACCCTAAGAAGGCTAAAGAGGTTACCCTATCTACCGCTCGTTCAATCATTGCCAAGCTTGGTGAGCTACGCAACCTTCCTGTCTATTGGGATGAAGTGAAGGATGAAGAGGCACAACGAAAAGCCTATGACACGTTATACATGAACACTGATGGCACGTCGCACGGTAAGATGAACCGGCATGGAGAGTATGAAGAGAAGGCTGATTGGCAGACAATGATGGTGGTCTGTTCCAACCGAAGCTTTGTGGACTATGTGATAGGCCGACAAAGGACAACAGACGCAGGTGTCCTACGTGTGTTCGAATACGAGGTACCTGAGTCAACGAAAGGAAGGTTAAACAAATTCGACTTTAGCCATGCCATTGACAAGCTGCGTTACCACTACGGTAAGATGGGCTTGCTCGTTGCCGAACATCTCGGGAGTAACCCAGCGAAATGGCGAGTTGTTATAGATGACACGTTTAAACGGTTTGAGAAGTATGTAAAGGACGACGGGTTAGCCCCTCGGTTTTGGGTATCAGTTTGTGTTACTCTTATCGTGGGAGCCCAGATTGCAAATGAACTGGGATGCCAGTTCGATGTAAGTGGCCTATGGGATTTTCTAGCTGAAACCTATGCAGCCAACTCCAAGCGGCTGATCAATGAAGCTATGAGAGGGGGATCACGGGAAAACACGACATCGCAGCTTAGCCAGTTCCTCAATACGCACCAACGCAACTCGGTCTGGACCGATAGTCAACCTGGGAAGGGAAGAAATAAAGTAACAATGCTCAATCAGCTTCTTATTGGGACCGCCGTGTTCATTCATTGGATTGTACAGGATAAATTATTGCGCCTTCACAAAGGTGAGTTCATCAAATTTGTAAGCGAACAGGGTGGATCGCCTCAAACAGTTATTAGTGGATTAGAAAAGGAGTATGGAGCCATAATTAAACAAGCCCGCATGGCTAGTGGAACCGCATTTGTTTGTACCTCTGATAGAGTAATTGAAATTGAAATCAATGAAGGGTCAGAACTGTACGAGCAACTGACCGCTCACAACCACGCCCTGGCGGTGCCATGACAAACTGTCCTACCTGCGGCCAAGCACTATCTGAAGAACGAGGGGGTGTAAGGTTGACACCGTTAAAGGCTCGTATCTTTGACGTTATCAAGCGTGCGGGGCCTGACGGCATTGAGAGTGATGACCTGTTCGCCATGATCTTTGCCGAGCGTAACGTTGTTCGTGCAACGCTACGAGCGCATATTTGGCAAATCAACGATATCCTATCGGACACCGGGTTGAGAATTGAAAGCGCCAATAAGTGTTTTCGTTTAATTACAAACGACAATTGGAAAAAGATGTGGGAAAAACCATTTGACCACCCCGAGTTTACTTAGTTCCCTTCTCCCAACCCCGGTTAGCGTGGGCCGTTCGTATGCGCCAGTTAGACGGCGCGTTACTGCCTCCCTTGTAAAGCGGTTTGATATGGTCAATATCCATTTTATCCCCTTTGTGGACCTTCCCCGCCTTAATGAACGCTCTACGGGCCTTGTGCCGCTCCACAATGCGGTCCTGATGCTGAACGTTGTAGCCATGGTCCATCTTATGGATTTGACTTGGGGTACGGTGCGAGCTAGGATCACGCACCTCTCCCCCGCCAGCGTAACGAGGAATGTTACCGCCACGGCAACCGCCACATTTGCAGCCGGGTGAATGTTTCATGGCACAGTTCTTCAAAGAGTCACTTGAACAATTTTGCCGTCATGCATCCCTGGATGATGCTTTAGGCTATCATGTCCATTCTGCGCTGCATTCTGCGTTGCATAAGTTGTTGCCACGCGAGCTTGTTTACGACGGTACGACTTTCCATTTTTTGAAACTTTTGAATAGATTGGACTCTTGCTTGATGAAGGCAACTGAACCACCCAAACCGTCGTAGCCATTTTATTTACTCGATTTAGGTAAAGCTATTTGTTTGTTCCGGAGCGCTGGGGCCTTATCCTTAACTTTGCTCTTTTCATATTCCTGCGGCGGATCATCTGCCAAACCCTTATCCTTAGGCGGTAGACGGCCATCCGTAAACTGATCCGGTATCTTAAGGAACTCACGCGTGCGACCAAGTACCGGGCCACCTTCTGCATAGTGAGCCACCTTCGGTCCTGAACCTTTGCTTGACATTTCTCCGGGTCCTTTCTCTCCTGGGAACTTACCACCTCGCGCGTGCCACAGTTGCACTTGGGCACTGTTATAGTGCCGACCTGATGGCGATGTATAGTCGTCCTTGCCAACTTTTTTGAACGGCATGTTACTTACCCAGCATGTAGTTGATAGCCGACTCTATAGGTCCGCGTGGGCTCTTGTACCGTGCCTGCTCAGCACGTCGCTCCATCTGATAGTGTCCAACCTTTTCGAACTTACGTGTCTTCTCGGATGGATCGCGGATATCCGCCATGGTGGTCAGTATCGGGCGAACCACACCTTGCTTACGCGACATGCCTTGCGAAACTGTACCGAAAGGAGATATCGCTCCTTGCGCGGCGTGTTGAACAAACTCACCAGCCGACTTCGCCATATTCTTGAACTGGGGCACCCCTTGTTCTGAGAACATAGGTCGCTGCTCAACAATCTTGCGCCCTGCCCAATCACGGTTACTAACAACATCTGTTGCCAAAGAAAGAAGAGGCGACGGCGTAATAACTGAACGTAAAGCCGACCCCAAATCTTCCTTACCCGTTGCAGCCTTGTAAGCATGTGTCAGTGGACCAACTGGACCGCGTGGACGTTGCTCAGCATCAGGGTTACCAGTTACTTGCTTGGCAAGCTGATTGAGAAGCGGATAAACACCAAACGTCAAAAGTCCTAACGCCATTAGCTTACCAGTCGCTTCCTTCTTCTCTTCGGGCGTCCCCTTTACAAGGTCTTTAGCCATATGTGCGAAAGCGTTATAGACGGCGTAATGGTAACGGCCGAATGCGAGCACCGTTGGGTCTTGCAAAATTTGAGATATAAGCCGATTGTTAAATACCCATGGTGGCACGCGATAGTTGGGAAAGTCCTTCTCGATTTGTATAACCCGCTGCTCTGGCGGAACACCTTTACGCTCTAACTCTAGCCAACGTTGGGTATACATGATGTCGTTTGCAGCCCATAGCGTTCGGCCTGACCAGTCGTAGATGCTGCGACCTAGCTCTATTGGACTGCTCATACCGATAGAGTTTGCAATTCGTTCCCACACTTCCGGGTTCTGCCTGATGTCCATATTGGTTTTTTCGGCAAGTAGCTTCAGCAAGTCGCGCGAATACAACCCGCCACGAATAGTACCGCCACGGTAACGTCGGATTTCATCCTGTAAAGCATCTTGCTGGATAACCGACTGGTAAGCTTTTGCTCCATCCTCAACTAGTGATCGGTAGCCGCTCGGCGTCAACCAATCCCAACCACGCCCGACGAACCAGTGAGCACCCGCGTTCATGATATGCGCGATAGGCCACCAGAACATAAGGCCGGTAATACGTTGACTTAAACGGGCCAGCTTATCGTTATAGCCAAGCCCTGGCTTATGGAAATCGTCAAACACATACTTGTATTTCTCTGGCACCCACCAGCCCTCAAACTGGGGCACGTTCTTGATTTCAACATAATTGATACCAGTCTTCTTCGCCCGCTCATCAGCAACCCGCGACGCATCTTTACCTCGATCTTCCGGCAGGCGCTCCGCAGCCTTTGGTGAAATGGCGATTTTCTGCCACTTCGGGTCCGTCTTTACACCTTCTAATGTACGAACATTTGCCTCAATGTTCTTCGTCTCAATGAACTTCTTTATCGTACTCAACAAGCCATTTTGATGGTACTTCATTGGGTTACCATCAGAATCATTGGCGTGGGCCTCAATCTCGTCCGTTAAAGCGTTTCGAACGTGCCACGTCTTGCCATCCTCGGTGAACGACTTTCCGGGTTTTATCTCTTCATCGCTATAAAGAGGTTTTTCTTGGTGGTTCACCCATTCAGTATGTTGGCCAGTTCCTTTAAACCCTTCCGACAAAACGCGAGTATTGCCTTGATCGTCCACAGCCGTAACAAATTGACGTGGCTTTGTTACGTCAGCGGTTTGACCGAGAGTACGCCCACCTTGGTAAATCGCTCGCCCTTCAATTGGATTAGCAGCCTGACTTTGCTGATCCGGCTTAATAAAAAGACCTTTTCCTTCAGCGGTTCGATGTATATGGCCACCACCATCAACCTCTTCCCTCGCTTGCTTGTTATACTGATCGATATACTCCCAAGCCTTATCAGCCTCTTCATCAAAGCCACGCAACTCTTCAGCGTGCGTTTTTTCTTCTTGGGACAACTTGTTCCATAGGTCAAAAGCTTTTGCCCGCTCTACCGCAACAGGGCTATCACCGAATACTTTAACTTGTTCCAAAGCCTTATAAATTCTTCGTTGAACAGGATCACCCAATAGATGCTCCTTAAGACCAGTGAGATACTTAGTAACCCGTACAGCGAGAGAGTTCTTGTCTTGGATCAATCCCCAGAATTTATCCCACAACGATAGCGCATGTTGCTCTACCTCTTCAGGAACAATGGGGCCTCTTCTTGCGTAGGGCGGTTTACGCTTTCCACGTTTCGCCCCTGCAATCTCCATATCCGGCTTGAATACGCTTTCACGACGGGAAAGCTCACTCGTAGCGTGCATAAGCCCGTCAAGCATATTGTAGGAACTCTTTGACAAGCCTAGAGCCCGTCGCGCCAACTCAACCACACCACCCCAAAGTGACTTCCGTGTCCACGGTCCCATGCCCATCTTCTTTGCCAGTTCCATCGGCATGGGCGTGTTACGCAGTTCGTTATTGAAGTATTCGTTGGTCATGCCTTCAGCAACCAACTCCTTTGCATCCTTCAAAGGCCAAAACCGTGGATCGTCCTTAACCATCTCCGGACTTACTTCAGGATGAGCCGCAAGGTATTCTTCTCTAATACTGTCAAGGTGGCCTCTAAGCTCGGGGTTAGTGTCAATCTGCCGTGCCGTTATCCCGTGAACAGCTTCATGGGCCGTAAGCAAAGCACGGCTGGCATTTGAGTTCTCATGTATAAAGATTTGATGCCCTTCCGGATCATAGAGTCCATCATATGGACTGGCCTTCATCTTCTTATTACTACTTAGCCGTTGCAAATCCTCATCACTAACAACGTGAATCTTAAGCCCCTGTGCCTGACCATTCTTAATAATACTATCGGCAAGTTCTTTAACTTCCTTCGGCGTACCGACAAGACCCGACTCGATAAACGGACGAAGTTCAGGCGTTACGTCAGCCGACAGTATCGGCTTTATGGTACCGACCTTACCGCTTTGATCTCTAACTGTTACCGGCTCGGTAACGTCCTTAAACTGTTCGGGGAATGGCGCATGGAACATGGGCACGCCAGTACCAGTACGAGCTACCTTCTTGCCAGTGCCCCACCCCAAACCTTGCGATTTCATTTCAATGAATTGTTGTCTATCCTCTGGGCTACCACGAAGCAGATAGTCGGAACCAATGAACTGTTGAATTTCAGTCGGCTTAGGCGGCCGATTCGGGTCGGGGTGTTCCTTAACAAACTCTTCAGCGGCATGGAGCCACAACAGATAAGGTCGCTGGATTTTATTCCGTAGATCGCGCGGACCATAGCTTAACGGATGGCGGCGTGTCTTAAGCGTCTCCCCGGCCGTCGATTCTTCAGCTTCAAGAGATTTACCAGCCGTCTCAGCCGTAAAACCTTCCTTTTTCTTGCCAGTCTGCAAACTCTTAGCTGACCACTCAACTTTCTTTCCAGTCTCCGGGTCCACTGTCCTATAATAATCGTACGCGCTATCTATTGCCGCGCGAAGACGCGTCATGAAGCCTTTTCGATCCTTGTCACTAAGCGGAGGCTTTGCTCCTTCCTTAGGCTGCATTTGGTCAAAAGCGTCCTTCGCCGCTACTTGATCGGCGAAGTCGCGACCTGTAGCTATACGTTCGCTTCCTGCCGTCGTACCCGGCCCTCCGTAACGCTTCGCTTCTTTCTCGGGTTCTACCGCTTCTTCAGGCGGCTTCTCTGCAACGATAGGCCTCTCTGCCGCCGCTTCTTTCTCGGCAGGGGTAAGGTGAGCCAAGCGTTCTTGCTCTACCTGCTCCCTAGGAACTTCCTCACCTCCACGCTTAACGATAGGAGTAAACTGTTCAGTAACCGGAACGTCGCGAGAGGGGCCACGTCCCTGCATGAGGAAGGTGGCTTCTTGCTTTCGCCGTGCTGCCGCTTCGGCAGGCGTTTCATCTGGCCTAGGAGCGAATTGTTCCCGCCATCCCTTTTCAAGCGCTCCCCGCTCAGGTGGAGTCGCTTCCCGTGCTGCCCTGGCAAGCGCTCCACGCTTGGGTGGCGGTTCGGGCTTAGCCTCTGGCGTTACCTTCGCGGTAACCGGCTCAACCGGAGCTACGGGAGCTACGGGAGCTACGGGAGCTAGGGAAGCTACTGGTGCTTGCGCCGCCCGTCTCTCTTGCGCCCGCTGCTCCATCAAATCCATACGCCGATGGTTCGGATATGGATAGGTCATCACCGGAGCCCAGTTCAAATCTCCTTTCTGCTTCATGGCCTTCTCAAGATAAGGCCGTAGCTTCTGGTTATAGTCTACATGATCCCAACCATCCCGCCGTAGCATGGCGTTCTCAACAAGGTCGCCACCGGAGTAATGAGCAGCGTTGTACATCTCCATTGCCGACATGCGCTTTTTCGCACCCCGAACACCTTGCTGGACAAGCTGCTTAATAATGTTCAGCGCATGAACTTCACCGATCTCATGACCAGCAAGGTAGACCGCTGGGTTCATAACCCCTGTCGTACCGTCAAGCCGTTTTACTTCAATGGCATCCGGTATGTTAGGATCAACGTGAACGGTTTTACCGTCTTTGCTTAGACCGGCCCCATCCTTCACCGGCAAGGTGTGGTCGACTTTAATCCCAGTAAACTCTGGGTGGTCGTACACAGGAGCCGGGGCAGGCTTGAACGCGTCACCCACGGGTAGCTGCTGGGATGCCTCTGGACGGGCCTCAGGAGGCTCTACAGGAGCTTCTGGGGCAGAGGGTGGCTCAGCCTGAGGTGGAGGCGTGGGAGGCTCAACGACCTCCCTAGGGTCTTTCCGCGCCCAAAAACGTGGATCATTAGGAGGCGGCGTTACCGCCCCGGTAATGTCGCCAGCCTCTCCCGGCTCACGACGTAGCCCTGGTGGTATCCCAAAAGCATCTTCGGGTCGAGCACTGGTACCTCCAAGAGCGTCCACAATGGCCGGGTCCATTGCATCGCTGATAACACCCTGTGCTGTTCCCGGCCTTTCCGATCCCGGCTCCCGTCTTAGAAAACGCGGTATCGCCTCTCCCGCTTCCGGCGTCCACTCTTTAGGATACTCACGGTCGCTTCGAAGAGGCGGATTTTCTGACGGCTCCGGAACGTTCTCATCCGGCTTAGCAGGCGACTCGGAAGTACGATTTTGCAGGGTACCAGTAGGTCCCTTCTTTACATTCTTCTTATCTTCTACTGCTTCAGGCGTAGGCTTAACATCGGGACGCCCTGGCGGATAGATCGCTTCACCAAGGCGCTGGCCAAAACGTTCACTCGCCTCTTCGTAGGGTCTGGCCCACGGTCGAGCTTTCCCCTCTTCACCGGGGAACATGGCAAACCCGGCAGCGTTCAACGCGATCTTTGTTGGGTCAAAACCTTGGCCCTGTTGATACTCTTGAAGGGCTTCCAAGCCACCACCTACCGCACCAGCAAGGCCGCGTGCAGCGTATTGCGCTCCTTTACCCATGCCAAAGGGAACGCCGAACTCGCCAACCTGTATAGCAGTGGATTGGTAAGGATATTCTTCTTCCGCTTGCGCCTGTTTTGCTTTAACCTCTTGACTCGTACCGAACACACTGGGGAACATATCCAATAGTGCGTCGCGGACTTTGGCACCAATGGCTCCGGTCACCATCGCGCCACCGAAGCCGCCAACAAGCCCACCAATTATCCCGCCTGGAACACCACCTATAGCAGTGCCAAGAAGTCCACCGGCTCGCGCGCCAGCCCACATACCCGGCAATGATGCTGCAAGTTCCGGGGCAGAGCCCGCAGCTACACGCGCTGCGGCTTCCCCGCGCCCCATAGGTTCGCTTACAGGGCGTAATTGCCCTACTTCTTCAGCCGAAAGAGGTTCGTCCTCAGACGGTTGACCTTTAGCAACGGGGCGTAATTGCTTTACTTCTTCGGCCGAAAGGGGTTGGTCTTCATCCTCTCGTGCATACGCTTGTAACGCTCGTGGCGTTACCGCGCCGGTAACCTCTGGCGCTTCTTCGCCCTGTTCTCTCTCTTCCTCATCCTCGTCAACCTCACCACCCCCCTGATACGAGGGAATACGTTGACGTGAGGATTCAATAAAGCTCATTGCTGTCTCAGCGGGTACCACCGCCCATCTTCACGCTTGATATACTGCTTACCACCCTTCTGCATAATGGTACCGGTTACCGCTCTAGCCGGGTCCATGCCTTCACCGGCTGCTTGACCGGCTTGGCCCTTTTGCGCTGGTACGCGAATGCCATACTCTTGCGCTAGTTTATCGGCTGACTTCTTGGCATCATCAATCGACATGCCATTTGAAGTTTGCGACCTGATATGGTCCATAAGAAGTTTAGCGCCTTGTATTTGGATACGATCATTGTTGCGTTCGGTCGTAAGAAGTTGTTTGAGCCCAGTAACAGTGTTATCCTGTTGGGCCTTAAACTTAGCAACTTCCATTGGCGAGTACGCTTTAACTTGCTCAATCTGTTGCTTCTGCTCCGCAGTCTTCAGAGCCAATGCAGCCGTTACGCGATCCCTCATGGCTCCCCGGGTTGTTGCCCTTGTAGAATCCCACTGATCTTGAGTTACCCCCATGTTCTGTAGGTACTTCGGTACAACATCCATTTCAGACATGGACTTCGTAGGAAGCGTTGCCATCCCCGGCGTTACCGAGATTCTACCTATGGGCTGGCCCGTATCCGTCCACTGGCCACTACTGACAGGTCTACCGGTTGGAACTTGCTGCAAACCAGTCGTATCGATCCCCCTAGGACGCGGCGTCGGCACAGGTGCAGCCGCAGTTTGATCGGCATTTGCTAGTGTCTTTGTTGGGTTAAGATAAAGCGGGTCAAACCCACCCTTGAGAACGTTTGCATATTGATCCTTTGACAACTGGAACGATTGTGGCATGGAACCGGGGTCCGCAAGGTTTTGTACCGTAGCGGTAACACCGTCACCGCTTTTGGCGAACGTCATCTTGTTCCCGTTCGGGATGTAATCGGCCATGATATTCGCGTTGTTAATCGACCCATCCAAGTCACCCCTTTGCAAAAGGTTACTGGCGTGGGCACGATTGAGATCGGAGAAGTTCCTGTAGTATTGGAACTGTTTAAACGCTTTCTCCGGACCTTGTTGATCCGCAAGCGTTTGAATAGACTTTACCGTTGCCACGTTGGTATCGGGATTGTCTACCTTCGCTTGGTTCAAATGCTCTTGCGCTTCAGCGGGATTGTTAGCGAAAAGCCCTTTTACAAATGCCAATGCACCATTCATATTCCCTTTCCACTGATCAATCGATCCGGCACTCGGGTCTTCCTGCGGCCCTTGATCCGGTGCTTGCGGTTCCATCTGTAGGGCACCCTGATCATCACGCGACATGCCCGACGTGAAAATTGGGGCAAGTGCCCTATTAAGCCATGGAACACCGCGTTCTTGCGGTTGCGTTACCGAGCCGGTAACATCCTCATCGGGTTGAGGTTGAGGTGGTCCCTCTTCGTCTACACTGCCGCCCCCTTGAAATTGCTGCACACCAACACCGCCCTGCTTGGGAAGAAGTCCAAACAAGGATGCACCGTACTGATAAATTTGCTTCACCGAAGCCATTGTATCTGCGAGATCGTTCTGACCCTGTTCTTGTTGCTGCCCCAAATCTTGATCATCGTCGTCATCAACCGGACCACCTTCCTGATAAACATCAATACCTGACCCATCACCCCCTCCGCCATAACTAGCAAAGCTCATTGGGAACGCTGGTGTAGAAGGTGTAGCCGCCACGTTAGAGGTGCTAGAAGTATCTCCACCAATTGGCGCGGACTCGATGTCACCGGGGAGCGGTGTTACAGAGTTAGGGGTCGGACCCGTAGGAGGTGATTGCGTAGCCCAGTTATACTTGGCACCGCTGTAGGGTAGGTTGATAGCCCCTGGTTGCGCCAATTGGCCGAGCATGGGAGTAGCCATTAGCGAACTCCTATCGCGCCTTGTTGCGGATTTGGCTGTGGACCTTGCTGCGGAGTTTGAAACGTGGGTTTGGCAGAGCCGCCCATACGAGCCTTCCGAGATTTGTCAATCAGGTTTTGAAAAAACTCATGACCTTTCCACGTTGCCACATCACGCGGGATGACGAACTCGTTAGCGTTCAAGCGGGCTGGGATATCGTCTGTCTCCGTTCCATCACTTGGGCTGAGCGATTGCGACACAAACCCGCCTGTCGTCGGCATCCCGCCTTGTTGAAACGATAAAACCGGGCCACCCGCCGCCCCACCCCCACCCCCCCCCCCCCCCCCCCCCCGCCCCCCACTAACCCCCCCCCCCCCTGGCCCCAACACATTGCTTTTGGCCAACACCCCCTGAGTAACACCCCGGCCCCCGCCCACCCCTTGTTGTT
>Ga0126379_10001250_pt1 | contig 15258 bp, 15 predicted proteins | sample PanSoiMetPlot_24_FD_92640 | JGI IMG/M metagenome (GOLD analysis project Ga0126379, IMG submission 92640) | Tropical forest soil microbial communities from Panama - MetaG Plot_24 | ecosystem: Environmental > Terrestrial > Soil > Tropical forest > Bulk soil | place: Panama | collected 2016-02-17 | reverse complement strand
TGCTGGAGCGCCGCATCGTGCCCCCCTACGGCCTGGCGGGCGGCAAGGACGGCGCACCGTTCCGAATCACGCTGAACCCGGGGACTGCGCACGAGCGGCCGATCAAGGGCAAGGAAACGGTGACGCTCGTCGAGGGCGACCTGGTCGTGATCGAGACGTCGGGCGGCGGCGGCTTCGGCTCGGCGCACGAGCGACCGCCGACGTTAGCCGCGCGGGATCGCCAGGAGGGATACGTCGCATGAAGCTCGCGGATCGGATCGCGCTCGTCACCGGCGCCGCCAAAGGGATGGGCGGCGAGATCTGTCGGACGCTGGCTCGCGAGGGCGCGGCGCTGGCGTTGATCGCGCGCGACGCACCGCCCCTCGAGGCGCTGGCGGCCGAGATCAAAGGCCGGAGCGGCCGCGTCCTCGTCGTGTCCGCCGACGTCACCGACGAGACCGCGGTGGAGCGTGCGGTGGCGCAGGCGCTCGCCGCCTACGGCCGCATCGACATCCTCGTGAACGCAGCCGGGGTGACGGGCCCGATCGAGACCCCGGTGCAGCACATCAAGGCCGACGACTTCCGCGCCGTGCTCGAGGTGAACGTGCTGGGGACGTTCCTGCCCATCAAGCACGTGCTGCCGGGCATGATCGCGCGGCGCTACGGGAAGATCGTGAACATCAGCGGCACGTCGGGGCTCCGCGGCTACAAGTACCGCACCGCCTACTCGTCGTCGAAGTGGGCGCTGCGCGGGCTCACGCGCACGGTTGCCCTGGAGGCCGGCCCGTACAACGTGAACGTGAACGCGCTGCACCCGGGGATCGTGGGGGGCGACCGGATGGACCGGCTGTGCAGAGAGAAGGCGAGGAAGCGCGGCGTGACGCCCGAGGCGATCTACGAGGAATACGTCAGCGAGATGGCGCTGCGGCGCGTGACGACCGCCCGCGACATCGCGAACGCCGTCCTGTTCCTGGTCTCCGACGACTCCGCCAACATGACGGGTCAGTCGGTGACGGTCGACGGCGGGTGGGACGTGTGAGCTATTTCTCCGTGAACGGATTCCGAACGCGCACGCCCGGAAACCGCGCGAAGTCTCGATCGGCCGTCCAGAACTCGCGGATGCCATGCTCGATGACCAGCGCCGCGATGTGGGCGTCGTGAACGAGATTGCCGACGGCCCGACCTGTTCGCGCGACGCGCTCGAGATGCCCGCGATGCGTCGGACCTTCCCCCAGCATTGTCAGGGAGGGCGAATCGAGAACCGAGTCGAGATCGTCGAGCGCCACCTCGAGGTCCGTGGGGGGATCGAAAACACGCGGATGGGTGATAACGCGGAGAAACTCGTACACACAAGGCCAGGGGATGGCCCAGGGGCGCTGTCCCTCGGCCAGGGACACCAGAAGGTTCAACGAGTCGGCATGCCAGCGCGTCTCACGTCGGCGCGCATAGACGAGGATATTCGTGTCGAGCGCGATCACCGGCGGCCGTCCATGACATCCCAGAGGGCGTCGCGGTCCTCGAGTTGGACGCCGGGGAGGAGCCGACCGCGTTCGGGCCGCCATCGGAGTTTATACGCGGCCCCCCGCGGCCGGGGCCGGGCAAGGTAGATGCGAAGCGCTGCCTCCACCACGTCTCGCAGGGTTCGGTGCTCCTCGGCGGCCCGGCGCTTGGCGGCCCGGAAGACTTCGGCGTTCAGATCGATGGTCGTCCGCATGCATAAAAGCATATCACGGCATCAGTCAATATGCCCACTCGCGGCTAGAGGACCACGATGCCCTACCGCGTGATCGGGACGAGCCCCGCGCGCGCCGACGCGTGGGAAAAGGTGCGCGGGCGCCCGATCTACGCGGGCGATCTCGCGGTGGCGGGAATGCTGCACGGACACATCGTGCGGAGCCCGCATGCCTCGGCGCGCATCGCGCGGATCGACACGCGCGCGGCGGCTGCGCTGCCCGGCGTCCTGGCGGTGCTCACCGCGCGCGACGTGCCGCGGAACGAGCTGCGCATGGAGTTGCCCGGCCGCATGGCCGAGGCGACGGCCGGCGCGGTGCTGGCCACGCAGCCCGTGCTCGCCGCCGATCGCGTGCGCTTTCACGGCGAGCCGGTGGTGGCGATCGCGGCGGAGTCGCCCGAGGTCGCCGCGCATGCGGCCGACCTGGTCGAGATCGAGTACGAGGATTTGCCCGGGGTCTACGATCCGCTCGCCGCGCTGGCGCCGGGCGCACCGGCCGTCCACGACGGCGGCAACGTGCTGCGGCGCTGGCATCTCCGGAAGGGAGATGTCGCCGAGGGATTTCGCCAGGCGGACGTCGTGGTCGAGCACTCCTACCGGACGCCGTTCGTGGACCACGTCTACATCGAGACCGAGACCGGCATCGGCTGGATCGACGCCGAGGGCGTGCTGACGCTGCGGGTGAGCACGCAGGTGCTCGAGCATTTCCGCGACGTGGCCGACGTGCTCGCGCTCCCCCACACCCGCGTGCGGCTCGAGGGCGCGTATCTGGGCGGCGGCTTCGGCGGCAAGGAAGACGTGACGGTCGAGTGTCTGCTGGGACTCCTGGTGTGGAAGACCCGCCGGCCGGTCCGCCTCGTCTTCTCGCGCGAGGAGTCGTTCATCGGGCACGGCAAGCGCCACCCGTACGTGATGCGCTATCGCACGGGCGCGCGGCGCGACGGCCTACTGGTGGCCCTCGAGGCCGAGCTCATCTCGGATTCCGGCGCCTATGCGGCGCTCTCGCCGTGGGTGCTGTTCTACAGCCTGGTCACGGCTACCGGCCCGTATCGCGTCCCGCACGTGAAGGTGGACGGGGTCACGGTCTACACGAACAATCCCATCGCGAGCGCGTACCGCACCTTCGGCGCCATCCAGACGTGTATCGCCTACGAGAGCCAGATGGACGCGCTCGCGAAAGCGCTCGGCATGGACCCGCTCGAGCTGCGCGAGAAGAACTTCCTCCGCAAGGGCGACGCGATCGCCACCGGCCAGGTGCTCGAGACGGAGCCGCTGCTCGGCGAGACGATGCGGCGCGCGTGGGATCGCCTGGGCGCGCCGCGTGCGGGCGCCGGGCCGATCGCCGTCGCCCGCGGGCTGGCGGCGTCGTTCACGCCCTACGGCCGCATGTGCTGGACGCACGACTCGGCCAGCGCCTGGATCGGCATGGAGGTCGACGGCACCGCGGTCGTCCGCTGCGCGGCGCCGGACGTGGGCGGCGGGCAGACCGCGTCGCTCTGCGCGATCACCGCCGAGGTGCTGGGGCTCCCGATCGAGCGAGTGGTCGCGGTCGGCCGCGACAGCCACTTCACGCCGCGCGCGGGCACCACCACCGCCACGCGCCAGCTGTTCATGTCGGGGAACGCCGTGCTGCGCGCGGCGCGCGCGGTGCGCCGTCACTTGCTCGACCAGGCGGCGGATCTCCTCGAGGCGGCCGCGGACGACCTGGAGCTGGCCGAGGGCCGCGCGTTCGTGCGCGGCGTGCCCGCGCGGGCGGTGAGCCTCGCCGAGGTGGTGAAGGCCATGGCCGCCTCCGGGCGCCCGACGCAGGTGCTCGAGAAGTTCGACGCGCCGTCGGCACCGACCATCGATCCGCTCACCGGCCAGGGCAAGCCGTTCAACGACTACACGTTCGGCACCCAGGCCGTGGAGGTGGAACTGGACACCGAGACGGGGACGGCGCGGGTGACTCGTCTGGTGGCCTGCTACGACATCGGACAGGCGATCAACCGCCAGAGCGCCGAGGGCCAGATCGAGGGAGGCGCGGTGCAGGGGCTGGGGCACGCGCTCAGCGAGGAGGTGATCCTCGAGGAGGGGATCAGCCAGAACCCGCACCTCATCGACTACCGGATCCCCACCGCGCTCGACGCGCCTGCCGTCGAGACCATCCTGGTCGAGTCGGGGAACGGTCTCGGGCCCTTCGGCGCGAAGGGCATCGGCGAGCCCGCGATGACGCCGACGCCCGCCGCGGTCATGAACGCGGTGTCCCGCGCCCTGGACCGGCGCGTGGTCGAGCTGCCCATCACGGCCGAGCGCGTGCTGCGGCTGATGGAGGCCGATCGCCCTTCGTCCTGAGTCCGGTGCGGAGTCCTGGTCTCGATGGAAATCGACGTCGAATCTAGAATAGCTGCCGGGCGGATGGAATCAATTGGACGAAGGTCCGTAGCGTGATCGACGTCGCGCTGCCGCGCGCGCCCCCCCGGTTATGATGACGGGCATGACCACGGCGTATTGCATCTTCGACATGGACGGCGTGCTCATCGACAGCGGCGCGCATCACCGGCACGCGTGGCAGGCGCTGCTCGCGGAACTGGGCCTCGAGCCGGCCCAGCCGGAGTACTGGCGGCTCACGATCGGGCGACCGGCGGAGGAGGCGGTGCCCTTGCTCCTGGGCGTGCCGGTCACGATGGTGGAGACGCGGCGACTCGCGCTCCGCAAGCGCGAGCTCTACGCGCGGTTCGCCAGTCGAGGCACGCAGGCTGTGCCCGGCATCCCCACTTTCGTGCGGTCGCTGGTGCGCCAGGGCGTGCCGCGCGCCGTCGGCACCTCGGCCTCGCGCTGCGACGTCGGCGCGCTGCTGGAGAGTCTCGACCTGCTCCGCCACTTCGAGGTCATCGTGACGGCCGAGGATGTCGTCCTGGGCAAGCCCGATCCCGCGGTGTATCTCGAGGCGGCGCGGCTCCTGGGAGCGCAGCCCGCCGCCTGCCTCGTCTTCGAGGATTCGCTCGTGGGCGTCCAGGCCGCGCGCCGAGCGGGAATGCGGGCCATCGGCGTCACGACCGCCCACACCGCCGCGGAGCTCTGCGCCGCGGGCGCCGAAGCCGCGGTCGCCGACTTCGAGGGCCTCGATTGGGAATCGCTCGCGCGCCAGTAGGCTCCGCGCACTCGCTATCCACGGCAATCGACGCTCTGCGATCGGAGTGGCCGGACCCAGTTGCGGGACGGCGAGCTCGGCTAGACTCGACCGGAGCGCGCCGATCACTCGCTCATCGTTCGCGAGACGATGCCCAGCCCGGCGGGCTCGCGCTCGACGGCCACGTGGGCGCTCACGTGCGGTGCATCGTGAACGCGGGCGGGACCACGCGGTCGATGTCCGCGCCGCTCCAGTACCACTCGGGCACGCGCCGCCAGTAGCTCCGGGTCGCTTCCCTCGCGCGCTCGAGCACCGCGGCCTCGTCCACTCGCACCGTGTGCCCGCCCTGGACGAGCGTCTTGCCGTCGACGATGACGGTGTCCACGTCCCGGCTCGAGCCGAAATCGACCAGCGCCTTGATGGGGTCGGTATAGAACGCGGCGCCCAGATGATCGAGGTCGATCAGCAGGATGTCGGCCTTGGCGCCGGGAGCGAGCCGCCCCAGGTCGTCGCGCTCGAGGAAGCGGCAGGCGCCGAGCGTCGCGGCGTTGTAGACGTCGCGCGGCTGGCCCACCTGGTAGTTGCGGTCGGTGACCCTCGCCAGGACGGAGGCCCAGCGCAGCTCCGACACCATGTCCATGGGGAACGTGTCGGTGCCCATCGCGAGGCTGACACCCGCGTCGAGGTAGCGCTGGAAGGAGTGGAGGGTCATGGCCATCTTGGCGTACTTGTACGGGCAGTGACCCACGGTGGCGTGGCACTCGGCGAGAACGCGCAGGTCGTCGCCGAACGGGTACAAGGTCCACGGATGCGCGGTGGTGAAGACCCCGTGGCCGAGCAGCGTGCGGTGGTCGAGGAAATCGATGTCCGCGAGGAACCCGACCGGCGTCTTGCGATATTCGTCCATGATGCGCTGGAACTCGATCATGTTGCCGCCGGCGTGCGTGTGGATCGGCACCCCCAGCTCGCGCGCCGCGGCCTTCGCCGCGCGCAGGAGTGGCTCGCTGCACGTCTCCACCTGGGCGGCGTTGAGCAATCCGCGCAGCCGGCCCTGCGCGGTGCCGTCGAAGGCCTGGACGAATCCGACCGCCTCCTCCAGGCCCTTCTGGCCCGCCGCGGCGTCGGCGTCGTAGTACAGCCGCCCGCGCTCGTCGGTGAACGTGTTGCGATCGCGGAACGCGGGTCCGCCGTACACGCGCACGCCGAGCTCGTCGACCAGCCGCGCGTAGCCGTCCCAGTCCCCGCGCAGGCCTCCGACGTCGATGATGGTGGTGGAGCCGCCCTTGAGCGCGTGCAGGAACACGAACGCGCGGAGCGCGGCGACGGCGTCGGGAGGTGGCGGTGCGAACCGGCCCTTCACCGGCGCGGCGAAGGCCAGGTAGTTCGACGTGCGGTGATCGTTCTTCACCATGTCGCCCAGCATCCAGTCGCCGCCGTTGCCGGCCGTGTGCACGTGGGTGTTGATGAAGCCCGGCGACACGAGCTTGCCGCGGGCGTTCACCCGGGTGTCGACGCCGCCGGTGTAGGCGGCACCCGCGTGCACCACACGGTCGTCCTCGTAGACGACCGCGCCCTGCTCGTACACCTCGTGTCGCGTGCCGTTCCAGGCCACGACCCAGCCGCCTTCGATGAGCGTCTTCATGGTCTCCCCTCCCGATGCGCGAGCGATGTCAGCAGGCGGCGCACCCACACGGCCACCATCCGCCGCCGGTAGTCCCGGCTTCCCATGAGGTCGGCCAGCGGGTCCGCCTCCGCCGCTGCGGCCTCCGCGGCCGCTCGGATCGCGCGCTCGTCGAGCGCCTGATCGCGCACGATGGCCTCGGCGCGCGCGGCCCGGATCGCGGTGGGCGCGGCCGCGCCGAGCGCGATGCGCGCATCCCGGCAGCGGCCGGTGCGGTCGTCGATGGTCACGAGCGCGGCGACGCCGATCAGCGGCTTGTCCTCGAGCGAGCGCGGGCAGAACTTCACGTAGCCGCCGCGAGCGCCGGCCGGGACCGCGGGGATCCGGACCGCGGCGACGACTTCGGCCGGCTCGAGCGCGGTTTCGTAGAAGCCCGTGAGGAAGCGCGCGACCGGCAGCGAGCGCGAGCCCGCCGCGCCCGCAATGTCCACGGTGGCCTCGAGGCAACAGAGCGCCGGCGCGGGGTCGGAGGCGGGCTCCGCGTACGCGAGATTGCCGCCGATCGTCGCGGTGCTGCGGATGGCCGGCGTCGCCACGCTCCCCGCCGCCTCCGCGAGCAGCGGCCATCCGTCGCGCACGACGGCCGATCGGTGGATCGCGGCCATCGTCGCCATGGCGCCCAGGCGGAGCTCGCCGTTGTTCGCCGCGATCTCCGCGAGCGCCGGCACGCGGTGGAGCGAGACCACGCGCCCCGGCCTCACCACTCCGAGGCGCAGCATCGGCACCAGCGCCGTGCCCCCGGCGACCACGCGCGCGTCGCCGTCGGTGGCGGCGAGCGCAGCGCCGACGGCTGCCAGGCTCTCGGGCTCGATCAGTTCGAAAGGGCGGAGGCGCACGCGTAGCTCCGGGCGGCGGTCAGCACCGCCTCCACGATCTTCACGTAGCCGGTGCAGCGGCAGAGGTTGCCCGCGAGGGCCTCGCGCACGTCGTGAACGCTCGGCGCCGGGTTCTCTGCGAGCAAGGCGCGCGCGGAGAGGATCATCCCCGGCGTGCAGAACCCGCATTGCGCCGCGCCGAGCCTCGCGAAGGTGTCGACCAGCGGATCCGACTCGCTCAGGCCCTCGATGGTGATGAGCGACCGCCCGGCGGCATACGCGGCCAGCACGAGACAGGCGCGCACCGGCAGGCCGTCCAGCAGGACGGTGCACGCGCCGCACACGCCCTCGCCGCAGCCGTCCTTTGTCCCCGTGAGTGCGAGGCCGTCGCGCAGCACGTCGAGCACGGTCCAGTGATCCGGCGCCTGAGTCCGGCAGCGCTGTCCGTTGATCGTGAGGTCCAGGGCGATCGTCATGGCGAATTCGATGGGGGCCGCGTCATCGCCTGCCGACCGTAGCAAGACCGCCCGGACACGGCAAGCGCGATGTGTCGCGATCGCGCGTAGGATGGGCCACATGCCAAGGCGACTCGATGGGAAGGTCGCTCTGATCTCTGGTGCCGGGCGCGGGATCGGCGCGGCCGTGGCGACCTCGTTCGGTCGAGAAGGCGCGCAAGTTGTCGTGGGGGAGCGGGATGCTGGCGAGGGCCGCCACATGGTCGATGCCATCACCGCGCTCGGTGCGGCGGCCGTGACCGTCAGTCTCGACGTGGCGAGCGAGGAAGACTGGCAGCGCGCCGTCGAGGCGGCCGAGCGCGCCTTCGGACGGCTCGACGTCCTGGTCAACAACGCCGGCATCACCCATCCGAAGGGCGTGGAGGCGCTGATGCGGCCAGAGTGGGACCAGGTGATTGCCGTCAACCAGACAGGCGTGTGGCTCGGCATGAAGGCGGCCATTCCGGCGATGCGCCGAGCCGGGGGCGGGTCCATCGTGAACGTCGCGTCGATCGCCGCGCTCGTGGGCCATGGAATCGCACTCGCGTACCAGGCCTCCAAGGGCGCCGTCCGCATCATGTCGAGGAGCGCAGCGATCGAGTACGCGCGCGAGCGCATCCGCGTGAACACGGTGTTCCCCGGCCCGACGGCCACGTCGATCCTGGAGGCCATCGATCCGGACGTGATGCAGGGGATCGTCGACCACATCCCGCTGCGGCGCCTCGCCCAGCCGGAGGAGATCGCGCTGGCGGTGCTCTACCTCGCCTCGGACGAGGCCGGCTTCGTGACAGGGGCCGAGCTGGTCGTCGACGGCGGGTATACCGCCCAGTGACAGGTCTCCGGCAGCCGGTCAGGGCTTTCGCGCGCTGCGCCGGGGGTCGAGGGCAGCCCGCCCGGAGGACGGGCGGGCTGCGCGAGCGATCAGGCCTTCAGCGATTCGTAGACGGCCTTTTCGAATTGCCCGTAGAGCTTCACCGCGCGGTGGTCGGCGAAGGGTAGGATCTGGGTCAGGATCAACCCGGTCACCTTCCGGGACGGGTCGAGCCAGTAGTAGGTGTTGAAGAGACCGCCCCAGCTCACGGTGCCGGCGCTGCGGCCGTTCGGGCCCGGCTGCAGGTTCAGCATGTAGCCGAGCCCCCACCGGATCGGCGCGCCCGGAAAGAAGTCGACGTCGTTCGAGAGCGCGGGGTTGTTCGTCTTCATGACGCCGCACGCGATGTCGCCGACGTGGTTCTTGTTCATGTCGGCCACGGTCTCGGGCTTCAGGATGCGCGCGCCGCCCCAGCTTCCGCCGTTGAGCAGCATCTGCAGGAAGGCGAGATAGTCGCGCCCCGTCGAGTACAGCGGGCCGCCGCCCGACCAGAACTCGGGCTTGGGTTCCGGCGCCGCCTCCCACGGCTGCGGCGCGAGCGCGCCATCGGCCCGGCGCGCGTGCACGCGGGCCTGGCGGGCGCGCTGCTCGTCGGAGACGAAGAATCCGCTGTCCTTCATCCCGAGCGGGGCGAAGATCTTGTCGTGGAAATACGCGTCGAGGGTCTGGCTGCTCAGCACCTCGACCAGGTGGCCCGCCCAGTCGATGTTGATGCCGTACTCCCACTTGTCGCCGGGATCGAACGAGAGCGGCGTGCGGATGGACGCGACCTTTCCGGTGGGGCGCGGCGGCAATCCCGCCGTCTTGATGTAGCGCGCCATGTCGGCGTCCCAGACGTCGTAGCTGAATCCCGCCGTGTGGGTCAGCAGGTGGCGGAGCGTGATCGCCCGCTTCGCCGGGCGCAGCTTCGGCGCGCCGGCGGCGTCGAATCCCTCCAGCACCTGCGGCGAGCCGAGCGCCGGGTCGATGTTCGGCACCGGCTCCCCGAGCTTCAGCTTCCCCTGCTCGACCAGCTGCATCGCGGCGACGGAGGTGATGGCCTTGGTCATCGAGGCGATACGGAACACGGTGTCGACGGTCATCGGCGCGCTCTGATCGAGGGCGCGCACGCCGAAGGCGCCCTCGTAGAGCACGCCCTTGTCGGTCGCCGCCATGGCGACCACGCCGGGCACCTCCCTGGCGTCGACGGCCTGCTTCAGCACGCCGTCGATCGCAGCGCGCGCCTGCGCGGGCGCGCCCTGCGCGGCGGTGCGACGAGGCGCGCCCGAAGTGGCCGATGCGAATACGGCGGCGGCCACCGCGCCCTTCAAGACGTCACGGCGAGTGGGCGATGTCGGTGTCATGCGTGTCCCTCCTCCGGGTGTCACTTCGTGAGTGGGTGTCACTTCATGAGTCCCTTGTCGGCCATCCACTTCTGGATCATCTGCGCGATCTGGTCCGAATTCCGGTCCATCATCATCATGTGCCCGTTGCCGGAGACTCCCATCTTGGGAAGCTCCCACCAGTCGGCGATGCCGCCGTCGGCGCGGAGAGCCGCGGTGTAGCGCTCCGAGGCCGGGACGAAGCGCTTCCATACATCGCTCTGCCCGATGTAGTCGCCCCAGACGATGAGGTGCGGCACGTCCTTCAGCTTGCCGCCGGCAGCCTCGGGCTTCGGCGCGCCCGTCGGCTCGATGAGGATGAGCGCCTTCACCTTGTCCGGCGCGGCCAGCGCGGCGTTGAAGCCGAAGTTGCCGCCCTGGCTGTGGACGAGGATCACGCACGGGCACACCTTCTGGACGAGCTGATTGTACGCAGCCTGGATCTGGGGGTCGGTCGACGCCCAGCGCGGCACGCCCTGCTTCATGAACTGGTCGAAGGCCTCGACGGGGAAGAGCTGGCCGGGCAGGGCGACGCGCTCGGCCGGGTTCAGGCGGTAGCTGCCGACCGCCCCGATGCGGAAGTCCTCCCATGCCTGCTTCTTGGTGCGGAACAGCGGCTCGGTGGTGAAGATCTCCGGATAGCGCGCCCACGAGGCGCGCCCGCGCTCGACGGCGTCGGAGACGTAGACGTCGTGGCCGGCGTGGAGGAAGAACGACTGCCACCCCGGCTTGCCATCGGGCTTGGTCTCCCAGGTGACGCCGGTGAGACCGCCGCCGTGCCAGAGCAGGAGCGGGTAGCGCGCCTTCGGCTGCGCGAGCTTCACGTACTGCACGTACATCTGCTCGACCTCGAAGTCGCCGTTGGGATCGACTTTGATGGGCGCCGAGCCCGCGGTGCACACGACGTCGCGCGTCGGCAGTCCCGTGAGCGAGACGGGGCGGCCCGCGATGTGGAAGCTGCCGATCTCGGCGACGGAGAGGACGTCCGCCCGGGCGGCGTCAGTGATCATGGCGAGCGCTGCCACGGCGAACACGAACGCGACGATGCGCATGTGCATCCTCCTCGACGAGGTCGAGCCGACGATCTGGCCGATCGTTCCGCTGCCGACATGTCCGCAGACGGGAATCTTAGCAGCGCAGCGAGACGAGGGGACATCGCCATGGAGAATGCCATCGTCGGCGCGGCCGCTAGTGGCGCTGCGGCTGGCCGGCGCGCGGCTTCGGCCCTTCCGCGCGCACGTGCATCTTGACAGGCCGCCACGCGCGGCTCAGCATCCCCGTCATGACTGTCTCGCGCGACAACTCGAAGGCCGTGTACGAGGGGATCAAGTCCGCCGGGATCCGTTTCCTGACCGCGATGCCGGAGACGTGGCTCGTCTATCTGCTGCAGCTCGCGGATGGTGACCCCGAGATGCAGCTGGTCGAGGTGGCCCGCGAGGAGGAGGCCGTCGGCATCGCGGCCGGCGCCTACCTGGCCGGCCGCCCGAACGCGCTCCTCATGCAGAACCACGGGTTTCTCGCCAGCGTCAATCCCATCGTGTCGCTCGCGCTGCTGTACCGCATCCCGCTCGTGATGCTGATCGCGCACCGCGGGCACTGGGGCGAGCCCTATCCCTGGCACACCCAGGGCGGCATCGTCACCGAGCCCGTCCTGCACGCGCTCGGCCTGCCCTTCGAGTACGCGCGCGATCCGCTGCGCGTGGCCGCGCAGATCCGCGAGGCGCAGATCCTGGCGTGGTCGTCGCTGTCGCCGGTGGCGCTCCTCCTCGCGCGCGATCTCATGGAGGACTGACGGTGAAGCGCGCCGATTGCATCGGAGCCTTGCATCCGGAGCTGGCCGACCGGCTCGTGGTGACGATCATGGGCGGGACCGCGCAGGAGCTGTACGACCTCGGGCACCGCGAGAACTTCTTCTATCTCCAGCACGCGATGGGCCTGGCCTCTTCGATCGGGCTCGGTCTCGCCCTCAGCCGACCCGAGGAGCGCGTGGTCGTGCTGGACGGCGACGGCTCGCTGCTGATGAACCTGGGCACGCTCGCCACTCTGGCGCGCTACCGGCCGCCGAACCTCACCCACGTGATCTTCGACAACGGCAGCCTGCTCTCGACGGGCGGTTTCGCGTCCCACACCACCGCCGGCATCACCGACCTGGCGGCCATCGCTCGGGGCGCCGGCTGCCCGCGCGTGCTCGAGGCGGGCAGCGTCTACGCCTTCATGGAGGCGATCGCCCAGGCTTTCGAGGACACGGTGATGACGACGATCGTCGCAAAGGTGGAGGCCGTGGGGCCGGACCACTTCGGGATGGACATGAAGCTGCCGGAAAACGCCTTCCGCTTCCAGCGCCACATCGCCGACCTCGCCTGACGCCTCAGAGCTTGTAGAGCGGCGCCAGCAGGTGGAAGGTCTCGCGCGCCGCCTGCGCGTAGTCGGGCGGGGTCCAGCGCGCAGCCTCGGCGGCCGAGACGGCGCGCCCGAGGACGAGCTGCCCGTCGCGCCGGCGGATCAGCTCGTCGCCGAGGCGCACCACGTCGTCGAGAGGCAGGTCGGCGAGAACGGCTGCCGGCTCCTCGTCGTGCTCGTTCTTGAACCAGGCGAGGCCCTTCGCACGCCGCAACACGGGCACGAACTGCCGGGCGTGGCGCTTCCACGCCGCCGCCCATCGCTTCTTGTCCGCGAGCTCGGGGCCGGCCTCGAACAGAAAGCGCACCGCCCCGCGGGAGACGGCGACCTTGAAGTGGCAGTGCTTCTTGTAGCCGCGCTTGTCGACCGCGAACGCGACCCACGTGTCGTCGGGCGGGTTGACGGTGCGGCGCGCGTGCCTGGCGACGTGCGCGAACGCGGCGCCGCCGCCCACCCGGGTCACGTCCGGCAAGAGCTCCTGTCCGACGGCTTCGAGCTTCGGGCGGATGCGCGTCCGGATCGCGTCCATGCGCGGCTGGAACCCTGGGATGTCGAAGACCTTGAAATCGGATGCCGTGAAGCCGCGAAAGGACATGGCAAGCCTCCTGGCTCAGCGCGGGTGACGCGCATCATCGCGATAGGTGGTCTCCGGATCGAGCGGGAAAATCGGCCGCCGCACGCGGGTGAAGGTGAACCGCGAAAGGTTCGAGGAGGAGAGCCCGGGCGCGTCGACCTCGATGATTGCCCGGGCGATCGGCTCGAACGCGGCCCGGTAGTGAATCGTCGATTTCACCACCAGGATGTGGTGGTCGAGCGGGTCGAGCCCCGTGAATCGGATCATCTCGGGGTCGAGCGTCTGCCAGCGGTGCGAGATCAGGATGATCGCGATCCCGTCCACGTCGAGCACCGCCGTCGGCCCGAGGCGCCCCGGCAGCCCGTGCATCATCGGCCCTCTGTGGACGAAGCGGCCGTCGGAGAGCGTCCGCACGGTGCCGGTGACCGTGAGGGGCGCGCCGTGGCGGTCGTCGACCTTCCCGCCGACCGCGAGCGTGATGCGGCGGCCCACCCCCACCCTCGCGCACTCGGCGACTGCCGCCGGGTCCCACAGGCAGGCCACGATGACCGACCGCGCGCGCACGCGGATCAGCTCGCGCAGGATCTCGGTGCCATCGCCGGCCGCGCCACCCCCGGTGTTGTCGGCGATGTCGGCCAGCACGACCGGGCGATCCGGGAGGGCGAGCGCGCGCGCGACGGCCTCGCGCACCGGCACGGCCGAGTGGACGAACGCGTGACGCCGATGCCAGGCCTCGCGCGCCAGGGCCTCGGCCAGCTTCTCGGCCCGCGGCCGGTCGTCGTTGGTGACGACGTAGATGCCGAGACCCGCGTCGGGGATATCGGCATGCGGAAATCCCGCGAACACCGACACCGAGACGACCGCCGGGTCGCGCTCCATCTCGGCCGCCAGGTCGTACAGCTCCCGCATGGGCCCGTGGGCCGTGCCCTGGTTGCCGAGGGGAGGAAGGAGCGGCGGCTTGCGGAACGCCGCGGTCGGTCGCAGACGCCCGGCGATCACCGCGTCGAGGCGCGCCGCCGCTTCCGCGCCGCGCTCCGCCATGTCGACGTGCGGATACGTCTTGTAGCCGTGGAGCAGATCCGCGCCCTCGACCATCGCGCGGCTCAGGTTCGCGTGGAAATCGAGCGTCGCCGCCATCGGCACGCCGGGGCCGACCGCGCGGCGCACGGCCGCGATGAGATCGCCCTCGCCGTCGTCGATGCCGTCGACCACCATGGCGCCGTGCAGGTCCAGCAGCACGCCGTCGAGGCGTCCGGACGCGCGGAGGTCGGCGAGCATGCGCGCCTTCACGTGCGCGTAGATCTCACGGGTCACGCGGCCGGCCGGCGAGGCCGATGCCGCGACGGACGGGGCCAACGCGGCGCCGCTCCGCTCGGCCGCGTCGATCATCCCACCGAGGCAGGTCGCCGTTCCCCGATAGGCCTCCACGAGCGCCCCGCCGTAGTGGAGATCGCGCGCCTCGAACTGCGCGCGATCCGTGGCGATGGTGCTGAACGTGTTGGTCTCGTGGGACACCATGGCCAGGAACAGGCGCATCTCAGAGCCTCATGTGCGGATCGAGCCAGTCGCGGAGCGCGTTGCCGAGGAGGTTGATGACCAGCGTGGTGAGGAAGATCGCGAGACCGGGAAAGGTGGCGATCCACCAGGAGTTCAGCATGTAGAGGCGGCCCTCGCCCAGCATGTTGCCCCAGGCGGGCGTGGGCGGCTGGATGCCGAGCCCCAGGAACGACAGGAACGACTCGAGGATGATCACCTGCGCGACCTGCAGCGTGGCGATGACGACGATGGTCGACACCAGGTTCGGCAGGATCTGCCGGAAGACGATCCGCAGGTGGCTCATGCCGAGGGCGCGCCCGGCCAGCACGAACTCGCGCTCGCCGATGGACATCGCCTCCGCCCGCACGACGCGCGCGTAGATCGGCCAGCCCGCCACGCCGAGCACGATGATCATGTTGACGAGGCTCGGCCCGAGCACGGCGATGACGGCCAGCGCGAGCAGCACGAAGGGAAACGTCAACATCACGTTCACGAGGGCCATGATCGTCCAGTCGAGACGGCCGCCCGCGTAGCCCGCGGAGAGCCCCAGCAGCACGCCGATCGTGGACGAGAGCAGCACCGCGCTCACGCCGACGACCAGCGAGACCCGGCCACCGTAGATCATCCGCGAGAGCAGGTCGCGGCCGACCTGGTCCGTGCCGAGGAGATTCTGGGCAGAGCCGCCCTCCATCCACGCGGGCGG
>Ga0126379_10001249_pt1 | contig 15264 bp, 13 predicted proteins | sample PanSoiMetPlot_24_FD_92640 | JGI IMG/M metagenome (GOLD analysis project Ga0126379, IMG submission 92640) | Tropical forest soil microbial communities from Panama - MetaG Plot_24 | ecosystem: Environmental > Terrestrial > Soil > Tropical forest > Bulk soil | place: Panama | collected 2016-02-17 | reverse complement strand
TGCGATCGCCAGATTGACGGCGAGCCCGGTGACAATGCGGCGCAGCTTCGGGGTCCGCGCTGCGGACGGTTTTGGCGGCAAGGGCCGAAGACCGGGTGGGCCGAGCAAGGCAGACCTGGCGGGTGACGGAGGCAGCAGGGCTTCTTCCGGCGGCAACAGTTCTCGGGCAGCGACAGCGGCTGGCTCCGGCGGGCTCGGCGCCGGCGGCATCTCGAAAAGGGAGTGGTCCGGAGCGCTGGGTGGCGGAGGCGGCGGACTGTAGGCGTCGTACGCGGGCTCGTTCGCAAAGTCGCCGTCGGGCAGGTCGCCGAAAAGCTCGTCTTCCAAGGAAGCCGGATTCGGCGGCTCGGCGACGGATGCTGCCACGTCGGCTGACGGGGCGGCCGAGCGCATCACTTCGAAGGTCTGCTCGCACTTCGAGCACCGGACCAGCGTGCCTTGCTCGGATATTTTCTCGTCGGCGACCTTGAACTTCGTCTGGCAATTCTCACACTTGACGATCATCGAGGTCGCTCGGGTTGGAGTATATCCCCGCCGCTTCGCCCCACTTGTCCGCTCCGCCCTAGGCTTGCTCCCCTACATCGCCTCTGCTATCTGACCTTCAGCGCAACGCGTCAATCCGGACGGAGAGCATGAGCCAACCCCTCGCCCAGCAGCCCAAAGAGTCGGAGCAGACCGAAGGCGCAGCGGCTTCCGGCCGTGAAGCAAAGCTCATCAAGCGCTACACCAATCGCAAGCTATACGACACGGTCGAGAGCCGGTACGTCACGCTGGAAGAGATCGGCGAGATGATCAAGCAAGGGCTCGAGGTGCGGATCATCGACAACCGCTCGAAGGAGGACCTTACCTCGGTCACCCTGGCGCAGATCATCTTCGAGGAAGAGAAAAAGAAGAGCCGGATGCCGCTGGGGATGCTGCGAGAGATCATCCGCCATCCCGGCGAGTCGATCAGCGGCTTCATTCAGAAGGAAGTGACGCCTCGGGTGAATTCGATCCGCGAAGGCGCCGAGTCCCGACTCGACAAGCTGCTGCGCCGCGAGGAGGGGTCGGCGGACTCGATGTCCCCCACCGAGCTGATCAAAAGCTCGCAACGGTTGCTCGAGGATTGGCAGCGCAAGATCGACGAGCGGATCAAAAGCGGTGTGGAAAACGTGATCGGGACTTTGCCGGCGCTCGGCCGCGACCTGCATGCCCTGACTCAGCGGCTGGAAGCTTTGGAGAGGAAGCTCGAAGAGCTCGAGCGCAAGGGCTAGCCGCTCAGCGCCCTGGAGGCTTCGTCCGCGCGCTCGGCGCTCGCCGCCCACGGGGAAACCGCCCACAGTTCTTCCGAGATCGACGCGATCATCTTCGCGCCGCGACTGGCGGGCGCATAGTCCCAGATGGTCCGACCGTGACTTTGGGCCTCGTCCAGCTTGACGTTATAGGCGAGAGGAGTCTTGGCGAGGCTCTGCGGAAAGTAGGCCTCGAGCTTGGCGAGGATCTCGTCGGCGAGCGCAGTCTTGCGGTAGAGCGTGGGAACTACCAGGCAGATGCGCAGCTCGCCCCGCCCGTGCTCCGCGGCAACGCGGCGCACCGTTTCGACGATCTCGGCGCAACCGTCGAGCGCCAGGTAGGTGAGCGCGACGGGCACGACCACCTCTGTCGCCGCCAGCAGAATGTTGATGGTGGTCAGCCCTAAGGATGGTGGCGAATCGAAAAGGATGGCCTCGTACTCGTGGAGATCGGCCACCCCCAGCCGATCGGCCAGCCGGTACCATCGCCGCGGATCCGTGGCCGCAACGACGGGAAACTCGGCCATCTCCTTGTAGGAAGGAATGACCCAAAGGTTAGCCACCGCCGTTGAATGAACGACCTCGTCCAGGCGCGTGGACTCGTCGACCAGAAAGTGAAAGACGTTCCGCCTGACGCTGCGAACGTCGATGCCGAGTGATTTGCCGGCGTGTCCTTGGGTATCCAGATCAATCAACAGAACCTTGAGCCCTTTGCGGGCGAAGTAGGCCGCGATGTTGACCGCGAGCGTCGTCTTGCAGGTGCCGCCTTTTTCGTTGATGAAGGCGATTCGGCGCATCGTGCCACTTACTCCTTTTTCACTGCCAACAGCGAATCCACTTTCGCCTCCACCGACGACAGGAGCTGTTCCAAATCGTCCACCTTTCGGCGCAGGCTTTCCAGATCCGCAGTGGAAGGTAGATTCATCGCCGCGAGCGCAGCGCGCAGGCTTTTGTCGAGCGTGCCCTTGGCGGCCAGCGATCGTGAAACGAGCGTTTGGATCGCCGCGACGAACCTCTCGTTGGAAAGAAGCTGTTGGGCGATCTTGCCGACTCGCTCTTCGCCGCTTTCCACTAGGCGCTTCATCATCGGATTGTTCTTGAGCATGGCCTCCCTGGGGTACCGCCGCGATGCTGATCCTCGCAGCGCTGACTGTCAAGCCAAGCGCAAATCGGTCTGGATTCAAGAGAACCGAGTGACTGCTCGCGTTGACAGCCTTCGGCTCGCTCCCTAGGGTCGCGGCTCCGTCGAATGAAGAGCCTGCTCGACAAGCGACTGCTGATCGTCACCGGCAAGGGCGGCACTGGAAAGAGCGTCATCACCGCGGCGCTGGCCTTATTGGGTCCTCGGGAGGGCAAGCGAACCTTGGTCTGCGAGATCAACGGCGACGAACGGGTGACTCAGCTGCTTGGCATATCGCCGGCGGGCCCGGAGATCTCGCAGCGGGCAGAGAATCTCTGGACGGTGAACGTCCAACCGCAAGCGGCGATGCGCGAGTACGCTTTGATGAGGCTGCACCTGGAAAGCATCTACAAGGCTGTCTTCGAGAACCGCTTCGTCCGCTATTTCCTTCGCTTCATTCCCTCTCTTCAAGAATTGGTGATGCTCGGGAAGGCCCTCTACCATTTGGAAGAGAAGCTCCCCGACGGGAGCGGGCGCTTCGACCTGTTGGTGCTGGATGCTCCTGCCACCGGGCATGCGATCTCGTTTCTGAGCCTTCCGGCCGTCCTCTCCGAGACGGTTCCACCCGGAGCGATGCACCGCGAGGTGGAGAAGATGCGAGCCCTCCTCGAGGATGAGGCGATCACTGCTGTCGCCTTGGTCACTTTGCCAGAGGAGATGCCGGTTAACGAGACCCTCGATCTCGCCGCAGCTCTGGTGCAGCGCCAACTTCATCCGCAAGTCGTGGTGCTCAACGCCTTCACCGCCCCGCGCTTTGCCGAGGCGGATCTCGCCGAGCTGCGCGGAAAGCCCAGGCTGCTGGCGATCGCGGAGGAGCACCGCCTGCTCGCCCGGTCATCCGAGGAGGCGCGCGCCACACTCGCCGGCACCCTGCGCCTGCCGGTGCTCACCATCGATCGCCTCTACCCGCCCCGTTTCGGGCGCGAGCAGGTGGAGCGAATCGCCTCTCAGCTCGGCGAAGAGCTCAAGGCACTTCGATGACGACGGCGGCCCCTCGCGCGGCCAACCCGCTTGGGCGAGCGCTCACCAAAAACGACGTGCTCGTTTGCGTCGGCGGCGGCGGCGTCGGCAAGACAACCATCGCCGCGGCGCTCGCGCTTCGCTCGGCCGCCGAGGGAAAGCGCTCGCTGGTTTGCACTATTGACCCTGCGCGCCGCCTGGCCAACTCCCTCGGGCTCTCCCAGCTGGGCAATGCCGAAACGCGCATCGGGCCGCAAAACCTCGAGCAGGCAGGGGTCCCCGGAGATGCGCCGCTCTTTGCGATGATGCTCGACACCAAGCGCACCTGGGATGAGTTCATCGAGCGGTATGCGCCAGCGGATAAGCGCGAGCAGATCCTCGGCAACCGCTTCTATCAGTCCCTTGCCTCGAGGCTCGCCGGCTCGCAGGAGTACATCGCGATGGAGAAGCTATGGCAGCTTAAGTCAAGGCAGCAGTACGAGCTCATCGTGCTGGACACCCCGCCTACTGCCCACGCCCTGGATTTTCTCGACGCGCCCAACCGGGTGCTCGACTTCTTCGACAATGACGCCGCCCGATGGCTGCTGAGGCCGGCGCTGGCCGCCGGGCGCTGGGGGCTTCAAGTCTTCAGCTTCGGAGGAAACTACGTCGCCAAGACGCTCTCCAAGCTCACCGGAGCCGATACCTTGCGGGAGCTGGCCGAATTCATGCTCGCCATCAGCGGGATGAACGAGAGCTTTCGCGAGCGCGCTACTCAGGTGCGCGACCTGCTGGCAGCCGAGCGCACCTCGTTCGTGCTCGTCACCACGCCGCGCTTGGAAGGAATCGATGAGCTGTCGCAGCTGCAGCGCGTCCTTCAGCAAAATCACATGTCGATCGCCGCCTTGGTGGTCAACCGCGTCCAGCTGGCACCACTGCCTTCCGACTGGGAGGCCGCCGCGCAAGAGCCGAGGCCCCTTCGCGCGAAGCTCGAGGCGACGTTGGAAGAGCGGCGCTTAGGTGCAGAGCGAGACTCACAGGCCATTTCTCGCATCCGTGGGTTATGTGAGCCAACACCGCTGATCCAAGTTCCTGCATTTTCAACGGACATCCACGATCTCAAAGGCTTGTGGCGGACGGCCGAATTCCTCTTCGCCGAAAACAGGTTGGAAGGCGGCCAATGGTAGGATTGGGCGTCTGTGCGCATGAAGAGCCTTTCGCCGCCACGTCGCCAGTCGATTGCGATCGCCTTGGCGCTCGCGACCGGCGCAAGTTGCTCCGCGCTGCGCGCCCAGCGGATGGAAGAACAACCGGCTGCGCAAATCCAGATGGAACCCATCGTCATCACCGGCGATGCCCAGCTGGAGAGACTCAATGACGAAGAGCTTTTCGCCGCTGGCGAATCCGCTTTCGCCGCGCACAATTATCGCGCCGCGGCGCGCTACTTCGATCGCCTGGTCGATTTTCATCCGGATAGCAAACACCTCCGGTCCGCCACCTACAACGCCGGCCTCGCGCACGAAAAGAACGGCGATTTTGAGGACGCGCTGTCGCGCTTCAGCCTGGTCGCCGACCCAGCCCGGGGAACCGGCGACGCGCTCGACGCAGCGTTTCGGCAGGCGGAGGCGCTCTATCATCTGGGTCGCTACGCCGACGCGATCGCCATCTTGACTGAGCTGGGCGCCCGAGCCGACCTGACGGAGGGCGAGCGGTTGCAGGCCCAGGTTCAGCGCGGCGTCTGCGAGGTGGAGGACGGCCGATTGGAGGCGGCGGAAGCAACTTTTCGTCGCGTGCTGACTGCCTATCAGGCGACGGACGACAGAGGGCTGGTCGACGATTTCTATCCAGCCCAGGCACAATTTTTCCTGGGAGAGATTTACCGCCTCCGCTACCAGATGGTCTCTTTGGATCCGAACCAAGGAGTGGACGAGCTCGCGAAGGATCTGGAGTACAAGGCCGAGCTCTTGCTGTCGGCTCAGGGGCACTACCTCCGGGTGATTCGAATGGGCAACCGGTACTGGTCGACCGCTTCGGGAGAGCGCATCGGCGGTCTCTACGAGAGTCTTTACCAGCACCTGGTTAGCTCGCCGGTGCCGAAGGAGCTGGAAGAGGAGGAAGCGCAGATCTACCGCCAGGAGCTGCGAAAGAAGATCCGCGTGCTGATCACCAAGGCGATCAACGTCTACGAGCGGACGCTCGAGGCCGCCGAGCGCGTCGGGGCAGCCAATCCGTTCGTCGAGCGGACCCGCGAGAGCCTGCAAAAGATGAAGGAGCTTTTGATAGCCGACGCCCAGATCGACGATGAACCGCAGACCGCCAACTGAGCCGGTTGGGGGAGGCGATCGGCGCTTCCCGGCTCTGGGAGTCGAGAAAAGCCATCGGCGAGCAGGTCCCCCACGAGCCGTCCGCCTCTACCTGCTCACCGACGGCGCCGCCTTGCCACTCCCGGCTTGGCGGTCGAGCCCTGACTCTGCAGGGCGGATGCCAATTGTCCGCAGTGGGAACTTGCCGTCTCTCCTGCCGGTTCAGCCAAACGGGGGAACTTCGTTGTCTGAGCGAGAAGACGGCGCGTCCAGCGACGAAGATTGCGGCTCGAGTAGACTGCGGTGGATGGCGCGGACCATGGGCCTCGACGTGGGCACCAAGACGATCGGCGTGGCGGTCTCCGACGAGCTATCGATCACAGCCCAGGCGCTGGCCACGCTGCGCCGCTCCAGCTTGCGCAGGGATCTCCGTGCTATGTGCGAACTCATTGAAAAGCACGAGGTGGGCCGGCTCGTCGTTGGGCTGCCGTTGAACATGGATGGCAGCGAGGGATCGCGAGCCGCCGCTTGCCGTCAGCTTGGCAAAGTGCTGGCAGATGCTTCTGGGATAGCAGTGGAGTACTGGGACGAGCGACTTTCCACCGTGGCGGCAGAGCGCATCCTGCTCGAAGGCAACGTCTCGCGGCGCAAGCGGCGCGATGTGGTGGACAGCCTGGCGGCGGCGATCATCCTCCAGGGGTGGCTGGATGCGCACCGAGCGCCCTTCAGGGAGGAGGGAGAGGCGGAGTGAGAAAGCTCGTTGTCGCCGCGCTCGTCCTGCTCGTCATCGCCACCGGCGCATTTTTTTGGTGGCGCGACTGGAAGCTGACGCGCTTTGTCCAGACCCCCTTTGGCTCTCCCGATTCCAAGGTCGCGGAGATTGCCAGCGGAACGGGACCGCGCGCCATTGCCGAGCTGTTGGCTGCGAACAGGGTGGTGGCTGACGCTGAGCTCTTCTACGACTACCTCCGCAGGGAAAAGCTCATCCCCCGATTGAAAGCCGGCGAGTACGAATTCACCGGGCCGCTGACACCGGCTCAGGTCGCCCAGAAGATCGCGTCCGGCCAGGTGAAGGTCTACCGCTTCACCGTCCCCGAGGGGCTCCGAGTGGAGGAGATTTTGCCAATCATCGCCCAGTCAGGGCTCCACCTCGATCCATCGAAGCTGGGTGCGTTGACCTCCGACCGCGAATTCCTGCAGAGGTCGGGTGTCCCGGCTGCTTCTGCCGAAGGCTTCTTGTTTCCGGATACCTATAGCTTTACCCGCGGCGCCAGCGAGGCGACCGTGCTGGCGAAAATGGTCTCGCGCGCGCTGGAGGAGTACCGCAAGGCGGATGCGCAGCGAAAGAACGGAATCTCGCTCGACCTGCTGCAGACCATGACGCTGGCGTCGATTATCGAGAAGGAGACGGCCGCGCCCGAGGAGCGCCCGCGAATCTCCTGTGTCTTTCACAACCGCCTGCGCTTAAGGATGAAGCTGGGGACCGATCCCACCGTGCTCTACGCGATGTGGCTGATCCGCGGCAAGTGGATCAACAACATCACCTCCGAGGACCTGCGCACCGAGCATCCCTACAACACCTATACGGTGTACGGGTTGCCACCCGGACCGATCGCAAGCTCCGGCGCCGCCTCGATTCAGGCCGCGCTTAACCCGATCGACTGCACCGACCTCTACTTCGTCTCGCGCAATAACGGGACGCACGTGTTTTGCCCCGACCTCAAGTGCCATACGGAGGCGGTCGAGCGCTGGCAAAAGGACTATTTTCGCAAGCAGAAGCAAGAGGGCGGCTAACTGCCAAAAGTCAGCGCCGCCGGTAGAGGTGATAGGGCCGCGGAAGCTCGGGAAGCTCTTCGAACCATCGGTCGCCCAATCGCGCCCGGCGATCGAGGACCTCAAAATCCGGACTCTCGGCCAGTTTGCCGCCCTCGATTCGGACTAGGTAGTCAGGATTGGCGGTGCGCAGCCGGTCGCGGAAGCACGCGCCGTCGCCGATGCAGTCTTCCCACCGGTAGCGCGCCATCCTCTCCTCCGGCAGACCGCCAAAAAATGCGATCTGGAGATCCGAATACCCAGGATCGCTGTCGAGGATGATCGCCCCATTGCGAGGCAAAATCTCCTCCTTGATGAATCTCGAGACCTGCATGATCGACGCCGGATTGGTCGAGGTTGGGCTGATTGGCCGAAGTGTATTCTCGAGATCACCTTCTGATCGGAAGGTGAAAACTCCCAGCGCGATCGGTTCGGCGACAGCCAGTGCAATGGCGAGGCCAGCAACCATCCGGCGCATCCACAGCCCGGCATTTCTCGTCAGCTCGACAAATCCATAATGAACGTACGGCAACACGAGCACCAGTTGGGCCGCGGTCAAACGGCCGAGCGGCTGGAAGTTGAGCAGCAGGGCGCTGCGAAGGGTGAAGTAAGCCGCCGGCACCCAGGCTACCCAGAGCAGCCAGCGAGCCTCCTTGCGCCGTCGAAAGGCGATCGCCATTCCCAACATTCCAAAAAGGGCCACCAGCGGGCTTAAGGTCGCCAGAGCGGTGCCGGGCCAGAAGAAGAGGTTCTGCAGGCGGTACCCCAACTGACCCCAGCGGGCCAATTCGTCGCTTACCCATCGCTGATGAAAATCGTTGATGTAATGGATCGGCGCGAGCGCGCTGGCGGTCGGAAAACCCGGCGTGGGCGGCGCCAGCTCGTTCCCGTACATCCACAGCAGCGGGAAGGGAAGGCTAAAGAGGGCAAAGAAGACGGCGCGGGTAATCGCCGCGACTTTGTCTTTATCCTGGAAGAGCAGCACCACGCTCAGTAGCGAGATGAGCAGCCAAGCGTCATACCGGGTGGCGCAGGCGAGGTTCAGCGCGAGGGCCGAGCACACCAGGGGCGCAAACCGTCCTTCGGCGGTCCCCTTGGCGAAAAAGGCCAGCGTGGTCAGCAGCAGGAAGATCGCCAGCGCCTCGCTGGCCGCGGAGGTGGAAAATTGCATGTGCATGCCCCACGCGGAGAACGCCAGGCAGGCCCAGATGGCGGCTCGCTGCCCCATCAGGCGGCGGGTGAGCCAAAACAGCGGGACGACCGAGAGAACCCCGAAAAATAGGCTCAGCACTCGGCCGGCGTGCTCTCGCGCAGGCCAAATCTGCAAAAGAAAGCCCATCAGGTAAAGCTGCAGCGGGCCAAATTGAAGGGCCCCGTCCGCAAAGGAGGAGATCCAGTGCGGGTGGGCCGCCCAGCGGGCGGCCAGCTCGGTCCGACTGACGGCGTCCCCGTAGAGGTTCTCGTTGAGCGGCAAGAGGATTAGCCGGGGAACAGCGGCCGCGCAGATGAGAAGGAGGAGCAGGCGCTGGACGCCTGATTGTTTCGTCGTCCGCGCCAGCAGAGCCAGCGCGGATCTGCGCGGACGGTCCGCCTCGATGGTGTTGGCGCGCGCGGAGCCTCCCGGAAGCGGAATCATCTACCGGCGGAGAATACGCAGGCGCGGGCCAATGCCAAGCCCCATAGCATTCCATTTCCTACCTCCCACACCGTTTCTCGTGTCTGATGGGTCGATGAGCTTGCGACGGGTGCTGGTGGTGGACCGGCTGGCCAAGCGCTACCCGCCGCCATTCTTCAGCCGAACCTGGCTGCGAGCGGCGTCGAGGCTCGGGCGCGAAGCGCTTCGCGACGTGACGTTCGAGGCGAATGAGGGGGAGGTGGTGGCGCTGATCGGCCCCAACGGCGCCGGCAAAAGCACTCTTTTGCGAATCCTCGCCGGCCTGTTGCTTCCCAGCGGAGGCTACGCCCGCATCGGTCCACTTGACGTCGTGCGCGACCGCCCGAGGTCTCGGGGGATGGTGGGATTGGCCTTGAGTGATGACCGCGGCCTTTCGCCACGGTTGACGGTGCAGCAGAACCTGCAATTCTTTGCCGCGCTGTACGGCCTTCGCCGCCAGCAAGGGTGGGTACGCATTCGGGAGCTCACCGAGCGGATGGAGGCCTCGTCGTTGCTCGACCGCCCTGTTCGAACCCTTTCCACCGGCGAGCGCGCGCGCGCGGTTCTCATTCGAGCCCTGCTTCACCGGCCGAAGTTGCTCCTGGTCGATGAGCTGACGCGTTCGCTGGATCCGGGCGCTGCAGTCCGCATCCGCCGCCAGCTGGTCGCCGATGCCGCCGCGCAAGGCGCGGCCGTCTTGTTCGCCAGCCACGATCTGGCCGAGGTGGAGTCGATTGCCTCACGCGTGCTCCTCTTGTCTGGTGGACAGGCCGCAGCCTGGGGCCGGTACGAGGAAGTCAGATCCGTCGCCGGCGCAGTCTTCGCCCAAACCGGGGAGAATGCTGCGTGACGCTATCGCTCATCGGGGCTTTCATCCGCCGCGACCTGCGGATCGCGGCCTCCTATCCGGCCAGCTTCCTCTTGGTCCTCGCCAGCGGCTTCGTCAGCCTGACCGTTTTCTACTTTCTCGCCAAGACGGTGGGCCAGCCGCCTTCCCTTCATCGTTTCGGTTTCGACTACTTCTCCTTTGCGCTGATCGGAATCGCGATCGCCACCTGCTTGCGCGCCATGCAGACGAGCTTTGCCACCCGGGTCCGCGAAGCACAGGCCGACGGTTCGCTGGAGATCCTCCTCGCCGCTCCGCTGCCCACTTTCCAGGTGATCGCCTGCCTCGCCGTCTATCCGGTGGCATCCGCGGTCCTGCGTTCTTTGGCCCTGGTCCTCGCCGGGGGCTTGCTCGGCGCGCGCTTGGCTTTAAACCCGGTTGCCTTCGTGGGAACCCTCATTATCGCGATGATTCCCTTTGCTGCACTTGGTCTGATCTCCGCCGCGTTCGTCCTGGTGTTCAAACGGGCCGACCCGTTTGCCTTCGCACTTGACGCGGTGAGCTACTTGCTCTGCGGTGTCATCTACCCGGTCGAAGTGCTCCCTCCGGCCCTGCAGTGGGCATCCAGGCTCCTGCCTGCGACCTATGCAATCAGCGCACTGCGGGCGTCCGGTCTCCAATCGGCCGGTTTGCGGCAATTACTGCCGGCGTGGGGCGCTCTGGCGGTCTTCGCCATCCTGCTTTGGCCCACCGCCGCCGCAGTGCTCGCTTGGGCGCGCCGGCGAGCGGAGCAAACCGGCACCCTGCCGCAATCGTGAATGAGCCGGGTGCATTCCGCCTGAAGCAAGCCGGACGGGCAACCCCTCGGCTGGGCGAACGGCAGCTCTGACCTTATAATAAGGAGTAGCTCTTCACCCCGTGGCCAGTGGCCGCCGCTATCCGCTGGCACGGCCTTCCGCGCGGTTCCATCCCGCGGCGGGGTCCCGAGGAGAACTGATTTTTTCGTCTTGGACCGCGTCGAGGGAGCCAAAAGGAAAAGACATGACGGAACCGCAGCAGACAGGTTGGGTCGCCAAAATTGCCTCCATGCAGGACGTGAAGAGTTACGCCGAGCTGAACTGGGAGGGCTCCTTCGAGGAGTACTTGAACCTGGTGAGGCAGAATCCCAAGGTGACTCGGACTGCCTTTCAGAGGATCTACGACATGATCCTCTCGTACGGAAAGACTGAGTACATCGACAACAAGAAAAAGCTCGTGCGCTACCACTTCTTCGCCGACGAGAAGTTTGGCGGGCGCGACGCGATCTTCGGTCTGGACATACCCCTGATGAAGCTGGTCAACGTCTTCAAGTCGGCGGCCAAGGGCTATGGCACCGAGCGCCGGGTGCTGCTGCTCCATGGACCGGTCGGCTCCTCCAAATCGACCATCGCCCGACTACTCAAGAAAGGAAGCGAGGAATACTCGAGGACGCCGGAGGGCGCCGCTTACACTTTTGCGTGGCTGTTGGACAAAAAGTCCGGCGATGGCGCCGCCCCGGTGAAAGAGCGGATCAAGTGCCCGATGAACGAGGAGCCGCTCAACCTCATCCCAAGGGAGTGGCGCCCCCGCATCTTCGCCGAGCTCTGCCCGCCGGGCAGCGGTTATTCCATCCCCGAGGGCAACGAGCTGTGCCCCGCCTGCCGTTTTGTCTTCCGCGATCTGATGACGCTGCACCACGGCGACTTCCAGAAGGTGGTCGAACACGTCCGCGTCACCCGCCTGATTTTCTCCGAGAAGGACAGGGTTGGAATCGGGACTTTCCAGCCCAAGGACGAGAAGAATCAGGACTCCACCGAGCTCACCGGGGACATCAACTATCGCAAGATCGCCGAGTTCGGCTCGGACTCGGATCCACGCGCCTTCAACTTCGATGGAGAGTTCAATATCGCCAACCGGGGGATCATCGAGTTCGTCGAGGTGCTCAAGCTCGACGTCGCCTTCCTCTATGATCTGCTCGGCGCCTCGCAGGAGCACAAGATCAAGCCCAAGAAGTTTCCCCAAACCGACATCGACGAGGTGATCATCGGCCACACCAACGAGCCCGAGTTCAAGAAGCTCGAGAACAACGAATTCATGGAGGCGCTGCGCGACCGCACGGTGCGGATTGACATTCCGTACATCACCAAGCTTGCCGAGGAGCAGAAGATTTACGAGAAGGACTTCAACGCCCGGGCGATCAAGGGAAAACACATTGCCCCGCACACGCTGGAGATGGCGGCGATGTGGGCGGTGCTTACCCGACTCGAGGAGCCGAAGAAGCACAATCTCACCGTGCTGCAGAAGCTCAAGCTTTACAACGGCAAGACGCTGCCCAACTTCACCGAAGACAATATCAAGGAGCTGCGCAAGGAAGCCGCTCGCGAGGGCCTGGATGGGATCTCCCCCCGCTACATCCAGGACAAGATCTCCAACGCTCTGGTCTCGGACAAGGGAGAGGGGTGCATCAATCCCTTCATGGTCCTCAACGAGCTGGAAGCCGGACTCCGAAGCCACTCTCTCATCCCCACCGAGGAGGCGCGCAAGCGCTATCGCGAGCTGCTCACCACCGTGAAGCAGGAGTACGAGGACATCGTCAAGAACGAGGTTCAGCGAGCGATCAGCGCGGACGAGGACGCGATCTCCAAGCTGTGTGGCAACTACATCGACAACATCAAAGCCTATACCCAGAAGGAAAAGGTGAAGAACAAGTACACCGGGCTGTACGAGGAGCCCGATGAGCGGCTGATGCGCTCGATCGAAGAGAAAATCGACATCCCGGAGAGTCGCAAGGACGACTTTAGGCGGGAGATCATGAACTACATCGGCGCGCTGGCCGTCGAGGGCAAGAGCTTCAATTACCGGACCAACGAGAGGCTGCACAAGGCGCTCGAGCTGAAGCTGTTCGAGGACCAGAAGGACTCCATCAAGCTGAAGAACCTGGTCAGCTCGGTGGTGGATAAGGAGACGCAGGAGAAGATCGATCTGGTCAAGGACCGGATGATGAAGAACTACGGTTACTGCGAGATCTGCTCCACCGACGTGCTGAATTTCGTCGCCAGCATCTTTGCCCGTGGAGACGCGAAGGAGTAGCGGTTGTCATTGAAAATCCACCAGGATCACTCTCGTTTCAAAGAGATCGTCCGCGGGAAGATCAAAGCCAATCTGAAGAAGTACGTTCAAAAGGGCGAGATGATCGGCAAGCGGGGCAAGGATCTGATCTCGATTCCGGTCCCCTTCATCGACGTGCCTCACTTCAAATATGGACACAAGGAGCAGGGTGGCGTCGGGCAGGGGGACGGGGAGATCGGCCAGCAGCTGGCGCCCGGAGCGGTGCAGCCCGGCAGCGGCCGCCAAGCCGGGCAAGCGGAAGGGGAGCACGCGCTCGAGGTCGATGTCTCGCTGGACGAGCTGGCGCAGATTCTGGGCGAGGAGCTTCAGCTTCCCAACATCGAGCACCGGGGCCGCGAGCGGATTCTCACCCAGAAGATCAAGTACACCGGCATCAACACCACCGGACCGGAGTCCCTTCGCCACTTCAAGCGGACCTACAAGCGCGCCCTGCGGCGTCAGATCGCGACGGGCGCCTATGATCCGGCGGTGCCGGTGGTGATCCCGATGCGGGAGGACCGACGCTATCGCTCCTACAAGCTGCAGAACGTCCCCGAAACCAACGCGGTCATCATCTACATGATGGATGTGTCCGGCTCGATGGGCGACGAGCAGAAGGAGATCGTCCGGATAGAGAGCTTCTGGCTGGATACCTGGCTGCGCCACCAATACAAGGGCATCGAGTGCCGGTACATCATTCACGATGCGGTCGCTCGAGAGGTGGACCGGGAGACCTTCTTCCACACCCGGGAGTCCGGTGGGACGATGATCTCGTCCGCCTACAAGCTCTGTCGGGAGATCATCAAGGCGGATTATCCGTCGGGCACCTGGAACATCTATCCATTCCACTTCTCTGACGGAGACAACTGGAGCGCTGACGACACCCGCAACTGTGTGGAGATGCTTCGGGCCGACGTTCTGCCGGTGGTCAACCAGTTTGCCTACGGACAGGTGGAAAGCCCCTACGGCAGCGGCCAATTCATCAAGGACTTGCGCGAAACGGTGGGCGAGATGCACAACGTGGCGCTCTCGGAGATCTCCGACAAGGATGCGATCTACCAATCGATCCGGGATTTTCTCGGGCGCGGCAAGTAACCGATGAGCCCCAAGAGCTTAAGCCCCCGCCTGAAGGATCTGAAGACGGAGATCGAGGGGTACGCGAGGGAATTCGGCCTCGATTTCTTCGAGACTGTTTTCGAGGTTCTCTCCTACGACGAGCTGAACATGGTCGCCGCCTACGGCGGCTTTCCCAATCGCTATCCGCACTGGCGCTGGGGGATGGAGTACGAGCGGCTGTCGAAGGGCTACGAGTACGGGCTGTCGAAAATCTACGAGCTGGTGATCAACAACGACCCTTGCTACGCCTACCTGCTCGAGTCCAACGCCGAGGTGGACCAAAAGCTGGTGATGGCCCACGTCTACGGGCACTGCGATTTCTTCAAGAACAATTTCTTCTTCGCCCACACCAACCGGAAGATGATGGACGAGATGGCCAACCACGCCACTCGCGTCCGCCGCTGGGTGGACAAGATCGGCGTGGAGAAGGTGGAGGACTTCATCGATCGCGCGCTCTCGCTGGAGAACCTGATCGACTACCACTCCCCCTACATCCGGCGGAATCCCGATCCGCGGCGAGCGGAGGAGGAGTCCAAGTCCAACCAGCGGGTCGAGGGGTTCAAGGTCACCCGCGAGTACATGCGTGGTTTCGTCAACCCCAGGGAGTTTCTCGAGCAGCAGCGGCGCAAGGTCGAGGAGGAAAAGCAGAAGGCGAAGAAGCTGCCCGAGCGACCCCAACGGGACGTGCTGCTCTTCTTGCTCGAGCATTCGCCGCTCGAGCCGTGGGAGTTCGACATACTCGCCCTGCTTCGGGAAGAGGCTTACTACTTCGCTCCGCAGGGGCAGACGAAGATCATGAATGAAGGCTGGGCCAGCTATTGGCACTCGACGATGATGACCAAGCGGGCCCTGAAGGATCAGGAGATCATCGACTACGCGGACCACCACTCCGGCACGATGGGAACCCGCCCCGGGGCAATCAATCCGTACAAGCTCGGGCTCGAGCTGTTCCGCGACATCGAGGATCGCTGGGACCGCGGCCGATTCGGCAAGGAGTGGGACGAGTGTGACGATCTGCGAGCTCGCCGAGCCTGGGA
>Ga0126379_10001247_pt1 | contig 15274 bp, 18 predicted proteins | sample PanSoiMetPlot_24_FD_92640 | JGI IMG/M metagenome (GOLD analysis project Ga0126379, IMG submission 92640) | Tropical forest soil microbial communities from Panama - MetaG Plot_24 | ecosystem: Environmental > Terrestrial > Soil > Tropical forest > Bulk soil | place: Panama | collected 2016-02-17 | reverse complement strand
CACGGGGAGGGCCACCAAGAACTCCCGCAGGAGCTTTCTCAGATCCAAGTGGCACCTCCGGTGCAGGCGGTGCAACTCCCGCTGCTCGTCGCTCGAATTCCTGTCCCAACATTTCAGAAGCGCGCAACATTGCTTCATCTTGCGGATTAATAGCCAGATTCTCTTGTACAGCATGAAAACGTGTCATCAATTCCTGAGGCGACATACCTTGCAACGGTATGGTTTCTCTAGTCGCTGGCGGCGGCAATAACCCTTGCGGCGGAGGTTCTGCAGCTTTCGCAGCTGCTGTCGCCGCTTCTCGTCGCTGCATCTCCGCATTAAGCAACCGAAGCTCTTCAACAGTAGCCTGTGTCCGATGCTCACGCATCAGAGTATCTATGCGCCCAAGTATCTCACCACTCGGCACACCCTGTAACGGCGAAGGCATCTCGATTGGTGTTTCACCCGGCCGGTATGTTATCTGCGGTGGTCCTGCGGGCGGAGCTGTAGGCGGCGGCTCAGCTTCAGGTGGCTGTGCTGCAGCTGCATTCCGCCGCTTCACCTCTTCATAGAGTCTCCCAAACTTATAATCAGCTTCTGTCTTACCCTCTGGTGTCCGCTGTGGAGCCAAATCATTTAAACGACGCATCAACTCTTCAGGAGGCAAACTCTCAATCGGTATCCATAGCTGCTTAATCGGATCAGTTGCCTTCACCAAATCAACATCACCAGGCGGCGTAGCAACATTTTTATGAAGCGCACCAGCTACACCACCCATGAGCGCGCCGAGCCCTGCACCGCCCAAAGCCTGACTCACGATCTCAGACGCTCGATCCGCGAAATCACGATTTGGATCACCCATCTGCTGAGTCAAGAACGCTGTCGCCCCGCCCGCAACTGCCTGCGTTGCGGCACCGTGAGCAATGCCGCGCATGATCCCCTTACCAAAGAGTGACTCTACCCGCCCCGGCAAAAATCCTTGTAGAGCTGCTTCTGGCACGCCGAGCGCCAATGCCTTACCTGGCTCAGTAAGTTCTCCGCTATAGTCGATCTGCCTCTGAACGTTCTCACCAGCCGCGGGCAAGAACGCCGCTCCTGTCGCACCAAGCAAGCGCAACCGCGCTGCAGCCGACAGTCCAGCAACTGCGGCACCCGCAGCTTCCTCTGGCGCCGCAAGCGCCGCCAGGGCTCCGCCGCCAATCATCGCGGCTCCCATCGGCACCATCTTCGCAATGGTGTAAGGAAGCCCGGTTAGCGACCAAGGGTGCTCCTCCAGGTCTGGCCGCTCGAATGTTTGCTCAGTCTGGTACTGTCGCTCAGCCCAATCACCAATAGCGTTAGCTGCATCAGTCGCACCAAACAGCTGAGCGCCAGCCTGGAGCCCACGTGCTCCCGCCGAAAGTCCACCATAAAAACCAGCCCCAAGACCAGAGGTAAGCCAGTTACTGGTATTTGGCGGCGTTCCCGGACTTGTCGACATGTCCGGGAACGGCGCCAGGTAAGTCGAGAACGAAGAAAAATCTGCGGGCATCATTCTTACCTAATAAGATCTGGGTCTATAGGTGCGAAACCTCTTTGCGTTATCCCGCCATACTGCTTGCTGTACTCCATAAAGTCATTGATTGCTTTTACTCTCTGCGCCTCCAGCGCATCAATAGCAGCTTTATTCTTCACCTTGTCCTGAGCCTCCAGCGCCGCTTTATCGGCAGTAAACTTGTTAATCTTCGCACCCACAGTGTTAAAGATTTGTCTCGCTACCTGCTCCTGCGTGGTCATCCCTGCCGCTCGTTGGATGTAAGGCCCGAACAATGCCAATGCGGTCCTCGTCGGCATCTTGGACACGGCATCAACGAACTCAGCGTCCGAGTATTGATGATGATCAGTAGCAAGATGTGCGTCCTCTGGTGAAACGTTATTTTGAATTATAGTATTCGCAGTTTTAGTAGGATTAGCTACAGATCTGCCGTTGATACCATTAGGATCATTCGCAGCCGCATGAGCAGCCGCTGACGCCTGTATCATCTGCTGAAATTGTGGAAGCTGTATCGTATTCGCATAACTAACCGGATCATGCTCGGCCATACTTATTTCATCAGGATTGTTCATCAAATGCTGCTGTATCGCCGGATTATTAAATGTGTTTGCCGCCTCTATCCGGTCGTTGATAACTTTATCCGAAGTAGCATTACCGCCAAAGAAATTTATTACTCGTTCAATACCCAACGGCCCCTGCTGAAGCCTACCAATTCTAGCAGCTTTCTCCTGATCATTCATGAATCCTGCTAGCGCACGCGTCGCTGCTGACGATTGAGGATTGTCCAATGCGCCGCTGTAATCACCAGAAAACAACTGACTGGCACCGCTAGGCGGTCCTACTGTTGACACTGGTACTTGCGCCGCCCGTCCTCGCATGCCAATCGCATCGCCAAGCATCTGACGAAATGCTGTAAGTCCAGATACAGGTGCTGGAGCCGGAGTAGGTACCTGCGATGCATCTGGTGCCGACACATCAGGTGTGCCGTCTGCATAACGCGCTACGCCGCGCTTGAGCGGTGCCATGTCAGTACCTCTCATAAGACCATCCATTACGACCGAAGCCCCACTGCAACGGCCGGAACATCTTCGACTGCGCGTCCCGCTTCATGTCGCTGATCGCATCATCGAACGCAGCGCGGAACTCCTTGGCACGATCCCACGCACCACCGCCAGCAACATCGAGGTCAACCCCACGCAGCGCCAAGTACGCCGCCCAGTTTAGACTGTCCATATGATGCTCTTCCGGAATCTCAGGATAAGCATCCGGCTGACTGATGCTCAACGCCGTAAGCGGCAAACGCGCAACACGCATGTTGCCAATAACGTTATCGTACGGTGTCAAGGGTATCGGGTATAGCCGCAACTGAATTGCTCTCGAAGACCCGTTTGTATCCTGGATCACACCCTCGTCCGTCGACCACGCCAATGGTTTACCTGGCGGCATCTGCGCGAGCTGCGCCGGATCAAAGAAATAAGTATCAGGCTGGCGGTACGTATCAAAATCGGCGTGTCCTGCGCGAGCCAGATCGGCCCGATCTCCGGTCATTCGCACAGAGATTACGCTGACAACATGAGGATCGAGCGTATAAAACTGCTGGTTGGATATCGTCGTAAACTGACAAATACTCGGCGTCACTGCATCGCGGATGCATTTAGTTTGCCGAGCAAACCGATTCACACCTTCGTTGATGTACCGAATCAGCCCCGTGTCAGACCACAGATAATCCGACGCACCGGCGACCTGATCGGAGACATCCCGAAGCATGTGATGTCGCAGCTCCGCCAGCATTTCATCGGTGCGCATAGTTCCTCCTACAACGACCACCGCCGACCACTTTCGCGCATTGCTTTCACTAACACAGCGGCAATTTCTTGTGCGAACGCATCAGGTAATCTCAATACCGTTTGCAGCCTCTCAACCATAAAATCACGAAGCTCATGCGCCTCACAAACACGTTCAGCTTGATTGTCACTACCCACTTAATCGACTCTACGATATGGAAACCTCAATCGCTGACGATAGCCCGTGACTTGTTGAGTCTGCGGACTAATGATCGGCACCGAGATGACAGCGTCATTCAAGACGCTGAGCACCTCTTGCGGCACGGATGCTTCGACACCAGCCATCAACAAATATGGCCGGCCATTGGCCGAGATAAACAACCCAGTCGGCGGGATCGAGGTGTCTTCCTCCAGAATAACCTTAAACCGCTTGGCGGTCTGCACCGGAGGTGACACCACCGGAGCAGGTGCATCAGATATCGTAGAGCGCGCGTTACGCGGTGTTATTGTCTCAGTATCCTCAGGAAGCGCAGTGCTCATTCGTCATCATCCTCTTCAGCTTCATCTTCATCGACCGCCATGTCAAAGCTGGTATCAAAGTCGTCCCCCTTGGGCGGTATGATCTTGTCAAGATTCTTGGTGAGAAACTTGATGACATCCTCCTCATCGTCAAAGACGAACTGTCGCTCAGGATTCTGCCAGGCCCCCTTAGATTTCTCGTTCTTAGCGCGAATCTCCGGATCGTCCATACAGACAACGAACCCATTCTGTGCACGTTCGATACGTATGCTGTTCATCACGTTCATCCTTGGCGCGTTGGCTGACTCTATCACCGTGAAGCGCTTCCCTGAAGCACCATCCCGCTCCGGCGCCCATACAGAGCTATGACCGGCTCGAGGACCTGGACGCTATACGCATTACCGACACCAGCAGCCGAGCCAACGCCAAACACCACATGCGGCGTCTGCCCGAACATACGCCCGACACCATTAGCCTGCCCGACCGAGAACATCATGCCGGAGGTCGAGCTGATCGCTGCCGCGTCGCCGATACTAGGAGCCTGGCCGAGAAAACCAGCAGCAGCCCCAACGACGCCAAGCCCTACGGCGTTACCAGTGGCCTGGACGATAGCACTGCCAACCCCCACCGCCGTGCCCATCCCGCCAGCACGCGCGACGACGGCGCCGAAAGCTGCCGCGATCCCGGCTCCTTGACCTACGGCATTGCCCACCGCGGCAACCAACGCCAGGCTAGTAGCACCCGCGGTGCCAGTCGCACTGGCTTGCGCCCCACCAACCTCCGGCATGACAGCGAAAGCGCTACCGGCACCGATCGCTAGACCAGTCGAGTCAGCCTCGAAAGCATACTCCGCAAAGGCGTTCCCGTAGCCATTGGCGATCCCGACAGCACCATAACCAGAGACACCCAGCGCCCCGCCAAAGCCAGCGGCGGAGCCTGCCACCCCAGCCTGAGACACGCCCGCCGCATCGCCATAACCAGCCGCATAGCCCGACACACCTGACATGGACGGCGCCACGGCATGCCCGATACCAGTGGCGTTGGCCACGCCGCTAGCCAGAACCAGAACCGCAGACGCTCCCTCGGCACCGCCGGCTCCACTCGCCGTGGCAAAGCCGGCGGACCCGCGAACACTCGACGCGTGCGCTGCCCCAACCCCACTTGCCTGACCTTTAGCCTTCTTCTGCTTACCACCGGGGGTGGTGCTGTAAGCAAAGGCGACGCCGGTGCCGGTCGCGAGCCCGATCGAGACCAAATACCCGCTGCCAGTCGCATAAGCAGCACCGATGCCAGCAGCAGTTCCTACTATCAACGTACCAACGGAAGCTACGCCGGACGCCGCACCAATGCCGGCCGCTTGGCCTGGCCGAGCTAGCACTGCGGTACCGACTGCCGCAGCGCTGCCTACGCCAACCGCACTACCAAGCGCCGACACCGTCACGACGTCGGTCGTGATCGTATCTACGACCACGCCACTGCTGTGACCAAAATTATCTGTGAAAATGACAAGCCCAATGCCGCCAATGAGCGCCATAGCTCACACGCGCAGCCGGGCCGCGTCCATCCGAGCCTTGATCACATCTGGATCATGCACACCGTCGGCGTAACACTCCAGCACTGCGTTGCTCATTGCCTTCTCGATGGCGCGCGCTCGCGACACGCTCGTCTCTGACATTGCCTTGACGGCAATACCAACCGCCTTGACCTCATGCGGATAAAGCCGGGCCGCCTTCGGCTTCAACCAGTCAGGCAGCGCTGATGGTAAACTACGCTCGGCGAGCCAGGAATGCGAGTAACAACGCAGACGCACCGGAATAGTCCCAGCTGCCGTACGGGCATAGTGGATCGTCACCAGTGCTTCTTCGTTATTCTTTGGCTGGGGTAAATGCGGTGAAACCTTGAACCACAGATCACAAATCCCGACAACGTCGAATTCAATCAGACATCGTCGGAATGCATCTGCATAATTCATTCATTGCAACGTGATTGTAGTGGCTGTGGTTAAAACCGGCGTCACGCCCGAGCCCGACACGATGTTCGGCGTGACCGTGCCGCCCCAAAGGATCGGCGTCGCGCCGCCGCCAGTCTTACCGGTCGAAAAGTTGGTCACCGTGCCGGCGCCGCCAGTCCCAGCCGGGAACGTAATGTTAGAGACCGGTGACATGCTTGCAGGACCGGCTCCCGTAATCGTCCAACCGCCCACCGTGCGTGGCACGCTCGCACGCGCGTAACCCGTATAGGCAACCTCGCTGGTCGATTGAGTGCCACCTGTGCCCGGGTCAGCCGTATGCAACGCGATCGAGATGTTGGTCTGAGGTGTACCCGCAGCGTTGTCCGCATAGTTCGCCCAGGCCACAGCCTGATAGATCAGCTGCAGGATTGCAGTCTCGGTCGTACCGGCAATGGCCATCGATCAGCCCTGAACGTGGAAGCAGATCACCTTGCCAGTGCCGACCAACGCGGCGGACAGGGTGACGTTGGTGTTGCCTGCCGGATCGGAGGTGACCGTAATGGCGCCTGTGGTGTCGACCGCCAAAGCAGCCGCCGAAGATTTCATGGTGTTGGTCGCTGGCATGCCCAACTGCCATTTCCACATCAACACACCAGTCACATCGGTGATCTCGACCTGCAGCGCCTGGAACCCGCAGTTGATCTGCACCGCATTACCAGCACTCGTAAAGAAACCAAAGACGTCAGCCGACGCCGTATTGGCCTGAATACAGTTACCGATCAGATTCCCCGGCCCGATATACGTCGGCGGGAAGGCGGTCGTATGCAGTGAGGCATCGATAATTTGTGTAGGCATAGGTAGCTCCCTATTAAGTAGGACTACGATCTCTCGATATCCACACCCGTTTTCCGTTACGAACTACCCATGTTCATTCTTCACTTTGCCTTAGCCGGCGTGACTGTGACGTCGATCTTGCCCACAGCGGGCTTACCAGTCTCGATCACCATAATCTCGGTCGCTGCCTCTGCCGTCGCGCCGCTCTCGGTAACGACACTAACCTGGATCGGCGCGCGCCCGGGCCCGGTCGCCGTCAAGTTCGCCGTCGTCGGATCAGATGGAGTGCCAGACACCTCCGGTGGCGGAGTGACCGTCACCGGCCCCATCGACGTCCATGTGGATGACACGATCTTGACATCGCCGCCTGACTCGTCCGTGAAGCTCACCTTCGCAATTCCGATGTCGCCAACGTTCATCTGCGGGCGAGGCGGCGCATCCTTAGGTGCTGACGCGGCCTGCTTGATACGAGCATCGTACTGCTCGGGTGTCACTGCCACCACAAACGGTATCGTTGCGGGCTCAGTCTTGCGCGGGTCAGCCTTGGACTGCTCGTGCTGCGCCTGATGCTGGTTGGTCACTAGAAATCTCCTCCAAACCCATTATGACGTGCTCACCATTACGCCGTGGCAGTGACCTCCAAACGAGCCATGAACGCATCCTGCAAGATCACAGTCCCCGTGTAGAGCTTCCAACCGCAGGTACCTCTTTGCGCTAGCGGATCACCAGGGGCCGGCTTGGGGTTGACCACCATCGGAGTCATGCTCGACTTGCCCTTGAGCGGAACCAACCCAAAGGCGTCACGCCCAAAGTAGAGCACAGGGTAGACGTCCCAGTTCACGCCGCCGGTCGAGCGATAAGTCGTCGCGCCAGAGGTCGCGGCGCCCGCGTTGATGAACGGTGCGATCACCGTCGAGCTGAGGTAGCGGCACTGCTCGACTGACCCGATTTCACCCTCAAAGGGGCTCGTATGAGGGCCATAACTGGCGACGGGTATGAAGCCAGTCATGTTGCGAATGTCAGACTCCAGATCGGGATGCACAAGCCCAAAGTACGCGGCTTCGACCGATCGCGTGTTGAAATCTGGGTTGCTCGCGACGACCTGAGAAATCTTCCTGGCATTCTGCCGGTTGAGGCCAGTCGTCACGCGACGCTGATCGGTGAGTCCTATAACCCCAGCAACGTTCGCGCGCCCGGCAACCAGATTCTGATACCATACGTTGGTACCAGCCTTGAGCACGTTGAACCGCAGAGTCTCGACAGTGACTGCGGCTTGCTCGCCCAGAATATCGGTGGACTGCTGGAGCACCGGATCGGTGTGAGTGTCTTCGATCACGTCGGTGATCGTGATGTAATCACCGTACTGGTATAATTGAACCGTGTAATCTTGGTTCGCCAGCATAGAGCCCGCGGGCGTCACGCCCTCGACCAGCGGCGTCAGGGCCAGCGGAATGTAGAACGGCTGGCCGACACCATTGGTGCCGCCGGCATCCGGACCGGCCGCACCAGTTGCTCCCTGCAAAAAGTAACGTCGGAACTTAGCTGTCTGCGTCGAGTTCGTCGGCAGGGGATATGTTTGTCCGAATTTTTCTATATGCAAATATGGCATTGCACGCTTGAGCATGCGTACGACCGAATATGCAGCTACTGCGGGAGATATATCGCCATAACTAGTAACTGCGACCATGGATCAACTCCTGGCTTAAGACGCCTTAGCAAATTCAGCGAAGGCAGTGTCAAAGTCGGTGGGAGGCGCAACCACGTTGGTACGCTTGGTCGCCACCGGCGCGAGGCGCGCTGCGGCAGCCGCAAGCGCAGGATTGACTGGAGCAGGTGACACGGCAGCAGGCTGGGCAGCAGCCGCAGCCGCAGCGGGCGTAGCCGGCTGTGCTGGCATGGTGTCCTGCTTGTACCGGTTGATCAAGTCGACAACCTCGGCAGCCGTTCCAGACTTGATAACATGCTCGTATGCTGTACGCAAATACGCAGGTTGTCTAGACGCCCAGGAGGTCAACTGCCCGGATACAGTGTCGTAGTCGGATACTTGTCCCTGTAGCTCGGACAGCTGGGATCGATCCGCCAAAATATCGATCGTTTGCAAATAGGGCGCCAAGGAAGACGCCATATCGGCGTACATACGCCGCGCCGTCTGCGCTAACAGACCCCGGATCATCACCTCGGTGGCGCGCGCCACATCCGGCCACTCGCTATAGAACGATTGCAACTGAGTGGCCTCTTCCGGATTAAATAACGGCGGTTCCTGGTACGTCCGCGGCTGAGGCTGAGGCTGAGGCTGAGGCTGAGGCTGAGGCTGAGGCTGAGGTGGCGCCGACTGTGCCGCCGGACTCGGCGCAGGTGGAGGAGGTGGAGGAGGTGGAGGCGGTGGAGGCGGTGGAGCCACGGGTTCCGGCGCCGGCTCGGCAACCGGCTCAGCCGGCGGCGCAGCCGGTGGTTTGGGCGCAGCTGGAGGGGGCTTCTTAGGCGCCACCGCTTCAGGCGGCGGCTTTTCCAGCTCCTCGATCGCCGCCGCTGCCGCCTCGGCGAATGCCGCATCGAACAGGTCGGGTTGCGAAGGTTCGACAGGTGCGGGTGGGGTAACGGGTGTAGGCACAACCAGCGCCGGAGGCGCTGGAGCTGCAGATGCAGGATTCTGTGCAGGAGTTTCCAGTACTGGCGCCGCCGGCTCAGCCGCTGTTGGCGCGGCGCGTGCAGCTTTGGCCATGACTCGTCTCCTACTCGCTTAATGTCGCACGTTCACCCGATAGATCACGCAAAAGCTTCTGGAGTGTACGTGCTTCACCTTGCAACAAAGCTACATCATCCAAGGGCGCCTTGACCAGGTGGTCCTGGCATCGGAGCAGGCGGAGCGACAGGAGCTGGCGCACTACCAGGAGCGCCGGGTCCAGCCGCATTTGATGCAAGCGCTTGAGCAAGTCCGTCTCCTCCTGGCGGGCCTGGGACGGCTGGTTGCGCTGGACCTGGTTGAACACCGGGTGCGGCCGGGAGTCCTCCTGAAAGCTCATCCTGCATACCTTTTTCTAAGATGTTTAGCGCGGTCTCCACGAGCTGCGCATCGGCATTGGCTGTGTTTTTCTGGCCTTGAGCGATGTTCTTGAACGAATCGGAAAGAATCTTGCGGAGATTGGCCTCGATCATCTTAGTTTGCTGATCCTGCTGCTCCTGCTGAGCTTGCTGTGCTGCCTGCTGGCGCCGACCCGCTTCATCCTCTGTGACCAGAATATCGTCCATATCCCTGGCTTTAATCTGTGCCTCGACGAGCTTGCGCTCATCGACGTGGATCATTTGTTCTGGCTTGAGCGTCTGCACTAATGAATCAGCCTGCATGCCACGTAGCTCCTTGGCCATGAGGCTGGTCGCACCACGAGCAACTACATCGTAGTCGCCATCGGGCGCCTGAGTAGGGTTGAACACCCGATTGAACAAAACCATGCTGTTGATCACAGACTGAGTGAAGGTGTCGAAGCTGCGGATAACGTCCTTGAACGGCAGCGCCGCCTCGCCACGAAGCATGGAGGCGCCCGCGGCCGTGCGCATCGGCTCGCTGGCTGTCTTCTCCATGTCGCCACCTGTCGCCGGACCAACAAAGGTTTCACTATCGGCGAACTTAAGCCCCAGCTCCACGATCTTGAGCAGGCTATCAAGGTGCGCATCGATCTGCACATTACGTACGGCAGGCCACTGCGCTTCGGGACCAGAGCCCTCGCGGTACCAGACTTTATACGCAGCGATCGCTGCCAAGTCCTGATCAAGCCGCAAAAGATCAGTATTGAGTTCCAGGTTAGGCCCACAGACTACACTGGCGTTATCGAGCAACATGCGCACGGCAGCAGCGACCATCATCTGGCTGTCACGTATTGCCTGTGGCAACCCAAACCCGATCGGACTCGTATCATCCTCGTCAAACAAGAACGTGTGGATCATCGGCGGGACAGGGATACTCGGCATCTCTTTGACGAGATCGGCCCACGGGTTGAGCCGCGCGCCAATCACGTTGGCGTCGAGCATCCAAATTTCCGCGTCGATGTAGTCGGAGAGCTTGTCGGCAGGGACCTCCACGCCAACCTCCTGAAGCAACATGCCGTCAACAGGACCATGCCATACCATGATCTCATATTTCATGGTCTCCGTTTTCATCTCGTTGACGTTTACTTTCACTCCCATCGCTCGCAATTCTTGCTCAAACTGCTGCGCGCGATAGTTACCCAAAGGATATCTCGTGAGATAGCTGTCGATTACATCCGAGAAAAAATCAGGACGGTTTCCCAGTTGTTTGACCTGAGTTTTGGACATGACGTGACGCACGAAATAACCATCCATACCTTGCAGGGTTTTGGCGCTGAGATCAGGATAGAAATCCCAAACAGGGAGAAACTCAAAGTATGGCTTGAAGACCACCTGCTTCTGCGGCCGCACCACTGGTGGGGGTGGAGATGAAGCCTGTGCAAGCGATATCGGCGCACCACCACCGTTCGCCTGCGGAGGCAGTGCTCCACCGTTCACTGAACCAGGCAAGGGTGAGGGTGGTGCAAGTTGTAGCTGCGGCGCAGCCTGTTTCGGTGTCGTTACCTTCCATGTCACCGTCTCCGACTTACGCACAAAGGGGCCACGTAGCACACCAAGTCCGTAGATGATCCCACTGCGGATCACCGCACGATTGAGCGCCACGTAATCCAACGCCTGGTGCCCACCCAGTTCCTGAAGCTGGTCGTCGATCAAGGTGGATAACTTATCAGCGCGCAAGTCCGCGTAGCGGTCTAACGCTTCCATGACGTAATTGTTGTAGGCAAAAGAGTCTTCTGGGCTGGGCGTCGACACGCCCATCTGCTGATCCTTCTCTTGCGCCAGGTTAATCGCATCCTTGATCTCGGCTGTTGTGATATCGGGCCATGGCGCAGCATGGATTTCCCAATTGCGCTCATTACCCTGGAACATCAAATTCATTATCCTGGCGAGCACTGAAATACACTTTGTCCTGGTAATCTTAGGATATGCCTTTGACCGGTTTGGGCTAAAAGCTGCCTCGACCTCAGGATCATAAAGTCCAAGATATTGTCTCTGGTTGGCTAACCATCTAATCTCGGTGATACGTCTATCTGAAACGTACTGCATAAAAAGACTATTAAATCTTTGCCCTAAAGTGCGTAAGGTTTCCGAAGAAATTTTCTTGACCGGTGGATCATGCGAAGCGGTCGACTCTCTCTGCGACGTCGGCACGCCGAGCGCAGGAGGTTTGAGCGCCGGATCAGGATACGCTTTTGAGGTATTTAATGGGGGTTGAGATGTCGGGGGAGCATTTGCCATTTATTTATCGCACATGATAGCTGTTGCGCTCGGGCTGACGCTGCCAGGGAGCACCTTGGCGCCGAGCTGCCAGGAACCCCTGCGGCAGACGGTATCGCGTTTCACGCTGGCGGTCACGATGGAAAAACCTGCATAGATAGCCGAAGGCATCCCCGGGATGGGAGTAAGCGTTCTTCTCGGGATCATGACCGCGGAGAGTCTCGCGCTTGAGATCGGCAGCGTAGCGCCAGCCACCCTTGAGCGCGCGGATCAACGTTTGACAGGATGGGTCGATTTGCAGTGCCGCTCGTCCCTCGACGAGAGAAGAGACGTAATGGTCGATCGCATCGAGGCGGAGCGGCAGGCGGTTGTTGGACTCTACGTCTACCTCATAATGCTGTTTGAAAATCTTGACTACGGTGCGCTCGTCGGTCTGGGTGCGGCTGGCAGCGGCCGGGTCGGCAGCAACGATAACGCGCGCAACTTGCGGGAACCGGTTGCGCAGGAGCGGCTGGAGTCTCTCTTGCACGAGACGCTCGGCACCCATACCCTCCTGGCAGAGTTCGGCGAAGACCTTGATCCGGCCGTCATAGTCCTGCTGCCCCAAGATCATGGCTGAGCCTGTGATGCCAGGATCGAGACCAACAACCAACGGAAAGTAGGGATTCGGTTGGAGCGTATGAGGGAGAGCAACATGGAGATCAGCTCTGAATCCTGGAATCACGGCTTTCCCGGCGATGGAGAAGCCCCATTCAGCGTCTACGAACTGACGGACCCAGACCTCGGACTTGCCGGCGACGGCGTCCCGGTAGTACTGGACTCCGCCGGGAAGATTCTCAAGGTTCTCAGCATCAAGCGTCAACCCGCCGGGCTGATGGTAGTAAGACGCAATAGGTTCCAGCGTAGGGGTAGCTAGCGCGATCGCAACATCGCTCGGGCTATCCGGGACTGGCTGCGGCGTGGGAATGCCAGGCAGTCGCTTGAACCGGCGCACCGCCGGGCCATGCAAGTAGTCGTACCACCACACGTCCTCAGTACCCGGGTTGCTGGAGCCCCACATCCCCCAGATCGTGACCGGCGTGCCGTCGGGTTGGCGGTAACGTCCCAGCCGGGCTGAGAGCGCGTCGATGATCGCCTTGGGGATTTCCACGAACTCGTCAATGATCGCAAAGTTGATTTCCAGAGAAAGCACGCGCCGAACATCGTCAGGAGTATCAAGAGGCCGGAATAATACCTGACACTCGACATCACCAAAGCGCAGCGTGAAATTTTTGTCGGTGGCGTTCCAGGTGCCGGCGATGCCGTCTTTAAACCAATAATCGAAACTAGCTAAAGTCGTGTCCTTGAGCATCGGCAGCGTGTTGCGGACGATGACGGCTTTGGTGCGTTTGATCCCGTCAGGACTGGGGGCCTGTTTGGAAGCGAGGTAGATGAGCTTGAAGAAGAGGGCGGTGGTCTTGGCACTACCAACTGGACCAATTATCCAACTATAAAATAAACCAGACAAACGATAGTCTTTAATAAAAGCTTTGATCGTCGGCGAAGGTTTGTAATCGATAATTGATGCCATCACACATTACCTGCTATAAACAGAACAGCAACGATGTATCGAGCACCGTTGCTGTTCCTAACCTTGACCGCATTGGAGGTGCGACCATGGGTAGACCACGTATACCACTTGCTGAACGTTTTTGGACAAAAATTCAGAGGACTGACAGCTGCTGGGAATGGACCGGCGCCACAGACCGCAATGGTTACGGAGTAATTTCTGTACCCACTCAAAACAAGCGATATCAAGTCTTTAGAAAAACGCACCGCGTTGCCTGGGAGCTGGCGTATGGCGCAGTCACCGGCGAACTGTGCGTCCTCCACCATTGCGACAATCCAAAGTGCGTCAGACCTACTCACCTCTTTCTCGGTACGCATAGCGACAACGCACATGACAAGTACGCAAAAGGACGACAAGCAAAAGGAATGCAACGAAGCAGTCTCACCGATGTAGACGTGTGCACCATTCGCGCTAAATATGCCACAGGTGGAATTTCCCAGCAAGCTCTAGCGGTTCAGTACAATATCGGCCGCGAAGCCATCGGGAAGATCGTCCGGCGGGATAACTGGAAGCATCTCCCTTGACGAGTTCCCGTCCCGGCCTGATATTGAGAGCGAGCGCGCCACCAGGCAGCTGCCCTCCCCAGCCCCCCAGCCAAGGCGGTGTCATGGTTTGCGCGCTCACCCGCACGCTCATTGGCGCCAGCATGAGGCTAATCTGTGGCCGGGACGTTACGTAAGGATCGTAATGTCGGCAGCGGCGCTCAAGACTGCGAAGAGCCCGGTCTTGAACGGCCACGGCGTAGAGTTCCCTGAACTTGGATTGCCTTTGCTGATATCAATCACAGCCATGACGGCGCCCGTCGCGTCGATCCCGTCGTAGAGCACGAGTGATCCCGAAGCGCCCGTCGTGTTGATAGAAACCTCAGACAGAAAACCAGGCCGGCTTGCAATAAGGTAGCTCCCCGCCGTGGTCAGGTGCGTCAGCGTTGCCGCGATCTCGCGTGATGAGAATATCCAGCGGGTCCTCTCGCGCGGATGGTCCTGCCAGACGGCGACCAATTGCCAGCCGGCCTGGCCCTGCGCGGTCAGCATCGCCTCGGGCGCAGTGGAGTCTGACCGACTCCATGGCTGATCGAGCACCTTGTAAGCTACTAAATCTACCATTTAATCCACATGGCTTAATCAAGATCATGCCCAGGCGTGACGCCTGGGCCGGTCCCGGCCGGGATGGCCTTGCCGAACTCTTTTCGCGTAGCCTCGAGTTGAGCGTCGCGCGTCTCGTATTCAGTGTCCTGATTATCCAGATGGCCCGAATAACAGGGGTCGAACGATCCACGCTGGGGGCAGTAGTTGTTGTCCTCTGGAGTTGTCGCAGGGGTGTAAGTCTCTTTCGCCTTGGCCATCACTTGTTCTCCTTTTTGCCGAGTGGAGTTGGCGCGCCCTTTCGAAGAGGAAGAGCGGCGAGCTGCGCCCTGGAGCGCTTCTTGTCGGCAGCAACAAAGTCAGCGCCGACGCTCTGCGGGATGCCGATGTTGGACTTGCCGGCTTTGGCGATCTGCATCGCTACGCGTTGCTTCCGGCTTGTGCTTGGCATTATCGGTTATCTCCTCTCCTGTTTTTTGTCTTGCGGGTCAATGGATCAGCCGTCCCTGCCGCGGCGGTCGATCCAGCCGATTGTATAAATCGAGTATGCGCTGCCGGCGGCGCCATCGCCCACAGCCCTGATCTGGGCAGCATTGCTGGTCCGGATCGAGGAGATAAATGTCGGCGTGTTCGTGCCGCTGATATTGCGAACCGTGGCATTGGTCGCGGTAACCGTCT
>Ga0126379_10001246_pt1 | contig 15276 bp, 13 predicted proteins | sample PanSoiMetPlot_24_FD_92640 | JGI IMG/M metagenome (GOLD analysis project Ga0126379, IMG submission 92640) | Tropical forest soil microbial communities from Panama - MetaG Plot_24 | ecosystem: Environmental > Terrestrial > Soil > Tropical forest > Bulk soil | place: Panama | collected 2016-02-17 | reverse complement strand
CCCTCGATGCGGATGTTGACGTTGTGGGCGTGGTGCGTCTTCAGGTCGTAGAGCTTGATGGCGCCGAACTGCTCGATCACGATCGCGTCCGGCCCCGCCGTCGCAGCTTTGAAATCGAATCCATCGCTGTGAAGAGCCTCCGATACCTGCTTCGTCTTGGTGTCGTAGGCAAAGAGACTGACTGGACCGTTGCGATCCGAGAGAAAGTAGATGGTATCGCCAACCCACATCGGATGATGATCGTTGGAATTGTCGCGCGGAATCTTGACGAGGCTCAGGCCTTTGAGATCAACGATCCAGATGGGGGTCGTTTGGCCGCCGTGGTAGCGTTTCCAGGCATCTTGCCATTTCGGATGCGGAACGTACGCGATATGAGATCCATCAGGAGAGAACGACGCGTCCTCGGCGATCGGAAGCGGCAACGCAGTCGGTAAACCACCTTCGACCGGAACCGTGAAAATCTGATCCTCGAAATGGATGAAGTTGCTGCCCCACGACGTGAAGAATATCTTTTTCCCGTCAGGTGTCCATCCACCAACAAACTCATCGGAGGGATGATATGTCAGTCGCCGCGGCACGCCTCCCGCCGCCGGAACGGCATAGACGTCGCGATTGCCGTCGTATTCGCCAGTAAACGCGACTGTGGAGCCGTCAGGTGAAAAGAACGGAAGAGTCTCGGTTCCTACGCCTGTCGTGAGCCGATGGGCCTCTCCGCCTTCGCGGGAAACGATCCACAGGTCTCCGGCATAGTTGAACACGATGTGCGTCTTGTTCACTGTTGGAAAGCGAAGAAGAAGAGGCGGATCGGACTGCGTGGCGTGGAGAAATGCAACTGCGAAGAAAAACAGTACGGCAACAAACGTCAAACGGCGCATGTTGGCGCTCCTCGGAAAGTGTCGGGGAAGGAAATGGGAATCTTAAGTGCGTCGAACGTAAAGCGTCAAGATTTTGCTACAACTCCAGGCATCTGCGGACGATCGGCGGCTGCATTCACAATTGGGTAACCTGCTCGAAGTGTCACGCATCAAAAGCCGTATATGTCGTCCGTGAAGCCTGGAAGTATTATCCCAAGCTATATTGCACGAGCGGGTTGGCGTGTGCTCAACGGCTATATTCCGATGATGTCGATTGAGGTTACGCGCGAGTGTCCGTTGAGTTGTCCGGGATGTTATGCGTATGGCGATAGCCACCTTGGAGGCGAAACGACCCTGCGCGAGTTGAGCGACTTTCGTGGTGATGCACTGGTCCACGGAGTGGTGGATTTGGTTCAGAAGCATAAGCCAATGCATGTGTCGCTCGTCGGCGGCGAACCGATGGTGCGCCATCGCGAGCTGTCGAGGATCCTTCCCATCCTCAGCGAGATGGGCGTGTTCACCATGGTGGTGACGAGCGGAGTCGTCGCCATTCCCGACGAGTGGATGCAGATTCCACGGCTGCGCGTCGCCGTTTCAGTCGATGGCCTGCCGGAACACCACGATGAGCGGCGAAAACCGGCTACGTATGAAAGGATTCTGAAAAATATCGCGGGCCGCTCGATCAATGTGCACTGGGTAATCACGAGGCCGATGCTGACCCGTCCCTCCTATCTCGAGGAATACCTCGCATTCTGGAATGCGCGTGACGAAGTGGATCACATCTGGGTCAGCCTTTACAGCCCTCAAATGGGTGAAGAAAGCCCGGAAAAACTCTCGGCGGAGGACCGTGAGCGAATCGCGCTCGAATTGCCCAGGCTTCGAAAGTCGTATCCAAAGTTGCTGCTGCCGGAAGGTGTGGCGCGGGCATTTGTGAAACCACCAAAGAATCCTGATGACTGCCTGTTTTCGAGGATGTCGCTGAATATTTCTGCAGATCTGCGAACTAATGTCGAGCCCTGTGTGTTCGGAGGTACTCCCGATTGCAGCCAGTGTGGATGCAGCATTAGCAGCGCTCTGCACTGGATTCGCGATTTAAGGATCGCAGGACCGCTTCGAGTGGGTCATATGGTGCGGAGTTCGCTGGCCGTGGGATCTGCGGTAAGAAAGTTCCGTGGAGAGCGGGATTCCATGAATCGATGGAACCATGTTCGGTACGTCGGCCACACATCGGATCTCGTCCAGATTCAGACCCAAGAAGAAGGCGAATCTTAGAGGATCATTCTTGGTGATTGGGGCTTTCCGTTCAGAATTCCGAACCAGATGGCTGAGTTTTGAACCGCGCCCTACGCGTTGTTCTCGGCGGACTCTGCGGCCGTTCTCCGCGACCTCAGCGTAAAGGGTTCTCTTTGCAGCCGCTAGAAAGCACACCGATCCTCGGTATGACTCCAGACATGCAGCGCATTCTGGCAGCGCAACCTAAGACCGCCGGGAGCGCCAAGAAAAGCTGCAGAGATCGCTGAGGCTCCGCTCTGCGTCCTATTCTTTTGGCCTCGTCTTTCCCGGAAGGCCAGCGGGATTTTCGTGAGTTCGCTCGCGGAAACTCCCGCGTAGTCCGGAAGCGAGGCCAACGCTCGACTCGCCAAACTTGTCGCGCAGTTTGTCCGCAGCCTTTAATGCATCCTGCCAGCGCTGCTGGCGATTTCCTTCCAGCAGATCGATCTGAGCGGCCTGCGTTGTGAACTGCGACGCATGCACTCCGAGCAGGCGGATCTCTCTTCCCTTCTGCCAATTCTTGCGGAACAACGTTCGGATCTGCTCGAAGATTTCGGTGTCGAGTTGCGTCGGGTTCGGAAGCGTATGTGCGCGGGTGATCGTGGTGAAATCTTTGTAGCGAAGCTTGAGTTGAACGGTACGGGCGTGAAAGTTGGATTCGCGAAGGCGGCGTCCGACCATCTCAGACAAGCGCATCAGCGTAGACTCCAGCCGTGCCGGATCGGCAGTGTCTTCGTTATAGGTGTGCTCGTGGCTGATGGACTTCGCGTCGCGATCCTCAGCAACCTCTGAGTCGAACCAGCCTCCGGCATCTTCGCCCCGCGCTTTGCCGGCAAGAGCGAGGCCCCACTTGCCGAAGCGATCCTCGAGTTCGCCCTCTTCGAGCTTTGCGAGATCACTGACTTTCTTGATGCCGAGAGCGTGAAGATGGGTCTCCATGACCTTGCCCACGCCGGGGATCTCACGGACGTCGAGCGGCGCAAGGAACTTTGCCTCTTCGCCAGGAATGATCCAGAGGACGCCATTGGGCTTGGCCTGTCCGGAGGAAACTTTCGCAATCAGCCGCGAACTGCCAATGCCCACCGAGCAGTTCAATCCGGTTTCGGCTTTCATCCGTTGGTGCAGACTGTGAGCTGCTTTGAGCGGTGGCCCGTGCAGTCGTTCGGTGCCGGTCATATCGAGGTACGCCTCGTCGATGGATGCCATCTCGACTTGCGGCGTGAATGTACCGAGTATCTTGTAGACCTTTTCGGAACACTCGCGATAACGGTCGGGATGTCCGTCGACGAAGATCGCGTGCGGGCAGTGCTTGGCCGCGGTACGGAGCGGCATGGCCGAATGGACTCCAAACTTGCGGGCTTCGTAGGAGGCAGCGGAAACGACGCCGCGCTCATGGCGCTGCCCGCCGACAACAACCGCCTTGCCTTTCAACGATGGATCGTACAGTTCTTCCACGGAGACGAAGAATGCGTCCATGTCGACATGGAAGATGGACCGGGTGAAGCGGGGCTGGTTGGCGGCAGCCATGCAGGAAGAATTTTAGCAGTGTCAGTTTCGGAGAAACTGCTGATTCGGCAGGTAGAAACAGAGTCACACGAGGAGCAATCGGGCATTTTTGTCGCTGCCATAGAAAACTCTTACCGCTGAGGCGCGGAGAACGGCCGTAGGGTCCGCCGAGACGAACTCAGCGATCTCCGCGACTTTTCCTGGCGCTCTCGGCGGTTCTTGGTTCCGCTGTTAGAATGCCCCGCATGTCTGCACGCGCAATCAGGATCCCCGCTCGTATCGTTTTCTTCGTCTGCGGAGTCGTATCGCTTTTGAATGCGGTTCCTTATGCGTTGCTGCGGGGTGTAGACCTCCCCGTACAGAGCGAATGGGTCATATTCGTCGTTGCCTTGGGGGTAGTCGGAATTCTCGCCATTGCCGCAGCAGTGGTGCCCTGTTCCAAAATTGCGAAATGGTGCAACACGGATCGAGATAATCCGCGGTTGTTTTCGACACCGCTCAAGATACTCGGCGTCTTTGCGGCGATTTCATATGGAGTTGCGCTGCTCGCCTATTTCGCTCCACACACATGGAATCTCAATCCGCAGCTGATGCTCGCGCTGTGCCCGCTTTACTTTGTGAGAATGACGATCGATCCGTCACCGGTCCAGATCTTCTTCCTGCTCGCTCCCATCAACGCTGCCGTGTACGGCGCACTCGGCGTAGTCGTAGCGTACGCATGTTTCGCCATTCGGAGAAAAGCATCGAATCCAAACTCGTTACATCACGTGGCGTGATCGCCGTCACACAAGTTGGTGATTTCGTTGAATTCCCTTGCGCCGCTCGTTTTGAGGGAACATAAGCCCTCGATTTGTCGACAAGTACAGATGCGGCGACTGTTGCGCTACATCCCCGTAAAAGCAAGCCCCCGCTTCAGGATGACACGCTAGCCAACGACTTCTCTGCCGGACCACCAGAGGCGCGCATCTGTCTGACTCGTTCGTAAACCTTGCCATACTCGCGTGCAGAAGCGTTCCAGGAAAAATCTTTTGACATGCCGTTGCGCATCAGGACTTGCCACGAGGTCTGGTCGCGGAAAGCTTGCAGGGCTTGCTTGATCGTCAGGAGTAACGACTCGCCGTTGTATTCGGTGAACTTGAAGCCGGTGCCTTTGCCGGTGCGGGCATCCCAGGGCTCGATAGTGTCATCAAGGCCGCCAGTGGCACGAACGATCGGAACGGTGCCGTACTTCAGGCTGTAGATCTGATTGAGTCCGCAGGGTTCATAGCGCGAGGGCATTAGGAACATGTCGGCGCCTGCTTCGATCTTGTGGGCGATGGCATTGTCATAGGCAACTTTGACCGCGATCTTGTTGGGGAATTGCTTGTTCAGGCGTTGGAACATCTCTTCGTAGGCTTTGTCTCCCGCGCCAAGCGCGACAATGATCATTTCTTCGCGGGCGAGGCGGTCGGCAACTTGCGCGATCAGGTCAAATCCTTTCTGCGCGGCGAAACGCGACACGATCCCAATCACCGGAAGTTTCGGATCGGCATTCACAACGCCAAAAGCAGCGAGCAGGTCCTGCTTGGCTTTGGCCTTGCCCGAAAGATCCTGAGGCGAGTACTTCGCGGCAGTGAACTTATCTGTCTGCGGACTCCATTCTTCGTAATCGACGCCATTCAAAATTCCGGTGACCGTTGCGGCACGATCACGAAGCACACCTTCAAGCCCGAATCCGTATTCTGTCGTCTGAATCTCCTGGCTATATTTCTTGCTGACCGTCGTTATGTAGTCGGAGTAGGTCAACGCGCCTTTCAGGAAGTTCACCTGCCCAAAGAATTCCATCTTTGACATGGTGAAAAGATCCCAGGGCAACATGAGCAACGGCAGAGTCTCGGGTGGGAACAGACCCTGGTAGCCCATATTGTGGATAGTGAAGACCGTGCCTGTGTCCTTAAAGGCCGGATCATCCGCGTAAGTGGTGCGCAGCAGCACCGGGATCAGCGCCGATTGCCAATCGTGGCAATGAAAGATCTGCGGCGCTCCGAGGATCTTTGAAGCTTCCAAAACCGCACGGGAGAAGAGGGCGAATCGCTCCGCGTTGTCGGGATAATCTCCTGCGGGCGTTCCATACAGAGCGTCACGATCGAAGTAAGGCGGATATTCCACAAAGTAGAAGCGGACTCCGCCCTGCGCTGCTCCGAACACAACAGATGGGAACCGGTATTCGTCATCAAAAGGAACCGTCACGCTGCGAACGGCGGTTGCTGCATCTGTTAGCTTTGTCTGGCGATAGCGGGGCAAATAAACGCTGACTTGATGTCCGAGGGCAGCCAATGCGCGTGGCAAGGCGCCTACAACGTCGGCCAGCCCTCCGGTCTTGGAAAACGGGACGCCCTCGGAAGCAGCGAATGCGATATTCATAAGCGCAGAACCTCCTTACGCCCGCAGGTACGCGGCGCACGATATGATGAGAGTAAAGGTCGGGCCGAGGTCCGAACAGCTTATGATGCGGTTACCGACTTGCAAGTCTACTTCCCGAAGGATTGAGGGTCAACGTGCCAAAGGTAGCTTCCGCGCGCCGTCCGCAAATCAAGCCTAAATTGGGACAACATTTTCTGGCCAGCGACGAGATGGCCCGCAAGATCGTCGATGCTCTTGGCGATGTGTCGGAAACCACCGTGCTCGAGATCGGGCCCGGCAAAGGCATTTTGACAACTATGCTGGCCAAGCGGACACACCGACTCATCGCAGTCGAACTGGACCGGGTCCTGGCAGCTCAGCTGCGCCTCAAGTTCGGGATGTCAAGGAATGTCGAGATCATCGAAGCCGACATACTGGCGGTCGATATCGATTCCCTTTTCGGACCGAAACCCGGGTTGGGACGGCCCGGCATTGAGATCAAGCCTCAACCTGTGCGAGTTGTCGGCAATCTTCCCTACTACATCACGTCTGACATTCTGTTGCGGCTGTTTGCGTTTTCCAAGTACTTCGAGAGCATCGTCATCATGGTGCAGAAAGAAGTTGCCGACCGGATTGCAGCGGAGCCGGGTGGAAGCGATTTCGGAGTGCTGTCTGCTACGGCGCAGCTACATGCGCGCGTGGAGAAGTTATTCACGCTGCCGCCGGGCGCGTTCTCTCCGCCTCCTAAGGTGTATTCCACCGTGCTTCGGCTGACCATCGATCCGCAACATGAGAAGTTGGGTGTGGCGAGCGACGGGTTTACCGATTTTCTCCGGTTGTCGTTCTCGCAGAAACGCAAAACGCTGTGGAACAACTTGAAGGAAAGATATCCCGAAGCCGGCCTGAAGCAGGCTCTGGCGGAGGCGCACGTAAAGCCCACGGCGCGAGCGGAGACATTGAGCCTGGAGGAGAGCGCGTCGGTATATCGGGCGCTGAGTGGAAATAAATCGACCGGCAATCGAAGCTGAGCGCCTGATTTGTCATCCAGAGCGTAGCAGTGAAGAGAGCCCGCGACCTTCACTGCGAAGTCGCAGCATCCCTACCCTCTTCCCATTCCATCCACGAGCACATTTTCAACAGCAATACGCCACGATGTTTCGACCACGTGAGCACGACGCAATTTTCGTTCGCGGCACTTCCACCGGATGTAAGATTTCTCTAGACAGGATCTTTCCAGCAGATCATGTCTCCGCCGGCTGACTCGGCCGAAAGGAGAGGTCATGGCCAGCACACTTCTTCGCCATCCTGCCGTAGCGGGCCGGTTCTATCCGGGCGATCCAGAGGAACTACGTGCCGAGATACAGTCTTACCTCCAGCCAACAGATTCCGGAGACTCTGCACCAATTCGCGCCATCGGCTGCATCGCTCCGCACGCAGGTTACATGTATTCGGGTCACGTAGCTGGCGCCGTGTTTGCGCGAATTGAGATCCCACAGCTATGCATCGTGATGTGCCCGAATCACACGGGGATGGGCCGAGCGTTGTCCATTATGAGCGAAGGGATCTGGGAAACGCCGCTGGGAGAAGTTGGGATTCATGATGAATTCGCGAGCGCGCTGAAACGGAGCTTCCCTGCTCTCGAGGAAGACATGGCAGCTCATCGCGCCGAACACGCAGCCGAGGTCGAGCTTCCCTTCTTGCAATCGCTTCAGCCTCAATTGCGATTTGTCCCCATTGCTCTGGGTACGGGTCGATTGGAAGTGCTTGAACAACTGGGTCTGGCGATAGCTGGTGTCATCGCTCAGCACACGGAGCCGGTTTTGATCGTTGCATCCAGCGACATGAATCACTACGAATCCGACGCAGTGACGCGGATAAAAGATCACAAAGCGATCGAACGCATTCTGACCTTGGACCCGCGAGGACTGCACGAGGTTGTTACCCAGCAGGACATCAGTATGTGCGGGTATGGGCCGACGGTCGCGATGCTAACCGCAGCCAGGCAGTTGGGAGCAAAGTCGGCAGAACTGGTGAAATACGCGACTTCAGGCGATATCTCCGGCGACCGGGATATGGTCGTTGGGTATGCCGGCGTCATTGTTTCCTAAGCCTTGCTCCTTGATCGGCCGGCCGTTCTACGCTTTTCTTTGATAACTCGTTACCTTCCTGTTCTCCTCCGAAAAATTTCCTGTAAGGAATCTCTCCAATCCCGGACTACCGTTACAGACGAACATGATCAAACTGGAAAAACTGCAGAAGTCCTTCCACGGCAGACCTGTACTAAGAGACCTGTCGTTTGAGGCGCCAGACGGCGCTATTACTGGCCTGCTTGGGGTAAACGGTGCCGGGAAAACAACGACGCTGCGCGCGATCTGTGGAGTGCTGCAACCAGAGTCGGGATCAATCACGATCGACGATGAAACAGGAGAAAGTGGATCGCCTCAAATGCAGCAAAACGTTGGAGCACTCCTCGACCATATGGGCCTCTATGCCAGGCTGACCGTCCGTGAGAATCTCGAGTATTTCGGTCGGCTGCGCGGAATGAGCGGCCAATCGTTAAGTAACAGCGTCGATCGCGTCATCTCCATCCTGGGCCTGGAGGCAATCGCCGACCGTCCTACTGCCGGATTCTCGCAGGGCGAACGGGTGAAGACTGCACTGGGACGAGCGGTTCTGCATTCGCCCAAGAATCTATTGCTGGATGAGCCCACGAACGGCCTCGACATCCTCACCATCCGTTCACTCCGAGAATTGCTGAAGAGATTGCGAGACGAAGGAACCTGCGTGATCTTCTCCAGCCACGTCCTCGAAGAAGTGCGTGCCTTGTGCGATACCGTAGTCGTGATTTCGCAAGGGAGAATCGCGGGCCAGGGATCGGCTACCAAACTTTGCTCGCAGACATCCACCGGCAGTCTGGAAGATGCATTCGTACAACTTACATCCGCGGGAGACGCCCGAATATGAATCATGTATTGACCATTGCACGCAAAGAAATCGTCGACGGAGCGCGCGACTTCCGGTCGCTGCTGGCTTCTTTTCTTTACGCCATCATGGGTCCGCTGGTCGTGGGATTAGTGTCGTTGGCTGTGCGCGGCACATCCACCTCCGGAGCGGCTGTACAGACAAGCATGATGGCGGTTTTCACTCTGGTCTCTGCCTTTGTCGGAGGAATGAACGTCGCCATGGACACGGTCGCCGGGGAAAGAGAGCGCCGGTCGTTACTGCCGCTGCTGTTGACCGCGGTTCCCAGGGAAGCGATCATGCTTGGTAAATGGCTGGCGGTGAGTTTCTTTGCACTTGCTGGCCTGTTCGTCGATCTGCTCGGATTTGCAGTCGTACTGGCACTGACTGGAATACACTCCCCAGCCCTGTCTTTGCCAGGCTTGGTATTGTTGGCCCTCGGTTTGTTCTCCTTGCCGTTGCTGGCGGCGGCGATGCAACTCCTTATCTCGACAGCTTCCCATGCCATCAAGGAGGCGCAAACCTATCTTTCGCTGATCGTATTTGCTCCAATGGGAGTCGGAATGTTTATGGTCTTCTCCCCCGCCGCAAAGCACGCTTGGTTAGGCTACCTGCCGATTGTCGGGCAGCAATTGCAACTCGAGGCGTGGTTCAGCGGACAGCCAATCGGACTCTGGCAGCCTCTCGCTCTTGGATATCTCACTCTGGCTTTGACGTTCCTCGCCTTGATGGCCGCCGCAAACAGGCTGCGACGTGATGAAATCCTTTACGGCAACTGATGCATTGGCCGAATTCACAGCAACTACGATCCTGGAACGAGAGACCTTGGACCGAACCAGCGTGAAGGAACAGTTCGAGCGCATTCTGGCAGAACATGGTCCCGCACTTTCGCGGCTCGCAGGCAGCTACACAAACACGCACAGTGACCGCGATGATCTGTTGCAGGAGACCGCCTTTGCGATTTGGCAGGCACTTCCCAAGTTTCGCGGCGAATGCTCGGAAAGAACCTTCATTTTCCGCATTGCACACAATCGGGCAATCGCTTATCTGAGCCGATACCGGAACGAGAAGGTGGAAGCGCTTGAAGATTTTGATGTGCACGATCCGGCCCCGGGCCCCGACTCCGACTACTCGCAAAGGCAACGCATTCACAACCTGCGAAGATCTGTCCGGGCGCTGCCGATTCCTTACCGCCAAGTGGTCCTGCTGACACTGGAAGGACTAGGTTATCGGGAGATCGCGGCCGTGCTGGGCATCTCCGAAGGCAATGTAGGGGCTCGCCTAACCCGCGCCCGGCAGCTTTTGCAGGACGCAATGGAGAAACAGAAATGACCACAGACCTCGATCTGGAAGCCTTGCGGAAGGAGTGGCAAGCGGAGGAGTCGATTCCCCCTACGCTGCGCAGAGACGTCGAACGCCAATCGCGATCGATGAAAATCAGTCTGGCTGGCGACATCTTGGTCACGATTGTTATCGGAGGCGGGTCGACGGCATGGGCTTTGCTTTCCAGCCAGAAAGATGCGGGTTATGTGGCATTCGGGGCGTGGATGTTTATCGCTGCGGCTTGGATGTTTGTGTTAATGACGAATCGAGGCCTTTGGTCGCCCTCGGCAATGGATGCAGCCAGCTTCATGGATCTTTCGATCCGCCGGTGCCGAGCCTCTCTCGCCGCGACTTGGTTCGCTGCAACGCTCTTCGTGGCCGAGACGGTGTTTGGACTGGGCTGGGTCTACAGGCATGCCGATCTGCACGAGTCCATCGGAAGATGGCTCTTGTTCAGCTCAATTCGAATTGACCTGGTGTGGATTTCCACCATCGCATTTGCTGCCGGACTGCTATGGTTTCGGGCTAGGAAAAAACGAGAGTTGGCAAGTCTGCTCGATTTGCGAAGAGGGATGGAGGAAGTAGACAAACCCGGTAAATCTCTTACGCAGTAGCGACGGCCGCGCGCTGCACGCGATAGAAAATCTTAAAGGGACTCCACTCGCGTGAAGTCCCTGAATTTTGAAGACGTCAGACTCGATCTCAGCGGTGCGGGGCACCACCAGGGGACGAGTGAGTGGCCGGTGGGGCGGAACCACGCCCCATGGACGGAGAGGCCGTCGAACTGCGGCCGACACCCATCTCACCGGAACTGCGGCCCCCGCCTCCTTGGCCGTAAGACGGCCGGGAATTTCCATGCGGCGAACTGACGGAAAATTGCGGCGCCGGCTGTACCTGCGCAAACCCTGTCTTCGCCACTTGGTGATTCAAGTGGTTCAAATTGCCAAGTGATCCGCGAGGAATTCCCATCCCGGCTGATCCGGCGTTCACCGTATATCGGGAAGTCATCATTGGAGCAGTCGTCGAAGCTCTCCCCACCAACACAGTCTTATTTCCGGCTGTAGGAGCGACAAGTGGAGTTACGTGCACCAAAGTCGTGGGCCGTTGAACCGGAGTACTGACCCAGCCACCCCAGCCGCCTGGTTGCCACATCCAGCCGAATCCCGGAACAAACGACCAGGCTCCGTAACGGTAAGGCAACCATCCCCACGGGTAGGCCGACGCATACATGTACCCGAAACCCGGATACCAGCCCCACGCGCCATTCATGAATGGATCCCAGCCGACGCCCGCGAAGTAAGGCTGCCACATCATGCCGTAGCCAGGCACATTTTGGTAGGCGCCGTAGTAATTCAGATCGCTGAGCCCATACCCATAGGGAGATGACGCATTGTTCTTTGCGTACTCATCGTGATACGAAACGGCTTCCTTATCCCACGAATCGAGCGGAGCTTCTGCGATCTTGTTTTCGATCTTCGATTTGTCATCGTTAGCGGCATCGAAGGTCGCAGTCTTCTTCTTGGCCACCGCCAAGTTGCCGTTCGGTCCTTGCACGTCGACGTCGCCCTTGAATACCGCTAGATTGGCCATCTCCGTCGATGTGTCGACGCGGAAGTGCGCGGCTCGGTCAAGCGAAACCTTCTCGCGGGAGAAATTCAGGGCAAAATCGTCTTTGCCCAGCCAGTTGACGTAGGCCATGCCATCGACGAGGTTGACCTCCGAGACTCGCTGGCCAGCGTCAGTCAAGTTCAACTTGCTGAATTCCACGGTCGTATTCGGCGTGAGACGCATGGAGCTGCCATCTTCAAATTCCACCTCGGCTCTGCCCGTAGCACCGGTTTTTAGATGAACGCCTTGAGTAATCGGCAGATTGACGAATGCGTTCTCGAATCCGAGCCCAGTGTTCTTATCGATCTGAACCGAGCCCTGGACGTCGCTCAACCGAACAATGCGGGCTTGCGACTCCGCAAGGGCTGGAACGGCAAACACTGCTACGGCGCAGAAAACCAAGCTGAGTTTCAACGGAGATGGAGCGGTCATGACGCCCTCCAGGATCTTGTGTCAACTATTAGAACACGGTTGGCAAGCAGAGGTTGTAAAAACTGGGTAATTGCACAGGGGTAACGTCACCCTCCCGCGCTCGGCCAATGGCCCGACGTTCAGATTCCTGGACGTCAGTTTCGGGAGGGTACGGGCGGCATCTGCAGGATTCGAAGGGCGCGGGCGCGTACCACCTTCATGACAGAGGTGTCGTCGTAAATCTTTTGCAGGATAGGAGCTACCGCCTTCACTTCGGCCAGTTCTCCACTGCGGGCCTGGTCTTCCATTCGTTTTGTTTCGTCGTCGAGCGCCAATTTCTGGTAGCGATGGTAATAGGTAAGGCGACGGCCAAACTCCAGGGTGGCACCCACGCTCTGGAAAAGCGTGGTTAGCTGTTGCACGACCGGCTGAGTCGAGTAGTTGTACTCGGCAGACGAGCTCCGCGTGTCGTCTTTATACACGAGCTTCTTGGCACCCGTGAAAGCCAGTTTCTTATTTCCGGAATCGACCTTTCCCGAAAAATAGTGCGCCTTTTCAGCTAGTTCGAAGATGCGGGCACGAGTCGCCTCGGAAAGAGTGAAGCTCATTTCGTAGTCGTCGCGAACGTCAGAATCTTGCGAAATCCTCCCCGACGACACGTAGCGAGTCTGGCCATCGGACTGCACCAAAATCTCGTAGTGCTCGGGACTAGAATTCGGGAAATCGAGAGAGAAGCTGACGGACGCCCCGTCAGAAGCGGCAATAGCCGCAGCTGTCAACCACTGAGCCGCGAGCAAAACAGATAGGAGCAAAAGCGCGGTTCGAAGTGACGAGGCTCGCGAATGAAGTTCCTTTTCCGTTGACATCCTGTCTGTGACAGCTCTAGCCAAAGATCCGCAAAATTCGATGCCCAAATTATGCCAGAGATGCAAGCAGTTGGGGTCGCTATCGCGCAACGAGATGTTGCCGGTTCAGAGTTCCGGCAGTATGGAGGTGACAGATCGCGATCGCCAGAGCGTCGGAGGCGTCCATCGGCTCGGGTGGCTCCGCAAGGCTTAGTAAACGCGTCACCATATGCTGGACCTGCTGTTTCTCGGCTCGTCCATAGCCAACCACCGATGACTTGATCGTAAGCGGTGAGTATTCGGCAACCTCGAGGCCAGCCGAGGCCGCGGCTAGCATCGCGACTCCGCGGACCTGACCCAGTTTCAAGGCCGACTTCACATTGAGAGCATAAAAGACATCTTCAATCGCAACTTCGTCGGGCTGGTGCTCAGAAATCACTACGCCGAGCTGGGAGTAAATCTGGGAGAGGCGTCGAGGTAGCGTTTCGCGGGCCGATAGCTTAATGGCACCGCACGTCAGGCAACAAAGCCTGCCGCCGGATTGCATTTCGACGACACCATATCCGGTGTATTCTCCGCCGCAATCGATCCCGAGGACTCGCATTGGTTGAGTGTAGCGCGGAACCTGTGCGACCGATAGGAGTATCCGTGGTTCGGAATTCGTCACCAAGCCCAGGCGTACGCATCGACGCGAGGATCTGCGCCTGCGCTTAGCACTCCCGTGGCAGAGTCGATTATGATCCCGCCATTTGAACCTAACGACCATGGCGGCGCCACGTGCAACTTATGGCCCTTGGCGGTTAAAGCGTCCCTGGTTGCAACGGGAATGCGGGACTCAACCGACAGATCTCCGGGATACATCGTGTGTGGGAACGGCGATGCCGGAAAGCTGCGTGAAGACCAGCGCGGCGACTCAATCGCCTGCTGAATGTTCATGCCAAAATCGACCATGTTGATCAGGGTTTGCATCGTGCGCATCACTTGATCATCGCCGCCCGGGCTGCCGAGGATCCCGTAGGGCTGGCCATCTTTCATGATCAAGGTGCTCTGCAAGGTGCTGCGCGGGCGCTTGCCGGGCGCGAGCGCGTTGGCTTCGCCACGGAGGAGAGAGTAATAATCACCTCGGCAATTGAAGATGATGCCCGTGTCTCCCATCACGACGCCCGTGCCGAATAAGCTATGCAGGCTCGGTTCGAAGCTCACCATGTTGTGATCTCTATCGACGACTGCTATGTAGCTGGTGTCGCCGACATGGCTGGCATCGCCGGTTAGTACTTCGTAAACCGGGCGGTCCAGGTCGGCGTTGCTGCCTGCAAATTTCTCCGGATTTCCCGGCCGCAAGTCGAGCGAAGCTTTGTCAGGGTCGATAAGCTTACGGCGTTCGCGTGCGTAGTCTTTGGACAGGAGGCCATCGTAGGGAATTTTGATGTAATCCATGTCGCCGAGATACTTTTCGCGGTCTCCCATCGCGAGCTTTACCGCTTCAGCGCTGGTGTGAAGAAATTCAGGACTGTTGTGACCCATGGCTTTCAGGTCATAACCTTCCAGCATGTTGAGAGCGATGAGTTCGGTCGGACCCTGTGTCGCCGACGGATTCTTGTAGATCTGGTAGCCCCGGTAGTTGATCGAGATCGGCGTTTCCACTTCAGCGGTGTATTCGGCGAAGTCTTCGTAGCGGAAAAGTCCGCCGTTTTCCTCAGAAAAGTTCGCCAAGTCGCGAGCGATGTCGCCCTTGTAGAAACGATCCCGGGCCGCCTGTAGTGCTGCGTGCCTGCCTTTCGACCGACTGTCTTTTTCTGCCTCGACCAACTTCTTCAGTGTTTGGGCCAAGTCTGGATTTTTGAGAATCGAGCCAGATTTCGGCGGGTGGCCGTTGGGAAGATAAATTTTCGTGGTCGTGGGATATTTCAGAATCTTCTTTGATTCGGCGATATACGAGGCGCCAAGCTCACTGAGTGGGAAGCCATTCTCGGCGAGATCGATCGCTGGCTTCAGCACTTGCTCAAACGACATCGTCCCCCAACGGTCGAGCAGAATGTACCAGGCATCGACCACGCCCGGCAGCCCTCCGGAAAGAAGGCCGTCACTTTCAGGGATCTTGCCTCCGTTGTTCT
>Ga0126379_10001244_pt1 | contig 15277 bp, 10 predicted proteins | sample PanSoiMetPlot_24_FD_92640 | JGI IMG/M metagenome (GOLD analysis project Ga0126379, IMG submission 92640) | Tropical forest soil microbial communities from Panama - MetaG Plot_24 | ecosystem: Environmental > Terrestrial > Soil > Tropical forest > Bulk soil | place: Panama | collected 2016-02-17 | reverse complement strand
TGGAGTCTCCGGTGAAAGAAGGCGTCATCTACGCCGGCACCGACGACGGCTTGATCCAGGTGACGGAAGACGGCGGCGCGCGCTGGCAGCGGATCGAGAGCTTTCCCGGCGTACCTTCCAACGCCTACGTGAGCCGCATTGTGGCCTCACGCTTTGACGACAAGCTGGTCTATGCCACGTTCGAAAATCATCAGAATTCCGACTTCAAACCTTACGTGTTGCGCTCTGCCGACCGCGGCAAGACCTGGACGAGCATTGCCGCGAACCTGCCGGAGAATGGTCCGGTGTGGGCGCTGGCTGAGGACAGCGTGAACCGCGATCTGCTGTTTCTCGGCAACGAATACGGCGCGTGGTTCTCGCTGGACGGCGGAAAGAAATGGTTGCAGCTCAAAGGCGGCTTGCCGGTGGTGGCGGTGCGCGATGCAGTGATCCAGGCGCGCGAGTCAGACCTTGTACTCGCGACGTTTGGACGATCCTTCTACGTCTTGGACGATATTACGCCGTTGCGGAATGTCAATCGTGAAACTCTGCAACAGGAAGCGGCGCTGTTCCCGGTACGCGACAGCCTTCTCTACATCCAAAGCGCGCGCATCGGCGGCCGCAACCAGGGCTTCCTGGGCGAAACGTTCTACGCGGCGCAGAACCCGCCCTACGGGGCCGTCTTCACCTACTACCTGAAAGACAAGTACAAGACGCTCAAGGAAATCCGCCAGGATGCGGAGAAGAAAGCGGCCAAGGAGCACGGCAGCGCCTATCCGACCCTGTCTTACCCGACGAAAGACCAGCTCCGGGAGGAAGCGGAAGAACAGGCGCCCACCATCTGGCTCACCGTCCGCGACGAGAGCGGAAACGTGGTGCGGCAGATCCCCGGCACCAACGAGAAGGGAATCAACCGCGTCGCCTGGGACCTGCGATATCCGGGGACTACATTACCGCCGCCGCAGGCGGACCCGATTGCTGCGATCTTTGAGGAGTTACAGTCAAATGGAACTCTTGCCATGCCGGGAACCTACACCGTGCAACTGTCCCGCAAAGTACGCGACCAGTGGACAGACCTTTCGCAGCCGCAAAAATTCCGCGTTTATACAGAAGCGGAAATGGGAATCAATCCGGAATCGCTGGCCGAACTCCACAAGTTCCAGCGTAAGCTTGCCCGCCTGGACCGCGCCGCCAGCGCGGCGATTGCTTACGGTAATGAGATGAATGCCCGTCTGGGTTCGATCCAGCGCGCGCTGGCGCAGACCCCCGCCGATACCCGGCCGCTACGCCAGGAATCGGATGCCCTGGACCGCGATCTGACCAAGCTGCTGATCTCTCTGCGCGGAGATCAGGTGCTCAGTGCGATGAACGAGCAGACTCCTACATCGATCATCAGCCGGATCCGGGGTATTGCCTCAGAGGAACGCTTGTCCAGCTCCGCGCCGAGCGCCACGCATACCACCGACTACGAAATTGCCTCGTCGGAATTTGCCGATGCGCTCAAACAGCTGAAGGCGCTTGCCACCCGCTTCGACACGTTGCAGGAGCGCGTGGAGAAGGCCGGCGCTCCCTGGACATCAGGCCGTTTGCCTGAGTGGGAGGCGGATCAGGAGAAGTAGTCCCTTGTTATTGAATCAAGGAGATTCAGCTGGCACCGCGTGAAGTTTTGTTCGAGGGGCTGCGAGAAGAAGAGATTTCTCAATCTTCCGCAGGAGACCGTCGAGCAGTTGATTCTGCTGGGCGAACCTCTTGTTTTCCGGATTGGGTCGGCAGTTATCCTCGGTTCATTCAAGGTAGACGCGAACAAACTTGTGATCGAACTCGCCCAAATCGAGGGAGGCGGCGAGGGTGTGCTAGTGGCCCTCGCTTCCTTGGTTAAGCGGTATGCCAAATTGCGGAACCTGGCTGAGACGGAATGGATTGTCCACGCAGTGTCCTGTGCCAAGCCGAATGTCAAACTGCGGCGCGTACTGGAACGCCGGGGATTTGTCGTGACACAAGTAGCAGGCGTGGGCGAAGCCTATCACTTGGTGGATTCTGTCTGATCCCACACACAATTGCATTTACTGGTTCGAAACGCTGTCGTTGGCCGGCTGGTCGGTGCTAGCGTTAATAAACTCGTAGTCGTTCCAGCCTGTCATGGTGTGGTTTGCTGATTTGCTGGTGATCTCCATACGGAGCGCGTCGTACATTACGCCCTGCGTTTTGTTTGTATGGAGGGTTATAACGTTGTCCTGTCCCGCGGCAGTCAGTTGGCTGGCGCTCCACTCGAAGACCACCCACTGGTAGGTCCCGGAGAAACCGCTCCGCACTCCCGCATCGGCCGCCTTCAACAGGTGCCAGGTCAGTGCTTGGCCATTGAGTGACACAGTCAGATCAGATTCGGCCGCCGCCAGTCCAACCGATAATGTCGCGAACGCCCCCTGGGCATGCTGGGCTGAGGTTGTGGTGAAGTGGATCTGCCAATCAGGCACGGTGGCAGTAGCGCAATTGCCCACATAGGAGGGGCAAATATACTTGTAGCCATCGGTCGTATCGTCAGAGGAATTAAAGACGCCGGCGAATAAGCCAGGATTGAAAACGTGCCATTGCACATAATTCCACTTGTGGAGGTCATTGGTGGCTGGCGTGGAGCCAACTGCGGTTGCGTAGTAAACAACCGCTCCGTGGTTTGCAGTGAAATCCTGCCAGTAATTCCAGTTGCCCCAGTACTCGCGGTCATCGCGGCCTGAACTGTTTTCGCCATGTAGAAATTCATGCGCAGAACGGTCGGGTGCGCCAATCGTCCAGATGGGAGTTGCGGTCCCGAAATTTTCGGGCGTGAAAGTCAGGTTCACGTTTGTTGTCTGGTTGGCTGCGACGGTTACGTTGTCTTGCCGCAGCTCACCCCATTGGCCCAGCACGTAAGCAGACAGGCGATAGGTCCCCGGAGTGATCCTGGTGATTGCAGCATTGTCGCTGGCGTTGTTATTCACCCAGTATTGGCGCCCTACACCGGAATACTGAAAGTTCGTGTGGTTGTCGCCCAGGATCGCCCACGCGGTATTCACCGTGGAAGATCCGCCGCCAGAAATATTGGGCTGCACAGTCCCACGTCCTGACGAAGCAATATAGCCATTCTGCAGCAGAATCCCTTCAGCGTCATAGAAGGCGTTGGCCGAGCTGGCGGCGTTCAATGCGTCCTGATACAGCGATGCGGGAGTCGTATTCGATCCGCCGACGGTGTTGAAGTGAAAATAATACGGGCCATACATCCGTCTCAAAGTGGTTCCTTGCGCCACGTTAAAGGTGAAGCCGTTATTGAGATGGTTAGACTGGCACTCCATCATCAGGATCGTGTCGGTGAAGATCAGGTCTTGTTTCGTTGGGCCGGCAACAAGCGATTCGGTGCTGGGGATAACCGTCCAGGCGCCGTACGTAGAGCCGTAAAGCCCATGGGCCTGATGCAAGTACTCGTAGCTCGAATAGTCGTACTTGGTGTAGAACTCCCGGCCAAAACCTGCAGGGAGGCTGAGGCCATGCAGGTCGAGCGCGGCATTCTGGACCTGTCGGCCGGGATCGGTATTTCCGAGGACGCTGGGAGAAGGAAGCGCGATCGTTGTTGCCCCGAGATTATTCAATCCCGCATTCACCGAGTAGGTATTGGTGAAGAGCGTCTGGCTGATACGAAATACATATTGGATCTGGCCTATGCTTCCGGCGATATCGCTGGAGGAGTGGTTCACTACGAAATAAGTGTGGAATCCCGAATCGTTGTCCGCAAGGATGAAATGCTCGCTGTAAGTGAATGCGTTACTCGAGTTGGAAGCGGTGGTTATCCACCAATCGAGATAATGGTTCCCGTCTTGATGAAATCCGGCGCTGACCGTGCCGCTTCCCAGCCCGGTGTTATCCATGTAAAGCCCTTTGGGCTGTCCGTTCGAGTTCTTAGTCGTAGTGTCAACCAGGTCGTCGGGATGCCCGTTCAAATGGACGCTGAAGACGTTTCCGGTCGTGGAGTTCCAGTCGAGTGAGATTACTCCGTTACTGATCTTCCAATCCGTGGCTGTGCTGGTGTTGATCGTGATAGTTGCATTGGCTGGCACCACAGCGCAAAACGCAATCGCGGTTACTCCGAGCAGAAACAATTTGTTGGCTTGCATCATGTTTCGTCTAACTCCGCTGACTAATCTGCTTTTGAGCCTCGATGCCTATACATCTTTGCGGTCGTATGCCGCAAGCGCTTTCGCGAAGATCGCGGTATTTTGAGTTGCAAAATGTACCAAAATGGAATGGTTAGCGCACACGCTCTACAACTAATTCACTTAGCTCGATGGAAGGCTGTTAGAGGGATTTTCACACAGGCAGATTTCTCATCCGCGTGCTTTTGTAACGCGAAACGCAAGGAGGCTCAAAGGACGGCGGGAAGAGGAGCTTCTGAACCCTCCTGGGGACGACAGTCCCTCAAGCCGACTCCTTTTCTCCGCTTTCTCTGAACCGGGACTCTCATGAACCATTAGCGGATCGCATCGGCTCGGACAGTGCGAATGCCGAACACGCCTGGAATCGCGTTTCCCTCGGTTGCCTCGAAGCGCACGGTGATCTTCTGCTTGTCTTTGACCAGCTCGCTGGGTAGTGGGTATTCCACGTCGAAGAACCTCACGTCTTTTTCCGGGGAACGGCGCTCGATGGTCTGCTGGCCCAACTTAGCGCCGCCGGCCAGAACGTTGAACTCTCCCTTCCGCCCGCGCGCGTCGTTGCTGTAGGTTACGACCAAAAGCATGGGATGGGTTGGATCCACAGGCAACTCGAAAGAGAACCATTTTGTTGCTTGCCGGCCATAGCGTCCCATGAGTTGTACCGGCGAAGAGTCCTCGCCCTGCTGTCCGAAGTCACGCTCCGTCTGCATCTGGCCAGGCTGCGCGAACCCTACCGTGGCTGCTTCCACCCTCTTCTTTTTCTCCGCCTCAGCAGCATAGGCTTCTGAAGTCTTTTGCCATTCGGCAGGCGTAAACACATCCCAATAGACCGCGTAGCGACGCCGCGGCATGGTGTAAAAGGGCGCGAACTCGATATCGCTGCTGAGTCCCACGTTCGCGGTACGAAAGACGCCGGGCTTACCGGCAACCGGCTTCAGCCAGTCGTCGATTTTCTGATCTGCCGTAACCAAGACAGGCGCCGCCGGCGGAAGCGTCCCACTCTGGCGGAGACTCCGGCGGTCGAGCTCGGGTCCAAGGTCCCCAGCCAAGACCAAGGGGCCCCATAGGATTGCGGTGCGATTGGGATTGTCAGGCAACGGCTCTTTCCGCAATGTTTTCGGCAGCACGATCTCAACCGTGTCGCCTGCTTTCCAGGTCCGCGTAATCTCGACGTACGAATCGGGCTTGGGGAGGTCCTTGAGCGCATGTCCGTTCACGTCGACTTTGAAGCCATTGCCGGCCCAGAAAGGACGCCGCAGGGCCAGCGTGAACTTCTTTGCCTTGTCCGGGCTGACCTTTAACGTGGCCGTCTCGCCAATGGGCAAATCAGTGCTCATTTCCAGCTTCACGCCGGCCGTTTTCCAGTCGACCTGAGTCGGTGCGTAGAGGCTGACCCAAAGCTTCTGCAACGCGGGCTGCTTTTGTGCGTCATTGGGCAGAGATTCGTAGTAGATGCCAAAGGCGTGGAACGCGTGTGTCTCCATCTGTGACCCGACACAGCACGTGAAGCTCTCGAACTTGTCCTGATACTCGTGCTGCGCGCCACGGCCGACCGGCACCATGTAGCTGACGCGGCCGTCTTCCGGGTCTTGTCCAGCCAGAATTGCGTTGAAGAGCGCGCGTTCGTGAAAATCCGCGTACCGAACTTCCGGGTCAACCGTAAAGAGCGTGCGCGCCATCTTGATCATGTTGTAGGTGCCGCAACTCTCTGCAGTGCGCCCGTCGACCATGTCGTTGAGCTTGTCCGGCTGGCCAAAGTATTCATTCTTCCCATGGCCGCCGGTGGCAAAGCTGTGGTGCTCGGCTACTTCATCCCAGAAGAATTGCGCCGCTTTCTCGTCTACTTCGTCGCCGGTATAGATGTACCGCTCCAGCGAACCCAGCATCTTGGGCACCTGGGTGTTGCCGTGCTTGCCGGCAAGGATGTCCTGCCCACTCGCCAGCGGATCAATGATTGCGCGATGCTCGAATTTGCCGGAGAGCTTTAACCAGCGGGCGTCGCCGGTATCGACATACAAATCCACCAGGACCTCGTTCATGCCGCCGAACTCAGTGGCGAGCATGCGCTGAATCTGCTCGTCGGTAAGACTGGCAAGAATCGTTTCCACCCAGGTGGCAAATTTGGTCTCCACGTCCAGAGCCGTGCGATTGCCGGTGAGGCGATAAGCATCCCGTAGGCCGGCGAAAATCTTGTGCTCCACATACCACGGCGACCACAGGCCATTCAGATCGAAGCCGCCGGAGCGAATGATGCCCTTACTCAGCTCCTGGAAGCGGACCTTGCCATCGACGCCCTGGCCATCCATGAGAGCACCCAGATACCCGTCGCCTTGGGCTTCTTGGATGTTCTTGAGCTCGCTGACAACGTCATCGGCGCGGTCCTTGAAGCGCGTATCGCCGGTGGCCGCATACATGAGACTGACCGCCGAAAGATAATGGCCGGCGATGTGACCGGTAAGTTGCCGTCCGGCGCCGTCCCAACCTCCATATCCCTGACCCTTGGCTTGCAGCCCGGCGCGCTGGCGCAGGTAGGCGAGCATGCGATCCGGCTGCAGCTCCAGGAGGTACTGCGCGTCGAGATCCTGGGCCCGCTTGAGCGGGCCGCCGGTCAGGCGCACGTTGCTCAGCGGCAGGGGCTCGGCCTTGACGTGAGCGATGATGCGAGGGTTCTTGTCGAGGGCGGCCGAGCCGCTCGTCTGGGCAAATGTAAGCGCTTGCAACAACGACCCTAGGAGCAGCAAATGAATGGCGGGTTTTCTCATTGGAGTCTCCGGAGAATACGACTCAGACTTGAGCGTGTTGTAAACGGTATCACGGAAGCGCCGTCCCCGGTACTCAGATTTGTAACGGAAGGCCTGAAACGCTCTTAGGCTCTTCTTCACAACCTACAAGAGCACTTGCCAAAAAAGCAGCTCGTTGGGGCGGGAGTGCCTGACGGCTGGCAGATTCTCTAACAAGTGATTGTCATGGACGGATCGCCCTCTATCATCGCGAGTCCCAGCGCCTCAACGTGGGCGCGCAAGTTGTGGCTGGCGATGTCCTGCGCGGCTCTGCTTCTTCTTTCACCCGCGATCGCTCGATCGCAGGCCGGTGCAGCCGGCACTGGTGATTGCGATCCTGGCTTACGACAGCCGGAAGGAAATCCTCCCAATGCCTACGCGCAAAGGAGCGGCCGCTGCGAAGGCATTTATGCCAGGGAAATAGCCGCCGCAAACCTCGGTATTGCTTCATTCACGAAACAGTTTGACAGTTTCGACGCGAACGCTGACGGCACGATTCGTCTGGATTGGAAAACGCCCGCGCCCAATGTTGTCCACATACGAGCGACATCGTTAAAGCCGCGATTCTTTTACCGAATGGACGCGTTGCGTCCAGTTGGAGCTGATTCTTGGCTGTGGCCGACGGATGTCCTGAAAGTCTTGGGTATCGACAAAACCAGCCTCGGCGTTGTCGCCACGACGACGGTCCCCCTGAATGGAATCGACCGGGCCGTATATCTGCCGCTGCGGATTTCGTCAAACGGAACCGCCCAACCCCTTCGTCCTTACGAAATTCTGCTGCGTTCCGATGTCGAGTTGTCCGAAGTGTTTGTCAGCATTGCCGAGTTGGATAAACAAGGAAAGCCCATCAAGTACCTGCGACAGAACAAGCCGCTTCGCTATGGCATTTATCCCGCCGAGAGGGGCATTCCGGTTTCGATTGGGGCCTCTGAATTGCGTGAGGGAGCAATTTACCAGGTGGATGTAGGTGCAACGCTTCGAACCGGCGGGTCGGCCAATACCAAGTTCTGGATTTATGGCGGCATTTGATCATGAAAAATCAAGCCCGCGATCAGCTTCGAGAGTTGCTTCAACAGAAAGTGAAAGCTGCGTCGGAACTCGCGGTTCGCGAACAAGGGAATATTCCGGCTGACCTGATTAAGGACATCTCCAACTTTAAGCAACTGGTTGAACTCCACCAGTCTGTGACGCCACCTTCGCCCAGGAAGCGGTGGGTTGTGCCCCTCGTGCTGATCACTACTCTGATCATTACCAGTGCTCTGCTCTTCGTACATCTTCCCGAAGCGCGGGTCGACCTGGATCTTGTCACCTCGACGCTCGCATTCACTGTTGACGAGCCGCAGGATCTGGCAACGAACGTTCGCGTATTGTCGATTAGCGCGTCCGGTCTTGACAGGATTGACACGTCTGGACTCAACGAGCCCGGACGGCTTGTCGCTTCCAATCGGGGTGGAACGGATTCGATCCGCCTGTCTCTCCCGAGCGACGGGAAAGGCACGATTACGCTGGAAAAGATCCAGCTTGCTGCCAAGAGCCGTGTAACCCTGGAGACTCTTGAGGGATCGAATCGATTTCGCGTGGCCTGGAAGCTTCCAAGAAGTGAATCCCCAAGGCCGCTGAGCGTATCCGTGCTGGGCGAAGTCCAGGTGGGCCTTTCAGCATCGCCGCCAAAGGTCCTGCGCCTAAACACGCCCACAGGCTTGGAGATGATTCCAGGCTCAGACGTCGTGCTTGAACTCGATCTTCCTGAAAATTCAGAGTTGGCGATCGAGCCGCAACTTCCCGTGTCCATGCTGTCGTTCGCTACGGTTCACGAATTGGTTGGCGCAGAAAGCAGCGCCCGCCAGGTCTCTACGATTCGATCCGGCACGGTCTTCATCCAGTCTCTGAATGGGCAGAAATACGATTTACGCGCAGGAGAACGGCTTCGGTTCTCTGACTCTAAAGGCGAAATGCAAAAGACCGCTCTCCGTCCTAATGCGATCACTGTGCAGTACGAGGGCAAGGTGTGGGGCATGAGCGCTGGCTCTCACGAATATCCCACCTCGCTCATGCCGAGCCTGCTGGAATGGCTGCGAGCCCGGCATGGCCTTTCACTCTTGTGGGGAAGCACTCTCTACGTTACCGGCATGCTGATGGTTGTCCTGCGATGGTTTCGGATGGTTGATTGAGGGAGGATGTCATGAATCGTTCATGGACGAGAATATGTGCGTGCGTTTCGTTGCTGACGCTGCTGTTCACTCCTCGACTCCTCACGTGCGCGACAGGTCAACAAGGCGACCGCGTAGGGCAACTCGAAGACTTAATCGTGGTTGTTCGAGCCCGTGTCAACGATGACGATAAGATCGGGACCGGGATCATTTTTGGAGCCTCGGCGAATCGCCTTTATATTTTCACAGCGAATCACACTGTAAGGATGGGTGCATCGGCGGCGGATACCGTCTCAGTACAAGTGAAGTGGCTCCCTGGTGAACGCCTCAAGGCCACTTTGCTCGACAACGCTGACGCGGGCCTTGACCTTGCGGTCTTGAGTATTCAAGTCGGTGACTCAGTTCCCGATCTTCACTATGACGTTCTGGGCGACCCAGCCGCCCTGCAGCCCGGCGAGGACGTATATACGCTCGGCCATCCCAACGGGAACCTTTGGCAGATGAACATGAAGCCGGATGCTGTTTCCAGCAAAAAGCTTGACAGCATATTTTTTCAATCGAGCTTCATTGCCCCTGGCCATTCTGGCGGCGCATTACTCGACAAGAATCACCAGCTCGTCGGCATGATCCTGAGCGATCAGCCGCCACACGGCGAGGCACGGGCCGTGGATCGCATTCTAGAGTGGTTACAGCAATTCGATTTTCCGCTAGAGCTTTCGTCTCCGGGAACTCCCAGCAACCTTGCCCAATTCGAAGCCGGCATTCGAGAGGACGTTGCGTATAACTGCACGGCATTGTCAACGTGGCCGAAACCGGATGCCAAGCCAGCGGACAGACAAGCCAGCCTTCTTACTGTTTTGAAGCGGGTAGAGAGCGAGCCGCGCTTTCGAAGCGTGAGGTCGACCGTGATTGCCGATCTTTACCGCTGCATCGGCGGTTCGTACTTCGTGATGGAGGGCGAGATCTGGGACAAGGTGCCCAAGGCGCTCCCCTACCTGCGCCACAGCCTGGAGAGTAACCCGGCGCAACCGCTGTTGAAACAGAACGTTGCCTACTTTGAGACATTTTTCCAGAAGCGTGAAGGAAATATGCAGGAGTATCTGACGAACTGCTTGCAGGTTCTCAGGGGCGGTGGGGACGATTCCAACATTAAATCGCTTGTGGATCAATTTATGGGCGAGATAGCATCTCCCGAATTTCAAGCGAAGCAATGGCTGATGAAGGATGCAACAGCTAACCCTCCGCTTCAGGGCTGGCTGGATATCCTGAGCATGAGAATCAAGCGGGAAAACAACATCGATGCCCCGGTGGAAGTTACGAGTTCGTTACTCCCAAATGGCATGGTAGAAGTGAAGGCCAAAGTGGGCCCCAACGTTTTTCTCTGGGACGTCGACTACAAGAACAAGAAGTATTTTCCCAAGAATAAATTGACCGAAGACTATATGACTCTCGTGGACAAACCCAAAAAATGATGTGATTTGTAAATTTGATCGCCGGACCCGATTTTTTCGAAATAGCCGGTTGGTCCGCAAGTCATTGCATGGATTTCGCAACTGCACCAAACAAGGAGATTGCAAAATGAACTGCTCAAATCGTTGGCGTGTCGTCCGTCCCTTGGCGGGGATATGCCTCATTCTGTTCCTGGCTTTCCCCCGTTTGTCGAGCCAGCAGGCACAAATATCGCTTAAGGCACAGGCGACACAGTGGTTAATGGATGACGCACCGCCGAGCCCGCCTCTCCGAGGTTGGCTGGACGGCCTTAGCATGCTTCTTAAGCAAGAGAAGAATGTGGATGCGCCGGTGCAGATCACGAGCTCGGTTCTGCCGACCGGCCTGGTGCAGGTGCAAGCCAAAGTGGGACCGAACGTTCTTCTCTGGCAAGTGGACTATCCAAAGAGGAAGTATTACTCCATGACTAAGTTCACGTCGGACTTCATGGACCTTATAGCTAAGGAAAAACCGCTCCGATAGGAGAGCGCTATACCGCGCCAGTCACCTTGGTGCGGATCGCCCGGCGCCAAAGAATTACAGAGTGTTTTCTGAATGGCGCCGCGCCAGCCGCTGAATTTGAAAAATTATCGGTCGCGAGTTAGAGGGGATCGGATTTCAGGATTCCACGCATGCATCCCGCTGCACTCGTAATGGGGCCGAGGCTCAGCGAAATCGTATTTCCCCAGAGGATTCCGGCGTAGCTCAACTGCATTCTGTTATCTGCAAGGTGCTCCGCAAGGTCGGCCTGACTGCGCGGATTTCACGAGATCGGGCCGGTAGGTCAGGCGCACTACTTCACGAGTGGCAACGACGCTGAGCAAACCCTTGATCTTTAATTGTCGAGTCGAGGCAACACCGGCGCGTGAGCTTGGTTCTGTGTGATTAATCAATCTCCAGGTGAATCAGATGTTGAGGGGGATTACAGGCGCGTTGGCACTCTTGCTGCCGGCAACGCTGAATGCACAAGACCTGAAAGTACGGAGCGTTGATGCCCAGAGTGGCATTGGGCCGGCCGTTAACATACAGAATCAGGCCTCGGCCGCGCCGCGCGAATTCCACGGCACATACGAGGAGCTGAATCCCGCGCAAAGAAAACTGATCGACGAATGGTATGCGGGATACAACCAAATAACGCATGACAACTCGCAGCCCACTGATTACGACAAGTTCTCCATGTCGACGCGCACCACGTTCGAAGCTGTAACTCACGCGCTGATATCGACGCCGCTGACCGACAAGTCGGGAAATTCGATGGGAAGCGCGTTGGACCTTGTCCAATCGATAGAAGCCATTAACGGGAAGGTTCCGCGGGCGCGCGGCGATCTGCAATTTCGCGTCTATGTCGTGCTCAAACCCGAGGCCCTCGAAAAGCTGAAAGCCTCCGGTGAATTCTTTCGCGACCGCGACAACACTGTCTTCCACCATGGCTATCCGTTGAACTATCGACAGGACGGCGGCGTGCCTTCGATCCAGGTCTCTATCTCCAAAGATGCCCGCCACGCTGATATCGACGTGGATTATCGCGCCGCCAAATTCCCCGCGGCGCTGGTTAACGGGCACCTTACCGCCGCCAATTCAGATGTGCGAGCCGGAGGTAACACGCAAAAGCACGTTCACCGATGGCAGGGGCTGCCCGATTGGTGGCACAACCTGTTCGGTTTCCCCGAAGAGGTAGAAGCAGAGAACAGCATCATGGAAGGTGAGATACCATCGATACCACGGAAGGGCGAGGATAAGGTTGCGACCGCGGCCGCCGACTACCTTACCGCCTGGCTGGTGGAACAAAAGCCCAACGTGTCCGCCGCGTACCTGTCGTCGCTCTCCTATGCCTGCCTGGAGGAGTACGGCCCGGATTCGGGGAAGGTCGTGAGTGCCGGCGTCGCTCCTTACCTCGCTGCAAACGAGATGGCGGCCGTGAACCGAGTAATCGGAAGAGCCAACACTCTCGAGGACGCCGTCGAGCCATTAAGCTTGCACGACCATCAACTGAAGCCAGTCAAGCACCGCTACCAGACAGCGTTCTCGCTCTATCAGGTCTCCAACGGTCTGGCCGCGGAGTTCGTTTGCGATCCCGAGCGCGCTTTTGACGACTTTGACAGAATGCGTGCAGAAGGAAGCTCAAACAAGTATGGCGCCTATTTTGCTTCCGTTTTCCGTCTGAAGGGGCCCAAAGCAAAGAGCGACGCCGTCACTTTGCTATGGAGAAAAGAGGGCAAGTATTGGAAGGTGATTGCTTGGGACGTTGAGCCCGAAGAGGCCACACCCGGCAAGACACCCGATTTGCGCCGGCGGCGTGCGGCGGCTCATGCCCGCCCTGCCAAAGTCCAGATGAGCGCTGACCCCGAGTTCGTGCACGCCTCGCGCGACTTCCTGCACTCGTGGTTGGTGGCCGATAACTTCGATTACGCCGCAACCTATTTTTCTCAGCGATCTAACGAGTGCGTCCTGGCTTACCTTCCACCCGACAAGCCAGCGCCATCCACTTCCGCCGAGTACGCCGCCTATCTTCGCAGCGCAATGACCAGCGTCGGCAAAGATGTTGGCCCACTTCAGCATTTACACGATGCCATGGAACCCGTGCGGCCGGATCACGACGACCTTAAGGTAGTGCCGCACGAGGGTGAAGGCGCCTACACCGTGGTTGCGGTTCCCGATCACCTCGCGGAACTGTTCCTGTGCGACCAGGAATCGCCGAAGCATCCCTACGATGTGTCGCCGGATCCGAAGCGAAAAGTGTACGGCAACTACTACGCGGTACTCTTTAGCTTGCGTACCCCCGGCGAGCATTCCGCTGCGTTAACCTTGCTCTGGGCCAAGGAAAGCGAGAAGTGGAAGATCATCGCGTACGAGCTGCTGGCGCCGTGAGGCCGCGAGCCGCTGACCTGAACGGGACTAACTCCTCACTCAAACTTTGGGCAGGCTGGCGACCTCTATCGCTGGTCGTATTTCAACCGTTCCCCAGCGTCCCGCGGGGATGAGCCCGGCAATCTCAATCGCTTCATCGAGATTTGCCGCATTGATCAGAAAGAATCCGCCAAGTTGTTCGCGGGTCTCGGCAAATGGGCCATCGGTAACAATTGATTTCCCTTCCCGATGACGAACGCTGGTCGCGGTCGACGTGGGGTGCAGGGGAGCAGCAGCAACGTATTTTCCTTCGTCATGCAGTTGCCGGGCGTAACCTGCGGAGGCCTCGTAACACTCCGTTCGCTGGACCTCCGTCAAGGAATTCTCATCGAAGTACATCAGGAACATGTATTGCATCTCACGTGCCTCCACTGGCATAAGCGGTCATTCATTTGCGAGCTGATATGTGCGCGCCCGAGCGGGTTTCCTGCTCTCTGACTTCAGGTGTGAGATTCTCCCCGAAATCACATGCCTCAAACAGCTGACGAATCTCGACTTCGCCCTCCAGGCAGGGTGCGCGCTTGAGCCACTCTATGGCCTCTTGCAATGAATTGACATTCCATATCCAGAATCCGGCAACCAATTCTTTGGTCTCAGGGAAGGGGCCGTCAATCACCACGCGCTGGCTGCCGGAAAATTTGACGCGGACGCCCTTCGAACTCGGCTGCAGTCCATCGGCCGCGAGCATGACTCCAGCTTTCACAAGCTGCTCGTTGAACTTGCCCATTTCAGTGAGCAGTTCTTTGCTGGGGAGGACACCTGCCTCGGTATCTTTGGTGGCTTTTACGATCACCATGACTCGCATCGTCTTATCTCCATTCTTTGAATTTAAAGCATCCCAGTAAGGACTTCCATTGGTATATCGAATGTCATTGTGCAAAATCGACACCCCAAACCACAAAAATTTAAAATTTGAGGCATGCCCGTCAACGCTGAAGAGCTGGTCGCGGAAGTCTACCGGTCCGACTGGGGCCGGATTGTCGCGGCCTTGATCGCTTTGGTTGGCGATTTCGACCTTGCGGAGGAGTGCGCGCAAGAGGCATTTACCGTGGCGGTCGAGCAATGGCGCGCTTCCGGTGTGCCGGAATTTCCGCGGGCTTGGATCATTCAGACGGCGCGTCACAAGGCCATTGACCGTATCCGGCGCAGGACGCGGTTTGCGGAAAAGCTGGAATCCTATGCCAGCTCCGGCGCAGTTCGCACCGCGGAAGAACCCGACTACAATACGGACGAAATCCCTGACGACCGTCTTCGCCTGATCTTTACCTGCTGTCACCCGGCCCTCGCTCACGATGCGCAGGTGGCGCTCACGCTTCGCACGTTGTGTGGCTTGGAAACGGATGAGATAGCGCGTGCCTTTCTAATACCGACTGCCACCATGGCGCAGCGGCTGGTTAGAGCTAAGCGCAAGATTCGGGATGCCGGCATTCCCTATGTCGTACCCGAGCTGAAAGACATGGCGTCCCGGCTGGACGCCGTATTAACGGTGATCTACCTGGTGTTCAATGAGGGCTATGCCGCAACTCGAGGTGAGGCGCTGGTCAGAACCAGCTTGTGTGCCGAAGCCATCCGGCTCGGGAACGTAGTAAGAGCATTGATCCGACCGCAGCCTCCTCAAGAAGTCACGGGGCTAGTGGCTCTCATGCTGCTCCACGACGCGCGACGGGACGCACGCCTCGACGCTGCCGGCGATCTGGTAGTTCTCGAAGAGCAGGATCGTAGCTTGTGGAACCAGCAGCAGATCTCTGACGCGCTGCCACTGATTGGGGAGGCACTGAAGGGAACCCCAGGGAGC
>Ga0126379_10001243_pt1 | contig 15284 bp, 17 predicted proteins | sample PanSoiMetPlot_24_FD_92640 | JGI IMG/M metagenome (GOLD analysis project Ga0126379, IMG submission 92640) | Tropical forest soil microbial communities from Panama - MetaG Plot_24 | ecosystem: Environmental > Terrestrial > Soil > Tropical forest > Bulk soil | place: Panama | collected 2016-02-17 | reverse complement strand
TTAGCTTTGTTTTTGGTGTAAGGCGGGTGCGAGCTGAGTGTTGCGTCGACCCATTGAGACCACCGACGCAATATAAAAGGTCACCGAAATCTCTGAGAGAGTTTCTGGCTTATACAACCACCCCGAAGGGGTGGCCGCTGCTTTTATAGAACTAACCGGGCAGCAATCCAATCGTGAGCCGCCGCCGGTTGAATGTCTTGCTTCTACTTGCCCGCATAGTGCATATCTATAGGATCTGCTGAACGGAGACAATCATGCCGTATACCAGTGGCGAAACTCCTGCGGTTGGCGATTATGTCAAAAACCAGTGGGAGCAACCGGGGACTGTTACCGCGGTTCACGCCGCAAAGGGTGGTCATGAGCAGGTAAGCATCCGGTGGGATGATGGCGGAGTTGACCTTCCTTCGGCTTCTGCTTCTGAATTTACGCTACTCAGTCGGAGTGCTGGGGTGATCAAAGGGATCGACACGACGGCCATATCCAACCGGGAAAGCCAACCTGAGGAAGCGGCCCTGCAAGACGACGAGTCGATAGGTCGTGCCAACCGTGCAGTCCAGTATGGTGTAGTGCCGCGAATGACTGCAAAGACCATGCCAGGCCTGCAACTGCTCACTGAAATCATGAATGGTACGCAACCTGCGCCTCCCATTCAGCAGGCGCTTGACTTCCGCCTCATTCAAGTCGAGCAGGGGTATGCTGCATTTGCCGGTACTCCGAAATTCGAGTACTACAATCCGCTCGGATGTGTTCATGGTGGATACACTGCCGCCCTTCTCGATTCGTGCATGGCGTGTGCTGTGCACTCCACCCTTGAGGCCGGGTATAGCTATGCGACATTAGAAATTAAGATCAGCTATGTGCGAGCAATTACTTCTGACACAGGCGAGGTACGGGCGGAAGGAAGAGTCATCAATTCAGGAAAGCGAATCGCTACCGCAGAAGGGCGGCTCTTTGATGCAGCGGGAACCCTCTACGCGCACGGAACAACGACGTGCCTCGTCTTGACCTTGTAGCGCCCGATAAAAAAGGCGGTACCCGGTAAAGTTTCCCCAGAAACTCCCTGAGCTGAACGTTTAGGCGGTCGGAGCCAAAGCGTGGAGGGGTTGGAATCCGAGCTTGGCAGCTCTTGGTTGAGACGTCTGATGTTTGAGTACGTTGTTGAACCTCATAGAACTGTGCTCCGCGGCCGAGATATTTGGTTCCGTAACGGAGGATGCGATAGACCAAACGGGCTAGCTTGGCGGCCATGGCCTGGTTGGCGACCGGAGTATCCATCCTGGAGCTAGCGATCGTTCCGGAGCACGACTGCTGATGACCCACCCTGGAGTAGGACCAGCCGCGGCGTTGCCGACCGAGGTGTTCCGGGGCAATCCAGCACGATTCGCAGACAGCAATGCCCTGGCTAGCCCATCCACGCGGGAGCAAAGCCGTGGACTGTTCGCCGCGGCCGCGCCAGCGGGAATCTATCGTCAGACCCTCAACTTCGAAAGAAGCTCCGCCTGTCGCTCAATGGCGGCAACTCCACCGGCACTCGTGGCTCCGTATCAGCAGTCGTGGGCACCCTCGTCTGCAATTCGCGCAACCAGACGGTGACGATCCTCGACACCACCTCCATGACGCTCAACGTGCATGCGGAATTCTCCGGTCTTCTCCAGAACATCCCCGTAACCTGCGCTAACCCGCTGTTCCTGGTTCGCATCGCCGCACCGGCCTGGCGCCGCTGGCTGCTGGATCGGCGCGGGCACTGAGCGCTTCATCGGAGACGACGAAAAGTAGGTCACTTCGTCGCGTTCGCAATGGCGCGGCCAGTTTGGCCTCACCCATTTTGGCCCGATGGCCAGAAGACGCGCACTCGCGGGTCACGGTAAGGCCCTTCGTCACCAAAATTGGACCGAAAGGGTCACCACCGGGTCACGTCTTCGCAACTCGCTTCGCCTAGTCTCGCAACATGCGCGGAGCATTTGTAGTTCAACTCGGACCAGAATCGAATCCATCCGAGGGCCGGTTTGAAGGCTGGGTCGAGGAAGTGGATTCCTGCACTGAACTGCGATTCCGCTCGACGGAGGAACTCCTGAAATTCATGGCTTGGCGCTTCGACTTGGTCAGGAGCGCCAGTAGCAAGTCTTCAGCGTGTGAAGTCCCACGGGATCCGCCAGCAAAGAAGCCATCTCCGAAGAGGAAAAAATCCAAGTAACCTCACACGCAACCTTCGGCGGTCGCATTCGGCAGGATAAACGAGAAGGAGATCGAAATATGGGCGCAGTCGCAAAGAATCCGATTCCACCATTGATGCTGCCTGCGGCGCACCGGTCCGTCAGGCTTTTCATCCCCAATCCGGTCATGAACTTGTAGGAAGCCAAAGGAGCAGAAGTATGACGGTCAAAGTTACGGGGTTCGACTCTAGGCAGTGGAATGAAAGCCACGCGATTACCCGCGCACAGCGGGGCGATGCCGCATCGTTTGAGATCCTCTACAAGGCTTATTGCCAACGCGTATACCGCCTCTGTCTGCGAATGCTGAAGAATGTGGCGGAGGCCGAGGACCTGACGCAACAGGTATTCCTCCAGGTCTTCCGGAAGATCGGAACTTTCCGCGGCGATTCTTGTTTCTCGACCTGGCTCCACAGGATATCGGTCAACGCGGTGTTGATGCATTTGCGTCGGAAACGGCCGGCCCAACAGTTGATCGAAAGCCTGGATGGGGATGCGACTCGGGTCGCGGATCAGATCGATTTGACGCGCACCGGTACGTCAGCGGTGGATGTGATCGACAGGCTCAACCTCAAACGCGCCATCCGCCAATTGCCGGACGGTTACAAACGATTTTTCCTTTTGCATGACGTTCTGGGATATCAGCACGCTGAAATAGCCGTGCTCCTGGGTTGCTCCACCGGTTGTTCCAAATCGCAACTCCATAAGGCGCGCAAGAGTCTGCGACGACTGTTGGCCGGGAAACAAGGTCAAGCAGAACAAGAATCGCCACCACCGTCCGCCTGTGATGCACGTGTCACCAAAATTGGACCGAGATCGGACCTGGCCGTCACGTATCAACCCAGCACTCTCGTCTAGCTTGTACCTCGGCCACAGTTCTGCCGGTGAAAAGAGGAGTTTTAGTGGAAGGCACTATTCGCCATCTGAACCTCCATCTGGTTTCACGGGATCCGCGGCCCTTCTAAGTCGATAAAAAAGGAGAAAGAAAGAAGTGAACAATAATCGAAAGATGCAGTACGCAGGCAGCAAAACGTTTCAGAACTTCACTCGTGGACTGCTGGTTGTCCTCGCGGCCTTGGTAGTCTGCGGAATGGCCTCCGCCCAAGATAAGAAAGACAAGAAAGACAAGTTCACCTTCGAGCTCTTACCGAACGTAACTACTCCTACCACCATCACGCCGCCGGTGGGAAACCAACTATTTTTGGCGGGCCATGCATTTGGTAGTCAAGGCTATGTTTGCCTTCCCAAAGACGGAAGCGTTTCGTGGACCGTCAACGCCCCTCGACCTGAAGCCACGCTGTTTGCGACTTTCTTCGGGGAGCCCGTCCAGATCATCACCCACTTCCTTAGCCATGACGACAACCCCAACGACCCCACGCTCCCGGTAGCCTTTGGCAACGCGACCTGGCAAAGTTCCTTCGACAGCAGCAAAGTGTGGGCCGTTGCAAGTCCGGAAACAACCATCGTCGCTGGCACCGACCCGAGTTGCCCGAACACTGGCTCGATTGCCTGCCTCTTGCTGACGGCAATCGGGACCGAAGAAGGACCAACTGGCGGTAAAATTCTCGCCAAAACCACATTTGTCCAACGCCTAAACACCAAAGGGGGTTCTGCTCCCTCGAATCCCTCCACTGGTTGCCTGACAACCGGTGATGTGGGCCACCAACTTCTCGTGCCGTATTCGGCCGACTACTTCTTCTTCCGCGCGGAGAACTAGACAGTTCCTCTCGCGGTCGAAGATCACTGGGGCTGTGCACGCGAAGACGCGCCCTTCTGGTGCCTCCGCGTGCGCGACCCAAGTGCGGCAGGGAAATTCACGCAAAGCTCCCGCAACACTCCTCCAATTTGCGCGACTTCCAGTTAACGACTCACACGGAAGTATCTGGGTGGGCGGCGAGAATTGCTAGAGCGTTTTGAGATAAGCCACGAGATCGCCTCCGTCCTCTTGCGACGAGTGCAACGTGAACCGCGTGTAATAGAAGCCCATACCTCTTCGAGCGTCGCTGCCTCGACGTGCCCCTGACGGAGGAGACTACTTCTTCTCTCGAAGTCTTGAGAGCATACAGTCAAGGGTTGAAGACCTGGAACACGAAAGGAGAAGTCGAAGCACCGCCTTATCTGAAACGAGCTTTGGAGTCGGATCCGCAATTTGCCAGCGCTTAACGTTTCGCACCGCGGCGAGCTGTCGTCGATGCGCTGCCAACGGGCTTACTGAGGCCTAATTTCGCTTGGTTGCGAAATCGGGCTGGTGGAAGACCAAATTCACGTTTGAAGGCACGGTTGAACGCCGGCTCGGATTCGTAGCCAACTTCAGCAGCGATCTGCGCAACGCTACTGCTCATGGACTTGAGCATTTGCGCGCCGAGCTGAAGCCGCCAGCGGGTGAGGTAGGCAATGGGCGTTTCCGACAGATAAAGCCGGAAGCGCTCGGCCAGTACGGAACGCGAAATTCCCACATCGTTCGCGAGCGCTGCAATCGTCCAAGGATGCGCTGGTTTGCGATGCAGCAAGGCCAGGGCTTTCCCAACTTCCGGGTCACGGACGCCGGCCAGCCAGCCGGTTTGTTCCGGCGGAAGCAGCACGATATAACGTCGCAAAGCTTCAACAAACAGCACTTCTGACAACTTGGCGATCACGGCCTCACCGCCGGGCTTGCGTGCATCCGCGTTACCCACCGAATAGCGAATAGAGTCTTCCAGCCATTGGCCCGAGGCGTCGTTGCGGATATTGATCTTCAGAACCGGTGGCAGCCCGCCAAGGAAGACCCGGCTAAGTTGCGGCTCGCAAGCCATGTAGCCGCAAATGAACTTGGTGATTTCGCCTCCTCCACCCATACGGGAGATTTTGAGCCCTTGAGACGATATTCGTTCCAACTCTTTCGCCATGTCCACTGCCTTGACGGCCGAGCCGTTTCCCATGAAGTGGGGGTCGCCATGCGGAAAAATTATGATGTCCCCTGCGTTTAGAGGAATCGGCTTGCCCTCGCCCTCGATATGCGCGTAGCCGCGGCCCTCGGTCAGCAGATGAAAGATGATCACGTGCCCGGAGTCCGGCGAGAAGTAGGGAGCTACGGTGCGCGAGGCTGGCGACCGGAAACACCAGGGCGCTGAAAACTCGCCATTGTAAAACAACGCACCATCGAGTCTGACGGCCTTCAGGACTTCGGACAAAACATCCATGCGGGCTCCAAACTGCGGCGATCGAGTTTCGGCAAACCACTCCGGACGTTGGGTCAAGTAAACCACATAGTACTCGCGTCCGAGCAAGAGAACCAGACGCGTAGACAAGTATCCCCAAGGCATCCTGCCGCATAGTGGCTCCGTCGATACAACACAACAACGAATCGCTGATCGACCGCAATTCAAAACTAAAAGGAGCGCAAACCATGCACGCCACTGCGATCTCATCCGAACTTGCGAATCTGAAAGCCCGCCTCAAGAAAACCTGGATGGCCGGCGACTACGATCGGTTCTCGCGTTACATGGAGAACGGTGCCCGGGATTTCTACGAACGCCTGGAGGCCGCCCCTGGAGCCCATTTCCTGGACGTCGCCTGTGGCTCAGGGCAACTGGCTCTGATTGCTGCGCGGGACGGTCTGGAGGTTACCGGCGTGGACATCGCCCGTAATCTGGTAGAACGCGCACGGGAGCGGGCGCAGGCCGAGGCTCTCCCTGCCCGCTTCGAGGAAGCTGACGCCGAGGCACTCCCTTTTGAGGACGCTAGCTTCGATATCGTGGCCAGCTTGGTCGGAGCGATGTTCGCGCCGCGGCCGAACCTTGTGGCTCAGGAACTGCTGCGCGTGTGCAGCCCAGGAGGGACTATCGCCATGGTCAATTGGACCCCACAGGGATTCATCGGCCAAATGTTCAAGGCAGTATCGAAATTCGTTGCCCCGTCCGGGATGCCTGCGCCGGTGCTTTGGGGCGACGAAGCCACCGTTCGTGAAAGGCTCGGCGAAGGACTCTCGGATCTATCCCTGGTCCGGCGTCATTACACGTTCAGCTATCCCTTTCCTCCCTCAGAGGTGGTGGAGTTCTTCCGCCTCTACTACGGACCCACCCAACAAGCGTTCGCTTCCCTGGACTCCACAGATGGTGAGAATCTTCGTCAAGAACTTGAGGTACTTTGGACTTCTCACAATCGAGCCGGCGTGGGCTGCACCACGGTCTTCGCTGAATATCTGGAAGCGATCGGCGTTCGATCTTGAATTGAGCTTCAGCCATTCATACTGGAGGTCTAATGAACGTGCCACGCGACTTGGTCCAACGCTTTGAAAAGAACCCCCAATTGCCCAAGGGCGATGGCGAAATCCTTTCCGTGTACGGCGTCGAGTCGTGCCCGTTCGCCTCGGGCGATATCCTGTGCAGCCGGAACGTCCTGGCTTCATCGTTCGGTCCGGCGTACACCGCCATTTGGCACCGCAATCCGGACGGCGACTGGCGCTTCTATCAGGATGTTCCGCCTCGGCAAGGCTGTCCGCGCTTTTTCGGCAAAGCGCTTGCAGGCGTCACTATGCTGCCAATCGAGACCCACTGGGACGGACCACGGCGGCTGCGCATCGTTGCGCCGGGCCGGCTTGAGTGGCAGTTCGATCTCAGTTCGACGCTTGCTACCCGTGCGATGAACCTGATGGGGAGCGTGATGCCCGACATGCTTTGGAAGAACCCAACTGTCCTGGCAGCAATGGCGCCTCTCGCCGGTGTTGCCTTGGGGGCGGGTAAACTGCGGTTGACTGGCCGGGCGCCGAACGGCCAAAGATTCATGGCAAACCCTCTGTTGACCTGGACAGTGCCCAGTGCCGAGGCCACCATCGACGGGCGCAACCTTGGTGCGGTTATGCCCCTGAGGGAACAATCCAAACTGGGCGACTTCTGGATACCGCGCACCGGGCTGTTCGCGATTGGTCGTGCGTTCTTCGAGGCCTTCGACCCCAATATTCACTCCGCAGCAACGAGTGGAACTGAGCCCGTCGCAACGGATTCATCAACGAGGTTTGCTGCCGCGTAGTAACTGCGTTGACAAAGTCGAGGCGGCGGATTGCTGGTCGATTAAAATTCAAACATAGGAGACAAAGTATGCCACCACAGACAACCGCCACTCACAAGATTAGGGGCGCCGTAAGTCGTCGCGCGGAATTATTGGCGGATCGCATCGAGGAAGGCGCTGCCGGCTTGGCTGCCTTTGCTGAAGGACTCTCGGAAGCAGAATGGCTCGAACCGGTATCAGGTACGGACCGTCGTTCGGTCGGCGTCATCGTGCACCATGTTGCCAGTATGTACCCGATCGAGATTGATGTCGCGCGAGCAATCGCCAGCGGCAAGGCCGTTACGGACGTCACGTGGAATGTAGTTGCCGAACTGAATGCCAAGCATGCCCACGAGCATGCTGAGGTAACGAAGGCCGGCGCGCTCGAACTCTTGCGTCGGAACAGTCACGAGGCAGCCAATGCAGTACGCGCGTTCACGGATGAAGAATTGGATCGCGCAGCTCCCTTTTCACTGAGCTTCGGCGCGCCAGTCACCACGCAGTTCGTCATTGAGGACCACGCAATGCGGCACAGCTGGCACCACTTGGCGCGTATGCGCACGGCTCTGGGCCGGTAGTTCCGCAGCCGTGCGGTGCCTGATCACTAATTAGGTTCGAGGCTTCGAGGCGTATTGCCGCGGCAGGTAATTCGCCCGTAAGGATCACAGAAGTCATGCGGACTCCGAAATTGATGGCCGTGCTCGCGCACCCCGATGACGAATCCCTGGGGGTGGGTGGCACGCTTGCGAAATATGCATCCGAAGGGGTTGACGTCTTTCTACTGACCGCGACGCGTGGCGATAATGGCCGCTTCCGTGGCTATCGTCTAGACGATCATCGGCATCCCGGCCCATTGGCGCTGGCGATCATCCGTGAGGGTGAGCTGCGCGCCGCCGCCTCAGCTTTGGGTGTGCGCGAAGTCTCAATCCTCAAATACCAAGATCAGCATCTCGACCGTGCGAACCCCCGCGAGGCTATCGCCACCATTGTGAAAGACATAAGGCGGGTCCAGCCCGACGTGGTTGTGACGTTCGGACCCGACGGTGCTTACGGGCATCCCGATCATATTGCGATCTCCCAATTCACCACGGCGGCCATTGTTGCCGCAGCCGACCCCGCGTTTTCATGCCATGAGATCGAAGCCGGGCAGCCGCATGCGGTGTCGAAGCTCTACTATATAGCTTGGCCGGAATCGACCTGGAAAGCTTACCAGTCAGCCTTCCGGAAATTGGTCTCGACGGTCGACGGCATTGAACGGCAGGCCGTGCCGTGGCCAGACTGGGCGATCACCACAGTGATTGATACCCGTAGCTTCTGGTCGACAGTTTGGCGGGCGATCTGCTGCCACGAATCACAGGTGACCGCGTACGAGCGGCTGAAGGACTTGTCGCCGCAGGATCACGAAGCGTTGTGGGGACGGCAGTCGTTCTATCGGGCATTCAGCACCGTGAACGGGGGACGAGCGCGGGAAACCGATCTCCTGGAGGGGATACATACATGACGAAAGAATCGGCAACACAGGAGTCATTCGTGAATGGTGATTCCGGCCGGCATACGCCGCTCGCCTTGGACGCCGCGACATTCCGCAAGCTGGGACATCGACTGGTGGACCAACTCGCGGGGTTCCTGGAAACATTGCCACTTGGTCCCGTAACCCGTGATGAATCCCCATCGGAGGTCCGCGACGCACTCGGCCTCACCGGGGCGCTACCGGAAATGGGGACGGATCCTGGGCCGCTGCTAGAAGAGACGGCACAGCTGCTGTTCGCTCACTCGCTATTCAACGGACACCCGCGTTTCTTCGGATACATCACCGCACCGCCGGCGCCAATCGGAATTCTCGGTGACTTTCTCGCCGCGGCCATAAACCCGAACGTTGGCGCATGGACGCTTTCGCCAGCTGCCACCGAGATCGAGTCCCAGACCGTGCGATGGATCGCGGAGCTAATTGGCTACCCCGCGAATTGCGGCGGGCTACTCCTCAGCGGCGGCAATATGGCGAACTTCGTCTGCTTTCTAGCTGCGCGCACAGCCAAGGCGGGCTGGGATGTACGCAAGTACGGCGTTTCTGAAGATTCGGCACGCAGGCTTCGCGTGTATTGTTCGGTCGAAACGCATACGTGGATGCAAAAGGCCGCAGACCTTGGCGGCCTCGGTACCGCATCGATCCGGTGGATCGCCACCGATTCCAATTTCCAGGTGGACGTTTCCGCGCTACGCCGTCAAATCGAAGCGGATACCACAGCGGGAGATGTGCCATTTCTGGTCGTGGGAACCGCGGGATCAGTCAGCACAGGTGCGGTCGATCCTCTGGGGGAAATCAGCATGCTTTGCAAGGAGTACGGCCTGTGGTTCCACGTTGATGGAGCCTATGGTGGCTTTGCGGCTGCCGTTCCCCAAGGGCACGATGATCTACGTGGCCTGACCCTGGCCGATTCGGTCGCGGTTGATCCGCACAAATGGCTCTACGCGCCGCTCGAGGCCGGATGCGCCTTGGTACGCGATCCAGAAATGCTGCGCGCGGCGTTCGCGTATCACCCTCCTTACTACCATTTCGAGGAGCGCGCGACGAACTTTGTCGATTATGGTCCTCAGAACTCGCGAGGCTTCCGCGCCCTGAAAGTCTGGCTGGCCCTAAAGCACGTAGGAGCCGCGGGATATCGCAACATGATCGCGGAGGATATACGCCTGTCTCAGGCAATGGCTCAGGCGGTCAGCCGCCATGCGGAACTCCAGCTCATGACCCAAGAATTGAGCATAACAACCTTCCGTTACGTGCCGCGCGATCTTCGAGCGAAACTGCGAGAATCAGAGGTTGAACTTCATCTCGAGGCGCTCAACCGTGAGCTGGTCGATCGGCTGCAGCGCGGAGGTGAGACATTCGTTTCCAACGCCGTAGTCGGCGGCCACTATGTGCTTCGCGCCTGCATTGTCAACTTTCATACCACTCAAGCAGATGTGGAAGCGGTGCCGGACATCGTTGCGCGGATCGGACGCGAGGTGGATGCCGAGCTGCGCCCGACGAATTCACAACGCGAATAGGTCGGCCGTCATAAGGCCAGGACGTGCCCGGTGTCGAGGGGCAGACCGATCACCGCTTCGCCTGCGAATCGCTCGCAACTGCCCCGTTGGCAGTTCGGCGTCTTCTCCTATATGGCGGATAGGTTCTCGCGTTTCCTTTACGCTACTTCCCTGTTCTGTCCTGTGTAGGCCGCGGCCGCAAAAATTCAAGAGGCTACATCAGCAGGGTGACCACGCTGGTCACCACGAGTGCTGCCGCCCATACCAGGTTGAGATTGAGCCAGGCCTGGCGAAGAATCGCGAGGCCCAACTTGCTATAGACCACCCATGCGATGATCCCAGTGACAGCAAGATAGGCAACAGTATGGATCGCGGTGGCGAGCAGTGCTGCCATAGTGCTGGCGGCTGCGGGCATGTGATGGTAACCCGCCGCGTGATCAGCCGCTTCGACGGCACGGCTGCCCAACAGCACCGGCAGCAACATCAAACCAGCGCCGTGCGCCGATGCCATCAGAAACGACCAGACCGTCAAGTCACGAAAGCCCACCTGCATGCGGACCCATCTCGCGTGGTGATGCCGCACCAGGGAGTAGATTCCAAGACCGAACAAAAGCGCCGCGACGGGATAGCGGATGGCCTCACGCGGCAGCGCCATGCCGAGGAGTGCCGCGCCAAGAACCACGCAGCCAATGGCCAAGGCGTGACCAAACGCGATTGGGACGAGCGCCCTCGCCACCGCACTCCCCTTCTGCTCCTGCATTCCCAGCGCCACCGCGAAGAGCCACCCCATTGCAGGGTTGATTCCGTGGTAGGCGCCGAGGAGCAGCATCAGCCACAATGCCGTCGATCCCATTTCGGCGTGCGTCATCGTGCCTCTGAGTAGCAATAGGAATCAGACGAGGCGTCCCCGCCCTCCAGCCGCACCTGATGCGCACGTAACCCGTCGAACTCGACGAAGAATTTCTCGTCGAGTTTCATTCCGCCGTTCGCGTCCGCGTCAAGCTTTACCATCCAACTCTTTAACCCATCGGGATAGATCTGCTCGTCCCACGGGGAATAGAGCGAGTTGGTGAAATAGATGCGCTTGCCATCGCGGCTGATCTCAACCATTTGCGGGCCACCGTTGAGCGGCTGCTCGGGCTTGTTGGGATGGGCCGCGCGGCGCACGATGCCGCCAAGATGGACTGAGCCTGTCTTCTTCGGGTTGGCCGGATCCGAGACGTCGTACTGGATGAACTCCCCGGTCCCCCAACACGAAACATAAAGGAAGCGGTCGTCGAGCGACAGATTGATGTCCGTTACTAGTGGTGGCACCGCCTTGAAGCCCTGCAGCAATGGCGGTAACTTTTCCGGGTCAGCAGGCTCCGCGGGGATTTCAATCACTTTGCGGACGGCCCATTTGCCGTTCTTACCGCGGTCCTCGCGGTACCACATCCAGATCGACGACGACAGGTCTTTGAGCGAGACGCCCACGCTGACGAAACCGTAGGTCTTTTGGGGATCGTGCGAGGGCCGCAACTCGAGCACCCACTGTTGCTCCGCACCCAGGTCCACTTCCTGCAGATGGCGCCGCTTGTCTAGGTCCCAGATGTGAATCTTGTGACCGTACTTGCCGGCGAGCAGCAGTTCAGGGTTGACGCCGTCCTTCACCATATTCGGCGTGCCCCATTCAGAGGTAATCATCGTGTCATGTCCCAGGTGCCACCAGAAGTCGTACGCCAATTGCTGCGGGCCGCGATGCTGTTCCCACGGGCCCTTCAGCTCAAACGTGTTCGCGTCCATCAGGAAAATGCCACCGGGGCCGTCTCCGCTCGCCGATCCGAGTGCGCTGCCATAAATGCAGTCTGGCCCGCAATGAATTGTATGGGGCGAGGTGTATCCGGTCTTCTTGATGAACTCTTCGGGCTCGATCACCTTCACGATCTTCGGCTGCTTGGGATACGGCTTGGTATCCAGGATGTAGATCCGCGAGGACCCAATGCCGGGAACGATCAGGTAGCGACGCTCCATGTGTGGATGAGGCGTCTGTGGACAAAGGCACGCGCTACAGGCATTCCATCCGAAGTGGTGCAGCTCATTATCGCCGCGTGGAAAGTCCGTTTGCCCGACGAGCCGCCCATATTCGGAGGAACTCGGATCGAGGTCAATGACGCCCATGGCGTCGCGCTGTCCATTCTTGCCCGCGTTGAGCAGTGCGACGTAGGCAAGGCGTTCTGGCGGGGCCTGCATCGCCATTCCTGGCGAAGGGTAAAAGGTTGGATCCGGCATCCAGGTCATATCGATGATTCTCCTTTAGCAAAGTGTCCGCCGAGGATTTGCCGCGACGGGTGCTTGAGGCATGGTAAAGCGCCAAGGGTTATCACAAAAGCGTACTACTGAATTCTTGCTCGATCCATCTAGCCCTCCAACACTTCTTCATTCTAGTACTCAATGATTTCTTCCGCATTCGACAGAGAAAGACATCATTCAATGGCGCTATTGTGCCACGGAATCGCCCACCATTCTCAGCGACGCTATCTGCACCGAGAGACGCGCCAGCAGTGAGCGATCAATCGCTGGAGAGAAGCCGACTTGTCAGGACTGATGCCACTTTATCTTTGTAGTGGGTTTCAATGTGGCTCAGGACCACGGGGCTCCTGAGTAGAACGCAGCCTTCTGTGCTCGCGCACAAGATCATCGATCAGCGGCAACGCAGCCCACGCTATTATTCTAACTGTGACTGCACCGCCGGACACACACACCAAGACCCCGCTTCGGACGGGATTCCTCCGATCCTTTATACGATGGGTTGTTATCGGGGCGGTGCTTCTTTGGTCGCTTGCGGCGCTCATCCTTGTGGCCGCGCGGTGGATCGACCCACCGACAACCGCGGTGCACATCCAGCGCCGCTTGCAGGCCTGGATTCATCGCACGCCGTATCGCGAACGCTACAAATTCATTCCGCTCAGCCAAATCTCAGCCGATCTGCAGCACGCTGTAATCGCCGCAGAGGACGCGCACTTCTACCAGCACCATGGATTCGATTGGCACGAGATGCAAATCGCTGTCGAAGACGATTTGGAAGGCGAGCGTACTCGCGGAGCTTCCACCATTACGCAGCAACTCGTAAAAAACCTATTCTTCGGAACGGGCCGCTCGATCCTCCGCAAAGGCGCAGAGGTCACACTGGTACCGGTAGCCGAACTCGTCCTCGGCAAACAGCGCATTCTGGAGATATACCTCAACGTGGTTGAATGGGGCCCTGGTATCTATGGTGCACAGTCGGCGTGTCGTTACTACGCCGAAACCGCAGCCGGGAATATCGGCCGGCAACAGGCGGCACGGCTCGCTGCAATTCTGCCGGCTCCCCTGAAGCGACGACCCGAGCGCATGAATAACTACAGTGCGATTATCCTTAAGCGAATGGGCCAAATGGGTTGGTAGTCGCGGCTAGCATTTTATCGATGCGGCGACTCTTACTCGCACGCTGGGTTCTGGGCGGATGGTCGCCCATTCGGAAATTGTTGTCTCTACAACAAAGCTTATGGCGGGAACCGACCCGGAGGCTCGATTGGTTGGCGCCGGGACGTGGGACGCAAAGGGCGTTAGGGCTGGGCTGGGGCGCGACGCGGGAGATTCGGAGTCAACTTCGGGGCAATAAACTCCTGGAAGATATTGGCGACAGCCGTTTCCCCAATCCTGATCAGTGCGTTCGAGAACACCAATCCGACTCCGTTGCGATCCTTGGCTGGATAGTAGAGATTGGAGATTCCACCGGCGGCGAGATTTCCGGCGATGCTGGAGTAATTCGCCTGCCAGTTTCCATTGTCGCCCTTGCAGATAACGGAGTTGGCTAAGGCGTATAAAATCCGAGCGCGCTTCGTCCCAGTCCCTTTGTAGAAATACCGCGGATCTTGTTTCAGCAGCGACGGCAGAACGGCGCTTCCGATGAACGTACCTACAAAAACGTCCGCGTAGGTTGCTCCGAAGCGCTTGGCATAGCCTTGCGCGCCTTGTCCGTACGCACCCCAACGATCTCCCGCCTGATCCAGTCCGGCCACCAACCCCACTGCGGCAAACGTAACCGGATCGCTAGCCGACTTCCAGGCGAGCTGGAACTTACGTTTCGGCGAGAGCGGAGCTGCATTGGGAACGTAGCTGACGTAGAAATTCGGAATAAAGCCGAGCACACGCTGCTTCTCTTGCTCCTTGATCTGCACTTCGGCAAGTTCATCGGGCGTAAGTCCGACGTGCACCTCGGTCACCTGGGTGGCGATCGTCAACATAATGATTGGGGTTACGTAAGCCTCTCCGGGGTTCAGGATCCCCGAGAATTCTTGCGAGGCGAGACCCGGGGACGCAATTGTGAGCTGGAAGAAACCGGGAGCAACATTGGATAGGGAAAACTGTCCATCGTCGTCTGATAAAGCCTCGGTGCTTGAGAATTGGCCCTGTTGCGAAAGTTTCACCCGGGCTCCGGAGATATTGGCCCCGGTTTGATCGACGACTTTTCCGCTGATGCTTCCGGATCGTTGCTGATCAGTTTGCTGGCCAGGGGTGGTAGAAGCCTCGGTGTTCTGTGAGCCAAGTACAGTACTTTTCGTGGTGTGAGCGACAGCGGCCTGCTGAGATCGGCACGGAAAACCGCAAAGCAGGATACCGAGGCCTAGGCAAACCAGGTTTCCGAGACCGAAAGGCAATCTCTTTTTCGTAGAATCCACGTGCATTACTTGCCCTACATCTTTGGCGTTATCCAACCAACTCCATTGGATGCTGGTGGCCCGCTCCGCGACACACGTTTTTGGAACGCAGGAGCACCGTGACGAAGCTCCCGGCCCAAAGTGGGCAGCGGGTCTTGGCATTTACTCGAAACTCCCGGTTACACCTTGGAATCCGTGGCGTGCCTGCTTAAGGAGCCACTTCATCACTCGGGCAGCATCGTAGCAGTATGCGACATTGTAGCCAAGGGTGGAGAAACAGTGGGGCTCGCAACCTTGCTTCATTTCGGCGAGTTGCCGGAGATCGAACTTTTGATTTTCGACTGCGCCC
>Ga0126379_10001242_pt1 | contig 15285 bp, 13 predicted proteins | sample PanSoiMetPlot_24_FD_92640 | JGI IMG/M metagenome (GOLD analysis project Ga0126379, IMG submission 92640) | Tropical forest soil microbial communities from Panama - MetaG Plot_24 | ecosystem: Environmental > Terrestrial > Soil > Tropical forest > Bulk soil | place: Panama | collected 2016-02-17 | reverse complement strand
TCAAGTGGAGTCCAGCAGCCGTCCTGATCAGTCGCGAAGGTAAAGTCGCCAGTGAGATGACCTACGGCGATGAAGCGATTCGCGCTCTCGTTGATCAAACCGTAGCGGCGGGTCCGGGTCTGGTAGCGGTCAAAGCTTCCAACGGAGCTCTTGGACATGTCAGCTTCTCAGGCACCCAAATCGAGGTGGGTGAATCAGCCCCCAGCTTCTCCCTCCCCGACTTGAATGGCGCGGTAGTAAGTACGCAAGACTTGTTGGGCGAAGATACTCTGCTGCTTTTCTGGGATCCGGGGTGCAGGTTCTGCCAGGCGATGTTTGAAGACCTCAAAGCATTCGAGCAGAATCCGCCGAAAGGAGCGCCAAGAGTCGCAATCATCGCCTCGGGTGATACCGAACAGATCCGAGCAAGAGCGAGAGATTTCGAATCGTTGAGTTTGCTTGATCCGGATTTCACAACGGGACAGTTGTTCGGTTCGAACAGCACTCCGTCTGCTGTTCTGATTGACCGCGATGGCAGAATTGCATCAAAAATCGCAATCGGCGAGCGAAACGTTCTCGCGTTGGCCGGGGTGCGAAAGGTGGTGCTGCCAATTGCAGCTAGCTTTTGATCTCGCTGCCCCTGGAAACATCAGTCTTTATGGATTTAACAGCGTCAATTGAGCACGGCGTGAGCGGCTTCCCAGGGCCATCGCCGGCTGATCCCACAATGATCAGTGCACGGCTTGAAGAGGGCTGCCTGACGGATTGGCTGTCGAGCCGATCGATTCTGGCCTACGGAGTCCGCATTGGGATTCGCACTAACCAGCCGGAATTCCTGGACCAGATTCTTGATCATGCGCCGCCGCTCTGGAAACCGAGTTCCATGCGGCTCGTTGATCGATTGTTCTCCTTTTGGGTTGGAGAGTCTGGACCACGAGGAAATAGTCGCTCGCCTCACCTTCTGCTAGATGGAATGGAAACCGTGGCGAAGTCGACGGATCTAAGAACCGTATTGGAAGCCTTTGAGGTCCGCACGAAAATGCTTGTCTCTGAAATGGCGCGGCGCAGAGTTTTCGTGCATGCAGGAGCAGTAGGATGGCATGGCGAGGCAATTATCATTCCCGGCCGATCGATGAGCGGTAAGACGAGCCTGGTGGCAGAGCTAGTGAGGGCCGGCGCAACCTACTATTCCGACGAGTATGCGGTGCTGGACATGCAGGGGCGCGTCCATCCCTATCCCAAGCCTTTGGCCATCAGAAAAGAGGGTTCCAGCAAACAGAAGAACTATTCGGCTAAGGAAATCGGCGGTGTAACTGGGACGAGGCCCCTACCAGTGGGGTTGGTAGTTGTCAGCCCTTATAGGCCCGGCGCCTCCTGGCGTCCCGCGCGGCTTTCAGCGGGGCCGGCGGCTCTCGAACTGCTCGCTAACACCATTCCGGCCAGGCGGAAACCGGACGAAGTGATTTCCACCCTGCAAAGAACAATAACCGAAGCAACCTGCTTCAAGGGTGTGCGTGGCGAGGCCCGGGACACAGCCGGGCTCATCCTCGAACTGTCGAACTTTAAGTGAAAACACGGCCGGCAACCGCGCCGGCCATTTATCGCGAAAGCGATCCTTCGTGCCCACAGGACCCGTTCGCGTTTCGATAGCAAACCTTGCTTTCTTTGAAAGGAGATAGCATGAGCAAGACAATAGAGAATCGCCAGGCGGCTCTGGCTCGTAATGAGGAGTTGGTAGTCCAGGAGCTGCCTGACGAAGTGCTCGTATACGACCTGAAATCTCACAAGGCTCACTGCCTTAACAAAACGTCTGCCTTTATATGGAACCATTGCGATGGTCAGACAACGGCGGATGAAATAGCCAAACTCATGGAGAAAGAATTCCAGACTCCGGTCAGCCAAGACGCGGTCTGGTTTGCTCTGGACAAGCTCGGCAAGGCTGACCTGTTACAGAACCGGATCGTGCTACCGCCAGCGCAGTCTGCGATGTCGCGGCGCAGTGCGATACGCCGACTGGGATTTGGGGCTTTGCTGGTGCCTGTGGTTATGACGATTGTCTCGCCGACGGCGATGGCTGGAGCTTCGGTACCCCCAGCGTGCGTACCATGTACCGTACTTGGCTCTGGAGCTCACCGGAGCAACACCTGTCCTGCGATTTGTACTGGTGTTCCCGGCCGTTGTTTTAACAATTCCAGTTGCAGTACCGGTGCAGGGGGACTGCTTGCCAGTGCTATTGATTGTCCATCTTGTTTCAACAACTTTCCGACCTCCAGTGGTTGGAGAGCGCCTTAAGGAGTTAGCTACAGGTAGGATACTCTTCGATCGTGCGTCGGACCCGAGCGCGGTCGTGAAAGTATCCGCGACGGCAAGGATCGCGCCAAATGCTCGCCGGCCTGTGGTATCCCAGGCCGCGTGGGCGAATTTGAGTCAGTAATTCGGAGCAGTCGCATAAAGGCGACCTTCCTTGACCGAAAGACGCATCGTCTATGGCTATTGGTATCAAGTGCTGGGGAATGTAGCCATCGCTCCAACTGGCTAACAACGAAATAGTCTTAGGAAGAAACATGATGCAATTCTTTCAGGACCTTGGCGAATTAGTAGAGCAGCGTTGGAGGAACCTGAACTACCATGAGGAATCCTTTCCGGAAGTGGCGGCCAACGCCCTCGACGAAACTACCCAGAGCGAGGATATTGACCCCTGGGATATCATCCGCTGGGTCCACCACAGCCCGACGCTGCCCCTCCAGCAGGACCTCCCCGCAAGTTTCGGGAACCCTCCTATAACCCTTTATAGCGGGCCACGATTTCACATCGACATTTATTTCTGGCTCGACGGGACGACAAGTATCCACCAGCACGGATTCTGCGGCGCTTTCCACGTAGCGCTCGGCTCAAGCATACACAGCCGGTATACCTTCAATCAGGACCGCGAAATCAATGCTCACTTTTCTATCGGAAGCGTGGAGTTCGACAATGTCGAGCTCCTGAAGAAGGGCGATACCCGGAGGATACTTCCAGGGTCCGAGTTCATTCACTCATTGTTCCATCTCGACCGGCCCTCAGCGACGATAGCAGTTCGGACCTATTCCACACCGGGAGGTCCCCAATACAACTATCTCAAACCCTCTTTTGCCACTGATCCGTTCTTCACGGAACAGTCCACCGTCAGAAAAGTCCAGACTCTATCGCTGCTTTTAGGTATGGATCACCCCGAAGCTGCCTCATTTGTCGAAGATCTGGTGACCAGTTCCGATTACCAAACGACGTTTTCGGTGCTTCAGACTGCAGCTCATCATCTCAGACAGCGCAACCTCGAATCTGTGTTCCATCTCGATACCAGCAGGCAGCGTTTCAATGATCTGCTCAGTCGAGCGCGCAAGAGGCATGGCGAACTCGTCGATCTGATTCCCCCGGTTTTGGAGGAAGGGGACAGACAATACAATCTGACAAGCCGAAGGAGCCAAATAACCGGAGAAGATCATCGATTCTTTCTCGCATTGCTCCTGAACGTGCCCTGCAGGGCCCAGACTCTCGATCTGGTTAAACAGCGCTGTCCGGATCGCGACCCCATCGATGCTGTCACGGATTGGGTCGAAGAGTTATCCAATATCAGGGTCTTCGGGTCGAGTGAACCGAACGTCCTCGGGATTGACACCGTTGATGATAACTACCTGTTTGTGCTAGCCTCCATGCTTGAGGGACTGTCGATAGATCAGATGAGAATGAGGCTCGCGCAAGAGGGCTCGGTCGATGGATTTTCCGCGGCCAAGCTGGGTCAGATCTCTGAATCTATCAGGAATTCGTTTCTGTTCAAGTCCATATTTCTCGATTGGCCCTTGATCGAGAGTCAGACTGCGCACCTGGCTTGAGCCAAGGGCCGCGAAAATCGGCTGTCTAGCGGGATTAACAATGGCCATAAGGACTACTCGGACTCCTCTTGCAACACTCCATATATCCTCCTGCCTCATTCGTTTCAACAAGCTCCGGCCCAATCCGAATCGTTAGCCCGCCGCAAGCGCAAAACGAGAGAACGACTTCAATGACATCCCCGCGGCGAGATCAGACAAAGAGCCGCGAGTACAGTAGCCATCTTCTAATATGGCTTGCTGTCCTTTGTGCGTGTCTGATTTTCGTCTTTCATTTTTCGTTTGGCGCTGGAAGCGAGAACCTTATCACGGACAGCTATTGCTACGTCGCCGTATCGCAGGGCGAGCTTGTACGGGTCCCGTATAACACGCGCATTCTACAACCTTTTATAGCATCCTCGGTATCATTCTTTACCAGGCTGAGCCGCATTGGTTCATTCGAGTTGTTGACTCCCGTCGAATTGCTGGCGTCGTTGCTGTTGATGGTTTCGATTCTGCGGAGGCGCAGAGCAACGACGCGATGGCAAGCCGCGATCGTTCTTGCTTTTGGCTCGTCTCTGGCTGTGACATTTGGCTATACTCCAGTCCTCGTCGATCCACTAGCGCTCTTGCTCGTATGTCTGATGATTGCCGCCTTGGATCGCGGCTATGTGGTCTTTGCGCTTATTTTCGCTTGTCTTGCGGCGTTGACCAAAGAGTACTGCGTGCTGCTGGGCATCATCTGGGGCTATAGCGCATACCGACGCGGGCACGCTCGCCTCGCTATCGCGGCGGCTTTGCTTCCGGGACTGGCGCTATTAGGCTCCGCACTCACTCTTCCGGCGGAGCAAGATTCTGGCTTTCATGGTTGGCAGGGATTCTTGAGGGCGATGCTTGGTTACCATGGATCGCTTCTCAAGTTTAGGGGCGCGGCTGCGTACACCGAGATTCTGTATATGTGGTCCTGGTGTGTTCTCTGGCCGATTATTCTCCTCGGAGCCGCAGTGCTGTTGTTCCAGCCGCTCCGTGGGCGTGTGGGCGAGGAAGACCGGTTCGGGTTCGCGGTCATGCTCGCTGCTGTTCCTTTCCTGCTCCTTGGGGATTGGGGACGCGCAATGCTGGTGGTGGTGCCCTTCGCGTGCGCGGTCGCAGCGAGTCATCCGCTAGCGAGAAGCAACCGAACCGCACTCCTGCTTGGGGCAGGAGGCTTGTCAACTGCTCTGGCTCGGCCCTTTCATGGGGCGGCAACACCACCCCGTGTCTTTACCCTGGTTATGATCTTTATAAGTACAGCCGCATCAGCACTACTGGCCTTCATAATCATAAGGTCAGGCATGTCACACCGACTCGCCGGCGCATTCCGGATCCAGAAGCCGATTCAAGAATCGCCCGTCGAGCTGCAGTAATGTCTATTTCGAGCGCTCCCCCCCAAACCGAGCACAGGGTTGGGGTTCTCGATCGCGCAGTACTGACCTTATACCTTACGTCCCTGGCTCTATTGCCGTGGGCCTGGTTCCCACCCTTTCCCTGGCTTCACGAGCATGCACAATGGAGCGATCCGGTTTTCGCCGCCACCACCGCATGCTGGGCAGTCGCACGGTGGCGGGCGGGTCGATGGCCCCATTTCGGCGCGACTAACCTCGCGATTGCAGGGTATCTCGCCGCCGCATCCCTTTCACTCCTGTTCTCCTCACCCCACGAACCCGCCAGCGGGTGGAAACTCCTGGGGATTGCGGAGCTGTGCTGCCTTGCAATAGTAACTGCTGATCTTGCGTCGGACCCTCGAGTACTGCGCGTGATTGCCCGCGTCATGATGGTCACCGCGTTATTAGTTGCCGCAGCGGCGGTTTCAGGCCTCATTCTGTTCTATTTAGGCAAAGAAACCCGCCTCATAGGCATCTACGGAGAGCTGACTCCATCGCCCTTTTATGCTCGAGTTCAGGCCGGGCTTTATAATCCGAATCTGCTCGCCAGTTTTTGCATCTTTGCCGGCGCATCCATCGGTCACCGTGATGCCGAGCTTCCAGTCTGGTTAAGACGCATTGGCTTGGCCGCATTATGGGTCACTGTTGGACTCACTTTTTCACGAGGCATCATCGGATTTGCGGTCGCGGCCCTGATACGTCAGGCGCACACCCGGGGGCGGCGAACCCTTGCTGGTCTGGGCGCTTTCGCCGGAGTTGCCCTGATGATCATCCTAACCTTTTGTAAGTTCTCACTCGATCCCACCCGACCCTTCGAAGCCCATATCAGCCGATCGACGTCTACGAGCCGATATCAATCGCTTATCACATCCCTACAGAGCGTGGTTACCTATCCGCTGTTTGGCACTGGTCCCGGCACGCATCCCGCGCGCTATTTGGGCATTCCTTTCGACTCACACATGACCTACATCGGCATCGCTGCGACTCTTGGACTGCCTGCACTGGCGTTCTTCTCCTGGCTGGTGTGTAAAGCATGGCTGGGTCGCCGGCGTCCTACCGAGTTGTCCCTATGGGGTGTTATGGCGGGACTGGCGCTGGACGGTTTAGGGCAGGACATTGAGAGCTTTCGACATGTTTGGGTGCTAATCGGACTCGTTCTGGCGGATGCAGCCAGGTCACAAAACCCGAGAAGCGGTTCAACACGTTCGGCTCGAACCATCAAAGCGGGATCGAGCGAAACTGCGATCTCTCCGCCTGATCGGCTATGAATTTATTTGCTCCTTCGATTCGCGTCGCCCTTGCGCCAGCTATGACTTCTCGGCCTCGGCCCTGTGCTGGTGCAAACCCACACACGTCGGCTGGTCAGAGCAGCCTTGTGTGTCAGAATCTTGACAAAAGGAAGTGTCACAGAAATGCGATTCCTAGCCCCCCTAGTATTCTTGCTCGCTTTACCTGTTCTATCCGAGGCGCAGGCGCGGTACCTCGGTCCCGGAGATTACGGTGAGACATACATAACGCCTCGCTACAAAATCCCCTGGCAGGGAGATTTCACGGGCGTGACACAGCGGCGGCTGAACAAGAGCCTTAATCGCCTGGATGATCTCGCGGCTCCGGAGAATGCCAAATCTGATCTCGCCAGCTATCCTGCGGCGAATGTGAGTCAGTGGATCGACTCCGGATATGAAGCAGCGTTACAGAAGTTTACGGATTGTGGCGGCGCTCTCGCCAGCAAAGCCCGTGCGGTCGATCCCAGCGGCTATTTCGTTCAGGTCCGTCCCACGATATGGCAAACTGAGGCCAGCAACACTGGATGGGCTGCTGGCGAGACGATTCCATCTCAGCGGTTGATCGCAGTCGTGTGCTACTACTTCAGCGAGGCCCGGCACCAACAGCAATGGCTGCCCGCTCTGATTACCTGGGAAGAGATGAACCACCTGGCTGTAGAGACCGGTGTTCCGGGAGAGCCAGGCAGTTCGAAGAACTGGCCCTGTGACAGCCTCTCAACTGAATCTGTCCAAACCAGCCATCGCTGACGCCTGGCACAGTGTGGTGCCTCCGCCTTGTCGTACCTTCATCGCATCCGGATTCGGAGCAATCAGGGTTCATGGCCTCTATATGAGACCCATAAACTGGATCGATCAGTTCGCGATGTGGTCGCCTCCCGGACTGCTGAGGTTATGGGAACCGGCTGATGCCAGAATCCCTGACCTGCCGTTACTCAAAACTTCTCGAATATGTATCTCGTAAAGGCTACGCGGGGCGGGTAGGCATGGGATCTGGAGTATCACAATCCAACCCGACCTCGGAGGGTATCCTCACTGTAAGCCTGGACTTCGAGCTGATCTGGGGGACCCTCGACCTATTTGGCCCGACGAGATTCGGAGCTGCGTGCATGATTGAAAGGCAGGTTGTAATTGATCGTCTGCTCGCTTTGTTTGAAGAGCTCGATATTCCCGCCACGTGGTGTATAGTTGGCCATCTTTTGCTCGACAGATGCGAAACGGTGAACGGCGTCAAACATCCTGAGATTGTCAGACCCAAGCATAAGTGGTGCCGGGCGGACTGGTTCGCGCATGATCCCTGCGGAGATCTAAACAGCGAGCCTTTATTCTTTGGCCGAGATTTGGTTGACAGGATAATGGCTTGTTCGGCGCATCAGGAGATCGGGTGCCATTCATTCTCGCATGTCATATTTGGAGACGATGGCTGCAGCAGAGCTTCGGCCGAAAGCGAAGTAGCCGCTTGCGTCAAAATCGCTAACGAAATGGGCATCGTGCTTCGGTCCTTTGCCTTTCCGCGAAATGAGGTCGGTCATCTTGATCTGCTTAAGCAGTACGGCTTCACCTGTTACCGGGGACCCGAACCAAATTGGTACGAGTCCGCACGTATACCGCAGAGCCTGCGACGAGTGGCGCGGCTGCTCGAAGTGGTGACTGCATCCACACCTCCGGTCGTCCTGCCCTACAAAACTGAGTCTGGACTGTGGAACATCCCGGGTTCAACGATCTATTTTCCCAGGCACGGCTTTCGAAGGTTCGTGCCGACTCAGTTGCGGGTCCGGAAGGCGTTGAAAGGATTGGCCGAAGCAGCGCGATGCAGCCGCGTATTCCATCTCTGGTTCCACCCCACTAACCTGGCCGACGGGATGGATGCGATGTTCGCTGGCCTCAGCAAAATACTTGGGCATGCCGCCGACCTTCGCCGACGAGGCGAACTCCAAATCCTGACCTTGGGTCAGATTGCTGAACGATGCGAATCAGGGCTAACCGGAACAGCGTAAGGCGCCCGCCGCGATCGCCGGAGGATGGAGGAGAGCGACATGTGTGGAAAGGGGCGCCGGCGAGGCGATTCCAGCCCAGCGGTTGATCGCTGCCGTGTCTACTACTACTTCAGTGAAGCCCTCCGCCGGAATAGTGCCTTGCCCGATCTGATCGCCTGGAGGAGATGAACCACTTTAACTGTAGAGACAGGCGTGCAGCGAGAGCCAGGCCTTTCGAAGACCTGGCGCTGTGGTAGCCTTTCAACTGAATCTGTCCAAACCAGCCATCGCTGACGCCTGCCATCGTGTCGTGCCGCCACAGTACCTGGCATGTTTAGTTCGTTGTCCAGGAATGCGTGGGCCGCCGATTGACGTCCTGCCATGAGTTGTACACCGGCGATCACTCTATTGTGGTGGAGCTGTGCAGGGCCAGCCAGAGGGCCGAGGTTCGGGCTGGATCTTGCATTGGACAGCAAAATAATTCCCGATCTCCCATTCGATCAGGTCTCGTGCATGCCGGAGCCATCCTTCTTGAGGGCCGGCCCAGGTATAGTATATATCGACGACCCTTATCTCATTTGTATCAGGATAGTAAGCGCCCGCCGCATAGGTTCCCCAATATGGCTCATACCAAATAGTCGGCATGACCCTGATGTAAATCCTGCTTGCTGAAACGCCATTGGCGCGATCAGCCAAAGTACCTCCGCATGCCGTGAATTGGCTGCGCACCGATTCGAACGCATCGTCGATCCAACTTCCGAAGGCGTCGGCTGAACCTGGGAATGCAGCAATCTCGTTTATAACGTAGTCGGGCACTCCCCTCCTTTGGAGCTTCAGGATTTTCTTTGTCCAGTTGACCTCTGGTTGATCAAACCCCTGAGTGTTATATCGGATACCATTCCTGGGCGAAAACTGATCGGCAACAAATCTAGGATCGCCTAAGAATTCAAACGTCCCTTGGGCTCTGGCAGATCCAGAGAAGATCGACAACAACGCCAGAGACACCAGGCACAAAAAGGCTGCTTTAAGACCGGCCATGTTTTCCCTCTCCGAAGACTGATTTGTTAGTAATTGGAGGGCGGTTTAGTAATTGGAGGCCGGGACTACCGAGGGGCTAGCTAACAGCGCAAGGTCCAGTTCCTGTTCAAACCAACGGGCTGCTCAATTCATCCCAAACATTCCCGCTTCGGATACCCGCAGTCGCTCTCTCGCCAAAAACACATCCAACCGTTTCTTAGCTATCGATCTTATGTTCGCGTGGCAGGGCACGTATCGGTATCGCAAGGTCCGTGCCTCCCGCGGTAGGCCCATCAAGACTGTTTGCGATATCCTTTCGTTGGCATTGCAACACGTCTGATCGAGTACCTGTTCAGGGACTCCTTTGAACAGTGATTCGTACAAGAACTGTTCATTCGAAGGTTAACGCTTCCAGCGTGCCATACTTTTCGCGGCAGGTTTTAGACAAGTAAGTGTTTCGATGGTCTGTCGGCTTATGAATGTGTCGTATAAGATTGTGACACTATATATCGAAATATACATCTAGCATTGGGAGAATAACCGACCAAAGCCTAGGGTTGACCCGGATCGTTTCGCTGCCGCTCTCAAAGCCGCTGTCAAAGAGGTTAAGTTCCAAAGGAAAGCTCAGAGCAGCGCTTCGAAACGAACCCGATAATGGAATCCGTTTGGGCAAGGTCATCCTGCTGATGAGAGTTGCTGTTAGTAAGTGACCTTGGCCGGCTATCGAATTGGCTCGCTCTGGATACACAACTAAGCTCGGCCTGAACACAGAGATGTAATCGGATGAACTCCCGGCGTCCGGAGTCAAATGTCGTTTGCATTCTCCCTCAGCCAGAAGAGCAAAGCCGAAAAGCCCGGCACAAAAAGCTGTTGGGGATAAAAGCTCGAAATGAGGTTACCAATAAGTTGTTGAAAACAAGGTGGCGAGGGCGGGACCCGAACCCGCACGGCCTTTCGGGCCAGAGGATTTAAGTTCTAACCAGGCCTCTTCAATCGATCTACATCGCTGAACATCTAGCTTCATTTACAACGAGTTAGCGCCACCGGGAAGATGGGGCTAGAACCATCCAAAACCATCCACGACGATCCATTTTGGTCAAATTTTGGTCAAGATTTCAAACTGGTCCAGGCAAGGGCATCTCGTCCCAGGGAGGTGGGGTTGGCAACATTTATACCTACTACCGCTTTCCGCCAACTATGTCCTTTTGTCTTTTTCCAGCAATCCCTATGGCCGCGACCGCCCTAAGGCGTCCCTCGCCCGGACGACGTAGGACGTCCGTAGAGTGGGCATACCGACGAGTGGTGTGGATACCGGCATGGCCCATGACATTGGCGAAAGCATTCATCACCACGCCACGTCAGAGGTTCCAGTACCGAGACTCGAGACTCCAGACTCCTAAGAAAGGACCCCCGGGCCAAGCTAGAGTAGCTTAGCGATTATCTCGCTTGAGAGCAGAAGACCGTGGTAGGCCATTAGAATCGCGTAGCCGGCGAACCCGGCCTTCAAGATCGATCTAGCACGTTTCCTCCGGTTATAGTAGTAGCAACAAACCAGAGTGGCGCTCAGGGTTATTGCGAGCTTGACCAGCACAAACAATAGATAGCTGCGCTGAATCAAAGCGTTCATGACCGGATTAGTTTCAACCGAGCAATGATGGCTTACCAGAAATAGGGTACTGGCCGCGTCCAGCAATGACATTACGTTTATACCGGCGGCAACAATTATCAACGTCCCATTTCGATTTGTTATGAACATAGTGGTGAGATCTTGAAAAGTTCCTCTGCCTCTTCACAACGGCCAAGTCGTGCAAATGAGGTGGTTTCACAAGCGGAAGTCACACGCGGGGGAGCGAGAGCTCGCACTCGATTGGCGGACGAAACATTGCACGGCCGGCGAATTGCCGGTTCCCTTTTCATCGTACTGTTTGAAACTTCGTAACAGGGCGTGTTAATGACTAGGAGCACACGGTGAGGCTATCCACAACTCCTATTGTATAACGGATGTCAAGATAATACATACATACACGCCCTTGCTTATAATGCCATCCATTGTCACCTCGACCTACGAGCCTTTCGATCTGCGGAGGGTCAATCTCTTTCCATCGGAGCCTGGAATATCAGGGCCTTTCTCAATTTCCCTCAGTTGAGGCTGGCGTCACCCTGGATTGAAGGCACTTTAGGGTTCTTGGGCATTTCACGAACTCCAGATTCGCTAAGCGGTCCCAGTCCTCTGATTTTCGTCGCTCCCAGGATCTCTCGGCATTCCCCGAAACGGGGACGCATTGTTCGCTATTACAGCAAGGCAGGCTGCCCTTAATCTACTCAGAAAACGCCAGCCAAGGGTAAGTCAGAGTTACATGCCGGATTACAGTAGTGCAGTGTCTGGAGTATTCAGATGCGGATGACTCTCAAGTGCGCATGGTGCGGGTCCGAAATCGGCCTCGTAGATGGAAATTCGATTGCGGAGCCCGGTATTAGCCACGGAATCTGCTCAGGGTGTCGAAGCAAGCTGCTAGGAGCCAGCCACAACAAAGCGGAATCCTGGGACGGAAGGGAGAGGCGGCGAGTTGATGATCGGCGAACTCGTGAGCGTCGCCGCTCGTCGACCGATGAGGCAGATGACTTGATAGTAGTTAGCGGCCGAACCTGGATCGACGGCAAGAGGCGCATGAAGGTTCGGCGTGCTGCTGACCGAGTATGGCTTTCTGATCTGATTCTCAGCGGTGCCTTTTTAAACCAGTCGAAAAGGTTCCCGACATGATAAGAACTGTAGACTTGTGTTCACGTGCCAGAACCAAGGTCGACTTACGACCGTACCTACCGCCCCAGTAGTTGAATTTCGAGCGAACTGGTGATTTAATCTTTTGAAGCGGGCCTTTTACCGGACCGATCCTAACACCTGAATTGGCTGGACCGGAGACTTTCCACGCGCAAAGCGCCTTCGGAATGAGTCGAAGAACTGTCGAGCGGTCTTTTCGTCCAGTCTGGCGTTGCGAAAGTGTTGGAGGAAAGTGCTTCTCAGATGGAAAGCCCCCATAGGGAAAATCACAGAAAGCCTGTTGGCAGGGACGACAGGAACCGGAGCTCTTCGGAGTGGCTTTCTTCTGATGCCGGCGCCGGCCCGATTGATGACTCGATCATCGCGTTGATGAGGCTCCTTCTGGTTTCGGCGGCACTGCTGATCGTCTACCTCGATCGGCCGGCGTTAGCGCTCCACGTCTCTTTCTCCGATCTCTTGCTGATTCTTTACGTATTCCACAGCCTGGCACTGTTCATCCTGGCAACTCGTAATAGCCCGCTGGTCAGATCCATACGGCCCTGGTCGCATTGGATTGACATCGCGTGGTGTACTGTACTCACAATCTTTAGCGGCGGCGCCAACAGTGTCTTCTTCTTCATCTACTTCTTTCCTGTTCTCGTCGCGTCGCTCCGATACGGGTCGTTATCGGGGGCGCGAACCGCTATAGCCTCCGCTGTATCCTTCACTATGGTCAGCTACGCATTGGATCCCAATCAGGCGCGAACCGGATTGGCTTATTTGCTCCATAGGCCAATTTATCTGATTGGGCTCGGCCTGGTTATGGCTTATTGGGGTGGCCACGAGACAGCGTCCAGGCGCAGGCTCACGTTGCTCAAAGACGTGAACAACTTATCAAACCCGCGGTTCGGTGTTGATCGAACCATCGCCGCGATCATGGAGCGATTGAGAGGGTTTTATGACGCGGATTCATGTCTTTTGATCACCGCCCAGCAAAGTGAGGAGGGAGACAAGTACAGCCTGCGGCGCATTGACCGTCAGGTCAAGGAAGCAGGAAGCGATGCCAGGCCCATCGATCCGGTCCTGGCTCGGCAACTGCTCGCCGCGCCGGCTGGATGTGCCTTACTTTATCGAACCAGTCGTTGGTGGTTTCCGTCGGGTAAGAGGTTCTATTCATACGACCCACGGAAGGAGACGCGGGCTTCGGAGGGACTGGAAGCAGGGAAGGCGCTCGCTGACCTTCTCGAATGCCGCTCATTCGTGGCGGTCCCGATGTATCATCATTGGGAGCTTGCCGGCCAGATCTACCTCACGTCGGCGAAAATAAACACGTTCGCCGTTGCCGACATTAATTTCATACTTCAGATCGTCGATCAGGTCATACCTGTTATCGATAACATCCAGGTCGTAGGCCAGCTCGCGTCAAACGCAGCCGAGCAGGAGCGTGAAAGGATTGCCCGCAACATCCATGATAACGCTATCCAGCTCTACGTCGGACTTCAGGCGGGATTGACCTCGCTGCGCCAGAGACTTGAATCTGCCGTCGCTGAAGGCAACGAGGACCCAGCCCGGCTGCGTGAGGCGGTAGACGGAGTGATCGGTAGAGTCGACCGCCTGATCGAGATGACCAACATTAGCACCAGCGACCTGCGCGGTCACATGAGTGGGCTGAAGGATTCGGATGAGGGTCGAGAGGTCTTGCTTTCCTCTATCCAACGCCTGGCGGGTAATTTCTCGAAAGTCACCGGCATCTCAGTCTACGTGAAGGGCGATCCTGAAGTTCAAGTCAACGACCGTCTTTCAGCTGAGGTATATCAGATGACGGTCGAGGGGTTGAGCAACATCAGGCGTCACACTCAATCAGAGCTGGCAATCATCGGCGTCGAATGCTCCGGTGATTACCTCACCCTCCAAATCGAGAATGACAACGCGAGTAAACAGGAATTTGTTCAGTTTACTCCGCGATCGATTGCTGGGCGAGCCGAAGCGCTGGGCGGGCAGTGGCGTGTAGACCGAGACGTTCTAGGCCGTACCGTTTTGACCGTGGAAGTTCCACTCTGATTCTGACATTACGGAGACTTAAATGAATAGCACGCCAGCCCTGTCGCAAATAAGAGTCCTCATCGTGGACGACCATGCCGTCGTCCGAGCAGGTTTCCGAATGCTTATTGAGGATCAACAGCATATGACGGTTGTCGGCGAGGCCGGGAATCGTAGCGATGCCCTTCGAATCGCCGCCGGCGAACGCCCCGACGTCGTCCTACTCGATCTCGACCTCGGGACCGAAAACGGGCTGGACTTCTTGCCCGAGCTTGTGCGCGCAGCTCCGGACGCTCAGGTCCTGGTACTCACCTGCATGCGCGATATCAAAACGCACCATCGGGCCGTTCAGCTTGGCGCAACCGGACTCGTACTGAAGGACAAGACCTCTGACGTGCTGATCAAGGCCATAGAGAGAGTCCACGCGGGAGAAGCCTGGCTGGATCGCTCGATCATGGCACAAGCCCTTGGCGGCAGCGTTACGCCTGCGAAAGCGAACCGCAATGACACCAGTAGTGCCAGGATCGCCACCTTGACCGCCCGAGAGCGAGAAGTGATTACACTGGTGGCTGGCGGCCTTACAACTAAACAAATTGCTGACCGCCTGTTTATCAGCGAAAAGACTGTGCGAAACCACCTGGCTTCAATTTATTCTAAACTGGGCATCTCCTACCGTTTGGAACTGGCTGTCTATGCCTACCAGAACGGGCTTAGCGACCCTCCCACCGGAAACTGAGACTCCGACTCTGTTCACTTTGCCAGAGCGTTCATAGATCGAGCCGACAAAACCCCAAGTTTCTACCGTTTTTCGACGGCGCTGAGTTCCACAGACACGTCGATCCAACAAAATGAGCAAAGTGACCTATGGTAAAAGGGACGAATGCCTCAAGCATAACGGTACCCGAAGCATTAGAATGGCTGGTATTGGAATAGTGGATCGAAGTCATCTGACCCCTCGCAGTA
>Ga0126379_10001241_pt1 | contig 15286 bp, 6 predicted proteins | sample PanSoiMetPlot_24_FD_92640 | JGI IMG/M metagenome (GOLD analysis project Ga0126379, IMG submission 92640) | Tropical forest soil microbial communities from Panama - MetaG Plot_24 | ecosystem: Environmental > Terrestrial > Soil > Tropical forest > Bulk soil | place: Panama | collected 2016-02-17 | reverse complement strand
TCCATAACAATCGCGACGGAACGTTTACGGATGTTACCGCCAAGGCCGGACTGATCCGATCGGGATGGGGCTCGGGGTGCTGCATCGGGGATTATGACAACGACGGCTTCGACGATCTCGTTGTGACCTACTGGGGCGGCATTGTTCTCTATCACAACAATGGAGACGGGACCTTTACCGATGTCACCGAGAAATCGGGCCTGACGCAGAAGGACCCTCACCCGCGTTGGAACACCGGGTGTTGTTTCGTCGATTATGACCGCGATGGTCATCTCGATCTCTTTGTCGCCAATTACGTGAATTTCGATTTGAAGACGATGCCTGTAGCAGGCAGCAATGCTTATTGCCGCTATTGGGGCCTATCGGTCGGCTGTGGGCCTCAAGGAATGGGTGGCGGGACTAACATCCTCTATCGCAATCGCGGGGACGGGACGTTCGAGGATGTGTCTGTACAGTCGGGGATCGCGGTTCCGCGAGGGCCATCAGAGCCATTTTTTGTGAGCGACCACTGGATCCCTACCGGCGCTTATGGCTTGGGCGTTACAGCCGCCGATTTCGACAACGATGGCTGGCCCGATATTTATGTGGCATGCGATTCGGTCCCGAGCCGGTTCTATCACAATAAAGGCGACGGAACCTTTGAAGAACTCGGCCGAGAAATCGGGTGTGCCGTCAACGAGAATGGCGGTATGCAGGGCGGGATGGGAGTCGCCGTCGGTGATTATGACTGTGATGGCTGGCTCGACATCGTGAAGACCAACTATGCCGATCAGAACGCGAATCTCTATCACAACAATGGAGACGGAACTTTCTACGATGCTGTTTTGCAGGCTGGACTGGGAGTCAATACGAAGTATCTGAGTTGGGGAGTGGGGCTGTTTGACTTCGACAACGACGGGTGGCCTGACATATTCATCTCAAGTGGCCACGTATTCCCCGAGGTGGACACCAAGCAGCTGCATTTCACTTTCAAACAGCGGAAGATTCTCTACCGTAACCTGGGAAACGGCCACTTTATAGATGTTACGGCGGACAGCAGTCCCGTTCTCAATGAACCCCGCCCGAGCCGTGGAACCGCGTTCGGAGACTTTGACAACGACGGCGATGTAGACATTGTAGTGATCAACATGAACGAGCCCCCTACGCTGCTGCGCAATGACTGTCCTGGCAAGAACAGCTGGCTCAAGGTGAAGTGCATTGGCACGAAATCAAATCGCAGCGGAATCGGCGCCCGCGTCCGCGTGGTAATCGGAAAACATGCCCAGATCAACGAGGTAGTGAGTGGATCAAGCTATGTCTCGCAGAATGATCTGCGTCTCCACTTCGGCCTGGGGCCAGCCAAGCAGGTGGATTTGATCGAGGTTCGATGGCCGCTCGGCCGGGTAGAATCCTTCAAAAACATCGACGCTAATCAACTGTTGGTGCTGCAGGAAGGGCATGGAATATTGCATCGCGACAAGCTGGGGAAATCGTAAATCCCACGACATAAAGAAAGGGATGGACAGAGCGGCCATCCCTTTGCTAGTCGCGGAGTACTTAGAAGAACACCTGCAATCCGAACTGGATTCGTCTGGGGATGTTGCACTGGCTCCCGGTGTGGCCAAAATCAGCGTTTAAGTTGTTGGGTTGCCAGAACTGATCAACCGGGCAGAAGTATACGCGGTTGAACACGTTACCCGCATCGGCTTCAAACCGAACGTACTTGCCCTCGCCGAAGAAGGTGTCCTTTTGGATTGCGAAATCCTCGTTGTAGTACGCGTACCCGCGAACGCCTGCGTCGTTCCGCGGAGCGTTGCCGAATGCAGGTGCACCGTTGCTGGTTACGCCAGGGTCTGACCATCCCGACTGGTTAAGGTATGGGGCAGTGACTCCGTTGCCACTGGCCCGTGCCCCAGAGCCCTTATTCGGGTACCGGCCATCATTACCGTTGCCATTGAAATTAAAAAGGTACGGCCCTAGCGTATTCGGCATTGTAATGTGCAGCGGTCTCCCGGATGAATAGCTGTGAATACCTGAAATCTGCCAGTCCCCGACGATCTTGTTGAGTACACCGGAAGCGTTGCTCAGCAATGGCCGCCCCTTGCCGAATGGCAATTTATAGACGTATCCGAACGAGACGATATTTGGAACGTCGTCAGAACTAACACTGTACAGATCACGCATGTCGCTCGGGTTCTGGACGGGAGGTCCTCCAGCTCCTAACCCCTGTTCCGCGCCGTTGTTCATGAGATGCGAGTAGGTGTATGACGCTTTCAGTTGGAACCCCGCCGTCATTCGCCGCTCGAATGAAGCCTGAAAGGCGTCGTAGCGGCTGTGTCCGAAGGGGAAAAAGCGCCAGTTTATCTGCTGGTACTGTGGCCATGACCTGAGGGATTGCGCGATCGTACCGACAAATCCCGGGTAGGGCGGGGCCGTGAACCCGTCTGCGAGCGCTGTTGCGTTGGGTTGAGTAGGAACAGTACAGGGATTCGAGAGGCTGGCATTCGGGTTGTTGGGACAAACGAAGCCCCCTGCCGTCAAATCGGCGACGTTCGGAGTTAGACCGAGCACGCTGGCAGGGTTCATGTTGTCATACACGCCTCCCGAGCTTCGACCGTCTATCAACCTCGTGCCATGATTGCCGACATAAGCGAGGTCGATTGCCATGTTCTGGCCCAACTGACGTTGGAACGAAACCGACCAGTTCTGATAGCGGGGCATGGTGTACGTCCTGCCCTCAACCCCCACAGGGTTTGCGCCATTCGCAACATCGGCCCGCAGTTGTGGAGGTGACTGCGCGGCTACCGCTGCAGCGGGAAAATTGCAGGCAAGACCCTGGCTGGTGTAATAGGCACACCCGGAGCTGGTCATGCCTCCGCCGAAATAGAATGTCGGGACCTGATCATTCTTCGTGTTGGTCACGGTTGGATTTGTCTGGTAGCCATCAACCGGGTAAGGATCCCAGGAATCTGCTTGGACACCTGCGTAGTACATGCCATAACCGCCGCGAATGACGGTTTTCGGATTAAGGGAGTAGGCGAAGCCGACTCGTGGGCCCACGTTCCAACTGGTGTTCCCGTTCGCCGATGAAGTGTGGAACACCGTCGCACCATTTACGCCGACTGGGTTGGGCGCGTTGGGATCAAAGTTCGAGAACCGGCCGTATTGCTCCGTCAGCCCCCCCTGTATATCCACGCGCAACCCTAGAGTGATGTTGAGATTCTTCATGAGCTTGATATCATCGTTGCCCCAGAAAGAGCCGTATTTCATCCTGGGCATGTACTTGAGTGGGTACGTGAAGTTCGCGCTATCAACCTGGCCCAGCAGGAATGAGGCAAACTCATTTCCTGTGGCGCCACCAATGAGAGAGTTACCGTTGACGTCGTAACCCGCAGTCGACGTATCGTTGAAGTTGAAGTTACCACCGGTATTCACCGCCCAGCCGGTTTGAGGGAAGGTCATGTACCGGAATTCCATGCCAGCCTTGATGGTGTGCTTCCCGGTGGTCCAGGCGACATCATCGAGGAACTGGTAGCGATTATTGATATCAGCGCCGCCACTCGCCCAAGGTGTTCCGTAATGGGTATATCCATACGAGCCGTTGAAATTGAGTTGCGGAAAGCCAGCGTTGTCAAAAATCGGCTGATCTGGCAGGCCGAGCCCAAGCTTCTGATTCCATCCGACGCCACCTGACAGCTGATGACCAAGCATCATCCAGCGGTCATAGGCAATGGTCGTGTGATTGAACAGGTTCGGCTTGATGATCCAGCTCATCTGGATATGGTCGAAGTGGTTGGTAATACGTTGATAGAAGCCTTGGCCAATATAGGTGTCGTTCGCTGCCGAGTCGGTTTCGCCGTTGTTTACAGTATTGCAGCCTTGCGGGCCGCCGCAGTGCGCGATACGTGGACGGATATTCTCATAGTAGGTGTTGGAGATCGAGAATTTATCGTTAAACGTATGGTCGACCCGCAACAGCCACGTCCTGACATTAATCTTGTTGTTGTCGTCGGAATTTCCGCCAAAGCCGTTTTGGCGTAGCGTGTCGCGATCAAGCGCGGGAATATTAGGAACAATCGCTGCGGCAGTTGGCGACCGAAGATCCACACCTGAAGCAGAAGCAAAGTTCGCGAGATTGTTATTGAGATAGGGTTTGCGATAGAGCACCGTCGGTGCCGTTGGAAGTTTGCCGGTGCAAGGGTCAAGAGCCGTGGGGGTGACCAGTGTAGTCGACGCCGGGTCGAATATCTCACCCTGGAACAACGGGTTTCCCAGCGCGTCGGTAACCGGGTGAACAGAGTTATCTGGACACGTAACCTTCAATGCCCCTCCCAAAATCTCGGAGAAATCGCCTTGCCTCGCCAGAGCGGTAGGCAGAGTATTCACATATCCAGTGTTCACCGTGCTGTGGTAATCCAGCCCATCCAGGTTGAAGAACCAGAATGTCTTCTTAAGCTTTGGAATCGGCCCTCCCACAGCGAAACCCCAGTTGTTTTGGCCGAGGGGGAGAGTAGTCCCGAGACCTTGGGCCTTGAGCTGAGGTCCAACAAAATAATTCGAAGCGTCTACGTGGTTGTTCGTATAGAAATCGTAGATGTTCCCGTGGAACTTGCTCGTTCCCGTCTTCGTCGCGTAGGTGATGAACCCGCCGCTGGTGTGTCCATATTGTGCTGAGAAGGTATTCTGAACGACCGTCATCTCCTGCACTGACGGGTAGGGAAGCGAGCTTTCCTGGGTCTGCTGATGGCCTTCTGCGTAGCCGAATGCCGCGCCGTCGAACCAATTTTCCGTGGCCAACATCTGGCCACCATTCATACGCGACTGGAATTGGCTGCCACGGAAGATCGCATCGCCATTGGGTTGCATGGGGACGTATCCAGGCTGGAGCTGCAATAAAGACTCAGCCAAGCGAATATCCGCCCCCATGACTGCTGGGAGTTCCTTGTAGTAGGAGTTATCGAGTGTGTGTGAAACCGTCGGATTTTCGGTGTTGATCTGCTGGATCTCTCCCGTTACTTGAACGGTTTCGCTTACGGCACCCAATTGAAGTGACGCGTCTTGCCGTAAGGTGACGCCGCCAGTAAGAACGATGCCTTCACGGGAGTAAGTCTTAAATCCTGTCTTCTCGACGGTAACTTTGTAGGTTCCAAGAATCAGCGGCGGGGTAGTGTAGTTACCCGCGCCATTGGTGCCCACCACCGCTTGCACACCTGTCCCCTGGTCCGTGACAGTGACTTTGGCGTCCGGGACGGCCGCTCCACTGGCGTCGCTCACGACGCCGGTAATGATGGCGCGATCGGCGAATTGACCGAAAGATTTGTTCGGGCTGAACCACAGCGCAGCAGACAGCAGAAAAAGAGGTACGAGCAAACGGCGTTGCATCTAGCGCCTCCGATAACAGATCGAACCCAGGTTTTCAGCCGAGAAAACCTTTACTCAGATGGTTGAATTTTTTACTGCGAATGCAATAGCAGTGTCAAGCTAATTCTTTTCTACTAGCAGATTTAGCGGGATGGTTTGCCGGGAAAGAGCGAGCCACAGGTCTGGCGGGCGGAGCTTGCAGACACGCGACCAGCAAACAGCGGAATGATGTTAAGTTTCCTGTTTGCTATGTGATAGACGAATCTAAAGTGACACCCAACTCATGTGGAGGATTTTCTATCTTGGTCTGTTAAGGCTCAACCGGCAATAACGTTTTTGCGCGCTTGATGTGATGACCGTAACAAACAGGTGCCGCCGATTTCCTATTCGCTCGCACCCGACGCTCCAGAAACCGTTTTCTGGGCATGGTTTGCATACCGAGTCCGGGGGTGTGGGTCGATACAACAGCATCGCCACTCAGAATTTCTGCTGACGGGTGATCCCCGCCGACTCGCGCACGACCACAAGTTGGTTGACGCTGACGTTGGGAATTGTCTCGAGGGCGCCATTTGGCCAGCGGATGGTGAGGTGGGCGGTGGTCTCAGGCCCCAATCCGAAGTGGAGGCGGCGATCATTTACCGAATAGAAGCTGGACTGAGCACTGACTTCCTGAGCTTGCTGTTTGTTGCCATAGCGGACCGTTACTCGCGCCCCGATCGCGCTGCGATTGCTGCGCACACCGACTAACTGAACCTTCAGCCAATGTCCGTTTCCCGCAAGATCATTGCGTAACAGCGATGGAGGCTCGTTCATATTCCAGACAAGGATGTCAATGTCACCGTCATTGTCGAAGTCCCCGAACGCGCATCCTCGGCTGGAATGTACATCCGATACACCCGGGCCAGCTTCCTCGATCAACTCTTCGAACCTGCCGTCGCCCAGGTTTCGAAAGACCAGGCGCGGCGTGCGGAACGGATAAGTCGGCAGTTTCTTCTCTACCTCGGGATATACAGTTCCGGTCACGACAAACAAATCGAGCAGCCCGTCATTGTCCAGATCGACCATTCCTGTACCCCAACCGACATAGCGAGTCTCGACGGCCAACCCGGAGCGGATCGTGACGTCATCGAAGTTTCCCTTGCCATCGTTACGGTAGAGAACATTGGTGTCGTCGGAGAAATTAGTTTTGAATAGGTCAAGATTGCCGTCGAGATCGAAGTCGCCCACGGCTACGCCCATGCCAGCTTGCTCCATACCGTCTTCGCTGAGCGCGATACCGCGCTCCAGAGCCTCCTCGCGAAACGTGCCGTCGTGCTGGTTGCGGAAAAGCCAGCTTGGGGTGGAATCGCAGGCGACGTAGATATCGGGCCAACCATCGTTGTCGTAGTCGGCTGCCACGCATGTCATCGGATAGGAGCCGGATGCGGCCGCTACCCCACTCTGCTTACTCACTTCGGTAAAAGTGCCGTCACCGTTATTGTGAAACAGCTGGGCGGATCCCATAGGCAGCCCGCGAGGCCCGCAGTTCACCGCCACTCCTTTCCAGGTGCAATTGGGATTCGAACCGGGCTTCGGCAGCTTGTCGACCGTGGTACTTAGATAGTTGGCCACGAATAAGTCCAGGTGTCCATCACGGTCGTAATCGACCCAGGTGCACCCCGAACCATATCGAACCTCAGACCGCCAGAGTCCAGCCTGTTTGGTCACGTCAGAGAAGGTGCCGTCGCCATTATTGTGGTACAGCGCGTTATGGCCGTAATAACTGATGAAGATGTCGTCGAATCCATCGTTGTCATAGTCGGCCACAGTCACGCCCGACGCCCAACCGGACCGCGTCAGACCTGCTTTCGCGGTCACCTCGGTGAATGTGCCATCGCGATTGTTCTTGTAGAGGCGGTTCGTTACACCGGGAGGATCGCCTTCGAGTCTGGTGCCGTTAAGCGCGAGTAAGTCCATCCATCCATCATTGTCATAGTCAATAAAGGCTACACCCGCGCCTACGACCTCGATGATGTAGTTCTTCACATCCAGACCACCGTAGACGATCGGCTCCTTCAGTCCCGCTTCTTTTGCGATATCGATGAAATGTGCAAGGAATGGACGGCCGGAGGGTTTGCCGCGTGGTTGCGGTTTCACGCCGCGGGAGGAGATCCCTTGAGGAAACGCCCATCGAGATGGAAGGAGCAGCGCAGAGGCTGTGGTGGCAATTCTGTAGATAAGTTCACGGCGGGTGATCATTGAACCGGTTCGATCGCCTTGAGATACTGACGCGCTTTGACGTCCTCAATTTTTTGCACGATTCCTGAGGGCCAGCGAATTTCGATCAGTTTCGCCTTCATGTCTTTGCCGAGCCCGGCAATCACGCGTTTGTCGCTGGCAGACTGATAGCCCACCGCTGTATTTACAGTAAAGTACTGCGTCAGACCGGAAGCCGAGACAACCTTGATGCGCACTCCGATGCCGTCGCGATTCGACTTTGTTCCCACCGTTTGAATGCCAATCCAGTTGTTTTTATTCCCGCCATCATTCCTAAGTATGTACGCTTTTTGACCGAGATTGCTGACGACGACGTCAACATCACCATCATTATCGATGTCACCAAAAGCTGCTCCGCGCCCGGCCCAGTTCTGCTGAAATACCTCGCCGGCCATGACCCGAGCAAAGTGGCCGGTGTTGTTACGCAGTAAGAGTGGCGGCTCCATGTAGCGCAGATTGGGAGAAGTTACCTGGATGGTGTCCATCACGTGAGCTTGGGCAACGAACAGGTCTTTCCAGCCATCGTTGTCATAATCGAAAAAATGTGTACTCCACCCCGAGAAAGCCAGTGTAGCGCCGCCAACGCCGGAGAGGTTGCTGACGTCGCGAAACGTGCCGGTGCCTTCATTGCGGAACAACATGTAGCGTTCATTGGAGAGGTCGGTAACCACGATGTCGGGCCAGCCATCATTGTCATAGTCGTTGAAGTCGATTCCCATCCCAGCAAAAGTCTTACCGTCCTCGTTGTAACCTACACCGGCGAGCAGGCCGACTTCGGTGAACGTACCGTTGCCGTTGTTGTGGTAAAGGAAACACTGCACCGAATCGTTCGCGACAAAAATATCGGTGAAGCCATCGCCGTCATAATCGGCGAAGGAGACGCCCAGGCCCTTGCCCCGCGGATTGGCGATGCCAGCCTTTTGCGAGACATCCGTAAAGGTGCCGTCTCCGTTGTTGTGATACAGGATGTTAGTGGCGCCATCGTAGTTGTCCGGATGGCAGTAGGAACGCACACCGTTCGGCGGCTTTTCTCCGCAGTAGCGATTGGTCTTGATTGTCCAGGTAAGGTAGCGCGTGACAAACAAATCAAGCTTGCCATCATTGTCGTAATCAAAGAATCCTGCGCTCGCGCTCCACCCGGCACCCTTAACACCGGCCTTCTCAGTAACATCGGTGAAGGTTCCATTTCCGTTGTTGTGATACAGGACGTTGCCGCCGAATCCAGTCACATAAAGGTCCTCGAAGCCGTCGTTGTCATAGTCGCCGACGGCCACCCCCATGCTGTAGTAGCCCTGCTGCATTCCGGTCAATCCGGCACGCTCAGTTACATCAGTGAAGGTACCGTCCGCGTTCTGGTGATAAAGTCGGTTCCAGAATTTCATGTCTCGCTTGTCGGGAAGCTTGCCGTCGGGCATGGGATCAGAGAGCAGAGCACCGTTGGTAAAGAAAATATCCAGCCGTCCATCGTTGTCGTAGTCAAAAAGCGCGACGCCGCCCCCCATGGTTTCGATGAGGTATTTATTTGACGTTGCGGAATTTTCCTGCGTGAAATCGACGTGGCTCTGGTCGGTGATGTCTTTAAACTGCACCTCAGGCGCTTGGGCAACGGCGAAGAGCCCCGTGAGTATCACTGCCATCATCCAACCCATGGTCCGGGATCGACTATGAAAATACCCGATCGCCGGGCCATTACTCATGATCACCCCCCGGGTGGGGTGCGTTTCGGCTTTGCGACATGTTATGTCGCATCTTTTCGATTTCGTTGTTCTCCTGATCCAGGCGGGTAAATGATTCGAGCGCTTTCTTAGACTCTTCAAGATGGCCCAGCTTGCGGTAAATTCCTGAGAGTACGTAAAAATAAGAGGACGACCGTGGATTCAAAGTGACAGCGTGATTCAGCGAATCGGCGGCCGCTTCAAGTCGTCCCAGCCGTTCTTCTGCCTTCGCCTTTTGAAACCACGCAGAATCGGACTTGGGATCTAGCTCCAATGCTTTCTGCGCGTAATCGAGCGCTTTCGCCTGATCCCCGGTGCGATTGTAGTAAGCGCTCAAGTTGACGTGGGCGGCGACGAACTTGCCATGCCGTTCCCCATTGAGGGCAATTGCCTTCCGGTAGGTCTGGACAGCAGCATCATTGTTGCCTAATGCTTCCTGCGCAAAACCGAGCGAGTTTATGGCTTCGAGATAACCTGGATCAATCCGCACTGCCTCTCGAAATTCCTTGTCCGCGGCGATCCAGTTATCTTGAAGGGAAAACAATTTCCCGAGATCGTAATGGCTTTCACTGGAATTCGGCGTGTAGTGAATCGCTTGTTCAAACTCCTTTTGCGCGGCATCAAAACGGCCGATCGCCATAAGATCGCGCCCCAAGATTTTGTGCGCGTCAGCGTTGGTCGCATCCAGGCTCAGCGATTGGGCTAACGATTTGATCGAGTCGCCGATTTTCTTCTGCGCAAATTGACTGTACCCCAGAGCGTACCAGGCCCAGGACGAGTCAGGATGTTCCTGCACGTAGGAAGCGAGCAGGGGTTCGACTTCCTTATATCGACTCTCACGAACGTAGCTTTCGAACTCTGATATCTTTGCCGGATCGTCGCCCGTATTACGCCCACCCCCGCCCGCCTCGACGCTTGTGGACGGGGAAGGTTGCGTTACGGGTGCCTCCGGCGGCGGCTTCAACCTGTTTACGCTTTGCCGCGCATTCAAATCACCGGGATTCAATTCCACTGCCTTTTCGTAAGCGAGAAGGGCATCGGCTGGGCGGTCTTGCTTCTCCAATGTTAGGGCTAATAAGTGCTGCGCCGTGGAAGAGTCTGGCTGAAGTCTGATGGCATGGCGGAACTTCAACTCCGCCTGCTGCAGCTCCCCGTTTTGGAGGGCTTCCCGCCCTTCCGAGATGTCCAGTTCTGCGTTTTGATTGCGTTCGTCTACGGAGGAGAGCTCTCGGCTTTTTTTCACCTCAGCCGCCGCCTCGTCCGGTTTGCCGCTTCGCATCAACGCCAATCCGAGTTGGTAATGTGCCTCGCCACTCATGGGTTCCAGCCGCGTTGCCTCGCGAAGCTCCGCAACCGCGTCGTTGAGCTTGGCGTCGTGCAGCAGCGCCTTGCCCAGCGACAGGTGCGCGCGCGCAAAATCCGGGGCGACGGAAATGATCTTTCGCAATTGCTCGATTTGCTTCGCAACACCGTGGCTGGGACTATTGCCGTACGCTTCAGCAAGATTGAACTGTGCCTTGATAAGTCCCGGATCAAGAGAGACTGCCTTTTCCAATTCACCGATAGCCTCGTCCACATCCGTGAGCGTGAGCACGGCGCCGAGGTTCGCATGAGCGTCAGCAAATTCCGGACGAATCCGGACAGCCTCCCGGAATTCTGCAGTGGCCTTTTCGTCCTCGCCGTTTTGGGCCAAGACTAAGCCGATATTGTTATGAGCCTCAGCGTAGTTCGGACGCAGGCGGAGCGCTTCACGGAATTCGGCCAGAACCTCGTTGCTTGCGCTACCTCTACGACCCAGCATGAGCCCGAGCATATTGTGCAATTCCGGCGCGTCGGGCCGCTTCGCTATGGTTTCGCGAAGAGCACTGATGACACTATCCCAGTCAGGCGAGGGAACAGCCGAGTTGGCATTAAGCCCAGCTTCGAATTGCGCCAGGGCTCTTTGGACTTGATTCTGCCGCAAGAACACGATCCCGAGATCGACGAAAGTTGCCGCACTTGTCGGAGTAAGAGCCAGAGACCGTTGAAGATTTACCCTGGCATCGCCCCAATCGCCTTCGTCGCGCTGCGCCATCCCCAGTAGCGCGTAACTGGGTGCGGCGGACGGATCCAGGCGAACGCTCGTCTTCAGTTCGGAAATGGCTTTCTGCTTTTCGCCGCTGTACCACAAGGCGGCGCCATAGTTGAAGTGCACTGCTGCCGATTCGGGTCGCAGAGCAACCGCCCGCTCCAAGTGCGGGAGCGCGGAACTGGTATCTCCCTGTTGACCGAGGATGTATCCCAGAAGGTTGTGTGCGTCGGCATCGTTATCATCCATTGCAAGTGCCTGCACCAGTTGCTCCTTGGCCAAATTCAGATCGCCTTTGGCCAAAGCCTGCTGCGCTTGCGTGTCATATGGATTTGTCGCAAGAGAGGCCGCCGAGGCCTTGCGCGCGGCGGCCGCCTGCTGCTTCAGCGTGAAGCCCAACCCGTAATAGGCCTCCCGCATCTCCGGATCGATCGCCAATGCACGTTCAAACGCCGCGACCGCGGAAGACAAATCGCCGTTCTGACGAAGCGTCTTGCCAAGTTCACATTGCAGCGTTGGATTATCTGGTTGCGCTTCCGCCACTGGGCGCAAATGTACTAGTGCCTGGGCTGCATCGCCGTTCTCTCGGAGAGCCAGACCGAGGTTCAGATGCGCAGTCCAACTATTTGGATCCAGGGCTAGAGCCTTCTGAAACGCCGTTACCGCCCCCGACAGGTCGCCGCTTTTTGCGAGCGCCGACCCCAAATTTGTGTAACCTCGCGCGTACCGGGGATCCAGGGAAACCGCCGTGCGCAACTCGGTAATGGCATCAGACAGGCTGCCGCGGCCCATCAGAAAGGCCCCCATCCAGTTGTGGGCTTCCGCCGAAGCCGGAGCCAGCTTTACTGCTGCCTTGAAAGCCTCGAACGCCGCCTCGTATTCGCCAGCATTCCAGCGCGCCTGTCCCAGTTGGATGTAAAGCTTGGGACGGTGCGGTTGGCGCTGGATTGCCGCTTGGGCTTGCTCCATGGAAGGAATAGCATCAGTTTCGTTATTGGTAGCCTGGCTTTTCCGTGAACCAGATGCCTGTGCGGAACTCCACGGGACCAGGAGCAGCCATATCGCGAGAGCAGATGAAAGCCGCAGGATGAACTTCATGAATCGTGGCCCTGAAATGGAAAATGTATTCCCCTTCGTATGCTCTCACCGCAGCGGAAAGTGCGCAATGCGGCTCCCGCAATTGTCAGTGCGGAGTTAGTGAGATGAGGGCACTGGAGGCTGTTTCGATCTCCGGGTCAGTCTTGCATCTTGGGCTGCAACCGCTGCCGTCCGCATCGGGGCTAAGGTGGTTGATTTACGATGCACCAGGTTCGTTACGAGCTCGTACTTGCGCGATTCGCGGGTGGAGTTTTGGGAATCCACCTCCTCCAATAATGCATTAAACGCAATCTTGGCCAGATTGTGCTGCGACATTTGCACCGTGGTCAGCGGAGGGATCGTAAACTCCGCCAGATGAATGTCATCGAAACCAACCACTGAGAGGTCGTCCGGTATTTTGATGTTCTTGTCGTACGCTTCCCGCAAGACTCCGATCGCCGTCATATCGTTGGAACACAAGACAGCCGTGGGCGGGTCGCTGAGCTTGATGAGTTCAAGCAGAGCATTCATTCCACCTTCCACCCGGTGATCCCCGATTACCACTAAATCAGGCGACAGGCCGATTTCTTTCATGACAACTTCAAAAGCCTGTCGTCGTGCATTGGCCGATCTCAAATTCTGTGGCCCCGCTATGAATGCGATTCGCCTGTGTCGCAGCGCCGCCAAATGCTGCACCGCCTGGCGGATTCCATGCAGATAATGAATCCGGATGTTTATGACACCTGGAACCTCGGGGCCGACGTCCACGAATACCAGCGGAACCTTCCGTTCGCGAAGGTGCTCAAGCAGAAATTCCTCCATGCCGAATGTCAGAATCGCGACTCCATCGACCCGGCGCTCAATCATCCTGCGCACGGACGATTCCATGCGCTTGGGATCATGCACCGTGGAGGTCAACAAGATTTCGTAGTTGTTCTGAACCGCAAGATCCTCGAAGGTCTGAACGATTTCCGGGAAAAACGGATTCGTGATTTCCGATACGATCAGGCCGAAGATGCGGCTTCGCCCCAGCACCAACGCGCGTGCCTGCGTGTTCGGGTAGTAGCCCAGTTCGTCGACGACCTTCCAGACGCGCTTGGCCAGTTGAGGATGGACCGTGGGCACGCGGTTAATCGCCCTGGATACCGTGGCAGTGGAAACTTTCGCCCTACGGGCAATCTCTCGAATATCCATTTGCGTTCGCAGAAAGCGATTCAGATCCCCAGCAACTCTAAATGCCCATTCTTGGCGGTAAGCACATCTCAGCGTCGCTGAGTGGAGGAGGGATCTCAGCAAGAGACTACCTATTCTAGCGCAATCGTGCGTGCTGAAGAAGAAACGATTGCCCAGCGTATGAATTCCCGCGACCAGGCGCCAACGAGTGCCGGCGACAGAGCGACTCCTTGCCCCACCATTACTTCGTCACGCATGCGGTCGACCACGTTGGGAACGAATTCCGCACGTGTAGCGATCCCGAGTTCCTCCATAGCGGGCAGCAAACTGTGAATAGTTCTTGCAGAAGGCTCCTAGCCTGGAGAGTACGCACCGCCCGCGATGAGGATGTCCACCATCGGGACTAACGGGCCAGGCATTCCGGTGTGAAGAGGATGGAATACATTTCAGTCCCGAGACGGATGCGCGTACCGGTTGCTGGCAACGTGCGCCGTTGGCGCTCGGCAGCGGGCGCACGCAGTCCTGCAGGAATGGATGGAAAGGAAGGTTATAAAGCTTGGGACAGAGGCGGGTTGCGACTCGCCGCACGCAACACAACGATATACCGCCAAGCCAAACTTCTGGCGCTGAAACTTTGCCCGAGCCTTCAACTTTGTCAAGCGAAATGTGCATACCTGTTTTGTATTCATGGACGAGTGAACGAAGGAAACCACGGAGCCAAACGGCCGGTCAGCGGCCCTTTCGATTGGGCTTATCCTTCTCCGTGTACCGTGGCGAAAGCCACCGTTTGAGCGATTCGCTGATTCGGCGGCGACTCGAAAACTACGCGCATGGATTGCGATATCGCGTACGTGTCTGCAGAAAGTCTAGATCCAACGAGTAACCTGGTCCTTTCGACGATGGGCGATGACCTCCGACAACTCGCCAGCCGAGACTTCTGGCCTTTCCACTCCGCATAGGGCCGAACAATCCATACAGTAAGCTGTTTATTTAGAATTGTTTATGAATATATGATTCAGCAACGAGATCTGCATCAGACGTGAAATCCACCCCTTCTTCCTGGCTTCTGCTCTGGTACTCCGGCGCCAACTCGGTGTATAGTATTTGCGCTCGGAGTAATCCCCCAGCCTTCTAACGGGCTCCGAGGAAGCAGTACTTTCGATTGACGGAACCGTCCCAGGATCACTGAAACGGGTCACCGCGATCCTTCCCCGAATTAGTTGTGATATCCCAAATGCGGCTCTGCCGCAGGGGCCAACTTACTTATGTCTAGTTCTCGCATAGCGGGGCGTTACGAGCTTCAAGGGCAACTCGGTGAAGGCGGAATGGGGGTGGTCTGGCGCGCCATCGACGTCAAGACCGGCGGGGCAGTCGCGATCAAGCTTATGAAGGACATATCTGACCCGGTGGCGGTCGACCTGTTCACCAAGGAGTGGCGCGCGCTGGCCGAGATCTCGCATCCGAACATCGTCGAAGTCCGCGATGTAGATGTCATTGAAGAAAACGGACAAAGGAAGCCGTTCTTCGTGATGCCCCTGCTCCGGGGCACGACATTAGCAGACCTCATTGCGAACGCCAGCGCTCGGTTGACGGTTGAGCGTCTTGTCGAGATCGCTACACACGTCTGCCGTGGGCTGCAAGCCGCCCACCAGCGCGG
>Ga0126379_10001240_pt1 | contig 15289 bp, 11 predicted proteins | sample PanSoiMetPlot_24_FD_92640 | JGI IMG/M metagenome (GOLD analysis project Ga0126379, IMG submission 92640) | Tropical forest soil microbial communities from Panama - MetaG Plot_24 | ecosystem: Environmental > Terrestrial > Soil > Tropical forest > Bulk soil | place: Panama | collected 2016-02-17 | reverse complement strand
TGTCGAATCCGTCGATCACGGCGGGAAACTTAATTCCCAACTTGCGCACGCAACTTCCGGCTACTTCTGTGCGCTGATCGAAATCCCTCGGGCTCGCGAAAACAACTTTGTCTTTCAGATTGCTCTGGGTTTGCCAGACGTCGCTGGGATGCGCCTCGACGATGTAGACGATCAGGAACGCTACCTTCTGGTTGTACTGGTCATAGAGCTTGTTGAGGGCGGGAACCTCCCGCCGGAAGGGCGGTCAAGTGTAGCTGCCGAAGACAAGGACGACTGGTTGCTGCGCTGTGAGTGAGGAGAGTTGCACGTTCGCCGACTTGTCGAGTTTGAGCAGCGAGAAGTCGGGCGCGGGATCGCCAGTTTGCAAACGGCCGGCGCGGGCATGCGTCCACATGGTTTCGAACGGAGCCACGAGGAATACCGCATCGGGCATGTGCTTCATCACCTGCCCAAACGTCTCCGGTGGCTGGTGCATCGCCCACCAGATCAGGCCGACAAACGAAGCGTAGATGATCACCAGCACAACGGCCGCGCGGATAAGAAGCGTTCGCATAGATATGGGTCGGAATGATACCCGAAATGGCGGGCGCAGGGCGCTAGTGCAAAGGAACTATCAAAGGCAGTAGGGTTGCGAGGCTGTGTTAGATTAGTCGTCTATTTCTGGGGTCGCCCGATAGAGCGGCGAAAACATTATTGAGCAGACGGGCAGTTTTTCCTGACTTATCAAAAGGTTGTGTGCAGAGGTGCGTTTTTCTGGCGGTCGCCTTCCTCGCATTGGTTCTCGGCGGCGTGGCGCAGAGTCCGGCTCCGGTCAGCGAACCTCCCAAGCAGGATTATCTCGTTTACCTGGTGTGCGAGTCGGCGGACAAGATTGTCCTGTTGCGCTTTGGGCCGAAGGGCTTGCAGATTGAGAATCAGACACGCACCGGGCTGATGCCGATGGACATCAACGGCCCGCACGGCATCGCGGTCTCGCCCGACAAGCAGTTCTTTTATGTCTCTGAGGGGCACGGCAGGCCCGAAGGTTCCGTCTGGAAATACCGCACGGGCAGCGACAGTGTCGTGAAATACACAGGCCTGGGCCTATTCCCGGCAACGACAGACGTCACGCCCGATGGGAACTTTATCTATGTCGCGAACGCCAATTTCCATGGCGACATGGTTCCGTCATCGATCTCGGTCGTCGCGACCGACCAGATGATCGAGGTCAAGCGTATTACCACCTGCACGATGCCGCATGGATCGCGCCTCAACCATGCCGGGACCAAACACTACTCGGCGTGCATGATGGACGACATGCTGGTCGAGATTGATACCAGCAGGTTCGCGGTTTCACGCTACTTCATGCTCGCTCCGGGCAAAGAGATGGGCATGACTGGGACTCCCTATCCGAGTTCTGGCAGCGAGCCGAAGATGCATAGCATGGCGGATCACAAGCCGGTGTGTACGCCGACATGGGCGCAGCCTTCGAATGATGGTGGGATCGTCTACGTTGCCTGCAATCAGACGAACGATATCGTTGCGGTCGACACCGCGAGTTGGAAAATGGTGCGACGCTTTCCCGCTGGGAATGGCGTCTACAACCTGGCGATGACCAAAGACGGTCGATTGATCGCTACCAACAAGCGCGGACAGTCGGTATCGGTCTTCGATCCGGTCAGCGGAAAAGAACTGGCGAAAATTCCAACCAAAAGAAAAGTCGTGCACGGCGCCGTTGTGACGCCGGACGATCGCTATGCCTTTATCAGCGTCGAGGGGGTCGGGAGCGAGCCGGGCACTGTGGAAGTGATCGATCTCGCCGCGCTGAAAACCGTCGCAACCGTTGATGTCGGGCCGCAGGCTGCGGGGCTTGATTTCTGGAAGACAGAGCCCAGCAAGCAGTAGTCGAAAAAGCTTTACCGCAGAGGACGCGGAGGACACAGAGGACTTTATCTGGAGGGTGCATGTTCAGACACAGCGCATTCGTTGTCGCCGTTGCGGTATCAACGTTGGCTGTTCCAACTGTATGGGCGCAAGATACTGCTGCTGCCAAGCAGGAGGCAACGAGCACGTCCGTTGCTCCAGCCGTCGTCGAGATCACGCCCAAGACTCTCGACGCGCATGTTGGAGAGAAGGTCAAGTTCAGCGCCGCGGCGAAAGATGCAGCGGGCAATGCGATTGACGCGAAGGTTTCCACCTGGTTTGCTGCTCCCTTCGATCTGGCAGGCGCGGATGAATCCGGCGAAGTGACATTTCACGCGCCGGGCATCGTCACGGTAGGTGCAGTGATCGCGGGAAAAGCCGGATACGCCACGGTCAACGTCGGCACGTCGAAGATCGCGACGATCGAGATCGAGCAGCCAAAGACGATCGTAGCTGGAAGTGCGGAGAAGTTGACGGCGACTGCGCGCACCGAGAATGGGAATCCGCGCTCTGACGCGAAGATTCAGTGGAGTTCCGACAAGCCTTCGGTCGCTGCCGTGGATGCGGCAGGCTTGGTCACTGGAGTTGCACCGGGCAGCGCGATCATCAAAGCCACATCGGACGATACCACGGCCAAGGTGACTGTCCAGGTCGTGCGCGACTCAATTCGTCGACTCACGGTGAAGCCCGCGACGACGGAAGCGCGGACCGGTGACGTTGTTCACTTCGCCGCGTCAAGCGATGCAGGCAAGGCCGCCTCGGTGCGGTGGTCCGTCAGCGGAAATGGCGCGGCGATTTATGACGATGGGGCCTTCGTCGCCGAGAAGGCTGGCACGTACGTGATTACGGCGAGCAGCGGACAACACGGCGCTTCCGCCTCAGTGGTTGTGCGCCCGCGCAACGTGGAACGTGAAGTGGAAGTTGTGTCGCACGTTCCGATGCCGGATTTGCAGATGTCGGAGGAATGGATTATCGGTCATCACGCGTATCTTTCGACGATTGCCGACAAGGTGTTTGTATATGACATAGCCGATCCAGCAAGTCCCAAGCTGCTCGACACGCTCAAAGTCGACGCCCGGCTTATCAACGACATCAGCACGACACCCGATGAGAAGATCGGTGTTTTTACCCGCGAAGGCGCGTCGAACCGCAAGAACGGAATCGTCTTCCTCGATACCAGCGATCCTTCGCACCTGAAGGTTCTCTCCGAATACACCGCGACGGTTACGGGAGGCGTGCATAGCGCTTATGTCGACGGCCATGACGTCTATCTGACCGATGATGCGACGGGGTCGATGCGCGTCATCGACTTCCAGGACGTGAAGCATCCGAAAGAGGTCGCACGGTATCAAGTCGAGAACCCGACCGTGGTCACGCTGAACACAGAGATGGGATCGATGTCGAGCGGCCGGTACCTGCATGACCTGCAAGTCAAAGACGGGATCGCTTATCTTGCGTACTGGCGCGATGGGCTCGTGATTCTTGACGTGGGTAACGGAGTGGCGGGAGGTAGCCCGGAGAATCCCAAGCTCATCGGCCAATACCACTTCAATCATTACGAACTTTACGGCGACGGATGGCTCGCCGGAACGCATAGCGTCTTTCGCTACAAGAATTATCTGTTCGTCGGCGATGAAGTCTTTCCCGCAATCTTCAGCATCGAAGATCGCGACCGCATTCCGGTGCGAGCAATTTGCCACGTGATGGATGTTTCGGACCTCAAGCATCCGAAAGAAGTCGCGCAGTACGAAGCGCCGGAAGGCGGCTCGCACAATTTTTGGGTCGCCAACGACATGCTGTATGAGGGCTACTACAGCGGCGGCGCGCGCGTGCTCGATATTTCCGGGGAGTTGCGAGGCGATCTCTATCGGCAAGGGCGTGAGATTGCGCGCTTCTGGACTGGCGACTCGAAGGGCTTTCGTCCGAACTTGCCATTTACGTGGGGAGGACAGCCTTGCTCGGTGACTTGCGACACTCCGGAGCTGAATGCTTTGATGTACTTCAATGATATTCACTCGGGGTTGTGGATCACCAAGCTCGGCGGGCCGAAGTTCCAGGGATCGACGACCGCTCCTCCTGTTCGCAAGGGCGAGCAGACGATTCACTAGATCGATTTAGGAATTGCTGTCCACCATTCCGATTTGTCATCGTGGCGGCGCCGTTTTTTGGCGCCGGAGGACTTATGCAACTTTGCCGGCAGTGCTCATGCAGCCGGGGATTGCATAGGTCCTCCGGCCTGCAAAAAGCGCAGGCCATCAGGATGACACGCGGTGGATTAGATCAAAGCTGAGGTGGTCTAGGGTTTCAACACAGGGGGCACAGGGAACCACGGGGTAAGACAGCCCGCGGGTTGCTGGCACTACTGTGTGGCTTGTCGCTCCCACTCGTATGCGAGATAGATCATCTGCCCGATGTGGTGCTGCATGTGCGCAGCACATTGCACAAACATATCAAGACGATTACTACAGCTTGTGCCTAGAGCGGAATATGGTTTCGCCCAGTCTTCGGCTGACTGGGACTGAATCGTTCGGACCACCGTCGCGACCGCATCATCCAAGGCCTGTAGCGCTTCGTCCTTCGGGGGGAATTCAGTTTCGCTGAACTCTCGAGGTCTGTCGCGCACGTAGCCCGTTTCCGCGATCTGCGCTCCGATGTAGTAGTTCAAGTTTCCTGTCAGGTGCAATACGAGGTGACCAAAGCTGTTGCCGAATGAGAACGGCTTGTTCCAGAACTGTTCTTGACTGAGAGGGGCAGCCAACTCGCGGATGCGAGCAGCATTCGCCGAGAAGCGGCTGGCGAGAACAGACGCAAGAGTGTGATTCAGGTCCGACATCGAGCCTCTCATATCTATAGCAAAACTTAAACGACGGTAGCTGTTTCCTGCTTCAACTTCTCGGCCTGATAGTGTGTGACAAGCGCTTCAAGTAGCGGCTGGATCTTGCCGTCCATTACCGCGTCCAGCTGATGGATCGTGAAGCCAATCCGGTGATCGGTGAGCCGGTTCTGCGGAAAATTATAGGTGCGGATTTTTTCGCTTCGATCGCCGGATTTCACCATGGCCTTGCGTTCTTTCGCCAGCGCTTCCTGCTGTTTCTCCATTTCGATTTCGTAGAGACGGGCGCGTAGTACTCGCATTCCCTTCTCGCGGTTCTTGATCTGCGACTTCTCGTCCTGGCAGCTGACTACGGTGTTGGTTGGAATGTGGGTGATGCGCACGGCCGAATAGGTTGTGTTGACCGACTGCCCGCCTGGTCCCGATGAACAGAAAGTATCGATTCGCAGGTCTTTCGCTTCGATCTTGATGTCAACGTCTTCGGCTTCCGGCAACACCGCAACCGTAACGGCTGAAGTGTGCACTCGGCCCTGTTGTTCAGTGGCGGGCACTCTCTGAACGCGGTGAACACCGCTCTCATACTTGAGTTGCGAATACACCCGGTTTCCTTCGATGATCGCAATGACTTCCTTCAAACCGCCGACAGATGACTCGGAGGTGGAAAGCACCTCGACCTTCCACCGCTGCATCTCGGCATAACGCGTGTACATGCGGAAGATTTCGGCTGCAAACAGCGTTGCTTCGTCGCCGCCGGTACCGGCTCGGATTTCAAGGATAACGTTTTTCTCGTCATTAGGATCTTTCGGCAACAGCAGGACCTTGAGTTCCTCTTCGACCGCTCCAACCCTGCCTTGGAGTCGATCCAGTTCCTCCTGGGCATAGGCGCGCATGTCTGGATCCTTCTCGTCAGCAAGGACGGCTTTGCTCTCCGCAATTCCCTTGGTCAGATCTTTATACTCGCGGTACTTTTCGACGATGGGCGTGATCTCGCTATGCGCTTTGGCGGTCTTCTGATATCTACCTGAATCGTTCACGATTTCCGGCGACGCCAGAGATTGGGTAAGCTCTTCGTAACGCGCTTCGATTTGGTCCAGTCGTTCAAACATGTAAGTCGGCTCCGTCAGACGCACTCAGGATGCGTTTCGGTTCGGCCGCAAACCGCATGCAGCGGTGGAACGCTCAAAGCATTCCTACGGCATTGTAGTTTGGTCGAGAGAGCGGGAGGAAGTATTCGCGGCGGGGCCGCTAAGCAATGACCAGCTCGCCACCGCGCTCTTTTTCAAGCGACATGGCTTTGTCGAGCGCAACAATCGCGCATTGTGCCTGATCGTCAGAAGGAGGCTTGGTGGTAATCCGCTGCAGCCAAAGACCCGGTGCAGTCATGAGAGCAAACAACGAGCCACGATGTTTTGCCGCAAATCGGATGATCTCGTACGAAATCCCGGCAATGATAGGCAAGAGCACGATTCGCGATGCAAAACGCGCCCAGAACGTCGTGAACGGAACCAGCATGTAAAAGCCGATGGAAATCAGCATCACGGTCATCAAGAAACTGGTTCCACACCGTGGATGGAACGTTGGATACTTTTGGACCTCTTGCGTATTCAGCGGGTCGCCATTCTCGAAAGCAAAAACCGTTTTATGCTCGGCTCCGTGATACTCATACACCCGCCGGATGTCCTTCCAAAGCGACACGCCCCAGATGAACAGCAAGAACAATAAGAGGCGGATAGCGCCATCAACCAGATTAAAAATTATCTGACCGCCGAGCGCTGGATCAATCTTCTTCAGTTCAGTCGCCGCCAGCAGCGGGATGTACTTATACATGAAGATAAAGAAGCCGATCGAGATGATCACATTGATTGCCGCCAGCCATCCGCTCAAGGACGCTGCTTTCTCCCGTTTCTCAGCCTTGGAAGTTGCTGCAACCGGCTCTTTCTGAATGCGATCAGGCGTTCCGGCTTTCTGATCGTCCTGCATAATGTCTTCGATCGCGACATTCGCAGAGAAACGCAGTGCTCGGTAGCCGAGGTTCATTGCGTATCCGAGAGTCATGACGCCACGGACGATCGGCCAGCCCATCCATTTGTGCTTTTCCGATGGCCTCTCCAGTGGTTCGCTCATGGTGACCACTTCACCGGAAGGCTTGCGGCATGCGATGGCCCAGGCATGCGGAGAGCGCATCATGACTCCTTCGAGCACAGCCTGACCGCCGACGAGCGTCTCCTCCCCACTCTCAAGAGCAGGCAGTAGTTGCACTGCGGCAAGAAACCGGAAGTAATTCTTAATTGAGCGCACGATGATTAGATGCTCCGAAAGGGAGCAAGACACATCTTAGGGTATCACACTGGCGCTTAGGTTAGGATGATGAAAGACCACGGTAAGTCATAGATACCGCTGCTCTTACTATTGACGTCAGAGCCGCGGTGTCGTCGCCGCGGCTCGTGAATCCAAGCAAACGACCAATGAAGGAATTCGCCCAAACCTGCGAAGCGATCGCGGCTACGACCAAGAAACTCCAGAAGACGACCATTGTGGCCGAGTTTCTGAAATCAGTTACGACCCAGGAAGCCGCGGTCGCTTGTGTGTTCCTATCGGGAAGGCCTTTTCCCGCCTGGGAGGAGTCGACTCTCCAAGTCGGAGGACGTTCTCTTTGGCAGATCGTCGCAGAACTTGCAAATCGAGACGAAAACGAACTTACCGCGGCTTATCGTCAATACGGCGACTTAGGCGCAGTGGCAGCGGCAGTCCTCCCCAATCGGAATGGTGACGAACTTACGCTTCTTGCGGTAGAAGCCGCGTTCCGCTCGATCTCTAAAGCCAAGGGTCCATCGGCTAAGACGGCAATCGTACGCGATCTCCTTGCACGCTCTACGCCGCCGGAGGCAAAGTACATCGTCAAGATCGTGACCGGCGATCTGCGGATCGGGCTGAAAGAGAGCCTCGTTGAAGAAGCCATCGCGAAAGCATACGAGAGCCCCGTCGTGGACGTTCAGCGCGCCAACATGCTGCTGGGCGATATCGGGGAGACTCTTGTCCTCGCGGCAGAGGGCAGGCTGAATGACGCACGATTGCGGTTATTTCATCCGATTGGGTTCATGCTGGCCAGTCCGATTGAGAGTCCTGAGGAAGGTCTGGGTTACTTTACCGATGCCGCAGTAGAAGATAAGTACGACGGCATTCGGGCACAGGTGCACGTCTCATCGGGAGACGTCCACATCTTCTCGCGAACGCGAGACGAGATTACAGAGTCGTTCCCCGAACTGCCCCCGGCTCTGGCAGGACTTCCGAAAGATGCAATCCTCGACGGCGAAATCGTCGCTTGGCAGTACCCCGTATCCCTTCCCGATGCCACGGTTGTGGTAGACGAACCGATCTCGGACGAGAGCGAAGCGAAAGCTCAGAATCTTGGCCGCGCGCGACCGTTCAGCGTTCTGCAGCAGAGGCTGGGAAGAAAGAAAGTCAGCGACAAAATGCTTGGTGAAACCCCGGTTGCCTTTCTGGCTTTTGACATCCTGTACACGGATGGGGAATTGCTGATCGATAGGCCACTTCACGAGCGAGCCCGCGTTCTGGATGCATTACTCGCATCGGAGCGGTTGGTTCAACCTGCCGTGGGCCGAGCGGGACACGAGCAAGCAAAACTGCTCTTTGTGGAGGATCCGGAGATTTCGTCTGCCGCTATCATTCGTGCCCCAGTGTTTCATGCGTCGACCGCCGAGGAACTGGACCGCCTTTTCGTCGCGGCGCGCAGCCGAGGGAATGAAGGCCTGATGATCAAAGACCTCAACTCCTCCTATTCACCTGGCAAGCGCGGCAAGGCTTGGCTCAAGATGAAACGGGAATTGGCCACGCTTGATGTGGTCGTCACCGCGGTCGAGTACGGACACGGCAAACGCATCGGGGTGCTCAGTGATTACACGTTCGCGGTCTGGGATGGAGACAAGCTGGTCAACATCGGCAAGGCATATTCTGGACTCACCGACGCCGAGATCAGCGAAATGACGGCTTGGTTTCTCGAGCACACGGTCGAAGATCAGGGGTTTCGACGGGTTGTCGAGCCGAAAATCGTGTTGGAAGTAGCGTTCAACAACATGATGCGATCCGACCGCCATGAGAGCGGATATGCACTCCGCTTTCCGAGAATCATCCGGCTGCGCAGCGACAAATTGCCTGAGGATGCCGATACAATCGAGCGAGTCAAGGAGATCTTCGGTCAACAATCGTGAAGAGCGATGGCCTTCTTAGTGGCTGTGATGGTGGCGGTGTTCTTCCTCATGTTCAATCACGGGGATCACACATCCGTGGGCGGTCTCACAGAGCGCATGCTCGAACTGGATTGTCGTGTGATCGATTCGAAAATCATGAAGTAGACGTTCTTTCACGTCACGCAGGATGCGTTCGCTCACGGACGGGGGAATGTCGGCAATCGAGATATGACAAGAGAGAGCATGCGTCTCGCTACCGATGCTCCAAACATGAAGATCGTGCACATCGTTCACGCCTTCAACCGCGCGGATTACCCCTTCGATCTTTTCCAGTTTCATGCCGCGAGGCGTGCCTTCTAGAAGAATGTTCAATGTCTCGCGAACGATTCCGAAACCCGACCACAGGATCAGGACGCCAATTCCGACCGAAAGTACCGAATCGATCCAGTAGTTCTTGGTGACCAGGATGGCCCAGCCTCCAGCAATTACAGCGGCGGTCGACAGAGTATCCCCGACCTCATGGAGAAGTGCGCTGCGAATATTCACGTCCCGGCCCGCACGATAGAGCAACAGGGCGATGGCTCCATTCATCACGACGCCGGCTCCCGCCACCCACATCATTACGGTCGCGTGCACTTGCTCGGGGTGCTGCAGCCGACGGAATGCCTCAAAAAAAATGAAGAATGAAACCACTACCAACGAGCTTGCGTTGACCAGCGCGGCCAGCACGCCGGCACGGTGATATCCGTAGGTCTTGGTAGAGCTGGCAGGCCGGGATTGCAGATAAACCGCGACCAGAGAGAGCAACAGAGCTAGAAAGTCCGAGAGGTTGTGGCCGGCCTCCGAGAGCAGCGCCAGGGAATGAGCGCGCAAGCCGGCGACGACCAGCAACGCGATATAAGCCAGCGTCACGCCCAGCGAGATTTTCAGAACTCGACCTGGACTGCGGCCGCCATGAATATGCACATGCATTCTCTTAAGTCTAAGGGTGCCGAAGACAGGCTTCAAGCGCTGGGAATCAGACCTTATCGACATTCCAGAACTTCGTTGGCCGCTCATTGCTGAAGTCCTTCTACGTCAAGCCGATGAGGTGTAGAGCGGCGTCAACCGCCATGACCCAAAGTAGTCTTCTGGGTCGTGGAATTGGTGCCGGATATGCGGCTAGAAGGGAGACATTGCAGACGATGGCATCCCTGTGGACGCCATCGGTAAGAGTTTTCTAATTGAAGGCGACGAAGATCCAAGAGTCAGGGAATCCGGTACCGAGGAATCGTCGATCGCTCAGCGAGCAGTTGAAAAGCAAGCAGTGGCCCATGTTATTCGCGGATTTGCCGATCTGACTTAACAACCGGAGATTTCTAGGAGAGCTTATGGCTTCTACTCAACAATTCTGCACTTTTCTGCTCGACGGTCACATGTTCGGCACGCCTGTCCCAAAAGTGCAGGAAGTGATTCAGCACCAGGAAATGACCCGCGTACCGCTCGCGCCAGACGTAGTCCGCGGGTTGATCAATCTTCGCGGCCAGATTGTTTCCGCCATTGACCTGCGCCGGCGCCTGGGGCTAGAAGACCGGCCTGCCGGGCAACTTCCGATGAATGTAGTCGTTCGTACCAACGACGGCGCAGTGAGCCTGCTGGTCGATGAGATCGGCGATGTCATCGAGGTGGAAGAGGAAACCCTTGAGAGCCCGCCCGAAACATTGCAGGATTTTGCTCGCGAGGTGGTGAACGGGGTCTACAAACTCTCTGGACATCTGCTGCTGGCTCTGGATATCGACAAGATCGTCGATCTGGCTGATCTCAGTAAGCCCAACGGCAATCGCGAATTTAGCTCTTGAAGAAGTGACAGTGTGCGCACGAGGAACCGCAAGGAAACTGGAATGAGCATCGCAGAGCGAAAAACCTTTTGCCCCGCCCGGTGAGCGATGGCCAATCGCGATCCAAAACGAATTCTGCTGGTCGACGATGCGGTAGTCGTCCGCAAGGTGTTATCCCAAGCAATCGGGCAGGATCCAGATCTCGAAGTCGTCGCCACTGCGGTCAATGGGCGTGTGGCGTTAACGAAATTCGCGGCCGCCAAGCCAGATCTGGTTCTGCTCGACGTCGAAATGCCGGAAATGGATGGGCTGGAGACCGTTGGGGAATTGCGCAAGATCGATTCGCGCGTGCCTATCATCATGTTCAGCACGTTAACCGAACGCGGCGCATCGGTTACCCTCGAAGCCCTCGCGCTCGGCGCCACTGATTACGTTACCAAGCCCAGTAATCTCGATGGGGCCGCAACTCTCGATGCCGTTACACGCGAACTCATTCCTAAAATACGCGCCTTTTGTCATTTGCCGGGCGCGCACAGCCTCGCCCATCCGCTCGCGAAAGCCATTCCGTACGTTGCTCCTCCTTCACTGCCACGCCGCCTGCTGGGTCCAGCCAAGATCGTCGTCATCGGCGTCTCCACCGGAGGACCCGACGCTTTGGCGCGCCTCCTTCCCATGTTGCCGGCCCAACTGCCTGTTCCCTTACTCATCGCACAGCACATGCCCCCCATCTTTACTAGGATGCTGGCAGCGCGTCTTTCCTCAAAATCGCAGCTGCCAGTGCGTGAATGCGTTTCTGGCGAACGACTTTCAGCAGGCTGCGCCGTAATCGCACCCGGAGACTTCCACATGGTGGTTGAGCCAGACAACGGCTCGGTGATTCTTAAGACTCACCAGGGGCCGCGGGAGAACTTTTGCCGGCCATCGGTTGATGTTCTATTCCGTTCTGTCGCCCCAGTGTTCAAAGATCGAGCTTTGGCGGTGGTTTTGACGGGCATGGGTCAGGACGGATTGCGAGGATGTGAAACTCTCCGGAGCTACGGCGCGCGCATTTATGTTCAGAACGAGGCCACCAGCGTGGTATGGGGTATGCCGGGCTTCGTCGCCAAGGCCGGACTAGCCGACAAGATTCTTCCGCTTGATCAGATTGCTTCGGAAATCGTTCGCGCGACGACGCTGCAGGTTGCTGCTAACGCACTTTCTTAACCTGACCTCGAAATCAGCTTTTTGTCAGACTGTTCAAGTAGTGATTGTTGTAATAGGTCGTCGTTTTCTGGACGAACTCCAGAATCTTGAACATGCGTTCGCGGGCTTCGCGGTTCATCTCGCGAAATTGCACGGCCACTCCCGCTCCGGGGTCCAATCTGGTTACAACCCCTTCGGCGGACAAACCGGAGTCATCCATCGAGAACCGCATGTTAATCTTGCTTCCCGCCGTCAAAATCGTACTCGTTTCCACATAGCAGCCGCCCATGCTGATATCGGTCAGATTGGCATACATCGGAAGTCCTCCCGCCTCAGTCTGCAATTCGATGGTCACTCTGCATTTCAATCGCGGGTGGGCTCGCCGGTCCTTATAGGCGAGCTGTTTCTGTTTCTCGATGTACATCCGACGGTCGGCTTCAGTAAGAAGTTGCTCTGCGTCATTGCCGTCATCGGGATAAACGGCCCGGCCAACGCTTAATGAAAGGATCTCCTCGCCGCAAACTTCATGTCCGGCGTGTCGAGCCAGAGCGCGCATTTGTTCGGCCTTCTTGCTCGCTGAATCGGCGGCCAGGCCGGGAGCGATCACCACGAATTCATCTCCGCCCATACGCGCTACGTAGTCATATTCGCGGCAACTGTCTTTCAGCGCCTGCGCAAACAAACGCAACACCCGGTTCCCTTCCAGATGGCCGAACCGGTCGTTGATCTGTTTAAACCCGTCCATATCAGAAACCATGACAGTCAGCGATGAATTGTCGCGCTTACACCGTGCCAACTCGCGGTCCAGTTGCAGGAACAGTGACCGCGCATTCGGCAGTCCAGTGAGATAGTCAGTGATAGCGGAATTTTCTGCCTGTTGGTACTTGAGTGCATTCTCGATCGCAAGTGCCATCTTTCCGCTCACGGCCAGCAGGATGCGTAAGTGGTCTGACGTAAAGGCATCTCGGTCGCCGCGATACAGAGCCAGCACTCCTATGATTCCTGCGACTCCTTCCAGTGGCACCGCCAGGGCAGAACGCAAGGTGCTGAATTTCGCTGGGTCGTTCAGATACCCGGCTCAACCGATGGATTCCCATTGATGATCGGTTTGCGGTTCTGCGCTACCCAACCAGACAATCCTTGCCCGATCGGAATGCGAAGCGAAGAGAATAGTCGATAGTTGTCGCCGTTTACGTACTCAGGGATCAGCTCATTGTCTCGCTGCACGTAAATTGCGATCGCATCGTAAGGTACCATCGGCTTGAGTTTCACCGAGAAGACAGACAAGGTCTCGCCCAGGCTCAAAGATGCGCCGAGATCCTGGCTCAGTTCAAACAGTGCTTGCGCTTCCTGGCGCGCCGCGGCAATCGAGGAAAGGAAGGTGGTCTCGCGTCCCGCATAATCCTGCGCGCGCGCGTTTTCGAATCCGGCGGCCGGCTCCAGTCCGCGCTCGATCTTGATGGCCGTCGATAGGGGTGCGTTCGGATCCTCTGCGGACTTCGCCAGAGCCATCTCTTCGAGATGTTCGTAACGCTTCTGCAGAACGTTAACGACCTTGGGGTCAAATGACTTCCCGGACTCAGCCGCGAGCTTCTGCATCACGTCTTTCAAAGGCAAAGCGCGCCGGTACTGCCGGTCCGAAGCAAGCGCATCCAAATAGTCGACTGCGGACAGAATGCGTGCTCCGATTGGAATTTCCGCGCCTTTCAGTCCCAGGGGATAACCTGAGCCGTCCCACTTTTCGTGGTGCGCGCGCACAATCGGTACCACCGGATATGGAAACCGGACGCGCTCGAGGATCTCCGCCCCGACCAACGTATGAATCTTCATCTTCTCGAATTCTTCCGGGCTCAAACGCCCCGGCTTCGAGATGATATGTTCGGGCACTGCCAGCTTACCGATATCGTGCAATAACGCCGCCGCGTGAAGCGCCTCGAGCTCTGGTCCGCTCACGCCAAGCTCTTTTGCGACCTCGATCGCATAGACGCGGACTCGCTGCAGGTGCTCGTGTGTTGTGTGATCTTTTGCTTCGATCGCGAGGGCGAGGGCCTCGATGGTCCGGAGATGCAGATTCGCCATCTCCTCGACGTGGCGCTTCTCATCTTCCAGCTTCCCCAGATAAAGCCGGTACGATCGGTAGATCAGGTACGCCACGGGAAGCACCAGCAGGGATGTTTCCCAATTGAATGTCCGGTTAAGCCAGGCAATGATTCCGGCGATCCCCGCTCCAACCAGGTAATAGGGGAAAGACCAGAAATAGCAATCCACCAGAATCCGGCTCAGCGGCCGACCTTCGGTCAAAGAGATGACCGTGGCGATGGAGCCGGCGTTCGCAATGAAATACACCGTCGCCGCGAGCCCGAGCAAAACGGGGTGATTACCGATGATCAGATTCGTCAGCGGATGGTGATAGGTGATGTACGCCAAGGTTGTCGAAACGCAGCCGGCGCACACGTTGAACGTTAGCTGGATGGCTTTCGGCCTGTCTGGAAAAAGGCACTGCGCTACCATCGAGATCGCACCCAGGATCAGCGTCTCGGTATAGCTCAGCTCCAGCACTCCGATCAGGATGAATAGGAAGTTGACCGACAGCGTTCCGGTGATCCCCGGAAGATTCACCTTTAATCGCGACGCCAGGACCGCTATTCCCAGATAACAAATGAACTCCGCGATGTTCTTGCTGCTCTGGTGAATTGCACCGTAAATCAGTGTGCCCAGACCCATGAGCACGACCAGGGCAATGAATAATTTCGCAATCGCGGACATACTGCTCCACGACCGCGCTTGCCCGGGCAGACTTGGAGCGATGCTGGTTGTGCCAGTCATTTGATAAACGCTATTCAGGGGACACACGAATCCCCCAACTTCATAAGGATTAACAGCTAAGCTGCTTAGAAACAATGATTTGGATGGTTTTGAGGAAACTTACGTAACTTGCATAACCACTTTTGCACACGGTTTCACAGGCTGGATTACCGTACTGGCAAATGAAGCACTTGAGACCCCAAATCGGCTGCAACTTGAGTGATATTTTCCGGCTTTCCCATATCCCGCCAGTAGTATCCATCTGCCCGAAAGAGGCCGATCTTCTCCCCTTGGCTGGCAAGCCTGAGATAGGTGGTGATGATGGAAAATACCCCCTCCTCGCTCATCAGCGAAAGAAAGCGCGGCGAGATTACATGCACCCCGGAAAAGGCGAGAGCCTGAAGCTGAGCAGATGGACGCACGATCTCTGCCCTTCCATCGCTCGCTGGTCGGCGTCCGCACAGCCAGTTGTTTTCGTCAAACAGCAAGTATCGAGAGGTTTTGCGATCTTGAACCGCTAGTGTGGCGAGCGCCTCGCTTTT
>Ga0126379_10001239_pt1 | contig 15297 bp, 9 predicted proteins | sample PanSoiMetPlot_24_FD_92640 | JGI IMG/M metagenome (GOLD analysis project Ga0126379, IMG submission 92640) | Tropical forest soil microbial communities from Panama - MetaG Plot_24 | ecosystem: Environmental > Terrestrial > Soil > Tropical forest > Bulk soil | place: Panama | collected 2016-02-17 | reverse complement strand
TGCCGCACCTGCAGCGTGCCGACGACCGGCCCGTTGCGCCCGCCCGTCTTGATGTCGATGATGCCTTTGCCGGCGCGCCCGGTGAGTCGGTACTCCTCGAGCGGCGTGCGCTTGCCATACCCGCGGGCCGTGACGGTGAGGACCGTGACGCCCTCCTGCACGACCTCGGTGGCGATGACCTGGTCGTGCTCCTCCAGATCGATGCCTCGCACGCCGGCCGCCGTGCGTCCCATCGACCGCACCTCGTCCTCGGAGAAGCGGATCATCATGCCCTCCTTGGTCGAGATCAGCACCTCGCGCTGGCCGTCGGTGCGGCGCGCCGCCATCACCTCGTCGCCGCCGTCGAGCGTGATCGCCTGGATCCCGCCACGCTTGGGATGCGAGAATGCCGCGACCTCGGTCTTTTTGATCCGGCCGCGCTTCGTCGCCAGCAGGACGTAGCCACCGGCCGCGAAGTCGCGCACCGGGACGCACGTCGCCACCGCCTCGCCCTCCGCCAGCGAGAGCAGGTTCACCATGGCCTTGCCCTTGGCCTGCCGGCCGCCCTCCGGGATCTCGTGCACTTTCAGCCAGTGCACCTTGCCCTTGTTGGTGAAGAACAGGAGATACGAGTGCGTCGAGGCGACGAAGAGATCGGCGACGATGTCCTCCTCCTTCGTCTCCATGCCCGTCACGCCCTTGCCGCCGCGCCGCTGGCTCCGGTACGCCTCGATGTGCGTCCGCTTGATGTAGCCGGAGCGCGTGATCGTGACCACCATGTCCTCGTCGGCCAGGAGGTCCTCGATCGTGAGATCCGTGGTCTCGTGCAGGATCTCGGTGCGGCGCTCGTCGCCGAAGTCGTTCTTGAGCGTGGTGAGCTCATCCTTGATCAGGCCCATCAGCCGCTGGTCCGATGCAAGGATGCCCTTCAGGTCCGCGATCAGCGCCAGCGTCTGCTCGTGCTCCTCGACGATCTTGTGGCGCTCGAGCTGAGTGAGTCGCTGGAGCCGCATGTCGAGGATGGCGCGCGCCTGGGTCTCGGTCAGCGTCAGCTGCGACATCAGGGCCTCCCGGGCCGCGTCGGGGCTCTCCGCCTGGCGGATCAGCCGGATGACCAGGTCGATCTGGTCGACGGCCTTGCGCAGGCCCTCCAGGATGTGGGCGCGCTCCTCGGCCCGGGCCAGGTCGTAGCGCGTCCGCCGCGTGACCACCTCGCGGCGGAAGCTGACGAACTCCTGCAGCATCTGCCTGAGGTTCACCACCTGCGGCCGCCGCCCGACCAGCGCCAGCATGATGATCCCGAACGTGGTCTGCATCGCGGTGTGCTTGTAGAGCTGGTTGATGACGATCTGCGGGATCTCGCCCCGCCCCAGCTCCAGCACGATGCGGATGCCTTCGCGGTTGGACTCGTCGCGCCGCTCCGAGATACCCTCGATCTTCTTGTCGCGGATCAGCTCGCCGATCTTCTCCATCAGCGACGCCTTGTTCACCTGGTACGGCAGCTCGGTGACGATGATCGCCTCGCGCCCACCCCGCATCTTCTCGACGTGCGCCTTGGCGCGCAGGGTGATGATCCCGCGACCGGTCGTGTACGCCTCGCGGATGCCGCCGCGGCCGTAGATGTATCCGTAGGTCGGGAAGTCGGGCCCGGGGATGACTTCCATCAGCTGCTCGAGCGTGGCCTCGGGGTTGTCGATCAGCATCACGAGGCCGTCGATGACCTCGGACAGGTTGTGCGGCGGGATGTTCGTCGCCATGCCGACCGCGATGCCCGACGACCCGTTGATGAGGAGGTTCGGCACGCGTGTCGGCAGGACGACCGGCTCCTGCAAGGACTCGTCGAAGTTCGGCGAGAAGTCGACGGTGTCCTTGTCGATATCGGCCAGCAGTTCGTGGGCGATGCGCGCCAGCCGCGCCTCCGTGTAGCGCATGGCCGCCGGTGGATCGCCGTCGATCGAGCCGAAGTTGCCCTGCCCGTCGACCAGCGGATAGCGGAGCGAGAACTCCTGCACCATCCGGACGAGTGCCTCGTACACCGGCGCATCGCCGTGCGGGTGGTACTTCCCGAGCACCTCGCCGACCACGCGCGCCGACTTCTTGTACGCGCGGTTGAACGCGAGACCGAGCTCCGACATCGCGAAGAGCACGCGGCGGTGCACGGGCTTGAGCCCGTCCCGCACGTCCGGAAGCGCCCGACCCACGATGACGGACATCGCGTAGTCGAGGTACGACTTCCGCATCTCCTCTTCGATCGGGACGGGGGTCTGGCGTTCCGGGCTCATTTAGTCAGGCGGGGGCCTCGACGGCCCCCTCCTGAGCCTCCCCCAGAAAGATTGCGCCGGCCAAGCCGGCGCTCGAACGCGGAATGCCATGCCGTCGGCGTGATGATCACGTTCATCGCAGGGGCCATCCGGATCGCAGCGCGCTCAGACGTCCAGGTTCACCACGTCGAGGGCGTTCCGCTCGATGAACTCGCGGCGGGGCTCGACGGCGTCGCCCATGAGGACCGTGAACATCTCGTCGGCGCCGACGGCATCCTCCATGCTGACCTTCAGCAGCGTACGGGTCTCCGGGTTCATCGTGGTTTCCCAGAGCTGGTCCGGGTTCATCTCGCCCAGCCCCTTGTAGCGCTGAAGCGTGACACCTTCCTTGGCGAAGTCCATCACGATGCGGACGAGGTCGTCGAGCGTCCTGGCCTCGGCTTCCTTGCCACCGCCGTCGACGACCGTGGAGACCCCGGCGTGGAGTGTCGCGATGTCCGCGTGCACGTCGGCCAGATGCGCGTAGTCCGGCGACTTGAGCAGATCGGTGCTGAACGCGGTCTGATATGGCCCGGACAGCTGCAGAGTCGTCGTCGCATCGCCGTTGTCATTCGTCGGGACGTGCGCCGACCACCCGGGCGCCGCGGCCGCCGCCTCGCTGAGCGCCTGCGCGATCTCCGCGTCGCCCAACCCGCGCTTGATCGGGCGGAACCCGCGCCGGAGCAGTTCATCGAGCACGGCGGCCGGAATCCCGCGGCGGCAGAACTTGCTGAACAGCGAGCGGAATTCGAGCACGCGCTTCAGAGTCTCGAGCAGGGACTCTTCCTTGAGGGGCTCGGCCCGTCCCGGAATCTTCAGCCTCGCCTTCTCCACCCACTGGGAGAGCAGGAACTCCTCCATCTCCCGCTCGCTCATCAGATACCGCTCGGCCCGGCCTTTCTTCACCTTGAACAGCGGCGGCTGCGCGATGAAGAGATGCCCGGACTCGATCACCTGCACCATGTGGCGGAAGAAAAACGTGAGGAGGAGCGTTCGAATGTGCGCCCCGTCGACGTCGGCGTCGGTCATCAGGATGACCTTGTGGTAGCGCAGCTTCGAGACATCGAAGTCCTCGGGACCGATGCCGGTGCCGAGCGCCGAGATCAGGAGGCGGATCTCCTGATGCGAGAGCACCTTGTCGTAGCGCGCCTTCTCGGCGTTGATGATCTTGCCCCGGAGCGGCAACACGGCCTGCGTCTTGCGGTCGCGTCCCTGCTTGGCGGAGCCGCCCGCTGAATCGCCCTCGACGAGGAAGATCTCACGGAATTGGGGCTCGCGCTCCGAGCAGTCGGCGAGTTTCGCCGAGAGCCCCTCGTCGTCGCGCCCGCCCTTGCGCGTCAGCTCCCGCGCCTTGCGCGCCGCCTCGCGCGCCTGCGCCGCGCGCACGCACTTGTCCGCGATCTTCCGCGCGGTCGTCGGGTCTTCCTCGAACGCTTCTCCCAGTCGATCGTTGACGATCTGCTGGACCAGACCCTTGACCTCGGAGTTGCCGAGCTTGGCCTTCGTCTGGCCCTCGAACTGCGGGTCCGGGATGCGCACCGACACGACGGCCGTCAACCCTTCGCGCACGTCGTCACCCGTCACTCCGCTCTTGAAGGTCTTGAGGAATCCCTGGGCCTGCGCGTAGTTCGAGATCGTCCCGGTGAGCGCCGCCCGGAAGCCCGTGAGATGGGTCCCGCCCTCGCGCGTGTTGATGTTGTTCGCGAAGGAAAACACGTTCTCCTGGTAGCCGTCGTTGTACTGCAGGGCGACCTCGACCTCGATGCCGTCCTTCTTGCCCTCGAAGAAGAGCACCTTGGGGTGGATCGGCGTCTTGTTCTGGTTCAGGTGCTTGATGAACTCGATGATGCCGCCCTTGTAGAGGAACATGTGGCTGCGCTCGTCCCGCTCGTCCTCGACGACGATCTTGAGCCCCTTGTTGAGGAAGGCCAGCTCGCGCAGCCGGTTCGACAGGGTGTCGAACGAGAACGCCGTCTCCTCGAAGATCTTCGCGTCCGGCTTGAACCGGATGATCGTGCCGTGCTTCGCCGTGTTGTCGCCCGCCGTGATCTCGCCCTGCGGCACGCCGTACTGATACCTCTGCGTCCAGACGTATCCCTGGCGGCGAATCTCCACCTCGAGCCATTCCGACAGCGCGTTCACGACGGAGATGCCGACGCCGTGCAGGCCCCCCGACACCTTGTACGCGGAGTGTTCGAACTTGCCGCCCGCATGCAGCACGGTCAGCACGACCTCGGCCGCGGACTTCCCGCTCTCCCTGTGCAGATCGACTGGGATGCCGCGCCCGTTGTCGCCGACCGAGCAGGACCCGTCCGAGTGAAGAATGACCTTGATGCTGTCGCAGTAGCCGGCCAGCGCCTCGTCCACGGCGTTGTCGACGGCTTCGTAGACCAGGTGATGGAGCCCGTACGCTCCGGTGTCGCCGATGTACATGGCGGGCCGCTTGCGAACCGCCTCCAGCCCCTCGAGCACCTTGATATCGCTCGCGTCGTAACGATCGGCGCTCACGCGGCCTCTCCCACCAGTGCGCTCGAACCTGCACTCACCACTCCGTCTCTCACCTCCCACCAGCGAGCCTCGCCCGCGTCGGGCAAAGCATCATCTGCCGTGGTCAGGAATACCTGGCCAGCGCCGGCCAGGTGATCCATCACCTGCGCCTGCACACCCGCGTCCAGCTCTGACATCGCGTCGTCCAGCAGCAACACCGGCGACGTCCCGACCGCTTCCGTCACAGGACCGGCCTCGGCGAGGCGCAATGTCAGCGCGAGCAGACGCTGTTGCCCGCGAGATCCAAACGTCCGAAGGTCTCGGCGGTCGACGGCGATACCCACGTCGTCTCGATGCGGGCCAACGAGGCTCTGGCCGCGGCGAACCTCATCGGCAAATCTCGACTCGAGCGTCGCCCGGAACGATGCGGCCGTCGGTTCCATCCCGAGAACCGATCGATACTCGAGGTCGGCGTCCCCTCGCCCGCCCAGAATCAGATACAGGCGGGAGACTTCCCGACGGAGCTTCTCGACGGCCTCTCGCCGGCGGGACACGATCTCGAGACCGGTCTCGATCAATTGATGGGTCCACGGCTCGAGACGACCGGCGAGTCGGTCGCCATCACCACCTCGCTGCAGAAGGTGGTTTCGCCGACTCAACACCTGTCGGTACCGCTGGTACGTCGCCGCGTAGCTCGGATACACCTTCGCGACGAATCCATCGACGAAATTGCGGCGCCCCTGCGGGCCCCCGGTGACGATGGCGAGATCGGACCAGCCGAACGGAATGGCTCGCGCCCAGGCACAGCCGTCACCGCTGATGGTCCACGCACCGTCTTCTCGAGGCGCGAGAATCCGCCTGACCGCGTGTCCCGACGCCGCGCGTCTAAACTCGCCCCGCACGATCGCTCGCTCAGCCCCCGAGCGGGTCATCTCCGCGGGCTTTGCCCCGCGGAATGATCGCCCGACGAGGCATACAGCGAGCCCTTCGAGAAGGTTGGTCTTGCCCTGGGCGTTGAGCCCGGCGATGACGTTGAGGTTTGGGGCCGGCGTGAACAGCAGACTTGGATAATTGCGGAAATCGGTAAGTTCTACCTCCTCAATATACACCCGAATTCCGCTCCCATTTGACGTCAAATCCTCATCGGCATGATAACACAGAGCGACCCACCGTCCTCGAAGCTTTTGATCACGCCGGGGCTCAATCCGTCCTTGATTTCCAGGATGATCTGCTCACTCTCCTGCGCCCCGAGCGCCTCGAGCACGTAGCGGGAATTGAACCCGATCGTGATCTCCTCGCCGGCGTATTGAACCTCCATCTGCTCTTCGGCCTCACCGTAGTCCGGACTGTAGGCGGCGAGCTTCAGGAGACCTGGCGACAGCATGAACTTGACTGGCTTGGTGCGCTCCTCCGACAGGACAGAGACCCGCCGGAGGGCCGACGACACGCTCGACCGCGACAGCACGACGCGGTGGGGATGGGCCCGCGGAACCACCTGCTCATAATTTGGAAACGTCCCCTCGATCAAACGGGCGATCAGCAGCACGTTCGGCATGCGCAGCATGAACTGGTTCTCGCTGACCGCCACCTGGACGTCTTCGCCCGACCCGACGATGCGCGCGATCTCCTGCACCGCCTTGCGAGGCACAATGCCAGACATCCCGGATGGCAGTTCCGGGGCGACGCGGACCGCCAGCGCCAGGCGATGCCCGTCGGTCGCGACCAGCCGCATCTCTCGCTCGTTCTGAACGAGCAGAACGCCGTTCAGCGCGTAGCGACTCTCATCGTGCGAGATCGCGAACATCGTCTGCTCGAGCATCTCGCGGAGCATCTTCCCGTCCACGGTGATCCAGGTGACGTCTCTCCCGGGCGCGACCTGGGGGAAGTCCTCAGGCGCCAGCCCGACCAGCTTGTACGCCGCTCCGGCACACCGGAGAGCGACCCAGGCATTTTCCTGCACCTTCATCGCGAGCGGCGCCGGCGGCAACTCCTTGACGATCTCGAGCAGCTTTCGCGCGGAGATGGTGACCGCACCCGGGGTGCTGACCCGCGCGGGAAGATTCACGCGCACGCCGACCTCGAGATCGGTGGCCGTGAGGCGCATCGCGTCGCCCTCGGCTTCGACGAGAACGTTGGCGAGAATCGGCATCGTCTGGCGTGGCTCGACGACGTTGTGCACCATCTGCAGGCTGCGGAAGAAGGCATCGCGGTCCACGTGGACTTCCATACAAATCTCCGTCAGTCAGAATTGAAAGGGAGAAAGAAAAATCGTCGACGTAGGAGTAGACGGCGGTGTGGATGAGGGGGATGACTAGAAAAGCTGGAGCAGGAGACGAGATGCGAGCCCGCGCGGATGTGGATGGCCTTGGGGACGCCGGGCCGCGGACGGTGGATCACTGGGTGATGCTCTGGGTAAGCGTGTCGATCGTCTTCTTGAACTTGGGATCTTCGTGGAGGAGACCCTGGACCTTCTCGACGGCGTGGAGGACGGTGGTGTGATCCTTGCCGCCGAAGGCGCGGCCGACCTCGGCGAGCGAGGCGTGGGTCAGCTGACGAGCGAGGTACATGGCGATCTGGCGGGGAAAAGCGACGGCCTTGGTACGGCCCTTGGCGCGCATGTCGGAAATTTTGAGTCCGAAGAAGTCGGCGGCGCGGCGCTGGATGTGGTCGATCGTGATGATGCGCTCCTCCTCGCCCCAGAGATCGGTCAGAACCTCGTGGGCGAGGTCGACGCTCATCTCGCGACCGCTGAGGGAGCAGAAAGCGATCATGCGCGTGAGAGACCCTTCGATCTCGCGGATGTTGGCCTTGATGCGGCTGGCGATGAGATAGGCGACGTCGTCGGGCAGGCGAACGCGCTCGACCTCGGCCTTCTTCTTGAGAATGGCAACGCGGGTCTCGAAGTCCGGTGGCTGGATGTCCGCGATCAAGCCCCATTCGAATCGGGAGCGCAGGCGCTCCTCGATCTCGGGGATTTCCTTGGGTGCGGAATCCGAGGACACGACGATCTGGCGGCGCGTCTCGTAGAGGTCGTTGAACGTGTGGAAGAACTCCTCCTGTGTTCGCTCCTTGCCGGAGATGAACTGGATGTCGTCGATGAGCAGGAGATCGATCGTGCGGTACTTGGCGCGGAACTCTGCGGTGCGGTCGTAACGGATCGCGTTGATCAGCTCGTTGGTGAATCGCTCGGTCGAGAGATACAGCAGGCGAAGCGACGGATAGAGGTGTGCGATCTGATGGCCGATGGCGTGAAGGAGGTGGGTCTTGCCGAGGCCGACACCGCCGTAGATGAAGAGCGGATTGTAGGCCTTGGAAGGCAGTTCGGCGACGGCCTGGCAGGCGGCCTGGGCGAACTGGTTCGAGTTGCCTACGACGAAGGAGTCGAAGGTGTAGCGGGTGGAGAGCCCGGAGGCGAGGCTGATCGACTCCTCGGGGACGGAAGGCGCGGGTGGCAGCCGCGCGATGTCCGGGTCGACGTCGAGCGTGAGTTGCGGGTTGCCGCCGATGACCGCGCGGGCGGCCGCGGTGAGAGCAGAAGCGTGGTTCTGGAGCACCCAGTCGCGAGTGTACGTGTTCGGCGCGGCGATGTGCAGGTGGTCGCCGTCGAGGGTGGTGAGGCGGCAAGGCCGGAGCCATGATTCCAGCGTAGTGGCCGGCAGTCGCTCCCCGAGCGCAGAGAGGATCTGATTCCACAAAGAGTCGTGCATTTCTGACACCTTGGCCGTCATGGTCAGCAGGAGTTACACACAGGGTTATCCACAGGTGTGGATAATCGTGAGGAGCCGCCCGGGTGGCTGTTTCGAAGCACGCCCACCGTCGACCGGGTAGCGACCTCTCATCGGCTCGAGCCGCACGGGGCGAGGAGAACTCGCGCTGCGTCCTGCTCTCCGGCCGAGCACCGGCCAGTCCGGGCTCGCGTAGCTGGGGAGCACGGGAGAGCGAAAGTTACCACGGCCGGAGCGGAGGCTGCAAGGGGGTTCGCGAGCGTCTGGAGCCCGGGTCTGCCTTGACTTCGAGGGGGTCGATCAGTAGACTACGTGGGTTCTACGACCGAAAGGGGACACCCGATGAAACGAACGTTTCAGCCCAATCGCCGGCGCCGCAAGAAGACGCATGGCTTTCGGCGGCGGATGAAAACGTTGGCCGGGCGCAATGTGCTGAAACGGCGCCGGGCGAAAGGTCGAAAGCGGCTGACCGTCTAAGGTGAGAGCGAGCGGTGGCGGAGGAGGCGGCGGGTGGACAGGCGCTGCCCCGGCAGGAGCGCCTTCGGTCGGCTGACGTCCAAGCGGTGTTCCGGCACGCGCGGAGCCGGGTGGAGCGAGCCACGCTGGTGGCAGTGTGGCGACCTCAGCCGGGGCGTGCGCGAGTCGGATTTGCGGTGGGACGCAAGATTGGCGGGGCGGTGGAACGGAACCGGGCCCGGCGGCGATTGCGCGAGGCATATCGGCGATTTGCGAAGAGACAAGCGACGGGATTCGATGTCGTGTTCGTCGGTCGGGCGCCGCTCCTGACGTGCTCGTTCGCTGAGCTTGCTAAGGATATGGGGTACGCAGTCGCGGCACTCGCCCGATCAGTGAATGGAGGCGCGAGCCGGGCGCTGGCCCGATGAGTGTTGGCGCGCGCCTCGCGGTCGGTGTTCTCCGGGGGTACCAGATCGGCCTGAGTCCATTGCTGCCTCGGGCATGCCGGTTCTATCCGAGCTGTTCGGAGTATTCCATCCAGGTGGTCGCGAGCTTCGGGTTGTTCCGGGGGATTGTGCTCGGGCTCCGCCGCCTCGGTCGTTGCCATCCATGGAATGACGGAGGCTACGATCCGCCCCCCGTCCCGCGAGGCGATCAGCAGGAAAGACCGATTCCCTGATGGAAAAACGAGCGATCCTGGCCGCCGTGCTCATGGCCGGCCTGCTCATCCTGTATCAGTTTCTGTTCACGAAGCCGGAACCAACGCAGCCGCCGGACAACCGGGCAAAGGAGGCGCCGGTCGCCGGCGCTCCAGCCACACCGCCAACGGGGGCGCATCAGGAGGGGGCTACACTTCCGCCCGCGAAGGCCGCGGCATTGGTGCCAGACCGGACGGCGATGGTCGCTACGCCACTGTACCGCGCAGAATTCGGCAGTAACGGCGGTGCGATCAAGGCCTGGGAACTCGACTATCGCGGCCAGAAGCCGCTCGCGGTCGGGCCGACACTCGCCTTTCAAGGTATTGAGGTTGGACGGCCTGGGATGGCCACAAGGCCGGTGCCCCTGTCGATCACGCCAGAACAGCTCAAGTTGACGAAGGACGCTCCCACCGGAGATCTGACCATGGTGGGGGAAGACGGGTTTGGTCTCCAAATCTCGGAGACACTGGTATTCCATGCGGATACGTACGTGGTCGATCAGCTGATCAAGATCCAGAACAAGCACGCCGTGTCGCAGAGCGCAGAGGTGCTCCTGCCCTGGACCGCACCGCTTACGTGGCCGAAGGACCAGATCGAAAAGTTCCAGGGGCAACATCCGATCCGTGTTGCCAGAGACGTAGCTGGCTCGGTGACACGGGAAGATATTCACAAGATCGTCGACCGCCGTGAGCAGGGCCGCTGGATCGCGCTTGAGAGCGAGTGGTACCTGACGGCGCTCATCGCGGAGACCGGCGGGTGGCAGCTGTCCGAGCAGAAGTTCAGCGAGTCGGTGCCAGGCGAGGAGAAGCCGGTCGAGGCGGTGAGGGTCGCCCTCAGAACGACGCTTCCGGCGCTGGCCCCGGGCCAGTCGTGGGAGGGCAAGGTCGCCTTCTACGTTGGTCCGAAGGAGTACAACCGGCTCAAGAGCGTCGGCGTAGGTCTAGAAAAAGCCATATATTTCGGTGGTTTCCCAATACCGCAGGCCTATGGTGGGCTGCCCATGGAGTGGTTGGCAGTCCCCATCATGGCCGTGATGAAGATCATCCGCGGGTACACAGGGAACTACGGCGTCGCGATCATCGTCCTCACGATCATCACGAAGGTCCTGTTCTTTCCGCTGACCATCAAGAGCATGACGTCGATGCGCGCGATGCAGGCGTTGCAGCCGCAGATCAACGCGATGAGATCGAAGTACAAGAGCGATCCTCAGCGGCTGCAGCGCGAGACGATGGAGCTCTATCGCGCGAACAAGGTCAACCCGCTCGGCGGTTGCCTGCCGATGGTGGTGCAGATCCCGATCTTCTACGCGCTGTATGTCGCGCTGTCCGTCTCGGTCGAGATGCAGAATGCGCCATTCATCTGCTTCGGACGCCTTCCCGCCTGGGTGCCCGCTCTTGGCGGGCAGGAGTTGTGGATCTGCGACCTCGCTCAGCACGATCCGACGTACATCCTGCCAATCCTCATGGGTATCTCGATGTTCGTCCAGCAGCGCATGCAGCCGGTCATGGGTGATCCTCGGCAAGCCAAGATGATGTTGTTCATGCCGGTGCTGTTCACGTTCATGTTCCTGAACTTGCCGTCGGGTCTGGTGCTGTACTGGACTCTCTCCAACCTCCTGCAGATCGCTCAGCAGAAGTACATGGAGCGCCGCGGCGCCAGGGCCTCAAAGGTTCCGCCAAGGGTCCTGAAGAAGGCGTGACCTCCGGCAGCAGTTCGCCGTCGGCTCCCGACACGATCGTCGCGATAGCGACTCCGGCCGGAGTCGGCGCCGTGGGGCTGGTTCGGCTGAGCGGGTCCGCAGCCGCCATCTGTGCAGACCGACTGGTGCGTTTCCCCGGAGGCCGAGGCCTGGCCGGGATGCCCCCGCGAAGGCTGAATTTTGGGGCGCTCGTGGATCCGGACTCCGAAGAGCCGCTGGATGAGGTTCTCGTCGCACTGATGCCGGCGCCTCGTTCCTACACGGGCGAGGACGTCGTTGAGATCTCTTGTCATGGGAACCCCGTTCTTCTCGGGGAGATCGTGCGGCTGCTGGTCATGCAAGGAGCTCGACTGGCCGCGCCGGGCGAGTTCACTAGACGGGCGTACATCAATGGGCGGATGAACCTGATCGAGGCCGAGGCGGTGGCGCTTCTGATTCAGGCGCAATCGGAACAAGCCATTCGCATGGCGACGAGGCACATCGCAGGCGCGTTGCACGTGAGGATTCGCTCGCTGCGAGAGGCAGTGCTAGACACGATGGCGGCTATGGAGGTCGCTCTCGATTTCCCCGACGACGAGGTCGAGGGTTCACCCAAGTCGGTGGAGTCGAGCCTCGGCGCGATCGCGAGGTCACTTGGCGATCTGGCTGATCGGTGCCGACGTGGCAGGATTGTGCATCACGGACTCTCAGTGATGATCGCGGGAGCGCCGAACGTAGGAAAGTCGAGCCTTTTGAACGCGCTGCTCGGGCGTGACCGCGCGATCGTCTCCCCCCTTCCCGGAACGACGCGCGACCTCATCGATGGCAGCATCGTTATGAACGGGATTCTCGTCCGGCTGACGGACGGAGCAGGCCTGGGGATTCCACTGGATACCATCGACGCCGAAGCCATGCGGAGAACCAAAGAGGCGATCGCGGCCAGTGACCTGGTGATCGTAGTGACGGATGGGAGCCGCCCGATGTCGCAAGCGGATCGCCAGGTGCTCGATATGACCGGCGAGACTGAGCGATTGGTCATCGCCAACAAGTGCGATCTCTCCCGCGCTGACCAGCAGATCCGGTTTGATTGCGAGTGCTCGGCAATGACCGGCCAGGGAGTCGGGGACATCCTGGCGCATCTCGAGAACTGGGCGAAGCGCAAGGCATCCGAGGGCGCGGAAGAGTCGGTAGTGACGTCCTTCCGAGTCATGGAGAACATCTGCGCGGCGCAAATCGCTGTCGAGAGAGCAGCAGCAGGTATCCGTCGAGGCATTCCCCTGGAATTGGTGCTTGTCGACCTTCGCGAAGCCCGGCGCGGACTCGAGGAGACCGCCGGAATCGAGGCTGACGACGCGCTTCTCGACAGAATCTTTGCGACGTTCTGCGTTGGCAAATGACCGCTACGCTCGTAAACGCAGCATTTCTGCCTTCGAAGAGCTAGCTCGGGCAGTCCCCGCTACTGCAGGGCGCCCGCTTCTCGCAGAGAGTCGACGTCAGTTCGAGCAATACCTGGATCTGCTGATGACATGGAATCGAGTGCATCGCCTGACTGCCTTCAGATCGGCGGAGGAGATCGTACGCGGTCTCTTCCTCGACTCCATCCTGTTCTTCCGACTCCTGCCCGAGCGCCCGCTCCGGCTCGTGGACATCGGTGCTGGAGCCGGGATTCCTGGCGTTCCGCTCAGGATCGTCGACCCGGGCATCACCTTGACTCTGATCGAGTCGCGACGCAGGCGCGTCTCCTTCTTGAAGACGGTGGGGCGCACGCTTGGTATACCAGATGTCAGGGTGTTCGAAGGTCGCGCGGAGCTCATTCGTGAGGAAGTACTGAAACTGACAGGTGAATTCGATGTGGCGGTGGCGCGAGCCGTCGCACCGTTCGCCGAACTGCTACCCGTTGCGCTCGGATACCTCCGACCCGGTGGAAGGCTAATCGTTTCCGGGCCGCCCCCAGGACAGATCGAGGCCGGCACATTTGACTACGTAAGGGTCGAAACACAGACGTTTGAAGAACTGGGCAGGACTCGCAGCTTCCTCGTCGGGTCGAAAAGTTCTTGATGCCGCTACGCTCGGCGGCTAATGTTCCACGTGGAACACCGATGTCCCGTGTCGTCCCGGGGTGGCATCAGCGCGCGAGGTCGTAAGTGTTTCACGTGGAACACCGATGAACGGATCCGGTGTGGCTCGAGTCATCGCCGTAGCGAACCAGAAGGGTGGCGTCGGAAAGACTACGACGGCGGTCAATCTTTCGGCAGGTCTCGCGCTCGCCGAACGCAAGACGTTGCTGATCGATCTGGATCCTCAGGGTAATGCCACGACCGGTCTAGGTATCAGCAAGATCGAACTCGAGCGAACGATCTATCACGTTCTCCTGCAGGCGTGTCCGATAACCGACGCTACACAGCAGACGGCGTTACCGTTTCTCGAGCTGGTCCCCTCACATATCGATCTGGTCGGCGCGGAGATAGAGCTGGTGAGCGCAGACGATCGTGAAAGTCGTTTGAAGAGCGCTCTCGTTGCGGCCAGGGAGTCCTACGAATTCGTCATTGTCGATTGCCCTCCATCGCTTGGACTTCTCACGCTGAACGCGCTGTCGGCTGCGGACTCGGCGCTCGTGCCGTTACAGTGCGAATACTATGCGATGGAAGGGCTCGCCCACATCTTGAAGACAATATCGCTCGTTCGGGAGAGGCTGAATCGAGCCCTCAGGGTAGAGGGTATTGTCCTGACGATGTTCGACGGGCGTACGACGCTTGCCGCGCAGGTAAAGAGTGAGGTCCAGCGGCATCTTGGAAATCAGATCATGACGACGATCGTGCCGCGAAATGTTCGGCTCACCGAAGCACCAAGCTACGGAAAACCGGTGATGTTGTACGATCTGAAGTCACCCGGCGCGGTAGCCTATCTGGAATTGACGAGAGAGGTGCTCGCTCATGCCTAGCCGACACGGTCTTGGTCGAGGTCTTGGAGCGCTCCTTCCGAGCGTTACTGACACTGCGCAGACGTCTATCGAACTGCCCATCGACGCGATCAGCCCCAATCCGAATCAACCGAGAAAAACGTTTGACGACAGTGCCTTGAAGGAGCTATCGGCCTCGCTTCGTCAATCTGGACTGCTTCAGCCGCTCGTCGTGCGTCGGATGGGGGGGGATGCATATCAGCTCATCGTCGGCGAGCGAAGGTGGCGAGCGGCCAGGATGGCGGGAATTGAACGAGTACCCGTCGTCGTACGTGAGGCGAGCGATGCCGAAAGCCTGGAGCTAGCGCTCGTCGAGAATCTCCTCCGCGAGGACCTGAACCCGATGGAAGAGGCCGAGGCCTATGAGCGCCTCCTCGCGGAGTTCGGATGGACGCAGGAGGAGCTGGCCAAGCGTGTGGGACGGGACCGGAGCAGCATAGCCAACTGCCTGAGATTGCTGAAGCTTCCTGATGCGATCCAGGCCGATCTTCGATCCGGCAAACTCACGATGGGGCACGCCCGCGCGCTGCTAGCTCTTCCCGGCGAGGCGGAGCAGCTCGCGCTCCGAGAGGAGATCCTGAAGCATTCGTGGTCGGTTCGAGCCACGGAGGCCGATGTCCAGAAGAAGAGAATCCGGCCCACGCGTCGCTTTCCCCGTCGGTCGGCCGAGCTGAGCGCCCTCGAGGACTCGTTTCGCTCGGCGCTGGCCACTCGGGTCCGTCTGATCGGCAACGAGCGCTCCGGGCGGATCGAGATCGCGTATTCCTCGCGCGAGGAGCTCGATCGTCTGGCCGAGTTGCTCGCCGCGGTCCCGCGCGGCTGACGATCGCGAGCGCTGGCAACGTGAGCGAACGCATCGTCGTCGGGATGAGCGGCGGAGTCGACTCCTCGGTCGCCGCCGCCCTCCTGGTCGAGCAAGGCTACGAAGTGGTCGGTGTCACCCTTCGCGTATGGCCGTGGCGTGAGCCCGAGGGCAAAACCGCCAGGTTCGGGAGCTGCTGCTCACCATCGAGCG
>Ga0126379_10001238_pt1 | contig 15301 bp, 14 predicted proteins | sample PanSoiMetPlot_24_FD_92640 | JGI IMG/M metagenome (GOLD analysis project Ga0126379, IMG submission 92640) | Tropical forest soil microbial communities from Panama - MetaG Plot_24 | ecosystem: Environmental > Terrestrial > Soil > Tropical forest > Bulk soil | place: Panama | collected 2016-02-17 | reverse complement strand
CGAAATGCGAGGTCTACAAGACCTTCCTCGGCGGCGGCTTCGGCCGGCGCTCGACCTCGCACGACTACGTGAAGCAGGCCGTCCTCGTCGCCAAGCAGATGCCGGGCACGCCCATCAAGCTGTTGTGGTCGCGCGAGGAGGACATGACGCACGGCTGGTACCACCCGGTGACCCAGTGCAAGCTCACGGCCGGGTTCGACGAGAACAAGAACCTGACCGCGCTCCACATCCGCATCTCCGGCCAGTCGATCCTCGCGACCGTGGCGCCGGCGCGCATGCAGGAGGGCCGCGACCCCGCGACCTTCTCGGGCTTCTATCCGGGCGGCGCCGAGGCCGCATTCGGCTATGACGTGGCGAACGTCCTGGTCGACCACTCGATGCGCAACCCGCACATCCATCCGGGATTCTGGCGCGGCGTGAATATCAATCACAACGCCATCTATCTCGAGTGCTTCATGGACGAGCTCGCGAAGGAGATGGGCGTCGACGCGCTCGAGTTCCGCCGCAAGATCATGGCGAAGCATCCCAAGCATCTGGCGGTGCTCAACGCGGCGGCCGAGAAGGGCGGCTGGGGCACGCCGGCCCCGGCCGGGCACTTCCGCGGCCTCGCCCAGCACATGGGCTTCGGCAGCTACGTGGCGGCCTGCGCCGAGGTCTCGGTGCAGGGCAAAAACGTCAAGATCCACCGCATCGTCGGCGTGACCGACCCGGGCTATGCGGTCAATCCGGCGCAGATCGAGCGGCAGATCGCCGGCTCGTTCGTGTACGGGCTGACCGGGCTCTTCCTCGGCGGCAACACCGTCAAGGACGGCCGCATCGAGCAGGAGAACTTCGACACCTACGACATGATGCGCATCGCGCAGATGCCGAAGGTCGACGCCTACGTGATGCCGTCGCAAGGTGGCGTGTGGGGCGGCGTCGGCGAGCCGACGATCTGCGTGGCGGCGCCGGCGGTGCTCAACGCGATCGCGGCCGCGACCAATACGCGCTACCGCACGTTCCCGCTGCGCGATCACGGACTGACACTCGTGTGATGGAAGCGGGCGGGCGGCGCAGCGCCCGCCCGCCCCGTCGCACACGGGATGCCGCGATGACCTGCACCCGGATCAGCCCCCGGACCTGCACCCGGATCAGTCGGCGCAGATTTCTGACCTCCACGATGGCGGCCGCGTCGGCCGCCATCGCGTCTCCGGCGGTGCATGCGCAGCCTGCCGGGCCGCGGGTCGTCGTGATCGGCGGCGGCTTCGGCGGCGCATCCTGTGCACGCGCCCTGCGCGAGGCGGATGCCCGCCTTCGGGTCACGCTGGTCGAGCAGAGCCGCACCTACACGGCGAGCCCGATGAGCAACGCCGTGATCGCCGGGCTGCGCGAACTCGCCCAGCAGCAATTCACCTATGACAGGCTCGCGCGCGACGGCGTCACGCTCGCGCTCGCGGCGGCGACCAAGATCGATCCGCCGGCGCGCGCCGTGACGCTGGCCGACGGCACGACCCTCGCCTACGAGCGGCTCGTGCTCTCCCCGGGCATCGACTTCCGCTGGAATGCGATCGCGGGCTATGACGAGGCCGCGGCGACGCTGGTGCCGCACGCCTATCGCGGCGCCGAGCAGATCGCGCTGCTGCGGCGGCAGTTGGAATCCATGGAGGACGGCGGCACCGTGGTCGTCGCGGCGCCGGTCAATCCGGCGCGCTGCCCGCCCGCGCCCTACGAGCGCGCGTGTCTCATTGCGCACTATCTCAAGACCAGGAAACCGCGCGCCAAGGTGATCGTGCTCGACGCCAAGGACAGCTTCACGATGCAGAAGCTGTTCGAGAACGCCTGGAAGGAGCTCTATCCCGGCATGGTCGAGTGGGTGTCGGTGTCGGCGGGCGGCGCGCTGGCGTCGGTCGACGCGAAGACGCGTACGCTCTCGACCGACTTCGACAAATACGAGGCCGCGGTCGCGAACGTCATCCCGCCGCAGAAGGCGGGCCGCGTCGCCGAACTCGCCGGCGTCGCCGACCGCACCGGCTGGTGCCCGGTCGATCCCATGACGTTCGAATCGAAGCTGCAGCCGAACGTTCACGTCATCGGCGACGCCGCGATCGCGGGCGCGATGCCGCGTTCGGCTTCCGCCGCAAACTCGCAGGCGAAGATCTGCGCGGCCGCGATCGTGGCGCTCCTCGCCGGCAGGACCGCACAGGCGCCGACCCTGACCAGCTCGTGCTTCAGCCTGCTCGCGCCCGATTACGCCATCTCGCAACGCGGCACCTACCGGCCGGTCGACGGCCAGTACACCGAGTCCGATCCCGGGATCGTCGTGAGCCCGCTCGCGGCCGCGCAGGACGTGCGCACCGCCGAGGCCCGGGAAGCCGCTGCCTGGTTCGCCGACATCACGGCGGGAGTGTTTGGATGAGGGCGACCGCCCTCGGGCTCGTGGCCGCGTGCGCGCTGGGCGCGACCGCGCAGGCCGAGGAGCTGCCCGCCTATACGATCGCGGGCGACGCGATCCCGGAATCGCTGACCGGCCAGAAGGGCGATCCCGCGCGCGGCCGCGCCATCGTCCTCAACCGTCAGGTCGGGCTCTGCCTGCTGTGCCATTCGGGGCCGTTCCCGGAGGAACGGTTCCAGGGGAACATGGCGCCGGACCTCAAGGGGGCAGGTGCGCGTTGGTCGGAGGGCGAGCTGCGCCTGCGCCTGGTCGACGCCCGCAAGCTCAACCGGCAGACCATCATGCCGCCCTACTACGTGACCGACGACATGAACCGGGTGGCGCCGGCGTTCCGCGGCAAGCCCATATTGACGGCGGAGCAAATCGAGGATGTGGTCGCCTTCCTGACCACGTTGCGTGACTAGAGCATGATCCCGAAAAGGCGCAGGCTTTTCGGACAAGATCATGCTCCAGAATCAACGAGATGCGAGCACGATGCGCTTCCACCCGATCGCATCGCGCTCCAGGCGACGGTAAACGTGGAGCGACCGATGGAGCATCGCGGCATTCGCATTGACGCCACGCGGCGCGAGATGGTGCTCGCCGGCATTGCCGGCCTTGGCGCCGCCCTGATTCGGATCGAGCCGGCGTCCGCCACGCCCGCGACCATGCAGCGCGCGATCCACCAGATCGTCGGCGAGGCTCCGGTGAACAAGGGGAAGGTGACGATCGATGTCCCGGCCCTGGTCGAGAACGGCAATACGGTCGCGCTCGCGATCGAGGTCGCGAGCCCGATGACGGCACAGGATCACGTCAAGGCGATCCACGTCTTCAACGAGAAGAACCCGCTGCCCAACGTGATCAGCGCGTATCTCGGCCCGCGCGCCGGCCGCGCCCGGATCGCGACCCGCTTCCGCCTCGCCGACACACAGGCGATCGTCGCGATCGCCGAGATGAGCGACGGCTCGTTCTGGTCGGCCTCCGCCGACGTCATCGTCACGCTGGCAGCCTGCCTGGAGAGCTTGGACTGATGGCCCGCGCCCTGATCAACGTGCCGCCGAAAGCCACTCGCGGCCAGACCATCGAGATCAAGACGCTGATCTCGCACATTATGGAAACCGGCTTCCGTCACGACAATGTCGGCAAGCCGATCCCGCGCAACATCATCACCACCTTCAGGTGCACCTATAACGGCGAGGAGATCTTTCGCGCCGACCTCCATCCGGCAATCGCCGCGAATCCCTTCATCAGCTTCTTCACGGTGGCGACCGAGAGCGGCACGATCGACTTCGAGTGGACAGGCGACAACGGCTTCCACGAGACCGGCTCCGCGAAGATCACCGTGGAATGAGGTCGCCGTCATTGCGAGGAGCGCGTAGCGCGACGAAGCGATCTCGACGGCTTGCTCTGATCGCGTGGCGGAGATTGCTTCGCGGAGTTTACCCTTGGGCTCGCCGAAGGCGAGACCCGAGGGCTCGCAATGACGACGAACTGGACGGCCCGCTTTCGCGGGCCATGACGATGCGGCGAAGCACTGCGGTCGTCACGCTCTGTCTGCTCGGCGCTACCACTCCCCTCCCCGCCGCCGACATCCCGCTCGACCAGCGCCGCTCGGGCTACCAGGAACTCGGCCCCGACACCAAGGCGATGCAGGACGACGACACCGCCAATCCGGCGACGTTCTGGGTGCTCGACGGCGAGACGCTGTGGAACGCCCAGGCGGGCGCCGCCAACAAATCCTGCGCTGATTGCCACGGCGATGCGGCCAAGAGCATGGCAGGCGTCGCGGCGCGCTATCCGGCGTTCGACGCAGCGCGCCAAAAGCCGATCGACCTCGAGCAGCGGATCAATCTCTGCCGACGCGACAAGCAGAACGCGACGCCCTTCAGCTTCGAGAGTCGTGACCTCCTTGCGCTCACCGCGTACCTGGCGCGCCAGTCGCGTGGCCAGCCGATCGCCGACTTCGCCGACCCGCGCCTCGCACCGTTCATCGCGCAGGGGCGTGCGCTGTTCGAGCAGCGCCAGGGCCAGATCAACATGTCGTGCGCGCAGTGCCATGACGACAACTGGGGCAAGAAGCTGGCCGGCAACGTCGTGCCGCAGGCGCATCCGACCGGATACCCGATCTACCGGCTCGAATGGCAGGGCCTCGGCTCGCTGCAGCGCCGCCTGCGCAACTGCACGGTCGGCATGCGCGCCGAGCCCTATCCGCTCGGCTCGTCCGAGAACGTCGCGCTCGAGCTTTTTCTCATGTGGCGCGCCCGCGGGATGAAGATGGAATCGCCCGGCGTGCGGCCGTAGCGGCGGCGCCCATCGAAAACCCGCGGTTGTCATTGCCCGCGAAAGCGGGCAATCCATTACGCCCCAACACGGCGTACTGGATGCCCCGCTTGCGCGGGGCATGACGATCGAGAGACCCTTCCCCGCATGACTCCCGTCATCGACTGCCACGCCCATATCGTTCCGCCCGAGATGTGGCGCGCGATGCAGCATGAGGGCGCGCGCTACGGCGTCGAGATCGGCGGCGACGACGCGCGGCGCATGATCCGGCTCGCCGGCAGCGATTACACGCGGCCCATGTACATGCCGCTGACCGCGACCGACGCGCGGCTCGCCACCATGGATCGCCAGGGCGTCGACATGCAGGTGCTGTCCGGCTACGTCGACTTCACCGGCTACACGATGCCGCTCGACCTCGGCGTGCGGTTCTCGGAGCTGCAGAACGCCTGCATCGCGGGCGTCGTGGCCGAGAACCCGCGCCGCTATGCGGGCGCCGCCAACGTGCCGCTGCAGGACACCGCGAGCGCGATCCGCGTGATGGAGCGGGCGCGCCGCGACTACGGCTTTCACGCCGTGCAGATCGCGCCCTATTTCGGCGGCAAAAGGTTTCTCGACGATCCGGCGCTCGACCCGTTCTGGGCGGCCGCCGAGGAGATGGAGATGCTGATCCTGTTTCATCCCTACGACGAGAAGCCGGCGGCCGGACTCGGCGACTACTTTTTGCACAATTGCATCGGCTACCCGCTGCAGACCACGATCGCGGCGGCGCGCATGATGTTTTCCGGCGTGTTCACGCGCTTTCCCAAGCTGCGCATGCGGCTGCCGCACGCCGGCGGATTTCTGCCCTTCCAGCTCGAGCGCTTCCGCCACGCGGCCGACTTTCGGCCGGAGCCGCGGTCCAGGGGCTTCTCCGAGGACCCCCTGGATGTGGTGCGGCGGCTCTACTACGACAGCGTGACCTTCAGCCCTGCCAATCTGCGCTACCTGGTCGACCTGGTCGGCGCCGATCGGCTGCTGCTCGGCAGCGACTTTCCGTTCGAGATGGGCGACGTCGATCCGGTCGGCACCGTGCGGGCCGCGGTCGCGCCCGAGCATCACGCGATGGTGCTGGGCGGCACGCTGCAGCGGCTATTGTGCCTCGATGCCGACTGCCGCTGCGGCGGGCCGAAAAATTGACAGGCGAGGAAAGCCGATGACCGTGTCGTCCGACCGTTCCAATTCCGCGATCCGCCTCGTCGTCATGCCGGGCGACGGCATCGGCCCGGAGATCACGGCCGCGACGCTTGCGGTGCTCGGCGCAGCCGACCGCAGGTTTGGCCTCAACCTCGCATTCGAGGAGATTGCGGTCGGCCTCGCGGCGCTGAAGGCGCGCGGCACCACCTTGCCGGACGACGCGTTCGAGCGCGCCAAGGCAGCGGACGGCGTCATCCTGGGCCCGGTATCGCATCACGACTATCCGCCGCCGGCGCAAGGCGGCCTCAACCCGTCGGGCGAGATGCGCAAGCGGCTCGACCTCTACGCCAATATCCGCCCGGCCCGCTCGCGCGCGGGCTTCCCGCCGCGCTGCGGCAAGCCGCTCGACCTCGTGATCGTGCGCGAGAATACCGAAGGCTTTTACGCCGACCGCTCCATGCATGTCGGCATCGGCGATCTGATGCCGACCCCGGACCTTGCAATATCGATCCGCAAGATCACCCGCGAGGGCTCGACCCGCATCGCCGAGCAGGCATTCCGGCTGGCGGCACGCCGGCCGCGCAGGCTGGTCACGGCGGTGCACAAGGCCAATGTGCTGCGGGTCTCGGACGGCTTCTTCCTCGACTGCGTGCGCGCGGTCGCGGCGCGCTATCCCGCCGTGCGCTACGAGGAGCGCATCATCGACGCCATGGCGGCGCTGCTCGTGCGCGACGCGAGCCAGTTCGACGTGATCGTCACCACCAACATGTTCGGCGACATCCTGTCCGACGAGGCGGCCGAGATTTCCGGCAGCCTCGGCCTTGCGGCCTCCATCAATGCGGGCGCGGCGCATGCGCTGGCGCAGGCCCAGCACGGCTCGGCGCCCGACATCGCCGGCAAGGACGTGGCGAATCCCGCCTCGCTCATCGGCTCGGCCGCCATGCTGCTGGGTTGGCTCGCCGAGCGGCGCTCCGACGCACGCCTCGCACGCGCCGCCGACGCCATCGAGGCGGCGCTCGACGCGGTCATCGCCAAACCGGAGTGGCGCACCGCCGACCTCGGCGGACCGCTCGGCACCCAGGCGTTCGGCGCGCGGGTCGCCGCCGCCATGCAGGGCGCGGACTGAGCGCCGGCCCCCCAGGGTCGCAGGCCATTTGCGCCCAGACAAAGACCTACTCACGCCAAACTTCGGTGTTCCGGTGCTGGAACAGCAACATCGGCCCACATCGTGAATGCTGATCATTATACCGTTCATCCTGGCAGCTCGTTCGGCATCCTGGGCCATCGCCAACAGGTGGCCGGGCCACTCTCGACGGTTGCAGCAACCGCATGAACGTGGGATTTCTACACCACCAACAATCGAGCCGGACCGATCCACTATCCCGAGTGGGTCAGCGTCTCGCACGGGGGCTGCACGTTCTGTGAGGCCATTGAACCGGCCTTTTGCGCACGATCCAGGGGGAGGGCCGCGCATGCCAGTCGCACTGGAGGAGATGGTACTATCCGACCACAACAGGCACGTGAGGGAATACCTCGCCTACTACATCTCGCTCACCCATTCGCCGAAATACGCGGTGATGATCAACGGGCCGTGGGGCATCGGCAAGACGTTCCTGGTCCGCAAGATCATGCGCGAACTGGGCCACATCGGGGAGCACGTCTACGTCAGCCTCTACGGCCTGCAATCCATCGATGAAATCGACTCGGCGCTGTTCTCCGCGATCAACCCGATCGCCGGACCGAAAGGCGTCCGGATCGCGGGCCGGATGGTCAGCGCCATCGCGAAATCCGCGTTTCGCTTCGAAGCCAACCTGAAGCCCGAAGACCTCGTGAACAAGTTCGGCGGAAGCCTGTTCGTGTTCGACGACCTCGAACGCTCCGAGATGTCGATCAATGCGGTTCTCGGCTACATCAACGAATTCGTCGAGCACGACGGTTGCCGCGTCATCGTCATCGCCAACGAAACCGAGATCCCGAAAGACGGACAATATCTCTCGCGGCGCGAGAAACTGATCGGGAAGACGCTCGAGGTGCAATCGGCCCTCGACGAAGCGCTCGTTCACTTCATCTCCCAGGTGGACGATCGGTCGACCAGCGCCCTCTTCAAGAAGAGGGCGGCGGACATTTCGACGATCTACAATCAGTCGCAGCTGAACAACCTGCGCATCCTGCTGCAGACGTTGTGGGCCTTCGAGCGGTTCTTTCGCACCCTGACCGAAAAGCACCGTCAGAACGAGGAGGCGGTTTCGCGCCTCATGCGCTTCTTCTTCGCCCTGGCGTTCGAGCTCAAGTCGGGACGGATTCAGATCGCCGACCTGCAATCGCGCCTGGACAGGGTGGTCTCCGGGGCCAGCGCCAAGCCCGACAATGCCCCGCTCGATGCGCTTGCGTCCGCCAGCAGCCGGTATCCGGAGGTCGACCTCAACGACCCGGTCCTCTCCGACGACCTGCTCGTCGACATTCTCGCCAAGGGAATAATGGACGCGGAGAAGATAAGGACGTCGCTCAACCGAAGCTCGTATTTCGTCGTCAGGGCCAATGAGCCGTCGTGGCGCACCGTATGGCACTGGTTCGACAGGACGGACGAGGAATTCGACTCGGCCTACCGGAAGATGGAGCAGCAGTTCGAGGGACGGCAGTTCACGGTCGTCGGCGAGATGCTCCATGTCTTCGGACTGAGACTGTTTCTGTCCGACGCCGGCGTGCTGAACCGGACCCGCCGGGAGATCGTGGGCGACGCCAAGCGCTATATCAGCGACATGTATGCCAACAAGCGGCTCGGCTCCGTGCTGCCCGACGAGCTCGGCGAGACGCGGGTCGGCGCACATGCGGGTCTCGGGATACACGAAAACGACACGCCCGAATTTCGCGAAATCGTGCAATATCTGCGGCAAAAGCAGCGGCAGGCGGTCGAGGAGAGCTACCCGGCGGAGGCCGCGAAGCTTCTCGCCACCATGCGATTGGACCCGCAGGCGTTTCTTCGGCAGATCTGCATGACCGCGAACGAAACCGGCCGCTACGCCAAGACGCCGATCCTGGCGCTCCTCAACCCGGATGAGTTCGTGACGTCGCTGCTCAAGCTGCATCCGGAACGCCAGCGTATCGTGCTCGCGGCGCTGAGCCTGCGGTACGAGCAGGGCAGGCTGGACCGCGATCTTCCCCGCGAGCGCGACTGGCTGACGGCGATCCGAAGCAAGCTGGTGGAGAAAGGCGACGAGATGGCGCCGATCAGCCGCTACCGGGTGCATTGGCACATCGAAAACTACATCTCCGCCCTTCTCGAAGAGGACGACATCACCGAGCGCGTGGACAGCAAGTAGCCAGCCCGGTAGGCTCCGTCCACGAGCCGGAGAAAACGCCATGTCGCAGCCGCCGTCGGCGCTCGCGGGCGCAAGCCCGCAGACCTGGGCGATCGTCGTGTGGGGGATGTTTCTCGCGTCGATCTTCAGCTTCGCGATCACCGGCGTGATCGGCCTCATCATCGCCTATGTGAAGCGCGGCGATCTGGCCGGCACGCCCTACGAGTCGCACATGACGTCGGCAATCCGGACGTTCTGGACCGTCGTGATCGTCGGTGTGATCGGATGCGTCCTCCTGCTCGTCGGGATCGGCGTCCTGGTCCTCGTGCTGCTCGGCCTATGGCACCTCTTCCGCGTCATTCGCGGGCTGATCCGCGCGATCGACGGGCGACCGATCGACGATCCGAGGGGCTGGCTGTAGCGCATGATGCCGAAAAGTTGCAGACCTTTCGGACAAGATCGTGCTCCGGAATCAATGAGATGAGAGCGCGGAGCATCACTGCAGGGTCCTGGTCCCGCCTTTGAGCTGAGCAACCGGAGAGAGGCCGATGCAAGGCAGAGTCTCGCGCCGCGACATTCTCAGGGCCTCGCTCGAGGCCTCGGCCGCGCTCGCAGCCGGCGGCGTGTTCGCCCAACCGCTGCGCGCGGCAGCGCCCGAGCCCACCGCGATCACGCCCGCGCTGATCGAGGCGGCGCGGCGCGAAGGCAAGGTCTCGTTCTATACCGCGCTGGAGCTGCCGGTGGCGGAGCGCTTCGGCAAGCTGTTCGAGGCGAAATATCCGGGCATCACGGTACGGGTCGAGCGCTCCGGCGCCGAGCGCATCTTCCAGCGCATCGCGCAGGAACAGGCAAGCCGCATCAATGCGGTCGACGTCGCCAACAGCACCGACCCGGCGCACTATCTCGACTGGAAGCAGAACGGCTGGCTTGCGCCCTTTGTGCCGGAGGACGTGGCGAGGGATTTCCCTGCCGAGCACCGCGACCCCGACGGCATGTATGCGACCGTGTGCGCGTGGCTGAGCGTGATCGGCTACAACACGAATCTGGTCAAGCCCGAGGATGCGCCGAAGAGCTTCGCCGACCTGCTCGATCCCAGGTGGAAGGGCCGAATCGTCAAAGCGCATCCGGGCTACAGCGGCGCGATCCTCACCGTGACCTTCCTGCTCGCCCGAGAACTCGGCTGGGGGTTCTTCGAGAAGCTCGCGGAGCAGAAGATTCTCCAGGTGCAGTCGGCCGCCGAGCCGCCCAAGAAGATCCAGGTCGGCGAGCGCGCCATCATGTCGGAAGGCAACGATTACAATCTGACCCTGCTCAAGGAGCAGGGCCAACCGGTCGAGGCCGTGCATCCGGCCGAAGGCACGCCGGTGATCATCGTGCCGTGCGGCATCTTCCGCAATGCGCCGAACCCGAATGCAGCCCGGCTGTTCGAGAGCTTCCTGTTCGGCGCGGAGGCGCAGCAGGTGTTCGTGGAGAATTTCGCGCACCGCTCTTTCCATGCGCGCGTGACCGAAAAGGCGGGGCGGGCGCCGCTCTCGTCCTTCAAGCTGCTGCGCGCCGACCCGGCCGCGGTGCTGATGCAGAGCGAGGACATCAAGGCGCGCTACACCAAGATTTTCGGGGTATGATGCCATGCGACTTCCCCGCCGCCGCTTTTTGCGCCTCGCCGCCATGGCGGCGGCCGCGCCCGCCGTTGCGCGGGGCGCCCAAGCGCAGACGTTTCCGGCGCGGCCGCTGCGCCTCGTGGTCGGCTTTCCGGCCGGCGGTCCGAACGACATCCTGGGCCGCCTGATCGCGCAGTGGCTGGCGCCGCGGCTCGGCCAGCCGGTGGAGGTCGAAAACCAGCCGGGCAGCTCCGGCAACATCGCGACCGCCGCGGTGGTTCGCGCGCCGGCCGACGGCCACACGCTGCTCCTCGTCGGTCCCGCCAACGCGATCAGCGCGTCGCTGCCGGAAAAGCTCGATTTCGTCTTCCTGCGCGACATTGCGCCGGTCGCCGGCATCACCCGCGAGCCGCTGGCCCTGGTGGTGCATCCGGCGGTGCCGGCGAAGGACGTCGCCGAACTGATCGCGCTCGCCCGGGCCGACCCGGGCAAGGTCAGGATGGCGTCGACCGGTGCATGGAGCGCGCCGCATGTGTCGGGCGAGCTGTTCAAGATGCTGACCGGGATCCGTGTCGAGACCGTGCACTATGCGGGCGGCGGGCCGGCGCTCAAGGAGCTTGCCGCCGGCAACGCGCAGATGATGTTCGAGCCGATGTCGGCCGCGATCGGGCCGGTGCGGGCCGGCAAGCTGCGTGCGCTCGCGGTGACGACGGCGACGCGCGTCGCCTCGCTCGATGTGCCGACCGTCGGCGACACGGTGCCGGGCTACGAGGCGAGCGCGGTCACTGGCATCGGCGTTCCACGTGACACGCCGACCGCCATCGTCGACAAGCTCAACGCCGAGATCACGGCGGCGTTCGCCGATCCGGCGATGCGCGCCCGCTTCGCCGACAGCGGCGGCAACGTGCTGCCGGGGACGCCGGCCGAGTTCGCGAGGCTGATGGCGGACGAGACCGAGAAGTGGGCCAAGGTGGTGAGGTTTGCGAGCGCCGGGAAGTGAAGGAAAGCGTTCGCGTCCGCTCCGCTCACGCCGCCGACCCTGCCCGTCACGAAACGCGAGTTTGCCCGGGTTTCGCATCAATAGTTCGCAAGTCGGGCAAGCCCGACTTGCGGTGCGCGAAAGGGTAGAGGCTGCGCCTAGAGCACGTTCCGTTCCTACGGAATCGGAACGTGCTCTGGATTCGTTGTTTGGCGCATATTCTTATCGGCGAACCGGTGCCGACCCCGGATCAAGTCCGGGGCAGGCTTTCGCCGGAATATGTGCTAACGCTTGACGTCTCCCGGCCGCATCGTCTGCCACGGATCGATTTTCTGCGGCGACGCCGGGAGGCGGTCGAGCGCCGCCTTGTAGTCCTTCTCATCCGCCTTGTTTTGCGGCTGCTCGGTCTTGGGCGCGGCGCCGCGATGCTTGGCGCCGTGCGACATGTCCTGGGAGAGTGCGGCTGCCGTCAGCGACATGATGGCGAGAGTGACAACGATGAGCGTCCGCATGCGGCTCTCCACCGTGAACGTGCGGTCGCCCGTTCCGCAAACGGAGCGCGCAAAGCCGGCAAAAGCGTGACGGCCGTCCCCGTCTACTTTGCGCTCAGTGGGGCCGGCCTTCGCTCAGCACGATGCGGATCAGATCGACGGTGTTGCGAGCACCGATCTTCTGCATCACATGGGCGCGATGGACCTCGATGGTGCGCGGGCTGATGCCGAGCCGTCGGCCGGCCTCCTTGTTCGAGGCGCCGTTGATGATCTGCGCGAGCACATCCTGCTCGCGTCGGCTCAGCGGCTCGCGGCCGGGAAAATAGAATCGCGCCAACTCGGATGCATCGCCCCCGTGGCGCTGTCCGCGCGCCTCGATCGCGGCCTCGACCCGGGCGATCACGTCGCTGCCGCGGAACGGCTTCTCGATGAAATCGAGGGCGCCGTGCTTGATTGCGTCGACCGCCATGGCGATGTCGCCCTGGCCCGAGATCATGAAGATCGGCGCCGGATAGTCCTGCTCATTGAGTTGCTTGAGGATGTCCAACCCGGATTTGCCGGGGATGTGCACGTCGAGGATGATGCACAGCGGCGCTCCGAGCCGCGTCGCCGCCACCAGTGCGGCCCCGTCCGCGAAGCACGTCACCGCATAGCCGGCGCGGACGAATACCGCCGACAGCACATTTCGCACTGCGGGATCGTCGTCGACGATGAAGATCTCGCCGCTGTGACCTTCGGTGGACATGGTTCGGGCTGCCGTTCCTCTGTCCAATGGCAGGAATCTGCCGCTGATTGTCGGCACGCGCCAGTCGTACGTGGGTGCATAAGTAGAAATACTTAAGAAAGGCTTATCCATTCTGAAACACCGCCATAGACCATCGAACGTGGCGCCAAAAAAATAACAAATCGGAAAACGCGGAAACCGACCCGGGCAGCTCGCGCCAGACAACGAATCCGGAGCACGTTCCGATTCCCGTAGGAACGGAACGTGCTCCAAGGCCGTCGTGTGACCTTAGGGGTCAGTTCGCCTTGATGTCGGCACCCTTGATGATCGGCCACCACTTGGCGATCTCGGCCTTGTGGAAGGTGGCGAGCGCCGTGGGCGTCTGCTGATCGCGCGTCGCGATCACGACGCCGAGATCGCCGAGCCGCTTGCGCACGGCCTCGTCCGCCAAAGCGTCCACCACGGCCTTGTCGAGGCGGGCGATCACGTCGGCGGGCGTGCCCTTGGGCGCCCACAGGCCGTGCCAGAACGAGATGTACATGCCGGGCGCGCCGATCTCGTCGGTGGTGGGTACATCGGGCAGCGGCGGCCAGCGGTCCTTGGCCATGACCGCGAACGCCTTCATCTGGCCGCCGCGCACATAGGCAAGCGTCTGCGAGGCCTCGGCGCACATCAGGTCCATCTGTCCCGCGATGATGTCCTGCATGGCCGGCGCGCCGCCGCGATAGGGAACGAACTGGAAGTGCGTGCCGGTCCGCTGCTCGAAATAGAGGCCGCAGACATGGGCGGCGCTGCCGGCGCCGATGGTGGCGGCCGACGCCTTGTCGGGATGGGCCTTGAGCCAGGCGATCAGCTCGCGGCCGTCCTTTGCGGGCAGATCGTTCTTGCCGACGATCAACAGCGGCGTCGCGGTCAAGAGCGAGATCGGCTCCAGGTCCTTGAGGATGTCCCACGACACCGGATACATCGCGCCGGCGCCGACATGGCTCGTCCAGTTGCCGATGCTGAGCGTATACCCATCGGGTGGCGACTGGATCGCGCGGGTGACGCCGATGCTCGCGCCGGCGCCGGTGATATTCTCGACCACGATGGTCTGGCCCAGCGTTTTGCGCATACTTTCGGCGAGGAGGCGGGCGAGCGTGTCGGTCGGGCCGCCCGCCGAGAACGGCACGATGATGGTGATGGGGCGCGACGGATATTGCTCGGCGAATGCAGGTCCGATCAGTCCCAACACGACCGCCACGGCGGCCGCAGCAGCAAGCCTTCGCATGGCATTCCCCTTTCGGACGTTCCTCGGAACCGCAATGGTGGTCCGCCCAGATTGTGGCGGCCAGAGGACACGCCGCCGCAGCGCAGTGTTCCGTGCCCGCCCGCGGGGCGTAGGGTCGGGCTCCTCGACGCGAACCGCCGGCTCGCGCAGATGCGCGCCAAACCGAGGGAGGTCCAGGCAATGACAGTCGCAACTGCACGCGCGCTCATCGTTGCGATCGGGATCGCGGCGGGTCTCCCGGCGCTGCCCGCCGATGCGCAGGCGCAGAGCTGGCCGCAGCGCGCCGTCAAGTTCATCGTTCCGTTCGGCCCCGGCGCCGGCGCCGACATCAACGCGCGCCTGTTCGCCGATCGCCTGGCGAAACGATGGGGACAGTCGGTGGTGGTCGAGAACCGGCCGGGCGCCGACGGCATCGTCGCGATTACCGCCTTCGTCAATGCCAACGACGATCACGTGCTGCTGTTCGCCGCCACCGGCTCGTTCACGGTGCACCCGTTCCAGTACGCCAGGCTCCCCTACGAGCCGGGCGACCTCAACCCGATCGCCCGCGTCTCCAACACCATCCTGGTCGTCTCGGTGCCGGCCTCGCTCGGCGTCGCCAGCATGGCGGAGTTCGTCGCGCTCGCGCGCGAGCGGCCCGGCAAGCTCAACGCCGCGCCGGTACCCGGCATCACCGAGCTGGTGTTCAGCGGCTTCCTCAAGGATGCCGGGCTCGAGATGGCGAAGGTGCCGTATCGCGACATCGTGCAGGCAGGCGCCGACCTCGCGGAAGGGCGCGTGCAGGTGATGATGTCGTCGCTCGCGATGATCCAGCCGCATGTGCAATCCGGCAAGGTCCGCCTCCTGGCGGTGACGAGCCGCCAACCGGTCGCGCTGCTGCCGCAGGTCCCGACCGCCGCGGCGGCGGGATTTCCAACGCTCGAACTGGAGGGCCTGGTCGGACTGTTCGGGCCGCGCACCATGCCGGCCGAGTTGCGCGAGCGCATCGCGGCCGACGTCCGCGCGGTCGCCGATACCGACGTCAGCGCGCGGCTCGCCGGCACCGGGCAGGTCGTCAATACCGGCACGACCGCT
>Ga0126379_10001237_pt1 | contig 15304 bp, 13 predicted proteins | sample PanSoiMetPlot_24_FD_92640 | JGI IMG/M metagenome (GOLD analysis project Ga0126379, IMG submission 92640) | Tropical forest soil microbial communities from Panama - MetaG Plot_24 | ecosystem: Environmental > Terrestrial > Soil > Tropical forest > Bulk soil | place: Panama | collected 2016-02-17 | reverse complement strand
TGGTCGCCGATTGGACGAAGCGGCGCGACAAGCACGAGGCCATGCGCCTGATCGGTGCTGCGGGGGTGCCGGCGGGTGCCGTGCTCGACACGATGGAGTTGATGAACGAGCCGAGCTTCACCGAACGCGGCATCCTGCAGGTCGCTGAGCACCCGACCGGCCCGTTCAAAATGCCATCCTGGCCGGTGCGCTTCGACGGGAAGCCGCCAAAACTCGAGCCGGCGCCGTTGCTCGGACAGCACACGAGGCAGGTATTCGGCGACTGGCTCGGCCTGAGCGCCGCAGATGTCGACACGCTGCACAAGGAAGGGGTGATCTGACGTCCCAATGGCGGACTGCGTGCGCCCTACGCCGTCCGTAGGGCGGGTGCAACCCGCCGACCAAGAGTAGGAGGAACGCAAATGGCGGAACTGACCGGTAACGAGATCCTCGCCCGGTGCCTGAAGGCGCAAGGCGTCAAGGACATGTTCTTCATCATGGGCGGGCCGATGCTCGATGCCGAGACGGCGTGCATCAAGGAAGGCATCCGCCTGATCGACACGCGCCACGAACAGGGTGCGGCCTACATGGCGCAGGCCTATTCGCGCGTGACGCAGGGACCGGGCGTCTGCATGGCGGCGAGCGGACCCGGGGCGCTCAATCTCGGCACCGGGCTCGCCAATGCATTGATCGACTGCTGCCCGGTCGTAGCACTCGGCGGCTCGAGCCCGATCAGCCAGTTCGGCCGCCAGGTCTTCCAGGAGATCGACCAGGTCAAGGCATTCGAAGGCTGGGTCAAATACGCCGACCGCGTGCACAATTTGAAGCGGCTGCCGCAACAGATCAATTTCGCGTTCCAGACGGCGCTAAACGGCAAGCCCGGCCCGGCCTATCTCGATTTCCCAGGCGACGTCCTCTACACGAAGGTCGACGAGGCCGAAGTCGATTGGAGCTATTGCGGCCGGCCGATCGTCAGGGCGCGCCCCTATGCCGAGCCCAAGGCATTGAATGCGCTCGTCGACGCGATCAAAGGCGCGCGGCAGCCGATCATCGTGTCGGGCAGCGGGGTTTTGTGGTCGCACGCCTGGGACGAGATGCGGGCGTTCGTTGAGAAGGCCGGTATCCCGTTCTACACGACCCCGCAAGGCCGCGGCGTCCTCCCGGACGACCACCCCTACGCGTACCTGACGATGCGCAACGACGCGTTCCGCGAGGCCGATCTGATCATCATCCTCGGCACGCGTACGAATTATGTGATCGGGCACGCCTTGCCTCCGCGCTTCGGCCCCGAGGCGAAAGTCGCGCGCATCGACATCGACGCCGAGGAGATGGGCAACTCGGCTCGCAATATCGACTTGCCCATCGTCGGCGACTGCAAGTCGGTATTGCAGCAATTGTGCGAGGCGGTCGATGCGAAGGCTGCCGACCGCTTCCAGCCGTGGCGCCAGAAGCTGGCCGACGGCGAGGCGAAAAAGCGCCTGCGCGCCGGCGCCAATTACCCGACCGGCGGCGACATCCATCCGCTGCGGCTGTGCGAAGAAATCAAGAACTTCATGCAGCGCGAGGCGATCCTCACCGTCGACGGGCAGGAGATCCTGAATTTCGGCCGCCAGTCGATCCCGACCTTTGTCCCCGGCCATCGGCTCAATTCGGGGCCCTTTGGCACAATGGGGGTCGGGCTGCCGTTCGCGGTCGGCGCCAAGGCCGCCAAGCCCAATGCGCAGGTCATCTGCCTGCACGGCGACGGCTCATTCGGGCAGAACGCAATGGAGCTCGACACGGCGGTCAGGCACAAACTCCCGCTCCTCTGCGTCGTCAGCCTCAACGGCGGATGGACCGCCGACCCCGAGCGCAACAAGCCCGGCCGTGATCTCGGCTACACGCGCTATGACAAGATGGCCGAGGCCCTGGGCTGCTACGCCGAATACGTCGAAGAGCCCGAGGGCATCCGCCCGGCCTTAGAGCGCGCCTGGCGTAAGGTCGAAGAAGGCATGGTCGGCTTTGTCAACGTCAAGACCGACTACCGCGCCCGCGCGACGACCGTGCGCTTTTCCAGCCGCGAAACCTGAGTAGCCGCCCCGGGTCACGGAAGGGGCGCGTGCGGGCGCCCCTGTGTTGCAATCGACACTAGTGAAGCGATCCGCGGCACTCAGTTTTCCCGTTCCGGTGCGACCTTCCAGTCGTCGACGCTGGTTTGCATGGGCTCGGGATCGAAGGAGAACGGCGGAATGAACTCTGCAGTGACTTCGTGGATATGGCGTCCACCGTCGCTGATCACAAATAGAGCCGTTATGATACCGGTGCCTGCGGGGCTCTGCGGGACGTTCAAGTTGATCACCAATTCGCCCGTGCAGTCGGGATCGACATGATAGGTGCCCGTTTGTGCGCCGGGCTGACCTGCTGGCGGCGAGAACTGGGCTGGAACGCTGTCGCCGGTGTAGCCACGCTGGGTGAGATTGCCCTTGCCGTCGAAAAACTTGACGCCGGTTACGACCTCTGGCGGACCATTCGGAAGACCTGGCGGAGTGTACGCGGTGACCCCGTACGCGTATTCGCCCTTCAGGGTCGCGTTCGAGCACTCGAAATCGTTAGTTCCTCCCGCCCAGGACGCACTGCTCAGCCAAAGCAAGCTGATCGTTGCCGGCAGCACTCCATTAAGAAACCAGCTTTTCACTTCGCCCTCCCTTCTTCGGATCAAATGGGTGCGTGACCCAACCCCCGATCGAAATCCTCATTGATGGAGTGCGCGCTATGAGACCCGAATAAAAAGTTATAAGCTTCGCTAAAATCTTCGAAGGCGTGGACGCGCGGCACAGGGAGGGACGCGCTCGCCGTGGACGATATTTTCCAATTCGATGGCTTGCGTCTCGATCGGCGCGGCCTGTCCCGGCGCGACGAGCACGGTGTCTTCGTGCCGATCCCGATCGGCTCGCGCGCGCTCGACGTTCTCGGCGTCCTGGTCGGGCGAGCAGGAGAACTCGTGCCGAGGGACGAGATCATCGCTGCCGTCTGGCCGGCGATTGTGGTCCAGGACAACAATCTTAACCTGCAGATCGCGGCGCTCCGCCGGCTCCTTGATCACGGGCAACTGGAGGGCAGTTGCATCCAGACAGTCGCTCGGCGGGGCTATCGCTTCACTGCGCAGGTTACACGGGTCGCCGCAGAGGCGCACACGAATGCCGCGGCCCTTTTGCCAGGCGCAGCGCCGCCGCTGCCGGATAACCCGTCGCTAGCGGTCATGCCATTCCAAAACATCAGCGGCGACCCCGAGCAGGAGTATTTCGCCGACGGCATGGTCGAGGAGATCATCACCGCGCTGTCGCGTATCCGCTGGCTCTTCGTCATCGCCCGCAACTCCAGCTTCACCTACAAGGGCCAGGCGGTCGATGTGAAGCGGGTCGCGCGCGAATTGGGTGTCCGCTACGTCCTCGAAGGCTCGGTGCGCAAGGCGGGCCAGCGCGTGCGCATTGCCGCGCAGCTGATCGACGCGACGACCGGCGCGCATCTCTGGGCCGACCGCTTCGACAGCTTCTTGGAAGACATCTTCGAAGTTCAGGATAAGGTAGCGGTCAGCGTCGCCGGGGCCATCGAGCCGACTTTGCAAGCCGCCGAGATCCGCCGTTCGTCCGAACGCCCGACCAATGATCTGACCGCTTACGACCTCTATCTGCGCGCTCTGCCGGATTGGGGTTCACTTGATAGGACCCGCATCGTTCAGGCGCTTGACCTGCTGGGGCAAGCAATAGAACGCGATCCGCAATATGGCCCGGCTCTCGCCTTGGCGGCTCATTGTCACCAAAGGCTCGAGCTGAGAGGCTGGACGGAAGACCCGGAAGCGGCCCGGCGCACCAGTCTCGACCTTGCTCGACAGGCGCTACGGGTCGGGCCTGATGACCCTACCGTCCTCGCACTCGTCGCCTTTGTGCTCGGATATTTCGGCGAGGACATCGATGTCGCGATCGGGTTGATGGACCATTGCCTCACCCTCAACCCGTCCTTCGCAGCCGGGTGGCACTGGAGCGGTGTGCTCAGGATCTTTGCCGGCCGACCCGGTCTCGCGATCCAGCATTTTGAGACCTTCTTGCGCCTCAGCCCGCGTGACCGCGTGGCAGTTTATCTGTCCTCGATTGGCGAAGCCCAGTTCTTCAGTCGACGGTTCGACGAGGCGGCGGCAAACCTGCTCGAGTCACTCGAACGCGCTCCGAGTTTTCCGGTGACCTACCGTGTACTCGCCTCCTGCTACGCGCATATGGGACGGATCGAGGAGGCGCGAGAGATCATCAGGCGGCTGCGCGCGATCACGCCTCATGTGATGGAGCCCGCAACCCGGTATCGGAACCCGGAACTCCGCGAGCTGTTCCTGTCGGGCTTGCGCCTGGCCATGGGTGAGGCGACGTGAGTCGCACGCACCGTCTCGCCGCGATCCTCATACGTAATTCGACGGGCAGGAGATCCTCAGTTTCGGCCGCCAGTCGATCCCGACCTTCGTCCCCGGTCATCGGCTCAATTCCGGACCCTTTGGCACGATGGGGGTGGGGTTGCCGTTTGCGGTCGGCGCCAAGGCCGCCAAGCCCGAGGCACAGATCATCTGCCTGCGCGGCGACGGCTCCTTCGGGCAGAACGCGATGGAGCTCGACACCGCGGTGCGGCACAAATTGCCGCTCTTGTGCGTAATCAGCCTCAATGGTGGCTGGACCGCCGACCCTGAACGCAACAAGCCCGCCGCGACCTCGGCTATACGCGCTACCACCAGATGGCCGAGGCGCTCGGCTGCTACGCCAAATATGTCGAAGACGCCGAAGACATCCGCCCGGCCCTGCAGCGCGCTTGGCGCGGGGTCGAGGAGGGCATGGTCGGCTTTGTCAACGTCAAGACCGACTACCGCGCCCGGCCACGACCGTGCGCTTTTCGAGCCGCGAGACCTGACCAGCCAACTCCCCGTGGCGTAAGGGGCGCCTGCAGGCGCCCCTTCTGTTAGAGCATTTGGCGAGGACTCCCGTGGCGGTCCTGCACTACGCTTGGGTTGAACCCGTTTGGCGACGCATTGCCAATGTGTGCGTCGCGTCGATAGCTGCCGAATTTTGGGGAGACTTATCGCTTCTTAGCGGCCATCTACGCGCATTTGGGACGGCTCGATGAGGCACACAACGTGATCACGCAATTGCAGTCGGTCAGCCCGGCTTTAGTGGCTCGCGGTGCCGCGTCTTGGCGGAACCCCGAACATCGCGAGCTGCTCTTGTCGGGCTTGCAGCTGGCGATAGGCGAGGAGCCTGAGTGGGGACGCCGCGGAAGCATGCACCTACCGCGGCGCAGTGCCCCTCCTACCTCTTTTTGGCGGGTTTCTTTTTAGCTTGAGCGGTGGCGGTGCGCACGGTCTTGCCCTTCGCGGTTTCCGCTTTGCCGCTGTCCTTCTTCGACATGGCCATAGCTTAGCCCTCGTTAGTTGAACTAAAGCGGTTGTTGGATAACTTTAATGTATTAACTTTAGGTATAAGCGGCCGGGCTCGCTGGGATTCCCGCTGTGACGCCATGGATGCCTCACAAAGGGCCAAATTTCGCGGTAGGATGGGGAGGCCGATTGAATTTATTTTTAACGTTATTGTCGAAGATGCGTGTTTTTTCCCAATCTTCTTTTATAGTTGAGCGTTGTGCGCGATGCGGTCCCAACAGTGCTGGCGATAATTCCCGGTTCGGCGCGTTTAATTCCCGATTAGGCCGGTTTAAATTCCCGTTTCTGCCGCTACGTACCGCTACGGGAATTGCGTTGCAACCTGCTGATTCAGCTCACTGTTTTTGCGACCAGACTGCGCGGATACCGGCAAAATCGAAAAAATTCCCTGTTCCACGGGAATTACCGGGGAATTTCGCCCTATGCTGACCGAAATCGTCTCATGATGGGAGGTAACGGCGATGGCACGCAACGGCAATCTTCCGATCACCGATCGGATCTTGGCAATTCGCGAGCGCTGGCACACGAAACGGCATCCGTTCTTTCTCGCCTTTGGCGAAGGCAAACTGCCATTGAAGGCGCTCGGGCGCTATCAGGCGCTGCATTACCATTTCGTCTCGCGCGCCTTGGCGAGCTTCGGGATGCTCTATGCCCGTGGCTATCATTGCGAGGACGTGCGCAAGATGATCGCTGAGAACATCGCCGAGGAAGAAGGGCTGAAGGCGATCCCCGAGCCGGGGCACGAACCGCACGACCACAACGAATTGATCCTGCGCTTCTGCCGCGCCGCGGGCCTCGCCGACGAGGAGGTGCGCAATATGGAAATGCCGCCGGCTTGGTGGGCGCGCTCGCTCTACATGTACCACACGACCGCCAATGAGCCGGTCGGTGTCATCCTGGCGATGCAGACGACGCAGGAGGGGCAGATGCCGGGACTCATCGGCGAAGTGCTGCTCCCCGCCTTCGAGAAGCACTATGGCTTCGCACGCAATTCGCCCGAGATCAAGTTCTTTACCGAGCACGACGCCGCCGATGTCGAGCACAGTCGCCGTCAGATCGAGCTCTGCGGCCGCTACCTCGATACACCGCAACTCGAGGCCCGCGCCGACAAGGTCGCCGAGGAGATCTGCCGGCTTCGCTGGGCCTCGATTTCCGAGCTCTACCGCTCGGAGGTGCTCGGCGAGAAGGAGATCCTGCCGCCCGGCGTCGAGGCATGAGGGTCGGGCAGCGCGAGAAGGCAGGCGCGGGCGGCCGCGTCGAGGATTGCATCGGCGTCGATGCGGTAGGCCTGGTACAGATCGGGGATGTCGCCCGACTGGCCGAAGCGGTCGACCCCCAAGGGCACGATCGGGTTGCCCGCGACGGCGCCGAGCCATGACAATGTCGCCGGGTGAAAATCGCCGACCGTGACGAGCGCAGCGCCCGGGCGCAGCCGTGACAAGAGCCGCTCGACGATGCTGATCTCGCCCTTGACCAGGGCGGCACGCCAGTCCCGATGCAGGCGGTCCGGGGAAGTGATCGCCAGCAGCCCCGCCCCGGGAATGTCTTCGGCCAGCTCACCATGGGCTGCGAGCGCCTCGGGGGCGACCGCGCCGCAGTAGGCGATCGCCAGTTCCGCCTGATCCGCCGGCTCCCGCAACCAATATGCTCCAGCGATGATCGCTTTCTCGAGATGGGAGGAGAATGTTCGGCCGGGCTGCTCTATCGGCCGCGTCGACAGCCGGAAATAGACCGACTCGCCGCTTTCCCGCTGGATCTCCTCGAACGCCCAGCGCAACAGGGCCGCCAATTCGTCGGCAAAAGCAGGCTCGAAGCCGACGAGCCCGGGCTGCGTCAACCCGACCAGCGGCTCCCCAATCGACTGATGCGCGCCGCCTTCGGGGGCAAGCGTGATCCCGGAGGGCGTTGCGACCAGAATAAAGCGCGCCTCTTGGTAGCAGGCGTAGTTCAGCGCATCCAGACCGCGCTTGATGAACGGATCGTAGAGAGTGCCGATCGGCAACAAGCGGGTACCAAACAGCGGTCCAGCAAGGCCAAATGCCGCCAGCTGCAGAAACAAATTGCTCTCCGCGATACCGAGCTCGATGTGCTGGCCCTGCGGCGACATGGCCCAACGCTGCGCCGACACGACCTTCTCCTCGCGAAACGTGTCGGCGCGCTCCGCGCGGTCGAAGATCCCGCGCCGATTGACCCATGGCCCGAGATTGGTCGACACGGTCACATCGGGCGACGTCGTCACGATCCGCTGTGCAAGCTCGGTATCGGTACCGGCGATGTCGCCCAGGATCCGGCCGAAGGCCTCCTGGGTCGAGAGCCTCGCTCCTCGCGCCATCGGCAAGCTCGGCGGCACCGCGACGCGCAGCGCATCGCGCCAGCGGGGGCCGCACCCGGCGAGCGGCACGCCTTCGAGGAAGGCCGAAAGGCGCTCGCGCCGTATATCGAGCCCGGCGAACAAATCCCATTCGGCGCCCTTCGGCACCCCCATGCTGCGCTGGAAAGACGCCATCTGGTCGCGGTTCATCAGCCCGGCGTGGTTGTCCTTGTGGCCGGCGAAGGGCAGCCCGTAGCCTTTTATCGTATAGGCGATAAAGCAGGTCGGGCGGTCATCAACGACACCGTGGAAAGCATCGAGAACCGCCTCCAAGTCGTGGCCGGCGAGATTGGTCATCAGGCGCTGCAGCGCCGCATCGTCGTGGTCGTCGAGAATGGCGCGGATCCCGGGATAGCGGTTGAGGTCGCGGTGCAGATGCTCGCGCCAGCCCTCGCCGCCCTTATAGACCAACGCCGAGTAAAGTGAGTTGGGACAGGCGTCGATCCATTCGCGCAGATGATGGCCGTCGGGCCGTGCGAAGGCGGCCTCTAGCAGGCGCCCGTACTTCAGCGTGACGACGCGCCAGCCCATCATCTCAAACATCGCGTCGATGCGGCCGAACAGCCGATCCGAGACGACGGCGTCGAGGCTCTGGCGGTTGTAGTCGATCACCCACCAGAGATTGCGGACGTCATGCTTCCAGCCCTCCAGCAGCGCCTCGAATATATTGCCCTCATCGAGCTCGGCGTCGCCGGCAAGGGCGATCATCCGCCCTGGCGCGTCTTCGGTCGGCACCAGATGCTTGAGGCGCAGGTAGTCTTGAGCAATCGAGGTGAACAGCGTCATCCCGACCCCGAGGCCGACCGACCCGGTGGAAAAATCGACAGTCTCGCCATCCTTCGTCCGTGACGGGTACGATTGTGCGCCGCCGAGCGCGCGAAACCGTTCCAACTTCTCGCGGGTCTGATGGCCGAGCAGGTATTGGACGGCGTGGAAGACAGGTGAGGCATGCGGCTTGACCGCGACGCGGTCCTGCGGGCGCAGCACGTCGAAATAAAGCGCGGTCATGAGGGTCGCGACCGAGGCGCTCGATGCCTGGTGTCCGCCGACCTTGAGGCCATCCCGGTTCGGCCGGAGATGGTTGGCGTTGTGGATCATCCAGGTCGACAGCCACAGCACCTTCCGCTCGAGCGCGCTTAGGCAAGCGATCTTGTCATTCGCCGCTGACACCTGCTCGCGGCCGATTTCGCCTTCCAGGGCTTGCAGCATCTTCAGCTCCCGTTTCGGTCGCAGAGTTTAGACGATTCCTGCCGGAAAATCCCGGTGCATCGCGTTCCGCGGGGCGTCCCGTTCTCGTGCGTGAGAGGCATTTGACCCGGTTTGTGCCGATGCTTACATGTGTTCGGAGAACGGGAATGGGAGCATCGATGGCATGGCCGACAGCACGAGCGAGGTTGAGGAGCGCAGGATCGTCCTGACCGAAAATGCGGCCCGTCGGATCGCAATGTTGAAGGCTCAGGAAAACGCCGACAACGCCTTCCTGCGGATTGCGGTCTCCGGCGGAGGATGCTCCGGGTTTCAGTACGGACTTTCTTTCGACGATCAGCGCAACGACGACGATTTTGTTTTTGAACGGGATGGCGTCGGGGTTGTTGTCGACGAAGTCTCGCTCGACCTCTTGAACGGCGCCGAGGTCGACTTTGTCGAGGATATGATGGGCGCGTCCTTCCAGATCCGTAACCCGAACGCCGCTTCGTCCTGCGGCTGCGGCAATTCCTTCTCGATCGGCTGATCCCCCGCTTTGACCTGTCGGTCCCGCCGGACTTGGTGCCTTTCGGGAGCAGCTGTTCGTTTCGCTTATCTTGTCATAACGTTGTTGACGCTAACGGCACAGAGACTATGAGCCGAGGTTGCTGATCCCGATTGGCGCTCTGAGGCAGGACAGGTGAGCTACATGTACCGTCTTCTCCTCGCTCTTCTCGCGCTATTGCTACTGCTTCCCGATGCTCAGGTTCACCATGCACTTGCCGCCTCAGCTGCGGGGCCGGGGCACGGTAAACACACGACGAGTGCTCATTCGGCGCCGCGCCATGGCGCCTCGCCTCGTCACTACACGCAAGCGTCAAATCGCGGCTCGGGAAGCTATCGGCCACAGCTGCAACAAAGCAAATCGGAATGGCGGCAGGCTCGGCGCCGGGGGCCCCAACCCTAGCCGGCTTTGCCGGCCGTCGACAGGCCGTTAGCCGCAGCTCAGTATTTGCAATCGAGATAATCTGCGGAGGTCGTGCTGCACTCCGAAGAATAATGCACCGCCCGGTTCCAGGATAGCCGGGCGGATTGGACCTCTTGTTCTAAGCGGGACAGCGCTTGCCCCGCGGTATCCCCGTTAGGGGTATGGTTTAGTGCAGAGCTGTAGAGATACCGATCCTTCCCGCGGGATGGGGGGTCGAGACGATCGAAATAGCCACATATAGATTGCTGCGATCGCGCCGCGACCGCTCCACCACGATCAAGGCTGTTCGCAAGTTCCGGCGGCCGCCGAGACCCCTTCGCTTTCGTGTTGTCGCAAAGACCGCTGTCGCGAAGAACTCGTCTCGTATAGCCCGCGACGCTGATCAGCAATTTCTCGTTCGGTCTTCCGGCTTTGACCCAACCATCAACTTTGCTGGAGCCCCAATTATACGCCGCAATCGCATCCGGCCAGTTTTTGTAGCGCCGATACAGCTGTGCCAGATAGGCGCGGCCGATCGCGCGATTTTGCATCGGATCAAAGCGATCGCCACCGCCGACATCCACGGCCGCCGCTTCGCTGACCTGCATAGGCCCTTGCGGCCCCGAGGGATTAGGACGCCACATCGCTATATCGGCCCCGTGGCTCGATTCCACGCCGTCGATTGCGAAGGTTACGCGATCCAGTGCCTTGCTCGCCGACCGGTGGCTGATCGCATCTTGTTGCGGACCCGAACGGTTCAGCCGGTGGAGTGCGTTAGCTGCGTGCCGCGACACTGTGTCGTCGTAGGCGGTTGCCGGCATCACCAGAGTTTGGCCGATAAAAAGGGCAAGAATAGCCCTTGTTTTGCAATTCACAGCTTGCCTCTCCTAATTTTTACAAATGAAGATTAGCCAGCTGTCAGTACAGATTGGGAGGCACAATTGGACAATAGCGCAAAGGAGTCCGACCCAGCTAAACGATTCGCCGTTCGGCCTAGATTTTGACCATTTGGCCGATTTTATTACACGAAAGATTGTTACCCTTACTTGCGTGCCAGATGCTGAATGGGGACGGGTCCAACGGCGGCTTCGTTCACCTTGATTATCGAAGCTGGGTGCGGATGTATTCTCTGACCCAATCGGGAGAAAGTGGTAGGATCATCCCGTCATGAAGATCGCCAGCTGGAACGTCAATTCGGTCAAGGCACGGCTGCCCCATCTCCTCGCCTTCCTGCAGGATATGCAACCTGACGTTCTGTGCCTGCAGGAGACCAAATGCCCTGCCAAAGATTTCCCGATGCTGGAAGTCAAGGGCTTGGGTTATCACGTCGAGACGATCGGCCAACGCGCCTATAACGGGGTGGCCCTGCTCTCAAGGCGCCCGGCGGAGGAATTGGTCACCGGGTTGCTCGGCAACGAGGAAGACGGCCAGGCCCGCTACATCGAAGCGTCTTTTGGCGAGGTTCGCATCGCCTCGGTCTATCTGCCAAATGGCAATCCGGTCGGAACGGACAAATTCGTCTACAAACTGACCTGGATGGAGCGGCTGATCGACCACGCGCGGGAATTGCTGCGCCACGAGACCCCATTCGTACTCGCCGGCGATTACAATATTTGCCCCACCGACGACGATGTTTACGATCCGGTCGCGTTTCGTGACGACGCGCTGTGCCGGATCGAGGCACGCTCACGCTTTCGCGCGCTGGTCTATTTGGGGCTCAGCGATGCCTACCGCGTCTTCCATCGCGAGCCACACCGCTACACGTTCTGGGACTACCAGGCGGGGCGATGGCATCGGGACGAGGGGTTGCGGATCGATCATCTGCTGCTGTCGCCGCACGCAACGGACCGGGTTGCAGCTTGCGACATCGACAAGAAGCCGCGCGCGAAGGACCGCTCCTCGGACCACACGCCGATTTGGTGCGAGCTCGCGGTTTAACCCGACAGGAACCGCTCTGCCGCCGCCGCGAACCTATCTTTCCCCGCCCTGAACGGCGCAACCGGCACGAGAACCAGAGTTCGATCGCCAGGGCCGAGCGTCTCGAATTCATGGGCGATTTCGAACTGGTTCCCGCGGGACACGGCGATCGGGATCGCGTCCGGCGGCAGCCTCTGCGGAAGTTCTTCGCTGCTGATCTCCCCTATCGCGAACTCTTGACCGCGGAAGGCTACGCGCCCGCGTGATCCAGGAAACCGCGACAAGCCGACAAAGGCGGGAGCGGCAAGGCCTGCCGCGGAGAAGGTCGTTTCGAATTCGAAATGCCGGGCGATCGACTCGGCAAAGCTCGCTTCGGCGATCCGTAACACGATCGGCATCGTTGGATTGCGGGCGCGTGCACCGAGTGCGATTTCGAGGTTCAAGGTATCGACATTGGTCAACGCGATAAGGCTGTGCGCGGCGCCAAGGTTGCAGAGGTCGAGCGTCGTGTCCCGGCTCGCATCGCCGGTGAGCAGGTCGAATTGCCGCTCACGGGCTCTTTCGACAAGGGTCGTATCCGGGGCGAGTTCGATGACGACCAACCGCTTGTTGAGCGCGAGCAGCAATTCAATAACCCCAGTTCCGATGCTGCCCGCGCCGCAGACGACGATATGACCGCGGCGATGCACCGGGCGCAAACCCTGCATTGTGACCCAGTGCATACTCGGGTCAGCAAAGAGGCGCCGAACGCGATAAAGAGGCCCGTCAGTATGATGCCGGATAGCATCAGCAGCATCGCCGCAAGGATGTCGAAGGGCTGGCTCCGATCGGGCGTCAGGTCGCCATACCCGGTCGTCGTCATTGTCGTGACCACAAAATAGACGGCGTCGAGCCAGGCACCTCCAAGAACAGCGTGAAAGTACCACGTGCCGATCACGAACACAGCTAAGGTGGCCAGGGCGAGCCGGGCGAGAATCGGGTTGAGCCGTGCCGGGTGATCTCGTTGGCGGCGCAGCAGCAACATAACCCTGCGGGCGATCTCCGGCCGGCCGCGCGGCATCGAGCGCGAAGGTGCGCTCGCTTGCAGCGTCATAATCGTGCTGTACACCACGAGCTCCGCTTCTCCGCCGAGAATCATGTCCCGGGGAAAGTCGGTCGCGCCGTCGACCGCGATGATGCGGGCACCCAGCATCCGCTCCGCTTGCTCAAGGGTGTCTCCGGCGACCCCGCAATCCTGTGCGATCCGGACCGCAAAGCCGGTCAGCGGGCCGTCGGGCTCGGGAAACTGCAGCCCACGAAAGCACGACGGGTCGATCGCCGCGGCGGCATAGCTCGCCGCCGAATGCCAAGCGAGCGAAAGAACCGAGCAGTTGGGCAGGTTCTGCTCAATTTTGTTGGCAAGGGTCCGATTGAACTGCCGCAACACAATTCGAATGCGCGGGTTGGCGTCGCGCGCGAGAAGCGCAGCGTGCAGGTTCAGCTGATCGTCGAGTGATAGAGCGAGGATCGTGATCGCTTGTCGCACCCCGGCTCGAGCCAACCCTTCGGCGCTGTCCGGCCGGGCGGCAGCGATGAACACGGCGCCGATGCCCTCCACCGCGCGAGCAAAGTCGGGATCCCGGCGCCAGAGCACAACGACGCGATGCTCGTCCATCGCACATAGTTCCTGGACCGTGCTGAGCGCGATCGCGCCGCCGCCAACGACGATCATCACGGGATCGTCCGGCGCTGCCACGGGCTCCCTCACCCCTCCCTTTCGCCGACATCAGCCGGATAATTGTGCCGAGCGCCTGTCCCGTCTTGGACAATCCACCCCCCGGACGAGCCGTCCCGAGAGATCGCGCAAGGGCCGATCGGCACCTTACCGTAACCGCCCGGGATATCCAGCACATAGGTCGGCTGGCAGAGCCCGGAAACGCGGCCGCGAAGCGAGCGCACGAGGTGCTGGCCATCGGCAATCCCGGTGCGAAAATGCGCCGTGCCGTGGGCAAGGTCGGCATGATGAAGGTAGTATGGCTTGACCCGCATCGCGACCAGACCCCGAAAAAGGGCCGCCAATACCGCCGCATCGTCATTGACGCCGCGCAGCAGGACCGTTTGTGAAAGCAATGGAATCCCGGCGCGGCTCAGCAGCAACAGCGCGCCCCGGACTTGCGGCGTCAACTCGCGCGGATGATTCGCATGAATAACCACATAGACCGCCTTTTCCGCCGCGAGCGCGCCGACCAACGCGGAGCTCACCCGCCGCGGATCGATTACGGGAATGCGCGTATGAAAGCGGATGACGCCGACATGCGGGACTTGATCGAGCGTCTGCACAATTTCGGCGATGCGGCGCGGCGCCAGCAGAAACGGGTCGCCTCCGGTGACGATAACCTCCCAGATCTGCGGCCGCTGCCGAACGTAGTCGAAGGCGCGATCGAGCGCGGCCCGATCCAGCATCGCGCCTTTCTTGCCCACGACCTCGCGCCGGAAGCAAAAACGGCAATAGACCGGACACAGGAGCGTCGGCTTCAGCAGCACCCGGTCGGGATAGCGATGCACGATGCCCCGCAATGGCGACCAGCGCTCGTCGCCGATCGGATCGGCGCGTTCTTCCGGCAAGTCGGCTAGTTCTGCCGAGGTCGGCACGAACTGCGCCGCGATCGGGTCATTGGGGTCGGCGGGATCGATCAAATTCTCGATGTCCCGCGTCAATGCGACGGCGTATTGCGCCGCGACGCGGCGGATCTCATCAATCCGGCGAGGGTCCACCAACCCTGTGGCAACGAGATCGTCCAGACGCTTGGTCACCTGTCTCGTGCCTCTCGAGATTATATTAACTCGCCGACTGGCCTACTCCGGTATCATATCGAGCACTGCTTCTCCATTGTGGAGACCTTGCGCCAGCTCGGTATACAATCTCTTCATCCAGTCGACCAATTCTTCCGGCGATTTGGTTGGCGTAATGTCATCATACTCATTCGAGATGAGATCCATCAGCGCGCGCATATTCGCCACCTCAATGCCGCCGAATGGATAATCGAACAACGGATCGAAATAGAATTTGAGCGATCCGGTTCTCGCGGTCGACTGCAATCGGATCCTCTGGGTTTCATCCAACCAATTTCTCAGTTCTCGTCTAAAGTGACCGGGCAATGATAGTGGGAAATCAAAACCGACGAGCTTGACCAGGTGTTGGTTATGGGGCGCGCCATCCCGATAATGATGTCCCTCGCAACCTTTGCGGATAGGCCAACTCCATCATCTGATCGATTTTCATGATCAGACGTGCAAACGATCATAGGCCGCTTTCAGGCGATCGCGGTCGCGTGTCGCATCCGCTTGGCGCTCGCGCTGCTCCTCGATTACCTCCGGCCTTGCCTTAGCGAGGAAATTGGGGTTGGCGAGCTTGACCGCGATCTTCGCCAGCTCGGCATCCAGCTTGCCGATCTCT
>Ga0126379_10001236_pt1 | contig 15305 bp, 12 predicted proteins | sample PanSoiMetPlot_24_FD_92640 | JGI IMG/M metagenome (GOLD analysis project Ga0126379, IMG submission 92640) | Tropical forest soil microbial communities from Panama - MetaG Plot_24 | ecosystem: Environmental > Terrestrial > Soil > Tropical forest > Bulk soil | place: Panama | collected 2016-02-17 | reverse complement strand
CAGCCGAGCCCCTCGAGGGCACTATCCTCACCGTGGCGCGCGCAGCCGCTGAGGCCGGGGCGGCCGTGCCGGTCGCGACGCTGGCCGCCGTCGTCCGGGCGGCCGTCGCCGGTGCCTCGGACGCGCTGAACCACACCACTGAGCAGCTGCCCGCGCTCGCCCGCGCCGGCGTGGTCGACGCGGGCGGCCGCGGCCTGGTTGTGCTGCTCGATGCGCTGGCGAGCGTGGTTACCGGGGAACGCGCCGTGCTGGCGCCGCCCCGGCGCTCGGCACGACCCCGCTCGGCACTGCAGGCACTACGTGAAGCGGGCAGTGAGACGTTCGGCTACGAGGTGCAGTACCTCCTCGACGCGGATGCGGACGCGGTGGCGGCGCTGCGCGAGCGGCTCGCACGGATGGGCGACTCGCTGGTCGTCGTGGGCACCGACGAGGGACTCTGGAACGTCCACGTGCACGTCAACGACGTGGGCGCGGCGATCGAATCGGGAGTCGAGGCGGGCCGCCCGCACCGCATCACGGTGCTCCGCTTCGCCGATCAGATGCGCGCGCCGTTGCGCTCCGGCACCGCGGTCGTGGCGGTCGCCCCTGGCGAAGGGCTGGCGCACCTGTTCGAAGGTGAGGGGGTGCGGGTCGTGGGCGGCGCCAACCCGTCGGCCGCGGAGGTACTGGCCGCGGTGCAGGCCGCAGGTGCGGCGCAGGTCGTGCTGCTGCCGAATGCCTCGCAGGTCAGCGGCGTGGTGAACGCCGCCGCCGAGCAGGCCCGCGACGACGGCATCGAAGTGGCGGTCGTGCCGACCCGATCGCCGGTTCAGGGACTGGCTGCGGTCGCGGTGCACGACGGGGCGCGCCGCTTCGGTGACGACGTGGTGGCGATGGCAGAGGCCGCTGCGGCCACCCGCTTTGCCGAGGTCACTGTCGCGCAGCGCGAAGCGCTGACCAGCCTCGGACGAGTGCACGCCGGTGACGTGGTGGGGCTGATCGACGGTGAAGTCGTCGAGATCGGGACGTCCGTGCGTGATGTCGCGCTCGCCACGCTCGACCGGCTGCTAGGCGTGGGCGGTGAGCTGATCACGATCATCGCCGGCAAGGACGCCGCACCGGAGCTTGCCGCCGAGGTGCAGGCGCGCATCGCCGAGGCGGCGCCGTTCATCGAGGTCGCCGTCTTCGACGGAGGCCAGCCGAACTATCCGCTGCTGCTAGGAGTGGAGTAGCGGGTGGCAACGCTCAAGACGCGGCTGGTCGACGTGGTCGGCGGCCGCACCGCGCGGGCGCTCTCGGCCGGCCTGGAACTCGACACGATCGCAGACCTGCTGCGGCACTATCCGCGCCGGCTGGCCGAGCGCGGCGAGCTGACGGACCTCGCGTCACTGCGTGTCGATGACGACGTCACGGTGCTCGCCGAGGTGCGTTCCGCCAAGGTGATCCGCCACCGCAACCGCTCAGGTGCCCGGCTCGAAGCCGTGGTGAGCGACGGCAAGGGCACGCTGACCCTGACGTTCTTCGGCAACCGGCAGACATGGCGAGAACGCGAGCTCACCCCCGGCACGCTGGGCCTGTTCGCCGGGAAGGTCAGTGTCTTTCGCAACACCCGCCAGCTCACCCATCCCGAGTACATCGTGCTGCGCGGCGACGGTTTGGAGCGCTACGAGGCGGAGGAGTACGCCAGCGCGCTGATCCCCGTGTATCCGGCCACCAAAGAGATCCGCACCTGGCAGATCTCGAACTGCGTCAGGCTCGTGCTGGCAAGCCTCGATCCCGTCGCCGATCCGCTGCCCGGCGAGCTGCGCGCACGGCATCACCTGATGGACCTCGATGCCGCGTTTCGCACCGTGCACCGCCCGGATACCCGCGACGAGTGGCACGCCGCCAGGCGGCGGCTGAAGTGGGACGAAGCCCTGGGCGTACAGCTTGCCCTCGCCCAGCGTCGCGCCGCCGCAGCGGCCAACCCCGCCACGCCGCGCCCATCCGTCCCGGACGGGATCCTGGCCGCGTTCGACGGCCGGCTGCCGTTCGAGCTCACCGCGGGGCAGCGCGAGGTGGGCGCCCAGCTCGCCGACGAGCTCGCCCGCCGGCACCCGATGCACCGGCTGCTTCAGGGCGAGGTCGGCTCCGGGAAGACCGTCGTCGCGCTGCGCGCCATGCTCCAGGTCGTCGACGCAGGTGGGCAGGCAGCGCTCCTGGCACCCACCGAGGTGCTCGCTGCCCAACACGCCCGCTCGATCGAGACGCTCCTGGGCGACCTGGCGCATGCCGGCCAGCTCGGTGGCGCCGCGGACGGCACCCAGGTCGCACTGCTCACCGGGTCGCTGCCCGCGGCGGCGCGCCGAGCCGCGTTGCTGGACGCGGCCAGCGGCGCCGCGGGCATCGTGATCGGCACGCATGCGCTGATCCAGCAGCAGGTGAGCTTCGCCGATCTCGGGCTGGTCGTCGTCGACGAGCAGCACCGATTCGGCGTCGAGCAGCGAGACGCCCTACGCGGCAAGGCGAAACAGCCACCCCACCTGCTTGTCATGACGGCCACTCCGATACCGCGCACCGTCGCCATGACGGTATTCGGTGACCTGGACACGTCCGTGCTGCGCGAGCTACCACTCGGACGGTCGCCGATCTCGACGACGGTGGTGCCGGCGGGGGAGCGCCCGACGTGGCTGGACCGGGCGTGGCAGCGCGTCCGCGAGGAGGTCGCGTCCGGCCGCCAGGTGTACATCGTCTGCCCGCGCATCGGCGCCGGGACGGAGATCGACGCCGAGCTCGAGGCGGAATTCGACGATGTCGAGCTGCCGATGCGGCGTCTGTCGCTCGCCGTGATCGACACCGCGGCGATGCTGCGCACCGGTCCGCTCGCCGGACTGCGGCTCGCCGTGCTACACGGTGGGTTGCCGCCCGATGAGAAGGACCGCGTCATGACCGGGTTCGCGGCCGGCGATATCGACGTTCTGGTGGCGACGACCGTGGTCGAGGTGGGCGTGGATGTGCCGAACGCCACGATGATGGTCGTGCTCGACGCCGAGCGGTTCGGCGTCTCGCAGCTGCACCAGTTGCGCGGGCGCGTCGGCCGGGGGCAGCATCCGGGGCTGTGCCTGCTGGTCACCGAGGCCGGGCCCGGTACTCCCTCCCGGGAACGCCTCGACGCGATCGCGGCCACCGGCGACGGCTTCGAACTGGCGAAGCTCGACGTCGAACAGCGCCGCGAAGGGGACGTGCTCGGCGCTGCCCAGTCTGGTCGCCGCTCGCAGCTGCGGCTGCTGTCCCTGCTGCGCGACGAGGAGCTCATCGCCGAGGCCCGCGAGGACGCGGCCGCCCTAGTGGCGGGCGACCCGCAGCTTGCCCGGCACCCGCTGCTCGCCGAGCAGGTAGCCACGCTGGTCGGCGACGCCGGAGCGGAGTACCTGGAGAAGGCGTGAGCACGATCAAGGGCGGTCGGTGACCCGAATAGTTGCCGGCTCGGCCAAGGGGCGCCGGCTTCTCGTCCCGGCGCGGGGCACCCGGCCCACGTCCGACCGGGCGCGCGAGGCGCTGTTCAGTACGCTCGGCGGGCTGCTCGACCTGGACGGCACCCAGGTGCTCGACCTCTACGCCGGCACCGGCGCGGTAGGGCTGGAGGCGCTCTCGCGTGGTGCCAGCCACGTCACGTTCGTCGAGTCCGATCGGGCGGCGGCCGCGATCCTGCACCGCAATGTCGAGACCGTGGGCCTGCCCGGCGCGCAGGTCGTGATCGGCACCGTGGATGGATACCTCGCCGGAGCCGAGGGCGCGCCGTTCGACCTTGCATACCTCGACCCGCCGTACGCTCTGGACGACGCAGCCCTGGGGGCCGTTCTCACCGGGCTGGTCGCGTCGCATCGACTCGTCACGGGGGCAATGGTGGTAGTCGAGCGGCCGGCGCAGGCGCGAGAGCCGCGCTGGCCGGATGTGATCCAGTCGGTAAAGCAAAGACGCTACGGGGCAGGCGTGCTTTGGTACGGTCGCGTCAAATGAGCGACGAACCGACGGACGAGCCGGCGCGCGAACAGACCCATCGGGGGATGATTCCCGTGCGGCGAGCGGTCTGCCCGGGTTCGTTCGACCCGGTCACGAATGGGCATCTCGACATTATCGGCCGGGCGGCCAACCTCTATGACGAGCTCGTCGTCGCGGTCTTCGTGAACCGGAGTAAGTCCGGCCTGTTCACGGTGGACGAGCGCATCGCTATGCTCGAAGAGGTCACCGCCGACCTGCCAAACGTGCGCGTCGATTCCTTCCGTGGCCTCACCGTCGACTACTGCAAGGCGCACGACATCCACGTGATCATCAAGGGTCTGCGCGCGGTCAGCGACTTCGACTACGAGCTGCAGATGGCGCAGATGAACCGCGGCCTGGCCGGCGTCGACACGCTGTTCATGCCGACGAACCCGGAGTACAGCTTCCTCGCGTCCAGCCTGGTCAAGGACATCGCCGGCTGGGGCGGAGACGTCGCCAACCTGGTGCCTCCGACGGTGCTGAAACGCCTCATCGAGCGGACGCGTGGCGCGTGAGAGAACCTTCCCCGCGCCGCGTCGATGAGCTGCTGACCGAGCTCGTCGAGGTCGTCGAGACGGCGCGGGCCGTTCCGATGTCCGGCTCCTGCGTCGTGCCGCGCGAGCGCACGCTCGACTTGCTCGACGATCTGCGCGAGACCATTCCCGCTGAGCTCAGCCAAGCTCGTGAACTGCTCGCCCGGCGGGACGCCATGCTCGCCGAGGCACGCGAGTACGGCTCCCAGCTCGTGCACGACGCCGAGGTTCGTGCCCACGAGATCGTCGAGGCCGGCAAGGCCGAACACGCCGAGCTGGTGTCGGCGAGCCGGGTGCACCTGGCCGCCACCGAGAACGCAGCACAGGTTCGTGAGCAGCTTGCCGAGGAGGTCGCCGAGCACCGCGCCAGTGCCGAGCGCTACTCCGCCGAGATCCGCGCTGACGCCGAATCCTTCGCGGACCGTACGCTCTCCGACCTGGTCGACGTCCTGGAGCAGGCACTGGCGACCACACAGCAGGGCCGGCAGGCATTCGCCCAGCGCAGTAATCCGGCAAACCACTCGATTTCCGGCTAGCTCGAATCGTCCGCTAAGCTGGCGTGCGGCTTCGTTTCGATCACGGCCAGCTTCGCATGCCCGAGAACACCACACCGAGACCACACCTCGACCCGCGCGATCCATTCGTCCTGGACATCCGGCGACTGGGCGGCCCAGGGTCGATGCTCACCGATCGGCGTCGTGTTCCCGCGCCTGCGGGGTTGCGCCACGATCTCGTCGGGGTGCCGGAGGGTGCTCCGCTCGACCTCGAGCTGCGGCTGGAGTCGGCCACGGAGGGTGTGCTCGTAACGGGCACAGTGACGACAACGGTCACAGGCGAGTGCGGGCGGTGTCTCGAGCCGGTCACCGACGAGTTCGCCGTCGAGGTGTGCGAGCTGTTCGCATATCCGGGCAGCACCACCGCCGAGACGACGGACGAGGACGAAGTCGACCGGGTCGTCGACGACTTGATCGACGTCGAGCCGGTGGTGCGTGACGCGGTGGTGCTGGGCCTGCCTCAGACGCCACTGTGCCGGCCGGACTGCGCCGGGCTCTGCCCCACCTGCGGGCAGCGGCTCAACGACGTTCCCTCTGGCCACGCACATGAAGTGCTTGACCCGAGGTGGGCCGCTCTGACGGAGTGGAACGCCCGGGATCGGACCGACTGACTAGAGGAGTCACGGTGGCAGTCCCGAAGCGACGGATGTCGCGCAGCAACACACGCTCGCGCCGCGCGCAGTGGAAGACAAGCGCGCCGACGCTGGCGCCGTGTCCCAACCGCGCCTGCGGCCAACTCAAACTGCCCCACACCGCTTGCCCCACATGCGGTCAATACGACGGCAAGCAGGTTCTCGCGGTCTAGCGGCCACTGGCATGGCAGTGGCGTCCGCTGAAGAACCGGCCAATCAGGCACGGCTTGGGGAAGCGCTCGGCGTCGCCGTCGACCCCGAGCTGCTGCAGCGCGCCCTGACCCACCGCTCCTACGCGTATGAGCACGGGGGCGTACCACACAACGAGCGGCTGGAGTTCCTGGGCGATTCCGTGCTCGGGGTAGTGATCACCGAAACCCTGTATCGGCAGCACCCGGACCTGGCGGAAGGCAAGCTCGCGAAGCTTCGTGCGTCGGTAGTGAATATGCGCGCCTTGGCCGACGTGGCCCGCAAGATCGGCGACGAGGGCGGCCTTGGCTCTTACCTTCGTCTCGGGCGTGGCGAGGAGGTCACCGGCGGACGGGACAAAGCCAGCATCCTGGCGGACACCGTCGAGGCGCTGCTCGGTGCGATCTACATACAGCACGGCCTACCGGTTGCGTCGGAAGTCATCCACGCCCTGTTCGACGGCCTGCTCAGTGAGGTCGCGAACCACGGCGCCGGCCTGGACTGGAAGACGAGCCTCCAGGAACTGACTGCCGAGCTCAGCGCCGGCGTTCCCGAGTACGTGATCACGTCCTCCGGCCCCGACCACGCCAAGACGTTCACGGCCCAGGCCTGCGTCCGTGGCGAGCTGTTCGCGGCAAGCACCGGGCGCAACAAGAAAGAGGCCGAGCAGGCCGCGGCGGCAACCGCGTATCGGCTGCTGCGGGCCCGGACCAGCAACGCCGCTTCCGACGAGTCCGCGCGGACCTGAGCATTGCCCGAACTTCCAGAGGTCGAGACCGTCCGCGCCGGCCTCGCGGAATGGGTGTCCGGCCGCGTCATCGCTGACGTCGAGGTGCGTCATCCCCGAGCGATTCGCCGCCATCTCGGCGGTGACTTTCCGGAGCGCTTGCGTGGGCACTGCCTCGGCGGAGCACGACGGCGCGGGAAGTACCTGTGGCTGCCGCTGTCCGACTCGGACGAGTGCCTGCTCGGCCACCTCGGCATGAGCGGGCAGTTGCTGGTGCGCCCCGCCTCCGCGCCGGACGAACGGCACCTGCACGTCCGCATCAGCTTCACCGACGCCGGGCCGGAACTGCGCTTCGTCGACCAGCGCACGTTCGGCGGGCTCCTCGTCGACGAGCTCGTACCGGCCGGGGATCTCGCGGGTGATCAGGTGCCGTCGCTGATCGCACACATCGCGCGTGATCCGCTGGACGGCGCGTTCGACGAGGCACGCTTCGTGACGCGGGTGCGCGCGCGGCGCAGCGCAATCAAGCGAGCGCTGCTCGACCAGTCGTTGATCTCCGGCGTGGGCAATATCTACGCCGATGAGGCGCTGTGGCGGGCGAAGCTCCACGGCCGGCGGCTGGCCGCGACGCTCACCCGGCCGGTCATCGGCACGATGCTCGCCGCGACACGCACTGTGCTGGGCGAAGCAATCATCGCCGGCGGAACCTCGTTCGACGCGCTCTACGTCAACGTCAACGGCGAGAGCGGCTACTTCGACCGAACCCTCAACGTCTACGGGCGGGAGAGCGAGCCCTGTGCTCGCTGCGGCACGGCGATCCGGCGAGAAGCGTTCATGAATCGATCGAGCTACTTCTGCCCGCACTGCCAGCGCGCCCCGCGCCGATGAGACGCGGCACCGGCGAAAGTCTGTAGGAGCCATGGACGCAACGAACTTGGCTGAGCTCTATGACCTGCCGCTGCTCGACTGGGCGCCGATACAGGCGCGGCTGTTCGCCGGAGTGACGCAGGCACCGGGCACCGGCGGGCCGAACCGGCACACCTGCTGGCTGACGACGATCAACCCCGACGGCAGTCCACACGTCACCGGCATCGGCGGCCTCTATGCCGACGGCGCCTTCTGGTTCCAGAGCGGCACCCAAACGCGCAAGGCCAGAAACCTGGCACGTGATTCGCGCTGCGCGCTCAGCGTCGCCACCGACGAGTTCGACCTTGTGGTGGAGGGCGAGGTCCGGCAGGTCACCGATGCGCCGACGGTCGCGGCCATGGCAGCGCGATGGGCGGCTGAGGGTTGGCCGGCTCGGCTAGACGAATCCGGCCGGGCCATCACCGCGGAGTACAACGCGCCATCCGCCGGCCCACCACCCTGGATCGTGTACCGGGTCATTCCTCGCGCCGCGACCGCCCTGCAGACCGTGGTCCCGGGCGGTGCCACCCGGTGGCGGTTCTGACCGGCAGTGCCGGTATTCCCTGGCGCAGAGCACCCTGTGGTTGACCAGTCGTTACCGAAGTGCGACCATAAAGTCGCTTGACGGGAGCTCCGCGTTCCGCTGCGTCCACGTTTCGGACATGTGCGGGGGATGCGCCTCTTCCGCCGGGTCGCTCATAGACAACGTAGGTCGATGACCGGCCATGGAACACATCGGGCATCGACGCTGTGGTGTGAAAGGTCGCTATATGGCACGCGCTTTGCTGGGTTATGTAGGCAGCGCATCCGAACAGACTCTCTCCCTCGAGGTAGTACGCCTGCGACGTCGCGTACAGGAACTCGAGCATGAGATCGCCGAGTTGCGGGCAACGCCCGAGCAAGAGCTCGATCCTGCACTCGATCTCGAATTGCACCGCATGGCTGAAGGCGCCGAACCCGCTCTGGCCTGATCCGCCAGTCACCGGTTCGGCGTTGTTTTTGGCATGCCCGCAGTAGCCCGGTCGGCGTCTTGACGCAGGTCGGGCCTGCCTGCGCCGCGTTCATGTCTTCGCACGCTAGATTTCTCGGGTGAGCTGTCCTAGGGGGCGATTCGCGCGCCGTCCCGCGACACGCGGGCGCGCCGACCGTAGACCTGGGCGCCGCGGCAAACGCAGCACCACGGCATAAACCGGCCCGGGAGATTCGTGCACCTCAAGTCGTTGACGCTCAGGGGATTCAAGTCCTTCGCGTCGGCCACCACACTCCGTTTCGAACCCGGCATCACGGCGGTCGTCGGGCCCAACGGAACAGGCAAGAGCAACGTCGTCGACGCCATCGCGTGGGTGCTCGGCGAGCAGGGCGCGAAGGCGCTGCGCGGCGGCAAGATGGAGGACGTGATCTTTGCCGGCACCGCCGGCCGGCCACCGCTCGGGCGTGCTGAGGTCACCCTGACGATCGAGAACTCCGACGGAGCGTTACCGATCGACTACACCGAGGTGTCGATCACTCGGCGGATGTTCCGCAACGGCACCAGCGAGTACGAGATCAACGGCAACTCGTGCCGGCTGCTGGACATTCAGGAGCTGCTTTCCGATTCCGGCATCGGTCGCGAGATGCACGTGATCGTCGGCCAGGGTCAGCTCGACGCCGTGCTGTCGGCACGCCCGGAAGATCGGCGCGGCTTCATCGAGGAAGCGGCCGGCGTCCTAAAGCACCGCAAGCGCAAGGAGAAGGCGCTTCGCAAGCTGGAGACGATGCAGGCCAATCTCACGCGGCTCACCGACCTGACCGCCGAGTTGCGCCGCCAGCTCAAGCCGCTGGGCAAGCAGGCCGAGATCGCGCGTCGTGCGGCCGGCATCCAGGCGGAGCTTCGCGACTCGCGGTTGCGGCTGCTCGCCGACGACCTGGTAGCACTGCGCGGCGAGCTCAACCGCGAGGTGGCCGACGAGGAGGCGATCCTGGCTCAGCGAGCCGGCGTCGAGGCGGCCCTCGCCGAGGTGCGGGCGCGCGAGTTGGCACTGGAACAGGCGATGGCCGCCGACGCGCCGCTGCTGGCCAGGGCCCAGGAAACCTGGTATCGGCTGTCGGCGCTGGAGGAGCGCTTCCGCGGCACCGCCTCGCTCGCCGCCGAGCGTGCCCGGCTGCTCGCCGCCGAGCAGGGCGATGTGCGCACCGGCCGCGAGCCCGAGGCGATGGAGGCCGAGGCGAGCGAGATTCGCGAACGCGAGGCGGCTTTGTCGGCCGAGCTTTCCGGCTCGCGGGCGGGCCTCGCCGCGGCGGTGGCGCTCCGGCAGGAGCTCGAGGGCAGGCTCGCAGACGCCGAGCGTGCGCTGGTGACGGCGACCCGCGCCGTGGCCGACCGTCGCGAGGGGCTGGCCAAGCTCGCCGGACGGGTGAACGCGCTGCGCACCCGCGCCGCTGCGGCGGCCGACGAGATCGCCCGGCTCAGCGCCGCCGCCGACGAGGCGCGCCAGCGCGCCGGCGTCGCCGAGCAGGCGCTGGATCGGCTTCAGGCGGAGGTCGGCGTCCTCGACGAGGGCGAGGTCGGGCTTGACGAGCGGCATGAGCGGGCGCTGGCAGTGCACGAGCAGGCCGAGGCGCGCAAGCGCGAGCTCGCCCACGCCGAGCGGGAGGCAGAGCGCGAGCGTTCGACGTGGGCGGCTCGGCGCGACGCTCTGGCGCTCGGGCTGACCCGTAAGGACGGCGCCGGTGCGCTGCTCGCCGCAGGGTCCCGGCTGCCCGGGGTGCTGGGATCCGTCGCCGCGCTGCTGACGGTCGAGAGCGGCCACGAGGCCGCGCTTGCCGCCGCGCTGGGGGCCGTCGCCGACGCGGTCGCGGTCGCCGCGCCGGAGGATGCCGTGGCTGCGCTGCGACTGCTGGTTGTGGACGACGCAGGGCGGGCCGGACTGGTCCTCGGCGGCGCGCCGGTGCGCATCGACCGTGCCGGCTGGCCGTCGCTGCCCCCGGACGCCGCGTGGGCGATCGACGTCGTGCGGGTACCCGATGCGCTGCGCGGTTCCGTCGGCAACGCGCTCGACCGGGTTGCCGTCGTGGCCGACCTGGACGTGGCGCGCCGGCTTGTAAGCGCGTACCCGGACGTTCGCGCGGTGACCCGCGACGGCGACGTGCTGGGTACCGAGTGGGCGGCCGGCGGGTCGGCGTCGGCGCCGAGTGCCATCGAGGTCCAGGCCGCCGTCGACGAGGCGCAGCAGAAGGCCGACGAGGCACGCGCCCGGCACGAGCGGCTCTCCGCCGCGCTCGCCGAGGCCACGCAACGCGCCGAATCGCTGCGCCGTGATGTCGCGACGGCACTCAACGCCCTGAACGAGTCGGACGCCCGGCTTGCGGCTGTCGCGGCGCAGCTCGCCGAGCTGGGTCAGGCCGCCCGCTCCGCCACGGCTGAGGCGGCACGGCTCGAGCAGGCGCGGCTCGACGCCGAGCAGGCCCGCGACCGTGACCTCGCCGGGCTGACGGAATTGGAGGAGCGGCTGCACGTCGCCGAGTCCGAACCCGGTGACGGCGAACCCGCAACAGACGAGCGGGACAGCCTGCAGAGCGATGTGGCGACCGCTCGGCAGGCCGAGATGGACGCCCGCCTCGCGGTGCGTACGTGCGAGGAGCGGGTCCGCGCGCTGGCCGGCCGGGCTGACCAGCTCGTCCGGGCCGCAGCGGTCGAACGCGAAGCGCGCCGCCGCCAGGAGGCCGCCCGGCACGCCCGCGCCCGCGGCGCGGTGGTGGCGGCTGCAGTGCGTGCCGCCGCACAGGCCGTGCTTGCGAAGATCGCCGTCTCGGTCGCCGCGGCGGCGACCGAACGCGACGAGGTGCAGCAGGCCCGCGTGGTGCGCGAGGGCGAGCTGCTCGCGGTACGCGGGGAGACGCGTCGCCTCGACGGGGAGCTGGACCGGCTCACCGACGCGGTGCATCGCGACGAGATCGCGCGTGCCGAGCAGCGGCTGCGCATCGAGCAGCTCGAGGCGCGCGCCGTAGCGGAGTTCGGGGTCGAGGTCGAGGCATTGCTCGCGGAATACGGCCCCGATCAGCCATGTCCACCCAGCGCGCAGGAGATGGCCGAACACGCGCAGGCCCGCGAGCGCGGCGAACAGGTCATCGCGCCGCAGCCAGGGCCGTTCGACCGCGCCAGCCAGGAGAAGCGGGCCGCCCGCGCCGAGCGAGATCTCGCGTTGCTGGGCAAGGTGAACCCGCTGGCTTTAGAGGAGTTCGCAGCGTTGGAGGAGCGGCACCAGTTCCTGTCGACGCAGCTTGAGGACCTCAAGGCGACGCGCCGCGACCTGCTGACGGTCGTCAAGGAGGTCGACGAGCGCATTCTCGAGGTGTTCACCAGCGCGTACCACGACGTCGCGCGCGAGTTCGAAGCGGTGTTCGCGACGCTGTTCCCGGGCGGCGAGGGCCGCCTGATCCTGACCGATCCAGAAGACATGCTGCTGACCGGCATCGAGGTCGAGGCGCGACCGCCCGGTAAGAAGGTGCGCCGGCTCTCCCTGCTGTCCGGCGGTGAACGGTCGATGACGGCGGTGGCGCTGTTGGTCGCGATCTTCCGGGCGCGGCCCAGCCCGTTCTACGTCCTGGACGAGGTGGAGGCCGCGCTCGACGACTTCAACCTGGGCCGGCTCCTCGGCCTCATCGACGAGCTGCGCTCGAACAGCCAGGTCATCCTCATCACGCACCAGAAGCGGACCATGGAGATCGCCGACGCGCTGTACGGGGTGAGCATGCGCGGGGACGGCATCACCCAGGTAATCAGCCAGCGACTGCGCGACGTGGCCGAGGCGGAACCGCTGGCGGCGATGGCATGAAATGCGGGAACCGCTGCGCTGACTCAGCGACGTCGCGTACCTTGTCCGGGTGATTTCGAAGGCCCTCGCCTCCGCAACGAGTCGTCAGCACTTCCTCGCGGTGGCCACGCTCGCGTTGGGGGCCGCCCTCGCGCTGGGCGCGTGCTCGTCGGGCAGCAGTAGCGCGGGGAACGCCACCAGCACGGCGCCGACCACTGCGGGCTCGTCGAATAGCGCCTCGACCGGCGCGACCACCCGCTCCGCCGCACCGTCGAAGACGTCGTCCAAGCCGGCGCCACCCGCCCAGCCGGTCCACGTCAGCCTGTTCCAGGGCGACGGCCAGGTCTTCGGCGTCGGCATGCCGATCATCGCGCAGTTCTCGAAGAAGGTGACAAGCGCTCACGCGTTCGACAAGGCCGTCACCGTGAAGGTGAACGGGCAGCCGGCGGACGGCGCGTGGTTCTGGGTCAACTCGAACGACGGGTACGCCATGGAGGCCCACTACCGCATGGAGCACTACTGGCCGGCCCACGCGACGATCGAGATGAACATGCCGCTCAAGGGCCTGAGCGCGGGACCAGGGCTCGCGTACGACGACAGCCTGACGCTTCTGATGAAGACCGGGGCGGCGCACATCTCCCAGGTCAACGGGGGTTCGGAGCGCATGACCGTGAGTTCGGATGGGAAGATCGTCAAGACCTTCCCGGTGTCGCTGGGCAAGGCCTCCACGCCCACGTACCTGGGCACCAAGGTGGTGGCGGCCAAGAAGAACCCACAGCTCATGATCGGCGGCGCGGACGACCCGTACCGGATCAACGTGCCGTGGTCCGTGCGGATGACCAACTCCGGCGAGTTCATCCACGCAGCGGCGTGGAACACCGGCAACATCGGCAGCCGCAGCACGTCCCACGGGTGCACGAACCTGACGGTCGCCGACGCGCAGTGGTTCTACAACTTCTCGATCATCGGCGACGTGGCCACGTACGTGAACACCGGCACGTCGAACGTCATGCCGTCGTGGGACGGCATCGGCGACTGGAACGTATCGTGGTCGGAGTGGGAGCAGGGCAACCTGCTCAAGAACAACTGACCCGCGGCCTGGCACGATGCGCTGTGTGACCGAGCCTCGTAGGGTCGCATAAGGGCCGAGCACCACATATTGCCCGTAGCGATGAGCGCACGCGCTGCGAGCAGGGAGCCACAGTGACCGTCCTCTGGATCGTCCTTGCCATCGTCGTCGTCGCAGCGATCGCGACGACGGCGTTCGTCTTCGTCCGGGGCCGGACCAAGCCGCCTGCGGCGCCGACGGCGACCGCACCGGTCGAAACCGTGCCTGTGGAGGTGCCGCCGCCGGTTCCTGAGGTCAAGGTTCCTGAGGTCAAGGCGCCTGAGGCCGAGGTTCCTGAGCTCGAGGTCCCGGAGCCGACCGCCGGACGGCTGCAGCGCCTGCGCGCCCGGCTGGCCCGCTCGCAGTCGACGCTCGGCCGTGGCCTGCTCTCGGTGTTGTCCCGCGACCAGCTCGACGACGAGACGTGGGACGAAGTCGAGGAGGCGCTACTCGGTGCGGACGTAGGCGTCGGTGCGACGGCCGAGATCGTCGAGCGGCTGCGAACCCGGACGAAGGTGCTGGGCACCCGCAGCCCGGACGAGCTGCGCGCCCTGCTCGCCGACGAGCTGGTCACGGCGTTGCGGCCCGACCTCGATCGCACGCTTTCCACCACGCCGCACGACGGCAACCCTGCCGTAATGCTGGTCGTTGGGGTAAACGGCACGGGCAAGACCACTACATGCGGCAAGCTCGCCCGGGTGCTCGTCGCCGACGGGCGCACGGTCTTGCTCGGTGCCGCGGACACGTTCCGCGCCGCAGCCGCCGACCAGCTGGCCACCTGGGGGTCGCGGGTAGGCGCGGAGACGGTACGCGGTCCGGAGGGCGGCGACCCGGCGAGCGTCGCGTTCGATGCGGTCCGCCGCGGCGCCGAAGAGCACGTCGACACCGTGGTGATCGACACCGCCGGGCGGCTGCACACGAAGACCGGACTCATGGACGAGCTGGGCAAGGTCAAGCGGGTCGTCGAACGACGTGGCCCGGTCTCGGAGACGCTGCTCGTCCTCGATGCCACCACCGGGCAGAACGGCCTCGCGCAGGCACGCGTGTTCACCGAGGTGGTGGACGTAACGGGCATCGTGCTCACGAAGCTCGACGGCACCGCGAAGGGCGGGATCGTGATCAGCGTGCAGCGTGAGCTTGACGTCCCGGTCAAGCTTGTCGGTCTGGGCGAGGGGCCCGACGACCTGGCGCCGTTCGAGCCGAAGCAGTTCGTGGACGCTCTGCTCGGCTGACCCGTCCTACGCTGACCCTGCGCAACGGTGCGCGAGGAGGATGCCATGAAGGCGCTGTACAAACCCGCGGCGGCACCCGGTCTGGAACTGGTGGAGCGTCCCGAACCGGTAGTCGGCGCGAACGACGTCAAGATCCGGGTATTGCGGACGGGCATCTGCGGCACCGACCTGCACATCGAGGCCTGGGACGATTGGGCGGCCGGCGCGGTGGATGCACCGCTGATCCCTGGCCACGAGTTCGCCGGCGAGGTCGTCGCGATCGGAGACGGGGTGCGCGACGTCCGGGTCGGCGACCTGGTGTCCGGCGAGGGACACATCGTCTGCGGCACGTGCCGCAACTGCCGGGCCGGGCGGCGACACCTCTGCATCCGCACCGCGGGCCTCGGCGTCAACCGCGACGGCGCCTTCGCGGAATATGTCGTGATCCCGGAGAGCAACGCCTGGGTGCACCCAGCCGGCTTCGACCCGGACCTGGCGGCGATTTTCGATCCCTTCGGCAACGCCGTGCACACCGCGTTGCAATTCCCGGTCGTGGGCGAGGACGTGCTGATCACCGGCGCCGGGCCGATCGGGCTGATGGCCGCCGCGGTGGTCCGCCACGTCGGCGCACGGTTCGTGGTGATCACCGACGT